>Ga0164242_10000616_pt1 | contig 43252 bp, 32 predicted proteins | sample OricomgcompostMG_FD_108783 | JGI IMG/M metagenome (GOLD analysis project Ga0164242, IMG submission 108783) | Miracle-Growth compost microbial communities from Emeryville, California, USA - Original compost - Miracle growth compost (MG) ... | reverse complement strand
GATCGGTTTGCGCAGATCGCGGGCCGCCATCGCGGCGAGCAGCGATTGCGGCCAGGGCCACAGCTTGCCCCCGAACCCGGTGCCGAGGAATTCGGTTACAACACGGACATTTTCCTTCGGCACGCCGAGCATCTGCGCGAGGACGTCACGGGAATTGCCGACTGCCTGGCTGGTTTCGTAAAGCGTGAAATGCGTGCCGTCGAAGGTCGAGACGCTGGCGTGCAGCTCGATCGAGCTGTGCGTTTCGATGGGCGTGTTATAGGTGTGATCGACCGTCACCGGGGCGGCGGCGAATGCGCCGTCCGGGTCGCCGCGCTCGGTTTTGACCTTGGGTTTTTCCTCGGGCGCAAGCGCCATCGACACATCGGGCGTGGCCGCGCGATAGCTGGCTTTGACCTTACGTGCGGCCGCCGTGGCGTGCTCGAAAGTGTCGGCCACCACCAACGCGACATATTGTCCATGGTAACGGATCGTGTCGTCCTCAAGCGGAGGCCTGCGTTCGTCGATCATCGCGTCACTGGAGCCGGGAACGCGATATAATTTCCCGGTATTGTGCCGGGTGTAAATCTTGCGCACGCCCGGCATGGCTCCAGCCTTCTCGGTGTCGATCGCCGTGATCGTACCGCTGGCGATCGTGGCGCGGACCGGCACCGCGTAGAGCATACCCGGAAAATTGAAATCCGAAGTGTAGCGCGCGGCGCCGCTGACCTTTAGCGGCCCATCCACGCGAACCGTCGTCCGGCCGACAGCGGAGCTTGGAGCGGTGGTAGCGTCAGATGACATGTCCGTCCTCCCTCAGGCCGCGGCCGCCGCGAGCGCGCTGGTCAGGCAACGCTTGGCAAGTTCGATCTTGAAGCCATTCTGACTTTGTGGCTTCGCATCCCGCATCGCAGCCTCGGCAGCGGCCGCGAACGTCGCGCGCGTCGCAGGTTTTCCGAGCAACGCGGCTTCGGCTTCCTGCGAGCGCCACGGCCGCGTGCTAACGCCGCCGAGCGCCACACGCGCGTGGCTGATCGCGTCTCCTTCGCTCGCCAGCACCACCGCGGCGGAGGAGAGCGCAAACTCGTAGGAGGCGCGGTCGCGCAGCTTCAGGTAATGCGACCGCGCGCGCCGATGCGGCGGTGGCAGCAGCACATGGGTGATGAGATCGCCCGGCAACATCACCGTTTCCCGATTGGGTGTATCGCCAGGCAGCAGGAAGAATTCGCCGATCGGCACCTTTCGCTCGCCGTGCGTGCCCCGAATGACGATGGTTGCTTCCAGCGCGGTCAGCGCGACGTTCATGTCCGACGGATTGCTGGCGATGCAATGATCGCTTGTGCCGAGCACCGCGAGGTTGCGGTTGAAGCCGTCGATCGCCGAACAACCGCTGCCGGGCTCACGCTTGTTGCAGGGGGTATCGATGTCCCGGAAATAGATGCAGCGCGTGCGTTGTAGCAGGTTGCCGCCGGTCGTCGCCATGTTTCGCAACTGGGCGGAGGCCCCCGACAGCAGTGCCTCGGACAGCACAGTGTAGTCGCGGCGAACGTTCACGTTGTTGGCCAGGTCCGAATTGCGCACCAGAGCGCCGATCTCCAGCGAGCCATCGGGCATGCGCTCGACCTTCGCCAGGGGCAAATTATTGATATCGATCACCCGCGTCGGCGTTTCGACATCGAGCTTCATCAGGTCGATCAGCGTGGTGCCGCCAGCGACGAAGCGCACTTCGGCGCCCTGTTGGGCGGTGGATGCCGCCGCCCCCGCTGCAATGGCCTGGGCGGGATCAGCCGCGCGCGAATAGGTGAAGGGTTCCATGGGGCAGCTCCTTCACGCAGCTTGAACCTGGCGGATCGCCGCGAGGATGTTCTTGTAAGCCCCGCAACGGCAGATGTTGCCACTCATGGCTTCCTTGATGTCGAGGTCGCTGGCGCCCCACGGCTCCTTCATCATCGCGACGGCGGACATGATCTGACCCGAAGTGCAATAGCCGCACTGATAGCCATCATGTTCCAGAAAAGCCTGCTGCATCGGATGAAGGTGATCGGGATCGCCTAGTCCCTCTATCGTCCTGATGTCGACGCCTTGGGCCACCGCTGCCAACGTCAGGCACGAGTTTACGCGTCGCCCGCCGACATGCACCGTGCAGGCGCCGCATTGACCGTGATCGCAACCCTTCTTGGTGCCGGTCAGGTGGAGATGCTCGCGCAAGGCATCGAGTAGTGTCGTGCGCGGATCGAGCGAGAGACGGTGTTCCGTGCCGTTCACCCGAAGCGAGATGTCCATCAGTCCCGGTCCCGTCGTTGCAGCGGCTGCCGCGGAGGCCGCCTCGGTGGAGAACGAACCGCCGACCAGCGCGCCCGTTCCCGCGGCAGCGACGGTCAGCATGTCTCGTCGGGTGATTTTGTTGCTGGTCATCTGCATGGCTCTCCTGTCGTCGTGAGGCCGGACGAAGCGAGAGTACCATACAAGAGAAGTCGATTCGATCACCCTACCGCTTGTTTCGCAAAGTTAAAGCCGCGGACGCGGCGGCACGCAATTCGAACACGCGCGCGTTGGCGTGCCGCCGCATCGATGATTTCTCCTTCGATCGCTCACTTCTTCCTCGAGCGCCCTCCCTCGTGCTAGGTTAAGGTGCGGCCACTTACGGGAGGCATGCACATGTCGGAAACAATCGAAACAGGCGGACCGGGCTTCTGGAACAAGTGGCGGATCGCGCGCTGGACGGGGGCGCTCGTCCTATTGCTCACGCCCGCGGTAATGATGCAGATCAGCGGCGGATGGCATTGGACAGCCGGCAGTTTCGTTGTTGCCGGATCCGTGATCGGCGGGTTCTTGCTGCTTTACGAATTCGCCGAGCGGATGAACGAGACTCGCGCCTATCGTGCTGGCGTTGCAGTAGTTCTCGCGACGTCATTCCTAACGATATGGACCACGATTGTTCGTGACGACGGCAATGGCATGGGCTTCTTCCAGCCGGTCATGGGGGCCATGCTGGGCGCATTCGCTGCCTGGTTCCGGCCCGCGGGATTGGCGCGGGCGATGCTCGGCGTCGCGATCATGCAGGCCCTGTTTGGCATTGCTATCGCTACCGCGCCCTCAAGCGCGAGTGGGCCGGACGGACCAACCAGGGTCCTGGTGGCAGCAGCCTTCTTCACGCTCATGTGGCTGTCGTCGTCCGCTTTGTTCCACGCGGCGGCACGAGGGAAGCGACTGAAGATTGCGCCGGACTGAGGCGGGTTTGAAGAGCCGCGATAACCAATACTAGGTGGCTGGGCGACGGTCGGCTTTCGATTGTAGTAAGCCACGGAGCTGACATCGCGTTGCCTAGGTACTTAAGACTGTTGCAACGCCGGCCAGCGATCGATTAGGAAATTGACATGGGCGGAGCGGGAAGTCCCGGCTATCACCCATTAACCCATCTCGTTGCTTGGGGCCGCCGCCCGTTTCCAGAAGAGATTGAACGGCGAGTGCTGTATCTTCGTGACGTAAGTCCGGGCGCGCTCGACAAAATCGATCTTGCCGAGTTTATCGATTGGCAGAACGGCCGAAATTTAAACACTGCCTACGCTCATCTAGATGAACTCATCGATGATCATAAGAGGACGCATTTTGGGGCGTTTGGTGACCAACCAAAAACAGCAGAGTGATTACTGTGGCGATATTTCTTGGCTCTGCGATCGGGTCGTTTTTGGGGCGAAAGTTGTCCGGAAACTGTTAACCGGCACCATCGCGAGGCTAACGTCGCCGCCAATGCCTCAAAAGTGGGCAGATCTTTCGAACCTTCCTCAGCTTCCCAGTCTTTTGCAGCTTGGCAGCCTTTTTGACGATTTTCACGCCGGCCCTCCATCGGAGTACTAAGCAACTAATACACCTCGGGAGGCTTAAGCACAAGCGAGCTTGGTTGGCGGCAGCGATTGCGCCGCCTATTAGGGCACCAGCCGCCGCGGCAGAAATGCGCCCGATCCTAAACCCGCGGCTTAGAAATCGATGTGGAAACCCAGTTGGTAGGAACGGTCGAGCTGATTGGCCAAGGCCGGCCGTTCGGGCGTGCCGTAGAACTGGTTTTGATAGGCGATCGTGGCGTTGACCACGTCGGCCTTGATCGAAAGCCACTTGTTCACCTGGTAGGTAGCCGACATGTCCAGCGAGCTCTGCGGCGCATTCCAGAGCGTCTGGACCGGATCGGTCGAATTGCTCTGCAAGCTCTTTGACCGCCAATTATACGATACGTGCAGCGACACCGGGCCTTTTTCGTAGATTCCCGTGATGTTGTACGAATTCTTGGAAAGCTGATCGGCGGGAACGCGGCGATCGAGGCCGAAAACACTTAGTGAGCTGTCGACATAGGTGTAGTTGCCTTGGACGCCGAAGCCGCTCAGCAGGCCGGGAAGGAAATCGAAAAACTGCTGATAGGTAACCTCGAATCCCTTGATCGACCCATCGCCGCTGTTCCGCGGGCGGCTGACGAGATAGGTCTGGCCGTCGATCACCTCGGGCGCGTAGAATTTCTGGATGAAGCCCGTAACGTCCTTCTTGAATACGGCGATCGCCGCGTAGTTCGACCGGCCGAAATAATATTCAAGCGACGCATCGTACTGATCCGCCCTGGTCGGTTGGAGCGCCGGATTGCCGCCACTCGCGGTCAAGGAGGTCGGATTGATAATCAACGCCGGTGACAGGTTCCCGTAATCAGGCCGGGTAATCGCCTTCGAATAGGCGAGGCGCAGGAAGAAATTCGGCGTGAACTTGAAGCGGACGTTCGCGCTGGGGAGCCAATTGTCATACGGCTTGCCGCCGGTCAGCGGCTGGTAGACGCCGTTTGCATCCTGGACCAGCACGGTCTGCTTGCCATCGGTCCGCACGTACCGAAGACCGACGTTTCCATCGACCGGCAGCGGGCCGATATTGAAGCCGAACGTGGCTTCGCCGTAGCCGGCGAGCGTCGTCTCTCGATAATCGTAGTGGCTGCCCGGATCGGTCGCACCATCGTGCGGGGGCAGGCCGAACAGGGCCCGGGAACGCTGCGCGTTCTTGAGGAATCGATCCTGGAATGCCGCCCATTGGTTGGTCGACACCGACTGGTCGGTGAACAGGTTGTCCGGGGTCGCCACGAGGACCGACGACAACGGCTGGTCGATCGTGCTCGAGCCCTCGGAAAAGAAGTCGTAAATCGTCCGGTGGTGGGTCCAGCGGAATCCGGCCATCAGCGACTTGATCGGGCCGGCATCGAGGTCATAGGTCGCATCCGCCCGGAACGACGGCTCGCGGCCGACGCCATACGTACCATATTCGGAATAGCTCGCCGCGCCGTATGAGCCAGGACTGGTCAGATCGAGGCCGGAGATGGCAACATCGGGGGTCTTGCCTGCCAGGCTGATGTCGGCGCGGCTAGCCCGTGCCGTGACGGTTGCCGTGCGCGAATAGAACGGCCCCTTGCTTCGGACGTAAGACCCCTCGGCGTTCAGCGTGAAGGCACCGGACGTCCACTTCGCGCCCAATGCCGCGTTGAACGTATCGTAGGGATTGTCCGAGGCGCTGGTCACCGATTTCACCAGCGGATTGGCGATGGAGTAGCTCGATGGGACTGTCGACCCATCCTTAAAGCTTGGCGCTCCGATGCCACTGCTTGACCCGTCGGGCTGCACCGTAAGTTGTTGTGTGAAGGAATGTCCGCCGGAGTGCGTGTCGAGCAGGTCGAGGTGGAATTCGAGATTGCCGCTGGGACGCCATTGGGCGGACGAATAAATCGCCGAGCGAACTCGCATGCCGGTTTCATAACGCGGCCGCACCTGGCCCGGGATGGTTACCGTCTCGCCCGGAAAAAGTGTCGCATTATCGCCGTAAGTGTTGGTCGAGACCTGGTACCCACCAGAATAGTAGCGCTCGAACTGCCCGCCGACGAGCAGGCCGAACTCGCCGAGGCCGGTCTGCCAGCGATCCGAAACGATACCCGACACACGCGGCCCAGCGCGATCCTGGAATTCGGAATAGGCCGCAGAGCCCGTCAGCGCGACATGTACGCCCTTGAAGTCAAAGGGGCGCGCGGTGTGGATGTTGATGAGGCCACCGAGCCCACCCTCGATCTGATCGGCAGTCGCGGTCTTGAAGACGTCGAGGCCAGAGAGAATGTCCGATGAGAAATCGAGCAGCGGCGCCGTGCGGTTGGTGACGGTGAACAGTTCGCGGCCATTGACCGTGGTCATCACCTGCTTCAGCCCGTGGACGACATAGGCATTGCCCTCGCCGCGCGTGTTGCGCGAAATCTGGACGCCGGGAATGCGCTGCAGCGTTTCAGCGATGTTGGTATCTGGCAGCTTGCCGATGTCCTCGGCGACGATTGAATCCTGGATCTGGTTGGAATCGCGCTTGAGCTCGGCGGCATTGCTGAGCGAGGCTCGCATGCCGGTGACGACGATATCCGTGCTTTGCGGCTGGTTGGCAGTGCCCTGCTGACCCGCCGTCGCGGACCCACCAGCTTGTGCAAACGCCGGCGCCGCAACCAGCAACGACAGCATTGCCGTCGATGCCATGAGAACACCCTTCTCGCACATCTCGTCCTCCCCAAGTTATCTGATGGCGCCTTGTTGCGCTCTCTAGGCCGATATCAATCCTACCGCGTGGTATGTCAGTCAAGCACTTTTTTCATCTACAAAAGTTACTTTCTAAGCCGGTGCAGTGACGTCATTTTTGGGAGGGCCCCCGGGATTGAGCGGCGGCGGCGCGGTGTCGCCAAGGTCCAATCCCACGCCGAAGCGAAGCGATCATCGAGGCGAGTCGGCTTCGCTCGACCGACCACGGGCAGCTGGGACGCCTGCCGAGCGTTCGCCCGACGTTAAATTTGTCTGATGACTGTTGATCCCGCTCGAACCGCGTGAGATAGGGGAAACCAACTTTTATATGTGCGAGCGCTTCGCTCGATGGCGTGGAGAAAACGATGAAGGCGGTGGTTTGCGAACGGCCGATGGAACTCGGCGTGCGGATCATCCCGGCACCGGTTCGCGCACCGGGCGAAGTCCTCCTTCGGATGCGCCGGGTAGGCTTGTGCGGCACCGACTATCATATCTTCGCCGGCAATCAGCCCTACCTCTCCTATCCTCGCGTCATGGGCCATGAATTGGCGGCCGAGGTCGTCGAGGCCGATGAGGAAAGCGCGCTTATCCCCGGACAGGTTGTCACGCTCAATCCCTACCTCGCGTGTGGCAACTGCGTCGCCTGCCGCAAGGACAAGCCCAACTGCTGCACAAGTATCCAGGTGCTCGGCGTTCATCGCGACGGCGGTATGTGCGAATTCCTCGTCGCACCCGAATCCGCGGTAATCCCGGTTGGCTCGCTTGATCTCGACCAGGCGGCAATGGTCGAGTTCCTGTCGGTCGGGGCGCATGCCGTGCGCCGCGGGGAAACCGCCCCCGGTGACCGCGTGCTCGTCGTCGGCGCAGGTCCCATCGGCGTTGCGGTGGCCCTATTCGCCCGCGCCGCCGGTGCAGACATAACGCTGATCGACACGAGCGCCCCACGCCTCGCCTACGCGCGTGACGCCATCGGCATCGACCGCACTGTAATCGTCGATGACGGGCTCCAGGAGAGATTGTCGGCGCTCACCGAAGGCGACTTCTTCGATGTCGTGTTCGATGCAACGGGCAACGCCAAGGCGATGGAGCGCGGCTTCGACTTCGTTGCGCATGGCGGCAGCTATGTGTTGGTGAGCATCGTCAAGCAAACCATCAGCTTCGCCGATCCCGAGTTCCACAAGCGCGAAATGCGCCTGATCGGCAGCCGTAACGCCACCCACGACGATTTCCGCACCGTCATTGCGGCGATCGAGCGCGGCGAGGTTCCGACCGACGCGATCAAGACCCACGTCTTCCCGCTCGAGGAATCACCACGGCGGCTGCCCGAGCTGATCGCCAGCCAGGATAGCGTGCTGAAGGCGATCGCTATCGTGTAAGAGAAACTGCCGAGGCCGGCGAGCCCGACCGGGACAAACCTGGCGGGCACGCCGGCCGGCCGAATTGGAGAGAAATCATGGGCGCCAGCATTCCTGCTGACCTGCCGTCGAGCGGCCCCGCCGGGCCAGTGCGGGGATCGTTCATCACGCCCGGGTTTCTACTTGGCTTCGCCTTGGTCACCAGCCTGTTCTTCCTGTGGGCGTTGGCCAACAACTTCAACGACATCCTCATCCGCCAGTTTCAAAAGGCGCTCGACCTCAACCGGGCACAGGCCGGCTTCATACAGTTCGTTTTCTATCTCGGCTATTTCACCATGGCGTTACCCGCCGGGATGCTGATGCGCCGCTTCGGCTATCGAACCGGCATCTTGTTCGGACTCGGACTGTACGCGACCGGCGCGATCCTGTTCTACCCGGCCGCCGAGCTGCGCGTTTATGGCGTCTTCCTCGCAGCGCTGTTCATCATTGCATCGGGCGCCGCTTTCCTTGAGACCGCCGCCAATCCGTACATCGTCGCCTTTGGCGATCCATCACGCGCGTCGCAGCGGCTCAATTTCGCCCAGGCGTTCAATGGCCTCGGCGGCTTCCTCGCACCGATCATTGGCGGCCTGTTCATTTTCTCGGGGGTCGAGCACAGCAAGGCGCAGCTCGCGGCCATGGCCCCTGCCCAGCTTGCCGCCTATCGCGCCGCCGAGGCGCACATGGTCCAAACGGCTTATCTGACGCTTGCCGCCGTGGTGATCTGCGTCGGCCTCGCCGTCGCGCTCGTGCGGCTGCCCGCCATCGACCGCGATACGGCGGCCGAAAGTCCTGCGAGCGGCCTGCGCGCCGTCATGCGCGAGCCGGCGCTGGTCGGCGCCATCATCGCCCAATTCTTCTACGTCGGCGCGCAGGTCGGCGTCTGGAGCTTCTTTATCGATTTCGTGAAGGAGCTGACGCCAGCTATCTCGGAAAAGCACGCCGCCTTCCTCTTGTCGCTCAGCCTCGCGCTGTTCATGGCGGGCCGCTTCATTGGCACCGGATTGATGCAGCGGATCGCTCCGACGCGGCTGCTCGCCGCCTTCGCGGCGATCAACATCGCGCTGGCGGCCGTCGCCGCGGTCGCGCCGGGCGCCGCGGCAGTCGCGGCGCTGACGCTGACCAGCTTTTTCATGTCGATCATGTTCCCGACCATCTTCTCGCTCGGCGTGAAGGATCTCGGCGCGCGCGCGATGCTCGGCGCGCCGCTCATCATCATGGCGATTATCGGTGGCGCCGTATTCCCACCGCTGATGGGCGAAGTCTCGCAATGGCTTGGCCATGTTCAACCGGCGATGTTGTTCCCGGCGGGCTGTTTCGTCATCGTCATGATATACGCAACGCGCGCCCATCGGGGCGTTCGGGCGGAGGAAGCCGCCCGGCCGGCGATGGCGCCGGTAGTCTGAGCAGCTTGCCTGGAAGCAGCTGGCGAGGGGGACGTTGAATGACGGATCGGCAGAAGAGGACAAAGGGCCATTATTCGGCGCCGGCCCTGGAAAAGGGCTTCGAAATCTTCGAATTGCTGGCGCAACACCCAGACGGCCTGACGATCTCCGAGATCGCCATGCGGCTCAATCGCTCGATCAACGAGCTGTTTCGGCTAATAATCGTGATGGAACGATGTGGCTATCTCCACAAGAATTCCCGCACCGACCGTTACGCGGTTTCCTACAAGGTTCTCGACATCGCTTATCGCGCGACGCCCGTGCAGAACCTGACGCTTGTCGCCTCCCCCATCATGCACGATCTCGCCCACCAGGCGCGCCAGTCATGCCACTTGGTTGTCGTCGGCGAGGGCTTTGGCCTCGTCGTGGCCCGAGTCGAAAATCCCGGCCCGACAAGCTTCGGCGTCCGCTTGGGCGCGCATATTGACCTGGTGAGCAGCTGCTCGGGCAACATATTGCTCGCATTCACCCCGCCCGAACGGCTCGACGCCGTGCTGCCCCGCCACGGTGGCCAGCGGCCGGTTGACGAAAGCGCGCTGGAAGCAATCCGGCGCGACGGCTTCATCCGTCGACAAAGCCCGATGACCTATGGCGTGATCGACATCAGCCATCCGGTATTCGGCTTCGACGGCCGTATCGCAGCGGCGCTGACGATCCCCTTCCTCGAACGGATCGATGGATCGCACCCTGTCCCGATCGATACCGCGCAGGATCTTGCCGCCGAGACCGCGGCGCGCATTTCGACCGGTCTTGGCTGGCACGGGCGCCAACAACCCGATACTTGATCCGGCAGCCAGCTACGTCGCCTTCAAGCCGCCTGATATCTTTGAACATGGAACTGGTATGATGATTATGCTAATCTGATAACAAAGATCAGCCGGGGAGGCGAAGATGAAGCGGCGCGACGTTCTCAAATCGGGCGCAGCATTGGTCACGCTGGCCGGTGCCGCATCGCAGGAGACACTGGCCGCCACCCGCAGCGCTGCATCTCTCGATGCAGTGCCCCATGGGCGGCCCGCGGTTCCGGAACAGCTGCTTCCGCCCAAGCAGCCGCTGCCGATCGCCGCAGACGTCGAAGCGAAAATGCCGGCGATCTTTCCTATGGCTTTCACCGAGCGTCGACAGCGCCAGGCTGTGCCAAGGCGCGGAACATGCAGCACTGCCCCCGGAACACCGTTCCGCGACACCCTGGTCTCGGGCTGCGGCACGATGATGTTCGAGCTGACCGGCCATCCCTGGTCGGACGACGTGCTGTTCCATCACGAACGGCTCATGCTGCCTTGGCGACGGCCGTTTGCCGCCCCGAAGGTTGCAGACGCGCTGCCTGCCATTCGCAAGATGCTCCTTGCCGGCAAGTATCGCGAGGGCGCCGACTACGCATTCCAGGCGATGACCGATGCCGGCCTGCCGGTAAACACCAAGCCGCATGCCACCATCCCGGCGTTCGCAATGCGGTTGACCCAGCCAGCGGCCGGGCCAGCCGAGGACTATCTACGCACGCTTGATTACGAGAGCGGCGAAATGCGAGTGACATGGCGGGACCACAACGGGTCCTGGCTGCGCCGCGCCTTTGCTTCGCGGCCGGACAATGTGCTTGTGCAGCATTTCGCCGCGCCTGACGACGGGGTTCTCGATCTCGAGCTCGCTCTGCACCAGCCGACAATCGGAACACACGTGGGGCCGGTCACCTTCGATATCATTCCGGGGCGCGAGCAATGCGTGGTCACCGGCAGGTTCGATCCGTCGGTAAACGGCAATGGATATGCCGCAGTGGTCCGGCTGGTCCAGGACGGCGGGAGCAGCAGCGTCGAGGGCGGCCGGGTGATAGTCAGGGGTGCCCGCTCGTTGCTGCTGCTCACCCGCATCGACTGGTTCGAGACCTTTGACCAACATCAGGTCGATGCGTTGGCGTCCGGGCTGGCCAAGATCAAGCCCGCTTACGAAGGACTGCTGGCGCGCCATAGGGCACTGCAGGCGGAGGTAATCAATCGAATGGCGCTCGATCTCGGCGGCGAGCCTCAGCGCTGGATGTCGGGAGAGGAATTGCTCGCCGATCAGCGGACCCGAAGCGACTATGCGCCCGCCCTCCTGGAGCGCATCTTCGACATGGGTCGCTACTGGCTGTTCATTTCGTCAGGAACCTTTCCCGTCCAGCCAATGGCGGGCGAGGTCAACATCAATATCAACCTGCAGGTCTCGCACGGCACGATCGGCGACATACCCGAGGCGATGGCCGCCTATCACAACTGGATCGAAAGCCTGCTGCCTGATTGCCGCAACAACGCCCGCAACATCTTTGGTGCGCGCGGTGCCGTTTATCCGGTGCTGCCCAATAAGGGCATCGGGGTCAGCTTTCATTACGCGCGCACCGAAGGCGCCGGCGTTTGGCCGCATCCTTATTGGACCGCCGCGGGCGGGTGGCTCTACAGCCCATTCTGGGACCATTATCTGGTGAGCGGCGACACCGCGTTCCTGCGCGACAGGATCGTGCCTGGGCTGAAAGAGCTCGCGGCATTTTACGAGGATTTCCTGACGGTCGAGGACGAGCGCGGCAACTTCGTGTTCGTGCCCTCCTTCTCGCCCGAAAACTGGCCTCTCAATGCCGAGCCGCTGCCTCGACCGGTGTGGCCACTGACGGTCTATGACGCCTACCACATGGCGCCGCCCGCGCCGTTCGTCATCAATGCCGCGATGGACGTGATGGTCTGTCGGGAGGTGCTGACGCACTTGATCGAGGCCTGCGAGATATTGGGCAGCGATGCCGACGGCGGCGTAGCACGTTGGCGGGCGATGCTCGCCAAGATGCCGCCCTATCGCACGACGGCCGACGGTACGCTGAAAGAATGGGGCTGGCCGGGGCTGGACGACAATTACGACCAGCGGCACGTTTCGCACCTCTACGGCGCCTGGCCGTCGGACGAGATCGATCCCGACACGACGCCGGAACTTGCCCGGGCGGCGCTGCTTGCCGATCGCAAGCGTGGCCCGGCGAACACCTCCGCGCACGGCCTGTGCCATCGCGCGCTGGCGGCCGCGCGTCTCAAGGACCGCTATCTCGTCGATTTTGAGCTGAAACAGCTGCTCAACCAGGGCTATTTCAATGCGACCATGCGCAGCTCACACAATCCCTACGGGGGGCCGGAACCCGACGCGCAGGGCGGGGTGCCGTCGATCATCATGGAAATGATCTGCGCCACGCGCGCGGGCCGCATAGAACCGTTGCCTGCGCTTCCTGTCGATCTGCGCAAAGGCAGCCTCAAGGGAATGCGGGCACGCACCTTCGCACGCATCGACAAGCTGGACTGGGACCTCGACCAACGCCGCGTCACGCTTGCGGTCACTTCGCTGCGCGATCAGCAGCTGACGCTCGTTCTCCGTTACGGTTTCGACCGGATCGCCGTTTCCGGCGGCGTCGCAGAACCGATCAAGCCTGGCGACCAGTCGACGCGCGTCAGCTTGCGCAAGGGCGTGCCTGCGACATTTACGATCGACCTGTCGAGCGATCGCCCAACGTCCTGGCTCGACGAGGTGTCAGCGTAAGGCGGGCCAGCACGAACAGCCGTGCTTTCGAGCAGCGATGGACCGAGCGTCTTTCACCTCGATCAGCCAGGTAAGCGGCACACGTGCCTTCCGGACGTGGATCAAGTCGGCAAGCGCCAAGCTCGAGCCGGGCGACATCGCGATCCTTGATAGCCTTTGGCGTACGAAGCGCGAGGAGGCCAAGGCCTGCCCAAGCAGCGCAACCCCCTCTTTCCAATTCGGTGTCCCCTACCCGCCCGATTGTTTCGCACCGCAGTTCCGGATCGATTCATAAATCGAGGCCCTCACGATGTCGTGGATCTGCCGTGCCTTCGATTCGCCGGGAAAGACCTGGCTCATGACGATGACGATCAGGTCCTCCTCGAAATCGATCCAGAAGTTGGTGTTGGCCGCGCCACCCCAGGAATATTCGCCCGGCGAACCAGGAATACCGCGCAATGCAGGATCGTTGATCACGACCCCGCAATAACCATGGCCGACGCCACGTTCCCCGTACAGGCCTTGCGGCATTGCGCGTAGCGGTCGATCGCCGAATTCGGGCCCGAGGTGATTCGTGACGAGCAGCTTGAGCGTTTCAGCTTCGATGATGCGGATACCCTCCAACTCGCCGCCGTTGAGGATCATCCGGGCAAACCGCAGATAGTCCGCGGCCGTGCCGACCAGCCCCGAGCCCCCGAGATCCGCCGAGGGAGGAAAATCAAAACCGAGATCATCCGAAATGCACAGCAGGCCGCGACCCATCCCCGGCTGGTATACGTCGACCAGTCGGTCCTTTTTGCTTGGCCGCACGTAAAAGTCGGTATCGACCATGCCCAGCGGTTCTATGATGCGATTTCGCAGAAACGCGCCAAATCGCTCGCCGGAAACGACTTCGACGACGCGGGCGAGCACGTTCATCGCTTCGCTGTAGCACCATTGCGTTCCTGGCTGGGCGCGCAGCGGCATCGATGCCAGCTTTTCCACGTACCCGGCCAGCGAGATGCCAGTCGGCTGCACCGTCCAGTTGTCGAAAAGGCCGGCGGCGTAATATTGCTCGGCGACGGGATCTTCGAGCAGAAAGTGGTAACTTAAGCCCGCGGTATGGGTGAGCAAATCGTGAAGCGTGATCGGCCGGTTTGCGGGGACGGGTTCGGCCCCGCGGAGCACCTTGATATCGGCAAATTCGGGCAGGTAGGTCGCAACCGGATCGTGGAGGTCGAGGCGGCCCTCCTGAAACAGTTGCAGGATCGCGATGCCGACCAGCGGCTTGGTCATTGAATAGAGGCGGAAGATCGCATCGGAGCGCAAGGGCACACGCCGCTCGACCGAAACCCATCCGAGCGTTTCTTCAAGAATGACTTCACCATGCCTGAAGACCAAGGCCTGCGCGCACGGAATGACGCCGTCGTCGATGTAGCGCTGCAAGGCGGGACGAATGCGGGACAAGGGTTCCCGCGCCATGTCCGCAGCCGCCGCGACCGAGCCGTGTTCGGCCCTGGCTTGTCCCGTCATTGATCCTCTCCGCTTCTGCCGGCCTGTTCTGCAAGGGCAATTGTCCCCCAAAGCACGATGACTGCGCTCGGCACATTGGAAAGACATTGTTCGAATTGACCCGAAGGTTTGTCCCGGATGACCAATTTCAGGACCGGCTACGGCGGTGATTGTTCGGTAAGCAAGGTCGTCGCCGCAGCCACTCGGGTGCTGTCGGACTTGTATCGAGCGCGATAGCTCGAGGGCGTCATTCCTGAAAAGCCGATGAAGCTTCGCGTGAAGCTGCCCGGCTCGACGAAGCCTAGTTTGTAACCGATCACGGTAACGGGAATGTCGGTGGCGAGCAGAAAGGCACCCGCCAATTCGCCGCGAAGCCGCATCCTGATTTGCTGAAAGGATTCGCCCTCGCGCGCGAGATCGCGGCGCAGGCGCCGCGGGTTGCTGCGCAGGCGATGAGCGACTTCCTCGATCGGCACCAACCAATCACCGCAGCGTTGCGATTGCCGAAGCGCCTGCTCGGTTCGTCCCCGCCAGGTCATGTCGCCACTCGGCAGCGCAAACCAATCGGGCGCGCTTGCATTATAGGCATCGTATTCGGCGAGGCTGCCGTGCACCAAACTACTGTGCAGATCGTTGCGATCGTAGACGAGCGCGTCGATTGGCGCGCCGAATTCGATCGGGCAGTGGAACAGCGCGAACCGATCGAATCCGTTTGGCTGGACTGGCCTTGCGCCCCTAACGAAGATGCGGCGCAGGTTGAGCGAGCGACCGATCATCCAGCTGAACAGATGATAGATCCACACGAACCGGAACCACACGAAGATATCGCGGTCTAGGCCGGCTATCGTATGGTACGTGCATACGTGCATCACGCCGTCGTTTCCGTCCTCGACGAGCCGCGGACCGATGTCGCTCGACAGCGCCTGGGTGAAGCGAATGCTCACCCGAAGGGCCTCTCCCATCGTGCTGCAATGGAGGTACGAGCGGGTGCGCTCCTTCTCCAGCGCCATGCGGCATCCCTCGTGGAAAAAGCCGATGAATGCGTCGTCGAGAGCGATCTGGATCTGCTCGATCAGGCGGAAATAGGAACGACCGTCGATTGCGGCGCCATCATTTCCGTAGACGGCCGGATCGATCGCGGCCTTGTCGAGCAGTTGAGCCGGCTCGTGTCCCTTGAGCAATGCCCCGCCGAGCAGCGCCTTGACGGCATTCCCGTCGAGGCCACGCGCGAGAGGAGATTGGGTCGAAATCGCCGGCAAAAGCGCTTCCGCGAGCTTCCCGACGCTTGCTGCTGTCATCGCCTCCACCTTCTTTGCGCACCAAAACTATAGCGCCGACGGCAAGCGAAGAAAATCGGGTTGGTCAGTTTGGACAAATCACCGGGTCAAGTCGGACATGGCTTTCGCAACGCTGTGGCTCGTTAAGTCGACTAAGCCCGGCACGACCGGCGCAGCAGAAATGACGCGAGGAGATGGGATGAAGGGCACGAGGCATCGCCGGGCGCGCGCCGTTTGCTTGGCGCAGCCAAACGGGCGTGTATCGCCCCGATGCGCCCGCGGCGCATCGGGAAGCTTCCGGTGAACGATTTCTCGTCTCCCGCGGTCGAAGACGCGACTGGTGCTGCGCGGCGCCTGCCGCTCTCGTTCACTCTCAAGACGCAATATGGCATCGGCGAGTTGAGCAACGGCATGGTTGGCGCCGGCTTCGGGTTTTTCCTCCTTTTCTATCTCACTGCCGTCTGCGGCCTGTCAGGCACCGTCGCGGGAACCGCAACACTCATCGCCACGCTGATCGATGCCGTGGCGGACCCGGCGATCGGCCTCGCAAGCGACCGGTTGAAGACCCGCTGGGGACGGCGGCTACCCTTCATGACGATGAGCATCATTCCGTTCGCGATCGCCTTCGGCGTGCTGTTCTCGATGCCGGCCTCGCTCACAGGCGGCATTCAATTTGCCTATGTCACGACCTGTCTCATTGTCTTGCGGCTGTCGCTTTCGGCCTTCGTCCTGCCTTACACCGCCGTTGGCGCCGAGATTACCGACGACTATCGGGAGCGGGCCAGCATCGTCGCGTTTCGCCTGACCTTCCAGAACGCTGGCGTGCTGGCATGCGTGGTGCTCGGGCTCGGCGTGTTCATGGCCGGACCAAATGGCTTGCTATCGCGACATGCCTATGTGCCCTTCGCCTGGACAGGGGCGGCCGTTATTGCGGTCAGCGGATTGGTCGCGATCTTCGCGGTGCGCCGTGCACTGCCGCGCCTTCATGCCCCGGCGGCAGAACGAACACCGTTTGTCTCCGGTTTCGCGCGGGAGGTGATCGAACTGTCGCGCAATCGGTCGTTTCTGGTGCTGTTCGGCACCGTGATGATCTATTTCCTCGCCTATTCGGCCTATGCGGCGCTCGCGCTCTATGCGACGCGCTATTTCTGGAAGCTCGACACCTTCGCCATCCAGCTCATTTTGCTGGCCGCTTCGCTCGGCCCGCTGATCGGTGTCCCGGTCAGCAGCCTGGCGCTCAGGCACATGGAAAAAAGAACGCTGGCGATCATCGCCTACTTTGCAATCGCGCTCTTCCAGGTGTGGCCCCCGCTGGTGCAGCTTTACGCGCCGATCACGCTTTCCCCCTTGCCGGCCGCCGTGGTGCTGTTCTTGAACAGCTTGTGCGTCGGCACGGCGATCATGGTCTGCGGCGTCGCATTCCAGTCGATGCTGGCAGATACCGCCGACGAGCACGAGTGGCTGTTCGGGGTGCGCCGCGAGGGACTCTTTTTCTCGGGCCTGATCCTTTCGTACAAGGCGGCATCAGGCGTCGGAGGGCTCATTGCGGGGGTCGCGCTCGATGTCATTGGCTTTCCCACCGACCTCGCCGCGCGCGGACCGGGCTTTACCGTTCCAGCCGATGTGGTTCATCGGCTGGGGCTTATTTCGGGGCCCCTCCCGGCAGGCTTTGCGGCGCTCGCACCGCTTTTCCTCTTTGGCTACCGGCTGACGCGAAAGCGGCATCGGGAGATTATCGCCCTGCTCGAGAAACGGCACGGCGAGCGAGCCGAGGTGACGCTGGGTTCGGTCCACTGAGTTCGCAGGCCACGCGAATGGTCGATGCCGGGAACGGCGTCAAAATTGGAGTTCGCACGGTCGGCAGCGGCGCCCCGATACTCATGATACCGTCACTGGGACGAGGCGCCGAGGACTATGATGCAGTTGCGCAACTACTCGCAACGCAAGGTTACATGAGCATTCGGCCGGATCCTCGCGGAATCGGCAGGTCGTTTGGACCGCCACCAGCGGATTTGTTCGATCTCGCCCGCGACGCCGCGGCGGTGATCGACTACTTTTGTCCAAGCCCCGCTAACATCGTCGGGCACGCTTTCGGCAATCGCGTCGCCCGGGCAGTGGCGGCCCTCGCGCCGGACAAGGTCGAGCGCCTCGTGTTGCTCGCCGGCGGCGGCCGAACCGCGATGGGCAGCAAAGTGCGGGCCGCGCTGATGGGGTCGATCGCGCAAGGGAGCAAGCCGGATGCCGAGCGGCTGGAGGATCTCAAGACGGCATTTTTCTACGAGGGGAACGATCCTGCGACCTGGCTGCGCGGCTGGTATCCCGCGCTCGCTCAACAGCAACTTGCGGCCAGCGATCGCACTGACACCGCGAGGTGGTGGACGGCGGGCTGCGCACCCATGCTGCTGGTGCAAGCCGACGGAGATCCTGTCGCTCCCCCTGGTAACGCAGAAGCGCTGGCGGACGACATCGGAGATCGGCTGACATTGGTCCGATTGCGCCGTGCCAGCCACGCCATTCTTCCGGAACAGCCCAGGGCGGTTGCGGCGCTAATTGCCGATTATCTCTCCGGGCTGTCGAACCAGGAGGCGCTGCAAAGCCGGGCCGATCGCCTGGTCGTCTAAAAGCTGCCGGCGGCGCTTTAGCTCGCCTTGTTCAGCCAACCGCGGCGCCCACGCCCGCCGCCAAGTCCCGCCGCGACGCGTTGCTTGAGGAGCGCCGGCGGGCGGAAGCGTTCACCATGGGCTTCCTGGAGAATCGTCTGAACCTGCAGGCACAGGCCTGAGCTTACGACATCCATCAACGCGAACGGCCCGATTGGATGGCCAAGCCCCAGGCGGCATGCGGTGTCGAGATCCTCGGGACTGGCGACGCCTTCCTCGACCAGCCGCACCGCCTCGATCATCATCGCGTGAAGCATGCGGTTGACCGCGAACCCGGCCACGTCCTTGATGACAATGGGCGTTTTGCCAAGGCTGCGCATCAAGGCGACAACTTCGCCCACCACGTCATTCTCCGTCTCGAAGCCAGGGACCACCTCGACCAGCGACATACGCGATACAGGCGAAAAATAGTGCGTGCCCAGAAACCTGGAGCGGCGGGCCGGGGGAAGAGCGCCGGCGAGCGTCGAAATCGGAATCGTCGAGGTATTGGAAACAATGACGCAATCGGCCGGACATGTCGCATCGAGCGCCTGCAACACCGCCGTCTTCACCTCGATCGTTTCGAATACGGCTTCGGTGACAACGCCGCATTCGGCAAATTCGGCGAGTCCCGTCGCCGGGTGTATACGTGCCTGGGCCTCTTCCGCCTGGTTCGGCGCATAGCGCTTTTGATCGACTCCTTTGCGCAGCACCGCTTCAATCCGCTCGATGCCTCGGTCGAGCGAGCCCACGTCTCGGTCATTGATTACGACATCGCATCCGGCGAGCGCGAACACCAACGCGATCTCCGCGCCCATCAACCCGGCGCCAACGACCCCCGCCTTCATGGCAACACCCATTCAGGCACTCCCCTCCTTCGAGGACCGCAGCCATGCCTCAGCCGCAGCGCAGTACCATGGCACCACGTCGGGATTTTCAATTCCCTCTGGATTGAGAACCTTGGCCAGCGACCAGCCTTGGAACAGGCGCTTGATCGGGATCTCCTGCTTCTTGCCCGAGAGTGTTCGCGGGATTGCGGGCGCGGCGATGAAAACGTCCGGAACGAAGCGCGGCGACAGCGTGTTTCGGATCTCTCCTGCCATCGCCGCGCGCAGCTCCTCGTCGAGGGACTGTCCCTCGGCGGGAACCACGAACATCACCAGCTTGCTATCGCCCGCGCCATCCTCGAGGTCGATGATCAGGCTGTCGGCGACATTCGGCAAGCTCTCGACCGCCGCGTAGATATCGGCCGTACCCATGCGCAGGCCGTGCCGGTTGATCGTGGCGTCACTTCTGCCCGCAATGGTACAGCCGCCGTCCGCGTCAATCTGCAGCCAGTCACCGTGCCGCCAAATTCCGGGCCACTCGTTGAAATAGGCGGCACGATATCGGCTACCGTCATCATCGCCCCAGAAAAATAGCGGCATGCTGGGAAAGGGCTTCGTACAGACCAGTTCGCCGACGCTGCCGATCAACGGAACGCCTTCTTCGTCCCACGCCTCGACGGCAGCGCCAAGCGTGCGACACTGCAACCGACCCGGCGCAGGCGGTAAGTCCCGATTTCCCGACATGAACGCTGCAACGATGTCGGTCCCGCCCGAAACATTGCACCACCAGATGTCGGGACGACCGAGCGCAGCGAACTGTTCCGACCCCCAACGCTGGACATCGGCCGGCAGCGGCGACCCGGTGCTGCCCAACGCGCGCACCTTGCCAAGACCACCTGCCTCACCGATCACCACACCCGCCTTGCGGCATCCGCTGTAGAAAGCGGCGCCGGCACCGAACCAAGTCACGCGATGCCGAGCGGCGAAACGCCAGAGTGACAACCACTCGGGCCGGTGGCGGGTGCCATTCGGGGAGCCGTCATATAGACAGATCGTCGTACCCGACAGCAGCCCGCCGACCTGATTGTTCCACATTACCCATCCGGTTGCGGTGAACCAGTGAAAGCGCTCGCCGAACGTGTTGTCGGCATAGCTCGGGCCCAGATCAAAGTGCAGGTTGGTCACGCAGCCGGTGAGGACGACCCCGCCATGTCCGTGGACGATCGCCTTCGGCAACCCAGTCGTGCCGCTCGAATACAGAATCCATAACGGATGATCGAACGGCAGCCATTCGGGCTCGAACGCGGCCACGTCTTCGTCGTCACGCGATTGCGCCCAGTCGAAATCGAGCGCGTCGGCGATTTTCTCGTCGCGATATGCCGTCGCGACGACGATGAGCGCTTCGAGGCTCGGCAACCCGCTCCGCATTTCGGCGATTGCGCCGGACCGATCCATTCGCTTGCCAGCGTAGAGGATGCCGTCGATTGCGATCAGTACTTTTGGCCCGACCTGTCGAAGTCGATCGAGCACCGCCCGCGTTCCCATATCGGGGGAGCACATTGTCCAGATTGCACCGATACTCGCGCACGCCAGGAAGGCGACCACCGCTTCGGGAATGTTGGGCAGGTACGCGGCGACACGATCTCCGCGGCCGACCCCGAGGCGGCGCAGTGCCAGCGCGAGCGAGGCGCTTCGCCGCCTGAGTTCGCCCCAGCCGATCTCTCGCACCGTCCCGCTCTCGTCCTCGGCAACGATCGCTGGCTGGCCCGCCTGATCGGCCCGCGCGACATGAGCGAAGACGTGCCGCGCATAATTGACCTGGGCGCCCTCGAACCATTTCGCGGTCGGCATGGTCCCTCTGACGATCGAGGTCGCTTCGGTCGGTGACTCGAGGCCGCAATAATCCTGGATGCTTTGCCAGAATGCCGAAAGATCGCTCGTCGACCATGCCCATTGCGAGGCATAATCTGCGAATTCGAGCCCGCGTTCCTGGCGCAGCCAATCCCGGTATCGATCCAATTGAGAAACATCATTCGTCATGTCGTCATCTCGCATTGCGCCGATTCCGACTGACGCAGCGGCGGTGAGCAGAACTCATCGTTGGTTGGCAGAATAAAATCGGCGCGGCCCGGGCGCCTCGCAGGTCACTTCTCTCGCCATCGATCAAAAGTGTGCCGTGAACGTCATGCCATACATCCGGGGCACCCCGATCGTGCCATTCACTGACGGCGTCGCCCCCGGCGAAACGGTTCCTTCGCTGATGTAACGGGTGTCGAACGCATTGCGGACCCACCCGGTGATGGACCAGCCGTCCTTCGAGGAACCGATGCCGAGCGAGGCATTGAGCAACCCGTAAGAATTCTGGGCATTCAGCGGATTGTTGTAGATGTCGAAATAGACCCGGCTCTGCCATTTATAGTCAGCATGTGCGGTGATCTCGAGCTTGCTCGAGATCGGGAAGACATATTGGGCGGACGTGTTGAACTGCCACTTCGGCGCTTGCGGAAGAACGTTGTCTCGAAGGTCCTCCGCGCCCGCCGGCAACGGTTCGCCATCGGCTGTTGCTCCGAGGCACGCCGGGGCGGTCGGGATATTCGGATAAAGCGGATTGTTGTTGCAGAACTTCCCGAAATTCGCATCGAGCCGTGTAACCGCTCCCGTCAGAAGCAGCCCGGTTGCAGGCGCCGCCTGGACCTCGAACTCGATGCCCTTGATCGTCGCGCTCGACGCGTTCTCGACGCGGGGGTAGCGCACGTCAGATCCCTCGAGGCCGATCCGGAAGACCGTCTGCTGCAAGTTGGTATAGTCGGCGTAAAAGCCCGTCAGTCCGAAGCGCAGCCGCTTGTCGAACATCGCCGCCTTGAGGCCGATCTCGTAGTTCCAGACATATTCGGGGTTGAACTTGTTGACTGGCTGCGTGATGTCGCCGAGCGTGTTGAAGCCGCCGGACTTGAAACCGCGCGAAACGCTCGCATAGACCAGCGAGTTCTCCGTGGGCGTGTAATCAAGCACGAACCGCGGCGTGAACGCCTTCCATGTATTCTTGTCGGATAGAAGCGTGTGGAAGGTAAGGACGGTCGCGTCCATTACATAGGACTTGCGATCGATCGTGTAGCGGCCGCCGATTGTGGCACGCAGCCGGTCGGTCAGATTATAGCGGAACTGCGCATAGGCCGCATAGGAATCGAGCTTCTCGGTCGGCAGGTAGACGAGATAGTCTGGGATCGCTTGCAACGAAAGGTACAGTGGTTCGCTGGAAACGCCATTCATGTAGAACAGGCCCGCGGTCAAATCGGCGCGGCTGCCGAGATCGGTGGTGAACGTGAGTTCCTGCGTAAACTGCTTGGCATAAAGGCCGATCAGGTCAAACTTGGAGGCCGGCTGCGGCGTCAGGTCGACGTCCATGTCGATGAGCCGGATGTTGTGCTTGATGTAACCGGTGGTGGACGTGATCGAGCTATTCGCCCCCATTTCATAACGCGCGATCACGGTTGCGCGCACGTCGTTGACATCGTCGATGTTGGGTTCGTTGATATAGAATTTCAGGCCGTTGATATCGGTCTCGGGGTAGGGATAACCCGGCACCTCGAGCGGCGTGGGTAAATTGGGGTCCGCGCGCTTGAGGATGACGTTGAACTCGGGATTTTCACGCCGGTGCGTGTAGTCGACCAGCGCGCGAACGCTGAACGCGCTTGTCGGCTTGTAGAGCAACTGGCCGCGCACTTCGGCGAGGTTGGTATTGTCGTAACGCTGGCCATTGAATGGGTTCTTCAGCCAACCGTCTGCGTGGTCGGTCTGGAACGACAAGCGGCCGAACAGAACGTCAGAAAGGTGGGCGTTGACATAGCCGTTGACGCCGACGCGCCGGTAATTGCCGACATTGAAGGAGATAGCGCCGTCTGTGCTGTCGGTCGGGGGATTGCTGTAGACGTTGATCGCGCCGCCGGTCGCGTTGCGACCCTGGAAGGTGCCCTGCGGACCGCGCAGCACTTCGACCCGCTCGATGTCGAGGAAGGCGGGATCCATGAGGAAATGGTTGAGGAGTGGAACGCCATCGAGTGAAACGGTGACGCCCGACTGGCTGCCGATGTCCTGGCCGGCCTGGCCGATGCCGCGCAGCGCAATGAAGTTATTGGTCGAGCGCGTGCCAAATTGCAGGCTGGGAGTGACCTGCGTCAGGTCGCCGACCGTCTTGACGCCCGACTTCTCCAATGTGGTGCCCGAAAGCGCGGTAATTGCGATCGGGACGTTCTGTAGTCCTTCCGGCCGTTTTTCGGCGGTCACGATGATGTCCGCGATGCCGTTATTGGAAGACGTCGCCTGCCCGGAGGCCGTCGCCTGAGCGACATTGTCCGCTTGGGCATCCGCGGGTTTCGAAGCGCTCGATCCCGGCTGGCCGGCGGCGCGATCCTGCGCGCTGGCATTCGCCGGGAAAAGGCAAGTTCCCGCCAGCGCCGTCGCGGCCAGAAGCAGCGAGCATGCGCTGCGATTGATTGGTTCGCGTTCCATGGCTTTTCCTCTCCCGTTGCCTTTGATGAAGCGGGAGGTCTGGCGCCCCCGTCGGACGCGGAAATCATCGCTTTTGAATGTCGGAAACAATGACACCTTTGCCAGAACAATTTGTCTGAATTGACCAGATCGCTGGCCCAGCCCTGGCGGGCGGTTGTCAATGACTCGAACAAGTCTCATCAGGGCGCGCCAGCTCAGCTGTTGCGGCAAACCGGCAAGTTGCTGCGTCGCGGGGAAAAGGAGCGCAGATGGTCAGCAAGACAATCTTTAAAAACTTACGATCTCGCCATGTGCCGGGCGACGTGCCGATCGCGATTCACCTTCCGAACGGCTCTGACACGTCCGGTCCGTCGCCACTCCCCCTCTTGATCCTGCTCCACGGGGGCGATGGCAGTGAGCAGGATTTGCGGCGCTTTGCCCCGCTGATCGACCAGGCAATCGGAGACGGGGTCTTGGCGCCACTCGTCGTCGCCATGCCCAGCGCGCGCCGCTCCTTGTACATGGATTATCGGGACGGCACTGAGCGTTGGGAAACTTTCATCATCGCACACTTGCTACCGGTTCTACGAAGAGAGCTGAACGTGGCGGCCGAGCGCGAGCGAACGTTCGTCGCCGGCTGGTCGATGGGCGGACTGGGCAGCCTCAGGCTTGCGTTCAAGCATCCCGACCTGTTCGGAGCAGTGGCTGCCGTCGAGCCCGCGGTTGAACCGGCACTAGACTGGAGCCCAGTTCGTCCGCACGTCCAGTTTTGGCGGCCTGAGGAGGTTAGCCAAAAGATATTCGGGTCTCCGATCGACGAGAGTTACTGGGCAGCCAACAATCCCGCCACCATTGCAAAGCGCGATCCAGCTCGCTTGTTCGATCTCGGCATTTACCTCGACGTGGGCGACCAGGACATGCTGTACCTCCACGAGGGCGTCGAGTTTCTGCACCGCGTGCTGTTCGATGCCGGGATCGGCCACGACTACCGGCTGGTCCACGGCGCCGAACATGTTGGGCCCTCGTTGGAGCCTCGGCTCCAAGACGCACTGGCATTTATTGGAAGGCAAATTGTTCAACCGAATTGGATCGATCAACAGGTGATCGATCACCGCGCATTCATGGACGAGCGCAAAAGAGCAGCGGGGCTTCTTGTTCAACCTCTTGACCCACGCCGAATGCGAGGATTTTGATTTCTGGCACAATTCTTGACGTTAGCGCACTCCTAAGTCGCTCAACAAAATTGAAATGAAACAGCGTACGCCCCATGACGTCGGCGACAGCTTGAGAAGTGGAACCGCTACCCACGCGCCTCGGCAACACGGGGCAAAGGCTTCGGGCCAAGAGATCGCGCTTTGCAACGCGCTTGAGCTATCATTCTGGGGCAGGCCAAAATCTACCCCTTCCATGTCCGTGCGTGTAGCCGAATCGAGCGCCAACGTAATCGGGGAACTGCAAAGCGCCGTTCACGGGACGGAAAGCCCGGCGAGAAGCGGCGCGTACGCGGCGAACCTGCGGGAAATAAACTCGGTGAAAAGCCGGACGCGCTTCGTTCTGCGGGTCTCTCCGTGCGTAAGTATCCAAACCATGCCGTACTGGTGAAGCTCGGTGCCTGGGGCCCTCGCCAATGACGGATCGGCATCTCCGACGAAGCACGGCAGCGTCGTAACGCCAATTCCTTGCCGTACGGCGGCGAGCTGCGCCTCGGCATCCGTGACCCGGTACAGAACTTCCGTGACGGGAACTTCGCCTTCGCTCGCCCAATCCGGAATGCCATGACTGCTGATGACAATCCATCTGAACGGATCAAGGGCGCCCCGGCGCCATGCGGCAAGTCGGTCAGAGGAGATGTAGACGCCGCCAAGCAGATCGGGCCCCTTCAAGCCGTGGAGATTGAGCGGCAGGGTCTTGCGGTCGTAGACCACCCGGAGCGCCACGTCGGCTTCCCGGTTGGTCAAATTCGCCAGCTCGCCCGATGACATGATTTCCATCTCGATGTCGGGATAAAGCCGCGCGAAATCTGCAAAGTCCGACATGAGCAAGTGCGACGCGAGGGGTGGCGCCATCGTCACGCGCAGCAAACCGCGCACGCTTTGGTCGCGCCCGAAGACGCGCGTCTCCAGCTGGCGTGACGACGCTTCCATTTGCTCCGCGAGCTCGAGGACCTCCTCGCCGGCAGCCGTTATACGGTAGCCCGAAGGCAGCTTTTCAAACATTCGTGCGCCCAGCCGCTGCTCCAGTTGGGCGATCCGGCGCAACACGGTGGAGTGGTTCACCCCCAGCCGCCCGGCGGCGGCGCGCACTGAGCCCTCGCGGGCGACAGCAAGAAAATAGCGGACATTATCCCAGTCGATCATGGTGCAATCCTGCACCCAAGGAAAGTCTGCCGACTATCCTTATCGACAAGCATTGATCCTCCTTCCTCCTACGACGGGACTGGTCGCTGATGACCACTCCCCTCCGCTTCGCAATCCCTTCCGGTTCCGATTTGCTTAGACCGCCCGGTTCGATTTTGCACCACCGATGTGCGCGCTTTTCGACTGAACGCACCGCACGGCTCGCCCCATTTCCGCGAGGTTCGCGGGGCATCTTCCAGCGAGCCGACCAATCTGGAGGAAGAAAGTCATGGGAAAGTTGGATGGCAAGATTGCGGTCATCACTGGTGGATCGAGCGGCATGGCGCTGGCCAGCGCCAAGCGGTTCGTTGAAGAAGGCGCCTATGTTTTCATCACGGGGCGCAGACAGGAGGTGCTCGACGAAGCGGTCAAGACGATCGGCCAAAACGTCACCGGCGTGCGGGGCGACGCGGCCAATCTCGACGACCTCGACCGCCTGTTCGACACGGTCAGGCAGGAAAAGGGCAACATCGATATCCTGTATGCGAGCGCCGGGACTGGGGAAGCCGTTCCGCTGGGCGAAATTACCGAGCGTCATTTCGACGAGACATTCAACCTCAACGCGCGCGGCACCTTGTTTACCGTCCAGAAGGCGTTGCCACTATTCAACGACGGCGGCTCGATCTTTATGACCGGATCGGTCGCCTCGATCAAAGGCTTCCCCGGTTACAGCGTTTATGCGGCGAGCAAGGCGACGCTACACGCCTTCACGCGCGGATGGCTCAATGAACTGAAGGGAAGGAACATCCGGGTTAACGTGCTGCACCCGGGGCCGATCGCCACTCCTATGCAGGACCAGGTTCTCACCGAGGAGGCGAAGCAGATGTTCCAATCGCTGATCCCGCGTGGAACGATGGGCCGCCCTGAAGAAATCGCCGAGGCCGCGTTGTTCCTGGCTTCTGACGATTCGAGCTTCGTCAATGGCGTGGAGCTGTCCGTCGACGGCGGCTTTTCGGCCATCTGACCTCACGAAAAATCGTTTGCGGCAAGGCCCACGCGGACGTCGCCGCGCAAGCGCCCCGGCCGCGAGATAGACGGCAACGTGATATTACAACTCTGGTCGCGCGCTGGAGGGGAGAGATGCAACAAAGTCGAGCGGCGCGATCGAGTTTCTGGGCGACATGAGCCTGGCAACGTTCGCACCGCTTGACGGGCTACGGGGGCGGGCTGGCACGTCGCCGAAGCCGGCGCCTACGCAGATCGGCGCGAAGGTCTCGAAATACCGCACCCTCACGTGGGCATAGTGTGAAACTATTTGCCAGCCAATCGTTGGGCGGTGCAGCGGAAAGCAGAAGTGACCTTCGCCAATCTGGGCAGAGCCCCCTCGAGAGATTAAGTGCTCGTTACTCCTCGGCTGACGCGCTGTGGCTTAGAAGCTGACGCAGTCGCTGAGTTGGCGAACCGAGACCGGTACAGGCATCCCAGCCTACCGCGGCAGCAAAGCCGACCTTGCCAACGCGATTGTTACCGTTGCTGATGTCATGGAGCGCATCAGCGTTGTCATACAAAGTCGCATGAAAATAGCCGAGCGGATCCGATCGCTTCGCGTTGCAGCCCGCGACGATCGCGGCCCAGAGCGGAGCGACTGCACTCGTGCCACCCACGATGCCGGTCGAACCGCCGACAATGATGCGATAGCCTGAATCGGGATCGGCATTTCCCGCGACGTCGGGCACGCCCCGCCCACCCGTTGATGAACGCGGTGCCGGAACGTCGGCAGACTGCTGGTAAGCGGGTAACCCGAAGATTGTGCTCACCCCTCCGCCGGTGCCGCCGTCATTGCTGTTCCAGACCACTTCGCCGGTTATGGCACTCGCCGCGGCCGCGATTCTGGTGCCGCCGCAGCCCAGAACGTACGGGCTGGAGGCAGGGTAATCGACATGCGCTTTCCCATCGTCGACACCATCGGTCGCCAGCGCATCTCCAGACGCAGCGGTCACAGTTGTGCCCAATGTCGCTGCATCCTGGAGAGCGGCATTCATGGCGGTGAGCGCCTGGCCGGACCAATCGATTTCGGGGGATCCCCAACTGATCGAGATGGCGGATGGAGAATTTTCTTCATCGTGGATCGCTTTTGTCACGGCATCGACAAAGCCCTGGCTGGTATTGGGCGCGAAATAGATCGCAATCTTTGCGCCGGGCGCGACGCCGCCCGCTACCTGGATGTCGAGTGCGACCTCCCCGTCGGCGTCCGATACGCCCGGTGCATTATCGGCACCATCAACAGACACGGAGACAATGTCGGGCAGGTCCAGCTGCATCGCTTTAAATGCGGCTTGATTATCTGGATCGTTGTAACCGCCACCCAGCTCAATCAGCGCAATGCACTGTCCCGGCGCCTCGAGACCGCCGAAGCCATAAAGTTCAGCGACCTCGGTCGGCAGGAACCCCTCGGGCGGCGGCCCATTCTTGTGCGGCACAATCTTGGGCGTGGCGAACGGACGAGTATCGAGGCCCAGCACCGCGTCGATGCGGTCCGCCACCTCTTCAGGGACATGAAGCGCGCCGCTGCGGGCCCGGCATGCTTGGCCATTTGCCTCGTAGTGATGGAGCTCGGTCCCGAACGCACGCTCCATCGCCGACGTGCTGCCGCTCAACTGGACCAGCCGGCGAGCGGGATCCGATGAAGTGACTTGCAGGTCATGCTCCCTGGCAAACGCGTGAAGTACTTCGAGGTCGGCGGCATGGCCGGTCTGGCGTGCCTCGCGAAGCGAAGCGCGCGTCTGACGCTCGTTCTGCGTGCCAGGCGCATGCGGGGCGGCAACACCGCTGCGATCCTTTAGATAGACGCTGACGGTGAAGATCTCCTCGCGCGGAGCCCGGCCGAGGGCGTGCATGTCTTCGGGTCCTGTGCGACGACTTCCTGGTAGCTCGACTCGCCTCGCCATGTGTCAATTCCTGCTGTTCGCCTCTCGAATGCCATCAATCGTACGTGTTCGATTTTCGTTCCAGCATCGCGAGCCCAACAATCAGGACACGGATGGGGGGAAGAAGCGGGTTGCCAGGTGCGTGACCAGCTCGGTGGTCAGTGCTTCAGCCGCGCCACCGGCCTTGATGTCCGCGACTTCCAGCGAACCAAAGCCAAGCCCGGTCAGGCTTGCGATTTCGCTGATGGGCACATGCCATTGCTCGGCCTTGTCGAGTTCGGTCAGGTGGGCGCCTTGGCCGACCTTGGCGACGAGGTCGGCCTGTGACTGGAGAAATCCCATAACCGTCAGAGCTGCATCGTCCAGAAAGCCAAAAACTTTCCAGAAGGAGAGCGGGATCTGAACGTCTTTGATGACAGGATCGGCAGCAGCGAGAACGGGCCCGGTGATGACCACGAACTTGAGCTTGTGGTCGCGCGCTGCAGCAAGCACCGCATCCTCGAGCTGCGCCCAGGTTCCTGTATTGAGCGCGTGCGCCTGCGGAGCGCAGTTGGTCATGTGAAATGTATCGTCGTTAGCCACGCGCGCGGACGCCGGATCGCCCCACACCGGATCGAGACGCCGTGTCAAATGACCAAAATCGAAGTCCGTGCCATCATAAATGGTGGCACCGGTCTGGCCAGTCGCGCGGATACGGCCGTCGAACCACCAGGCATCGGCTGCCAGGGGTTCGGCGAAATCGGCAGTTTCCGGGTGACCAGGGTCGCGATCGGTTCGCGACAGCGACACCGAGGTCGCGCCATCGATATTGGCCGCGGAGAACCAGGCCAGCTTGCGAGACGCGGACATGACTACGCTATAGTGCATGTAGCGAAGTTCGCTGCTGCCGTCGCTCAGCGCGACCACGTCCTGTGCGAGCGCGGCGGGAAGCGTCGGAAGCGCAACTTCTTGCCCAAGGAAATCTACCTGGAATCCGGGTCGCGGCGGTTGCGAGTACCAGGCGACCGGATGGATGGCGATGGTCGTCAGTGACTCAACCGGTCCACCAGGGCCAGCGGAGGCATTGGTCTCGTACGAGGTGGACATTGCTTTTCCTTTCGCGCTCAAAGGTGGACCACCTCGATGACAAGTGCGCGACGCGGCATCACCTTGGTCCGCGATCCGGAACAGATCGACGTGGTTTCCGCCACAAAGACGCGATCGCGGATCTGAAAAGGCGGTTTGGAAAATATGGCAGCCTATCGGACAACGGTACGGTGATGATCGAATGGCGCCGCAACGACGCCGGCGCGCTCGAAGCCGTCGAGAACAGCCGGCCCACGGTGGCCATGCTCGACATCAACCTTGGTGACAGCACAAGCTATCTCGTTGCGGACAAATTGTCAGAGCAGGGTATCCCCTACCTGTTCGCCTCGGGCTACGGTGAGCAGGCCCAGCTGCCCGAGCGGCACAAGGACAGCCTGGTTCTGCAGAAGCCCGGTACACTCGAGAATGTCGCCCGCACGTTCGACCTCTCGTGCAGGCGCGCTCGGCATGAAATCCGCTCGTTGCTGAGGACCATCATGCGGACGGCTGCTTCGAAATGGAGCAGCCGTCCGTTCGTCTAGGAAGCAATCAGCGACCCTCGGCCATCCACTGCACCGCGTCTTCACCCGCCGGGATCTTGAGAGGCGCGCTCGAGTCTGTCGCCGCTTGCCAGACTGCCTGCGCCACGTCAGCTGGGTGGGTGACGGGGCCGCTGTCCTCGCGAAAGCTCGCAATCATGCCTTCTATCATCGGCTTGTAGTCAGGATTATCGAGCCCGCGTAAATGCGGCATCGCATTGCTGCCGAAGCTCGTGTCGAGCGAGCGCCCCGGGAGCACGATGTGCACTCGGACACCAAACGGCTCCATCTCTACCGCCAGGCTCTCCGTGAGCGCATTCACCGCCGCCTTACTCGCGCGGTAGACGCTCACCAGCGGCAGCGGCTTCAGCGTTACCGTCGAGGTAACGTTGATGATCGTCCCGCTGCGGCGTGCACGGAACCGAGGCAGGACGGCCTGTAGCATCGCCAGCGTGCCTAAAGTATTCGTCTCGAACAAATCGCGCGCGGTCTCGGGCGCGATCAGTTCAATGGGGACGGCGGCGCCGAAGCCCGCGTTATTGACCAGGACGTCGATGTCACCAGCACGCTCGAGCGCATTCGCAATGCTGGCGGGCTTGGTGATGTCCAGCGGCAAGACAGTCAGACTTTCTGCGGCCGGGAGGATATCGGTCCTCGGGTGACGCATCGTTGCGATCACTTTCCAACCTTTGTCGAGAAACAGCTTCGCGGTCTCCAGGCCGAAGCCGGAGGAACAGCCAGTGATGAGAACGGTGGGCACGAGATTACTCCGAGTTTGTTTGCGGTCTCTCCGACATGGCCACAAGCAGCAGGACCGCCTATGGCTCACCGTCTCGAATTCGTTGGTGACAGTCCTGACATGAGCGTTGATCCTCTTGGCGAGATCGTGACCCTGCTGCAGCCTTCGGCAAGCTTCTCAAAGCTCGTCGAATATGCCGGTCGCTGGCGCATCCACCGCGACGTCGAGGGCAAGCCGGTCTTTTTTGCAGTGCTCGAAGGCGAATGCCGGATCATTTCGCGCGGCGCATCGCCAATCATCCTACGAAAGGACGATTTCGTGCTGTCGCCCTCGACCAACGATCAGATCATCGAGAGCATCGACGCGCCACCTCACGGGATCGAGATGCGACCGATCGAAATTGGCGAGGGACGCTTTCGGGTGGGGCCGCTCGACGCGCCCGTCAATCTGAGGATGCAGGTCGGATTATGCAGCTTCGCGTCACCCGATGCTGCTTTGCTGGTCTCATTGTTGCCGGGGATGATCGTCGCACGTGGCGAGCCGCGGCTCGCGCTGTTGCTTCAGCTGGTAGGAGACGAGACCCGCCATTTCCGACCCGGGCGCGAGCTGGTGTTGGAACGATTGCTCGAGGTGCTGCTCATCGAGGCACTACGGCACGGTACCGATGTCACTTCAATACCGAGCGTCGCGCGCGCGCTGACGGACGAACGCCTGGTCGCTGTCTTGCGCGCTATGCACGCGCAGCCTGCGCATGGTTGGACTGTCGCCGATCTTGCGGCGAAGGCGGCGATGTCGCGCTCAGCCTTCTTCGCTCGTTTCAGCCGCATAGTGGGGCTGCCGCCAATGGAATACCTGGTGGCCTGGCGCATGGCGCTCGCCAAGCGCCTGCTGCGCACGAGGGACGTGGCAATCGAGCAAGTCGCCGCGCAGGTCGGCTATGGCTCTGCGAGCACTTTCAGCACCGCCTTCAACCGTCACGTCGGGATGCCGCCGATGCGATACGCTCGAGCGATGTCACGGGTAGTTAGCTAGCCTGGCGACAACTTGTCATTCGCGACCAACGGAGTCGCGACGACTGCGCGGTGCACGAAGAAATCCAATATCGTTACGAAGCTCGACGTGTGTACCAAGGTGTTTCGACATAGATGAAAAATGCTCAAGAATGGCCTCACCTTCCCTGCCATGAACGATCGTCGGCGTGCCGCCGCTGAACGCATCTGTCGGCGGCCTGCGATTATCCAGGGCCAAGGGAATGAGTTTTGCATCGCTGAAACGGCGATCCGCGAATCGGGCTTCTACCAGGACCGACTGCCAATTGGCGGCGCTATAGGCACTGCCGATCTTGCGGGTTTGGAAAATGAAACTGCCAAGACCGTGAAATAGCGGCGCCCCGCGGTAGATTTCGGCACCTTGAAGCAGCGGCGGCCCATGCGAGACAAACACCGCCGCGCCGGCATCGACGCATTGCCGGGCAAAGCGGCGCTGCCAAGGCGGCGTCTCGGCGGGGTCCGGCTGCCAATGGTGGTTGTGCAGGTACGCGATGACGGCCCCCCCTGCCTTGTGCGCGGCGGCGATCGACGACAACATCCGCGCCACGTCGGTCGGATCGAGACCGTCTTTTGCCATACGCAGTTCATTGACCCCCGGGCGCGTGGCGGTGGCAGCACCGCCCACCCTAATCGCACCGGTCGCGCCCGCTACCAGCGCTACCGGCCCACCCGCCGTATGCTGCCACCCCGGTTGGCTTGCAGCATCCAGATCGGCTCCGCTTCCGGCATGACCGACGCCCAGCCCATCAAGCGTGCGGACACCGAGCATGATTCCGCCAGCACCCAAATCCCACGCATGGTTGTTGGAGGTGGCAGCCAATGTGACGCCGATGCTCTTCAGACATCGTACCGCATCGACTCCGGCTGCGTGAAAGACTTCGCCGTCTCGCGTCGGGAGGCCAGCACCCGGGCCACTGACGGCGGTCTCAAGGTCGGTGAACACCGTGTCAGCGCGGCGAAGTCGGCGCTCGATCGCGATCAGGCCCGGCCAGGGACGCGCGCACAAATTTTCCTGAATTAGCGATTGGCCCAGCAACACCATAGTGAGCCGTTCGGATTTGCGCTGCGCAAGACCAGCCGTTCCCAAAGCTCCCAGGCCGGCGCCGAGCAGCATCCGCCGCGCCACGAGAATGTCGCTCATCGCCGTTTCTCCTCCCGGGCCATATTCAAGTCCGCGATTTGAACGGCAACTCCATAACGCGGTCGTTATAGGGCGATGTCCTGCCTGCCATCAGCTTTCGCGAGCTTGTTGTCATGCCTAAGCCTCGCCGCGAATCGAAACAAAAGGGAGGGGCTTTCGAGCATGGAAGATCGTCGTTCGGGATATCCGCGCAGGACATCGCAGATCATCTGGATCGGGGCGAGCTCACTGGCGATGCTCGCCGCATCTCCGGCCTGGGCCCAGCAAGCCGAGGTCCCAGGGCAAGCGGCAGACTCGACCGCCGACGCTGGAACGGACATTGTCGTCACCGGCTCGCGCATCCAGCGCCACGACGCGGATAACGTGGGTCCACTGCTGACGCTGACGTCGGACGATATCGCGAAGTCAGGCTCTGTGACGATCGGCGATCTCCTCCAGAAATTGCCAGCGGCCGGCGTGAGTCTCAATTCAAACGGCACGCAAGGCACCTCCTACGGCGCCAGTTCGATCAACTTGCGTTATCTCGGGGGCGCCGAAGGCAGCGGCAATCGTGTGCTGGTGCTCGTCGACGGGCATCGCTGGGTCGATGCGGTGGGGCAGCGCGGCTTTCGCGATTTCGTCGATCTCAACACCATCCCGATGGGCATGGTCGACAGCATCGAGGTGCTGAAGGATGGCGCCTCGGCAATCTATGGTGCCGATGCGATCGCGGGGGTCGTCAATATCAAGACGATCCAGCCGTTCGACGGCATCCGCGCCAGCACCCGCGCCGGGATCACCGATCGCGGCGACGGCGGCGAGTACAGCGGCATTCTGAACGTCGGAAAGCGTTGGTCGCGACTGTCGGTGCTGCTGTCGGCGAGCTATTACAAGGCCGAGCCGATAGATACTGACGCGCGGGCACTGACCCGGGCAACGCTGGTGCCGGTGACCAAGCCAGGCACCAGCCCCAACGGGCTCTATGTACTGCCCGGCCTCGCGAACAACGCCTATTTCGGCACCGCCGCCGGTTTTGCCAGCGCCGCCAATCCTATCGCCTTCAATGGTGGTGACGGTTTCGCTGCGGGCGCTGACGCCGCCGACAGTTATCACGTCGCAGCCCTGCCCGGTGATTACTACAATACGCAGGCACAGGGCATCTACAGCGCGGGGCCGTCGGAGCGGTACGGCTTCTACGGCCGCGTCGATTACGATTTCTCCGATTCGGTTAAGCTCAAGGTAGAGGCGCTCTACAATCGCAGGAAGTCGGATCAGCTGTTCTCCCCCGTGCTGCTCGACATTGGCGGCACGTCGGGAAAAGTGCAGGGGTTTTCGATCCCAGCCGATCAGGCGTTCAACCCGTTCGGCACCGCAAATGGCGTGCCCGAGGCCAATGCCCTGGCATTTACTTCGACTTCGGGTTGGCGCCTTCAGAAGGTGCTCACCGACCTTGGCAACCGCGACAATCTGGAAGATGTCGAGACCACTCGAATCTCGGCCGGCCTGGACGGCGCCTTCCAGCTGTTCGGCCATCGCTGGCACTGGGATGTCTATGGCGCCTATTCGAAAGACCTGATCCACACGACCCAGCTGAACGGCGTCAATTACGACAATCTTTATCTAGCGCTCGGCGATCCGGCAGCATGTGACGCGGCGGCCGGCTGCGTTCCGGTCAACTTGTTCTCACCGATGAGCGAAGCGCAGGCCGACTACATCCGTTTCACTGCGCATGAGAGCAATTACACTGAGCTCTACAACGCGACGGCCGACGTCACCGGCACGCTGTTCGACCTGCCGGCTGGTCCGGTAGGACTCGCGTTCGGCTACGAGTATCGCCAGAACCGCGGTGTCGATCGCCCCGATCCGATCGCCAATGCCGATCCCATTTATCTGAGTGATGCTTACACCAAGACGACGGTGCAGACGCGTACGCCGACCTCGGGCAGCTATGACCTTCATGAAGTCTATGGCGAGTTGTCGGTACCAATTTTCAAGAATCAGCGTTTCGCCAAAAGCCTCGATCTTGATCTCGCTGCTCGCTACTCACGTTATTCGACGGTGGGGGGCAAGGTGACGTTCAAGGCCGGCGCCGGCTACCGCCCGTTCGAGGGGCTGCTGCTGCGCGGCACTTATGCGCAAGGGTTCCGCGCGCCATCGATCATGGAATTGTACCAGGGCGAGCGGCAGACCGATTTTCAGGGCGTCGATCCGTGCAATGGCGGCGCCTCAGCGCACCCAGATATGCCCGGCTGCGCTGGAGTGCCGACCGGGTACAACCAGGCGGGCTATAATCTCAACGGCCTAATTCCCGGGGTGATCTCCGGCAACCGCGATCTCAAGCCTGAAACCTCCGACAGCATCAGCGCGGGCGTGGCGATCATGCCCCTCCAGGTTCCTGGTCTGTCGATGACCGTCGATTATTACGACATTAGAATTCACAACGCGATCGCGGCACAAACGCCGACGCAGATCATGCAGCTATGTGCTGCACGTGGCGGGGTGTTCTGCGATCTCATCAGGCGTGACCCAAACACCGGCGCGATTCTCGAATTGCTCCAGGGCGCACAGAACCTCAATTCCATCAAGACCAGCGGGGTCGATGCTACCGTGCGCTTCGATTTTCGGACCGGCGTCGGCCGGTTCGGCACAATGGTCAACGCCTCCTACCTCGGCTCGTTCAAGACCTTTTCGCCCGATCCAGCAACCGGCGGCGTGATCGTCGACAGCCGCGCCGGCAAGGGCGACACGCCGCGGGCGACGTATCCCCGCTGGAAGGGGCAGGCCTCGCTTACCTGGGCGCTTGCCCCGGTCGATGTCGTCCTGCGAGGTCGCTATATCGGTCCGACTACCGATGTTCCCAATCCGGTCAAGGACGATCGCACGAAGCCGATCACTTATATTGATACCGAGATCGGCTTTGACATCGATCCTCACGCGCGCTTCACCCTGGGCGTCGACAACCTGTTCGACAAGGCGCCGCCGGCTTCCTATGCAAACGCGCCGATCAACTATGACATCTACACCTATGACGCGCGCGGCCGCTATCTCTACGCCGGCTTCTCCGTAAAAATGTAGGCGTCAGCCAGGTGTCATCGGGAAGAACATTGGAGGCGACCGAAATGACGGCGGCGCCCGTGGCGGCGAGATCGCGGCGCGGCTCGCTCGATCCGGTGCTAGTGATGTTGGCCGCGATGGCACTGGCCATTCTGCTCACCTGGCTCATCCCGTCGGGCGCACATCAGCATCGCGGCGTAGGCGACGGCGCTCCTGTCGTCGCCGGCACCTACCGGCAGTTGCCCAAAGATCGAAGCATTGCGATGCTGCTGCCTCACGCGCCGCGCCCCGGCGTCGCCATGCCGGTCAGCCCGGTGGCGCTGGCGACCGCGATCCCGGCCGGACTGGTCAAATCGGCGCCGCTGATTTTCATGATCCTGATGCTCGGCGGTATGTTTGGGGTCTTCCGCGCGACCGGCGCGCTCGATGCCGGCATCCAGCGCCTGATCGGGCTTAGCCGGGGCAATATCCACGTTCTCGTTCCGGCGCTGATGATCGCAATGTCGGCGGGCAGCACCTTCCTCGGGATGATCTCGGAATATTTGGTGCTGATCCCGGTTATGATCGAGTTGGCCCGCCGCCTCGGCCGCAGCCGGATGTTCGGCTTCGCGATCGTGACCTTCGCCGCCAAGATCGGCTATCTCGCCTCGGTGACCAGCCCGATCGCGCTGCTGATCGCGCAGCCGATCGTTGGCGTGCCGGTTTTCAGCGGCCTCGGCTTCCGGCTGTGCATCTGGATCATGTTTCTGGGACTGGCGATCATGATGGTGCTTCGCGCCGGGCGCCAGGCTTCAATGGTCGAGGAAATCGTCTCGTCGCCCCTTTCCGCTCGCCACGCCACGATCCTGTCGATCGCGGGGGCGATGATGGCGCTGCTGGTATTCGGCTCAATCAGGCTTGGCTGGAAGGACGGCGAGTTTGCGGCGCTGTTTATCGCGGCGGCGGCGGTCATCGCCCTCGTCTCCGGCCTCGCCCCACGCCGCGTCGTCGACGCATTTGTCGAGGGGATGAAGCTGCTGGTGCTTGCTGCGCTGCTGGTCGGGATGGGGCGCGCAGTCGAGCTGATCCTGCGCGAAGGCGCGATCCTCGACACGATCATTGAGATGGTCTCGTCGAACATCCATGGCCTGTCTCCGATCCTCGTCGCACCGATCGTGATGTTGGTCGAGATGGTACTCACGTTGCTGATCCCATCCACGTCGGCGAAAGCTGCCCTCAGCATTCCGATACTCGGCCCGATCGCCTCCTCGGCCGGGGTTAGTGGGCAGACGACGGTGCTCGCCTTCCTGCTCGGCAACGGCCTGGTCAACATGGTGGCGCCGACCTCGGGCATGTTGCTCGCCTTCCTTGCGGCCGCCGACATTCCTTACAATCGATGGCTGCGCTTCGCCGGCCCCCTTTTCCTGCTGCTGGCCGTGCTCTCGGCCTCCGCGACGATGCTCGCTGTTGCGATCGGATATTGAACGATGACCGCCTTTTCTCCCGTTCGCGTCATCGCCGACGTGATGGTGCCGATGCGCGACGGCGTGCGGCTTGCCACAGACATTTATTTGCCGCCGGACGGCGAGACGGGGGCTTATCCGGTTCTGCTCGAGCGCACGCCCTATGACAAGCTTGGCACCAATCTCGGCGACTTCAGCCTCGCCGATCGCGAGCCCCTGTCCAAGCCAGAGATCGCCTCGCGCTTCGTCGCCTCGGGCTATGCGTATGTCCTGCAGGATTGCCGCGGGCGCTATGGCTCGGAGGGCTCTTTCGAGAAGTATTTGAGCGAAGCCGAGGATGGGGTCGACACGCTCGCTTGGCTTAGCGAGCAACCGTGGTGCAACGGCCGGATCGGGACGCTGGGCCTTTCCTATGGCGCGCATGTCCAGAGCGCGATGGCGTGCCTCAATCCGCCTTGGCTCGGCGCGATGTTCCTCGACTCCGGCGGCTTTTCCAGTGCCTATCACAGCGGTGTTCGACAGGGCGGTGCATTCGAGCTGAAGCAGCTCACCTGGGCGCGTAAACATGCGCTGCTTGCGCCCGACACGCTCGCCGATCCCGAGCGCCGAAGAAGGCTGGAAGCCGAAGACATCCGCCAATGGGTTGGCCGCCGATGGGGGCCGGGCTCATCGCCTCTTGCCGCCGCGCAGGAATATGAAAGCTTCATTCTCGATCAATGGGGCCACGACCGGTTCGACGATTTCTGGAAGCGGCTCGGCATCTATGCGCGAGGCTGGTACGATCGCTATGCCGATGTGCCGATGGTCCACATGGCCAGCTGGTACGATCCCTATGCCCAGACCGCGATCGACAATTACACGGGCCTCGCGCCGATCAAGCGCGGGCCGGTTAAGCTGATTCTTGGTCCGTGGACGCACGGCCGACGCTCGCTCAGCTATTCGGGCGACGTCGATTTCGGCCCTGCCGCTCCGCTCGACGGAAATCTCGCCCCCGATTACGTTACGCTTCGCCGCGACTGGTTCGATCGCCATCTACGCGGCCTGCCCGCCCCCGACCACTTGGCCGAACCGGTGCACATTTTCGTAATGGGCGGCGGATCCGGCTGCCGCAATGCAGCAGGCCGGCTCGAGCACGGCGGCCGCTGGCGCGCCGAGACCTCTTGGCCGATCGCGCGCGCACGTCCGACCCGGCTCTACCTCGACGCCGGCGGCGGGCTTGCACCGTTAGCCCCAGACACCGGAGTTCGCTGCTTCGATGCTGATCCCGCCAATCCGGTGCCGACGATCGGCGGCGCGATCGCTTCTGGCGCGCCGGTGATGGCCGCGGGGGCATTCGATCAGCGCGAAACCGCCTCCGTGTTCGGGGCTCGGCAGCCGGGCCGCGCGCTCGCCGACCGCGAAGACGTCCTCGTATTCGAAACGGCTCCGCTCGAGCAGGCGATGGAAGTGACCGGCAACGCGGTAGCGCTACTTTACGTCAGCTCCTCGGCCGTCGACACGGACATCACTGTCAAGCTGGTGGATGTCTACCCGCCGAGTAAAGATTATCCGCAAGGCTTTGCGATGAACCTCGCGCATGGCATCCTCCGCATGCGGTTTAGGAATTCGTTCGAGCAGCCCGAACCGATCGTGCCGGGAGCCGTCAATGCAATTTCGATACCGCTTTTCCCGACCAGCAACCTGTTCGCCGTGGGCCATCGCGTCAGAGTGGAGATCGCCGGCAGCAACTTCCCGCATTTCGACGTCAACCCGAACAGTGATTGGCGGGTGCCTGGGGCGCCGTCCCAAGTCGCGCACAACCGCGTCCACCTCGGCGGCGCCTATCCTTCGTCGATCGTCCTGCCGGTTGTGCCGGCGGAATAGGCGCGCGCGATGAGCGGCGCGCGCCGGCTGGTTAGCGATCGGACGCAGCTCCGTGCGCTCGAAACTTTCGCGGAGATTGTACGATCGGGCTCAGCGACCGCTGCAGGCCGCCGACTCGGCATGGCCCAGCCCGCGGTGAGCCGACTGCTGGCGCAACTTGAAGCGGAAGTCGGCTTCGAGCTGTTTTATCGCGACCGTGGCAGGCTAGTCCCGACCAAGGACGCGCTCACCCTCGCCGAAGAGGTTGGCCTCGCGCTGACCGGGCTCGAACGGATCGATAGCCTGATCCGCGACATTGCGGCCTCGGCAACGGGCGAGCTGCGCGTGGTAGCCCCGCCGAGTTTTTCGGAAGGAATCTTGCCTGATATGGTTGCCGGCTTCGTTAGCCGAGCTCCCGGTGTTCGCTTCCATCTCGATTCGCGTAGCATCGACACCAGCAAGGCGATGATCGCGACGCGCGTCGCCGATTGCGGATTCATGAAGCTACCGGTCGACGATCGCGAATTGCGCTGCGAACCGATGGTTGCAAGCGGGTCGGTCTGCGTGCTGCCGGAAGAACACGAACTTGCCCGCCATGCCGTTCTGAGGCCCGAGTTGCTCCACCGCACGCCGCTGGTGCTGCTCGGAGAGGGCCGGACTTGGCGCCTGCAAGTCGACCAGGCATTCGCCGATCGCGGTCTCAAGCCGACAGTCGCGATCAGCACGCATACACATGGGTCGGCCTGTGCCTTCGTACAGCGCGGCATGGGGGTGACTATTGTCAACGCCTTGCTTGCCAAAAATTATATCCGCGCGCCGCTGGTCCAGCGCCCGTTCGAACCCCCGATCGTGCACGAATACGCCTTCGTCACCTCCGCCCTGTCGCGGCCCTCGAAGCTGACGATGGCATTTCGTGACGAGGCGGCGCGCTTCCTGGCGGATATCAGCGGAAAAGGAAATATCAGCCCCTGACGCAGGAATTCAGGGCGACAGCCAGCACACGGACCTCCGGCAGGCCTATTCTTGGCTTTCAGGCCCCCAACGCGGGTTAATAGCAGTGCCGTCTGAGCACCAAGGCTGGAACACTAGATGACGCGATCTATTTCGACGGCATGGAAAGCCGCTTCAAATGGCGTCGCGCGCCGATGCAGGCGCGCGTCCGCTCGGGCAAGTTGCTCAACGCCGTGGTGCAGATCGGCCTCGGGAATCGTGAAAGGCAAACGTATAAAGCGTTCGAAGGCGCCATCGACCGCAAAGCGCGGACCGGGCGCGAGACGCAGGCCGAAGTTCTGTCCTATCGCCGCAAGAGCAGAAGCTTCGGCGCGCGGCAATTCAGCCCAAAGCGCGAGGCCGCCATCAGGCATGGCGACGCGCCAGTGCGGAAGCGCCTCGGCGAGGAAGCCGATCAGCTTCTCGCAACGCTTTCGCATCATCATCCCTCGTTCGTCCGTTCCCGATTTCTCCTCCAGGAGAACGGTGACGACCAATTGCTCGAGCACCGGCGTCGCCATGTCCAAAATCGCGCGCAATCGGCCGAATTCGGCGATGCGCTGCTCGCTTGCTCGAATCCAGCCGATGCGAAGCCCTCCCCAATAGCGCTTGCTCGCCGAGCCCAGACTGATGACGACCTGCCCCTCAGGATCATGTGCCGCGACCGCCGCCGGAACGGGGTCGCCAAACCCGGTTTCGGCCATGGTTTCGTCGATCAGCAGCGGGACACGCGTTCTTTCGGCAATCGCTACGAGCTCCCGCCGGCTCGGTTCGTCCATTAATCGGCCGGTTGGAACGTGGAAATCGGGCACGAGATAAGCCAGGCGTGGCGCCGCCTGGCGGAAAGCTGCCTCCAGGCCCTCGAGGTCCCAGCCCTGTTCGGGAAGGCTGACCGGCACCGGTTGGCAACTGTTTCGGAAGATCGCTCCCAAGGCATTGTGGTAGGTGGGGTGGTCGACGGCGATGCGATCGCCTGGCCCCGTCAGCGCGCGGAAGACCAAGTTGAGGCCATTCTGCGCACCGCTCGTCACGATGATCTGTTCAGGCCGGGTCGGACATCCCCGCGTGGCATAGTCGCGGGCGATTGCCTCACGCAGACACGGCAAGCCGAGTGCTTCGTAGCCGATACCCGTGAGCCAGAGAGGAAGGCGCCGGAGCGCTTCTTCATAAGCTAGCCAGAGTCCGGCCGGCGCCGGCAAAGCGGCGGCAGTCCAGTCGATGAGGATCTCTCCTCCAGTGAAATTTGCGCCGCGGTCGGCGCCGGTGTGATCCGCGGGGAGCCGGGTAACACTTCCCGACCCTCGACGGCTCTCAAGATAGCCTTCGTCACGCAGCTGTTCATAGGCCGACGTCAGCGTTGTCCGGCTGACGCCGATCGCTTGCGCGAGCTCGCGCTCGCCGGGAAGCCGCACGCCGAGGCCCACGCGGCCATCCAGGATCAGCAGCCGCAACGTTCGTGCAAGGAGCCTGTATGCCGGCTCGGTCGTCTCCTGCCCCCGCCACTGTCCTAGGAGACGTGACAGCGAGCCAGCCTTAAGCGGTATCCGATCCATGCAATGCCAATTACATCGAAGTGGCTATTTTCACCATAGCCACTATGCTTCATCCAGCCAGAATGTCTGGTTACGATCGCTTGCTTGTTCGCCTTGTCCAACTGCTCGCCGGCTTGAGCTTGTATGGCATTTCGATGGCGATGATGGTCCGAGCCAACCTGGGCCTCGACCCGTGGGACGTATTGCACCAGGGCATCGCTCTACGGATCGGCCTGCGCTTCGGCGTGACGGTCAACCTGGTAGGGCTTTTCGTTTTGCTTCTATGGTTGCCGCTGAGGCAGTGGCCCGGACTGGGCACCGTGCTCAATATCCTGGTTATCGGCACAGTCACGGACCTGGCGCTGGCGCTGATACCATCTCCCGAAGGCTATGCATTGCGCGGCGCGCTGCTCGGCTTCGGCATCCTACTCAACGGGATCGCAAGCGGGGCATATATCGGCGCCGGCCTCGGGCCCGGTCCCCGCGACGGATTAATGACGGGGCTTTACAGGCGGACTGGCTTGCCTATCAAGTTCGTGCGTACAGCGATAGAATTGACGGTGCTTGCCATCGGCTGGATGTTGGGCGGCACGGTAGGGCTCGGGACCTTGCTGTACGCGGCCGCGATTGGCTGGGTGATCCACCAGGCCCTGCCCATCTTTATGCTGCGCAACACCGCGCGGCGACGCGCACCAGCCGGCGGATGAGTCGAGCGAGTCGGCGTCCCCGCAGGGCGCCCATGCCTTCCTCGACGATAGAATTGACATCGTATCCGTCAGTTGCGGAGCAGACGTGCGAGGTCGCGCAAGTGGTTGCGTCTCCATTCTTAAACATTCCGCTCGCCCACGCCCCGCGGTTCTCACCAAGGGTATTAGTCTTACTGCGTCATAAAATGGCGGTTGGGGACAGTGCAGCAGGGACATCGCATCAGGTGACGGGCCAGTGTAACGGCTAGCGTTCTACGCAGCGTGGCGATCGAGTTCGAGGTG
>Ga0164242_10000615_pt1 | contig 43263 bp, 39 predicted proteins | sample OricomgcompostMG_FD_108783 | JGI IMG/M metagenome (GOLD analysis project Ga0164242, IMG submission 108783) | Miracle-Growth compost microbial communities from Emeryville, California, USA - Original compost - Miracle growth compost (MG) ... | reverse complement strand
CTGCGCGACATCTACGCCACGGCCTTCGAGGTCGAGCCGAAGTGGCTGGTGGAAGCGGCGTCGCGTCGCCAGAAATGGATCGACCAGGCGCAGTCGCTGAACATCTACATGGCAGGCGCCTCCGGCAAGAAGCTGGACGAAACCTACAAGCTGGCTTGGCTGCGCGGCCTGAAGACGACCTACTACCTGCGCACCATCGGCGCCACGCACACCGAGAAGTCCACCACCAAGGCCGGCGCGCTGAACGCCGTGGACGCCGGCGCGATGGGCGGCGGCCTGCAGGCGTCGCCGGCGCCGGATGGCCCGGCCTGCATGCTGCGCCCGGGCGATCCCGGCTTCGAGGAATGCGAAGCCTGCCAGTGAGCCGTATCAAACACCAATCAGATGAAACCACACCGCCGTTTGCCTGAACTTGACGTCGCTCCCATCCTCCAAGCAGCAGGAGCGGCGTCGTGGCAGGCGGCGGACAACGACAAGGGAAATCGAACATGCTAAGTTGGGATGATGAAGTGACGCCGAACTCGCCGAGGCCCGCATTGCAGCCGGTACACGCCGTGCCGCACCATGCGGCAGCGCAGCAGGAGGTGGCCCTGAATCCGGCATTGGTCGCCAAGCCGGCGGCCGCGGACGCCACGCGCCGCATGGACGCCGCCGACAAGCGCGTCATCAACGGCCAGACCGACGTCAACCAGCTGGTCCCGTTCAAGTACAAATGGGCCTGGGACAAGTATCTGGCCGGCTGCGCCAACCACTGGATGCCGCAGGAAATCAACATGCAGCGCGACATCGAGCTGTGGAAGAACCCGAACGGCCTGACCGAGGACGAGCGCCGTATCGTCAAGCGCAACCTCGGCTTCTTCGTCACCGCCGATTCGCTGGCCGCCAACAACATCGTGCTCGGCACCTATCGCCACATCACGGCGCCGGAATGCCGCCAGTACCTGCTGCGCCAGGCGTTCGAGGAAGCGATCCATACGCATGCCTACCAGTACATCGTCGAATCGCTGGGCCTGGACGAGGGCGAGATCTTCAACGCCTACAACGAAGTGCCGTCGATCCGCGACAAGGACCAGTTCCTGATCCCGTTCATCGAGACGCTGACCGACCCGGAATTCAAGACCGGCACGCTGGAGACCGACCAGAAGCTGCTGCGCTCGCTGATCGTGTTCGCCTGCCTGATGGAAGGTCTGTTCTTCTACGTCGGCTTCGCGCAGATCCTCGCGCTCGGCCGGCAGAATAAGATGATGGGCGCTGCCGAGCAGTACCAGTACATCCTGCGCGACGAGTCGATGCACTGCAATTTCGGGATCGATCTGATCAACACGATCAAGATGGAGAACCCGCATCTGTGGACGCCGCAGTTCCGTGAAGAGATCAAATCGTTGTTTTTACGCGCAGTGGAGTTGGAATATCGCTATGCTGAGGATACAATGCCGCGTGGTGTGCTCGGACTGAACGCCCCGATGTTCAAAGCCTATCTGCGCTTCATCGCCAATCGCCGTGCACAACAGATCGGTCTCGAGCCGCTGTTCGAACAAGAGGAGAATCCCTTCCCTTGGATGAGCGAGATGATCGATCTGAAGAAGGAACGCAACTTTTTCGAGACGCGCGTCATCGAATACCAGACCGGCGGCGCGCTCAACTGGGAATAGATGCTTAGGACCGTGCGATGGCAGGATGAAGAAAACAAGAAATCCGCAGCCGCCCCGGATCGCCGGCGCAAGCGCTTGGCGGCCGCAGGGACGAGGAAAGGCAGCAATCCGAATTAATGAACAGTAGACGACCGACACGATCTCTTCTGACGAAGCCGCTGAACCCGATGCAATCGGGGAAGGCGGCTTTTTCTTTGAAAAAAGGTTTGTTCTTTTTGACACAGTGTTCCGACGTCGGCCTGACGGCCGGCGTTTTTTTTTGGCGATCGCGGCTGCCCGGCAGGGCGCCGCGCCTAGCCAGTTTTGGCTGAAGTGCTGCATAAGTGAGGGGATGCAGCAGTTCAGCTGGTGCCGAATTCATTAGCGCAAGCGAAGCACGTGCTTGTGCCGATGAATAATCCGCCTGCCCGTTGCGACGGGCGGGCGGGTTTCCAACTTAGCTTGTATTTTTCCATTCACGTGAAGGAGAAAAAAAATGGCAACAGCAGCAAAGAAAAAAACCGCAGCAAAGAAACCGGCTGCCAAGAAGGCAGCGGCTAAGAAGCCCGTAGCGAAGAAAGCCGCGGCTAAGAAGCCGGTAGCGAAAAAGGCGGCGGCCAAGAAGCCCGTCGCCAAGAAGGCCGTCAAGAAGGTAGCCAAGAAGGTCGTGGCGAAGAAAGCGGCAGCCAAGAAGCCGGCCGCCAAGAAAGCCGTGAAGAAAGTCGCGGCCAAGAAACCGGTCGCCAAGAAGGCCGTCAAGAAAGTCGCCGCCAAAAAGCCGGCCGCCAAGAAAGCCGTGAAGAAGGTCGCAGCCAAGAAGAAGCCGGCTGCCAAGAAGGCTGCCAAGAAAGCCGTAGCGAAGAAGCCGGCCGCCAAGAAGGCAGCTGCGCCGAAAAAGGCCGCGCCGAAGAAAGCGGCACCGAAGAAGCCCGCCGCCAAGCCGGCAGCCGTCGCGGCGCCCGCGGTAAAGACCGTGCTGAACCCGGCAGCGGCCTGGCCGTTTCCGACCGGCTCGCGTCCGTAAATCCAGGTTCGCTTGGACGTGCCTGAGTGACTTCAGGCACAATCCCGCTGTGCGGCTTCGCGTCGCACGGCGGTTTTTTTTTAGGGAGAGACGAAAGGAGACTTCGTGCTGGATAGTATCGTGGGAATGATCGTGGACGCCGTCGCCGTCGTGCTGGCTGGTGCGCTGCTGCTGAGATTCTGGGTGCAGGCCGTGCGCGTGCGTCCGCCACTGGAAGTCGGCCAGTTCATCTATCAGCTGACCGACTGGCTGGTCCGTCCGCTGCGCCGCGTGCTGCCGGGAACTGGCGGCTACGACTGGGCCAGCCTGGTCGGCGCTTTCCTGGTGGCCCTGCTTGCCACCGCACTGGAGATGTGGAGCGGCGGCCTCTTCTATCCGAAGGGTCTGTTCCTGCTGGCCGTCCTGCGCGTATGCGTATGGAGCCTGTACGGCCTGATCGGCCTGATCCTGATCGAAGTCATTTTCAGCTGGGTCAATCCCTATGCGCCGCTGGCGCCGTTCGTCCGTTCCCTGAACGATCCGCTGATGCGGCCGCTGCGCCGCATTATTCCGCTGATCGGTACCATCGATCTGTCGCCGCTGGTCGCGCTGATCCTGCTGCGCATCGCGATCCAACTGGTGAACGTGGTGATCGGTTCGCTGCTGTAGCGGCTGTAGCTGCAGCAACCGGTAGCGCACCGGGCGGAGGCGTCAGAGGCGGTAGCCGAATGCCTGGTGAAAGCGGTCCTCGATTTCGGCGCGCGACGGCCGGTGGTTCTGCGGTCCGCGGTGCGCGATCTTGATGGCGCCCATCAGGCTGGAAAGGCGCCCAGTGGTGGCCCAGTCCATGCCTTGCGTCAGGCCGTACAGCATCCCCGCGCGGAAGGCGTCCCCGCAACCGGTCGGGTCGAAGACCTGCTCCACCTTGACGCAGGGAATCGCCAGATGCGCATCGCGCGTGAAGATTTCCGCGCCCTGTTCGCCGCGCGTCACCACCAGCGCCGATACGCGCTCGGCAATCGTGCCCAGGCTCAGGCCGGTTCGCTCTGTCAGCAGTTCCGCCTCGTAATCGTTGACTGCGACGTAGGTCGCCAGGTCGATGAAGGCCTGCAGCTCCTCGCCGCTGAACATCGGCAGCCCCTGGCCCGGATCGAAGATGAATGGAATGCCGGCGTCCGCGCATTGCCGCGCGTGGTCCAGCATGCCCTGGCGGCCGTCCGGCGCCACGATCGCGATCTTCACCTCGCCCGCGTCGGCGACCTGGTTCTGGTGCGAAAAGCTCATCGCGCCCGGATGGAATGCGGTGATCTGGTTGCCGGCCGCATCCGTGGTGATGAAGGCTTGCGCGGTATACGTATCCGGCACGGTCCTGACGCATTGCCGTGCTATCTGCAATTGCGCCAGGCGCTCGAGGTAGGCAGCGCCGTCTTCGCCGATCGTCGCCATGATGAGCGGCTCGCCGTCCAGCAGCTTGAGGTTGTACGCGATATTGCCGGCGCAGCCGCCGAACTCGCGTCGCATGTCGGGCACCAGGAAGGCGACGTTGATCTTGTGCAGTTGGTCGGCGAGCAGGGCTTCGGAAAAGCGGCCTTCGAACGACATGATGGTGTCGAAGGCCAGGGAACCGCAGATGAGGGATGTCATGTATGGGCAGACGAGAGTGGGAAAACGGACGCCATCATACACCGCGTTCCGGGCGGATCATGGCGCGATGGCTTGCAGGATGATCAGGGATAGAACAGGTACACGCGGTATCCCGAGGCCTGGATCTGCGACAGCGCGAAAGTCAGCTTGACGGTCCGTTCACTGTCGGCGGGGAAGCCGAGCGCGACGTCAGGCTTGAACAGGTAGTCGGCCGGCGTGAAGACGCGGCGCAGCAGCGGTTTTTCGGCGGCGTCGTTGAGCGTCAGTTCGATGTACGGCCATTCCTGCGCCGTCTTGCTGTAGTTGCGCAGCAGGACGGTCAGGACGAAGCGGTCCTTGGCCGCCGCCAGCGCCTGCAGTTCGGTGGATTCGAGCGAAACCGAGGAAATCTGCGCCGGCAGATCGATGCGGCAGCCGGCCAGATTGCATATCTGGGCCAGCAACGGTTTCGTCTGCGGGAAGTTTGCCGCCAACTGGTCGCGGAAGGCGTAGGCGCCCTGCAGCAGGGCGGTCGCCAAGAGCACCGCCGAACCGATGCCGAAGACGAGCCGGAAGGTGCGGCTCAGCTTTTGCCTGCGGCGGCCGCGTCTGACGAAGCCGGGTTCGTCTTCCTCGCGATCCATCTGGTCCAGTGCGTCGGCGCGGGCATCCCCGCCGTCGGACGGCGGTTCGTCGTCGTCGCGGCGCCATGGGCTGTTTTCCAGCTCCTTGAGCGCTTCCTCCAGCTCGTCCGGTTGTTCGGAAGCGCGCATGCCGGCGTCCACGACGGTGGTCGAAGCATCTTCCGTGCGAGACGCTTCAGGCATTTCATGGGCGAAATCGAGCAGCGTCATGCGCTGCAACGGATCGGTGGAATGACTGGGAGCCGGGACAGCCGTTTGCGACGCCCCCGGGTCATGCGAAGGACGGACATCGGTCGAGACCGGCACGGTATCCGGCGTCAACGGAGTGGCGGACATGGTCTCCGCCTGCGGATCGGGCAGCTCCGCCGACGCATCGGACGACGAGGGGACCGGGGAGGTCTGTGCGGCAGGCCGCACGGGCTGCGCGAACGAGGGCGCCGTTGCCGCGGCCGGCGCGGCATGGTCCTTCTGCACGTCCGGCGGCAGCAGATGCTCGATGCCGTTGAAGATTTCCTTGCAGTGCCCGCAGCGCACCAGCCCCGCGCGCAGTTTCAACTGGTCCTGCGCGACGCGAAACGTCGTATGGCAGTAGGGGCAGCGCGTTGCGAGGGCCATGGCGGGTGCGAATCAGGAAGGGAAGGCCGCACCCGCCAGCGCGACCCAGCCCTCGCGTTCAGCCTGCACGGACAGGGAGAGGAAAGGCGCGTAGGCGGTGACGACTTCTTCGGCCTGCGTCGCCAGCACGCCGGACAGCACCAGCCTGCCGCCGGGCCGGATGCGCCCAGCCAGCATCGGCGCCATCAGCTTGAGCGGATTGGCGAGGATGTTGGCGACCACCACGTCGAAGCGCCGATCCTTCTCCTGCGCGACGAAATCGTCGGGCAGATGGAAGGCGATGTCGCAGTGGTTGCGCGCGGCGTTGTAGCGGGCGGCTTCGATCGCCTGGCGGTCGATGTCGACACCGATCACCTCGGCGGCGCCGAGCTTGGCGGCGACCATGGCGAGGATGCCGGAACCGCAGCCGTAGTCGAGCACGGCCGCCCCGGCGGGCAGGTCTGCTTCCAGCCATTCCATGCACAGGCGCGTGGTCGGATGACTGCCGGTGCCGAATGCCAGCCCGGGATCGAGCTCGAGCACCAGTGCCTGCGGATCGGGCGCCTCGTGCCAGCTTGGCACCACCCAGATGTTGCGCCCGATGTGTATCGGTTCGAATTGCGACTGGGTCAGCCGCACCCAATCCTGTTCTTCCACCGCGCGCAGCGTGTAGGCGAGATCGGCGGGTTGGAGCCCGATTGCGCGCGAGGCTTCCGCCAGCATGGCGTCGCGGTCGGCATCGGCATCCGTGAGGACGACCACGCGGCTGCGTTCCCACGCCGTCTCGGCGGGTTCCATGCCGGGCTCGCCGAACAACGGCTGTTCGGACTCGGTGCCGAAATCCGCATCCTCCACCGAAACCGAAAGCGCGCCGGCGTCGACCAGCGCGTCGGACAACGCTTCCGCATGTGCGCGTGGGACTTCGATGACGATTTCAGTCCAGCTCATGGATACCTCGGAAAATGCGGCCTGCAGTCGACCGAAACTGCGGACGCGCGGTCTTGCCTGCGGCGGCGGCACCGGCCATGCCAGCACGACCGCCTTTCGATTCGGAAGCGGCCTTACGGGTTCTCCGGCTTTTCGGCGAGCTTCTGCTCCAGATAATGGATGTTGGTGCCGCCTTCGGTGAAGCGCGCATCCACCATCAGTTCGCGGTGCAGCGGGATGTTGGTGGAAATGCCTTCGACCACCATTTCCGACAGCGCGATCTGCATGCGGCGGATGGCCTGCTCGCGGTTGGCGCCGTAGGCGATCACCTTGCCCACCATCGAATCGTAGTGCGGCGGCACGTAATAACCGGCATAGGCGTGCGAATCGACGCGGATGCCGGGTCCGCCCGGTGCGTGCCAGGCATTGATGCGGCCCGGCGACGGCGTGAATTTGAACGGATCCTCCGCGTTGATGCGGCATTCGATCGCATGGCCGCTCAGGATCACGTCGCGCTGGCGGTAGCGCAGCTTCTCGCCGGCAGCGATGCGGATCTGCTCCTGCACGATATCGATGCCGGTGACCATCTCGGTGACCGGATGCTCGACTTGCACGCGCGTGTTCATCTCGATGAAGTAGAACTCGCCGTCCTCGTACAGGAATTCGAAGGTGCCGGCGCCGCGGTAGCCCATCTTGCGGCAGGCCTCGGCGCAGCGTTCGCCGATGCGTTCGATGATCTTGCGCGGAATGCCGGGCGCGGGCGCTTCCTCCAGCACCTTCTGGTGGCGGCGCTGCATCGAGCAGTCGCGCTCGCCCAGCCAGATTGCGTTCTTGAATTCGTCGGCCAGCACCTGGATCTCCACGTGACGCGGATTCTCCAGGTACTTCTCCATATAGACTTCGGGATTGCCGAAGGCGGTGCCGGCCTCGGTCCTGGTCATCGTCACCGCGTTCAGCAGCGCCGCTTCGGTGTGCACCACACGCATGCCGCGTCCACCGCCGCCGCCGGCGGCCTTGATGATGACCGGGTAGCCAATCTGGCGCGCGATCTGGATGATTTCCTTCGGATTGTCGGGCAATGCGCCTTCGGAACCCGGCACGCAGGGCACGCCGGCCTGGATCATCGCCTGCTTGGCGGAGACCTTGTCGCCCATCATGCGGATGGAATCGGAGCGTGGCCCGATGAAGACGAAGCCGGATTTTTCGACGCGCTCGGCGAAATCAGCATTCTCCGACAGGAAGCCGTAGCCGGGATGGATGGCCTCGGCATCGGTGACTTCCGCCGCGCTGATGATGGCCGGCATGTTCAGATAGCTTTGCGAGGACGGCGCCGGGCCGATGCAGACCGATTCGTCGGCGAGCTTGACGTATTTCGCCTCGCGGTCGGCCTCGGAGTGCACGACGACCGTCTTGATGCCCATTTCGCGGCATGCGCGCTGCACACGCAGCGCAATTTCGCCGCGATTGGCGATCAGGATTTTTTCAAACATGGGTGGCCTCCGCGGCGAAATTGCTGCTGCCTGCGGCAGCCATGCGGTTCGGCTGCGCTGCGGCGCCGTGGTGCAGCCGGCCGCACCGGGCGGCGATGAGAATTTTTTCAGACATGGTGGAAAGGATGGCTCGTCGGTTGCGAGGATGAATCAGATCGGCCGGACCGCAATGCCGTCGCCCGCCCATGGAAAAGAAGCGGAGAAGGCGCGCGGCCGCATGCTCAGGCGATGATGAACAGCGGTTGCCCGAATTCGACCGGCTGGCCGTTTTCGACCAGGATTTCCTTGATCACGCCGGAGGCGTCGGCGTCGATTTCGTTCAGCAGTTTCATCGCCTCGATGATGCAAAGGGTGTCGCCTTCCTTCACGGAGGCGCCGACTTCGACGAAGGCCGGCGCGCCGGGTGCCGAGGCGCGATAGAAGGTGCCGACCATCGGGGATTTCACCACGTGGCCGACGACTTCCGCCGGCGCGCTGATCGCCTGTGCGGCGGCCGGGGCCGGGGAGGCGGAAGCTGGCGCGGTGTACTGGGCTGGCGCAGCCTGCGGCATCATGACGACCTGATTCTGCGGTGCCGCCGAGGATTTGACGATGCGGACCTTGCTTTCGCCTTCGGTCACTTCCAGTTCGGCGATGTCCGATTCGGCGACCAGATCGATCAGTGTCTTGAGCTTGCGTAAATCCATGTGAGATCCTCAGAGGTGGAAATGTAAGATGGCCGCAATTATATGCGAATTGCGGCTAAATTTTTGTAAATTAAAGCTTTTTGAGCGCGAAGGCGATGGCCGCTGCATAGCCGTCGACGCCCAGGCCGCAGACGACGCCAGCGGCGATGCCGGAGAGGAAGGAATGGTGCCGGAAAGCCTCGCGCCGGTGGATGTTGGAAATGTGGATTTCGACAAAGGGAATGGCCACGCCGGCCAGCGCGTCGCGCAAGGCCACGCTGGTGTGCGTCAGTCCGCCCGGGTTGATGACGATGGCGTCGACGCCTGCCAGCTTGGCGGCGTGGATGCGGTCGATCAGGGCGCCTTCGTGATTGCTCTGGAAGGCATGCAATTTCGCTCCCACGGCGTCGGCCTGCTCCACGGCGGCGCGTTCCACCTCCGCGAGCGACGTCGAGCCATAGGTCTCCGGCTCGCGGGTGCCGAGCAGGTTCAGGTTCGGGCCGTTCAATAAAAGCAGGTTCTTTGCCATGGAGATGCCACGCCGTTTGCCGAGGATGGCGCATTTTGCCGTTGAAGATCGCGGCTTGGCAAGCAGAAAACTTGCCGGCCTCAGGAAAGGCGGCCGAGGTCTCTGCGCAGCGCGTCGATGTCCAGCCGGCCGAGATAGGTCTTGACGACCGCGCCGTGCCGGTCGAACAGGACGGTATAAGGCAGGCCGCCGTTGTCGTTGCCGAACCGGCGCGACAGATCCACGCCGGCCATGCCGGCCACATACAACGGATAGGTGATCTTGTATTTGTCGGCGAAATTCCGGATGTTCTCGGCCGAATCGACGCCGATGCCGATGATCGCGATGCCTTTGGCTGCCAGTTCCGGACGCAGGGCGGACAGCTCCGGCATCTCCTGCACGCAGGGTCCGCACCAGGTCGCCCAGAAATTGACGATCAGCGGTTTGCCCTGCCATTGCGATAGCGCGTGCAGTTTGCCGTCGGCATCCGGCAAGCGCTGGGCGAACAGCGGCGCGGCTTCGGCCTGCCGCGCCATCTCGCTGCCGTGATGCCTGGTGCCCAAATATATGCCGGCGGCGCACGACAGCAAGGCGGCGGCCAGCAGCGGCAGCAGGGCGCGTTTCACGGGCATGCTATTCGTCCGCCTGTTCGGCCAGCAGCGTGCGCACCGTTTCCAGGTTCGCCCGCTCCCGCTGGCCTGCCGGCATGCGGCGCGCGCCGCGCAGCGCGTCGGGTTCATGCACGGCAAGATGCACGCCCTCGCCATCGCGCAGGAAGCTGAGCGTCTCGACGGGCGCGGCGCCGGCCTGGAATGCCGCGCTTTCCGATACCTCGAAGTCGACGCGCCGGTTCAGCAGGAAGATTTCCACTTCCTTCGGGCTGTCCGCGAACAGCTGGAGGTGGATGTCGCTGTGGTCGCCGGCGGTGCCGTTCAGCACGGCGCCGGTCAGGTGCGGATTGAAGGCTGCCAGTTCCTCCATCACGTCCATCGCCAACAGCCGCAGGCGGCGCAGGCGCGCGGGTTGCGTGTCGCCGAGGAAAAGTTCGTTGTATACGCGGACTTCCTCCTCGATCTGCGCGTTATCCGGCAGCACGTCGCCGCGCACCTTGTTGTTGCCGAGTATGCGCTTGGCGGCCTTGCGCTTGGCGGTGCCGTAGTCGACGCCGTCCTCGGCGATCATGCGCGCGGCGGCCGCGGCGATCTCCGCGCGCAGCATCTCGTTGTCGGAGGAAAAGAAAGGAGGCATGGCGTATCGGCTACCGTCGGCAATCGTGCCGCCTCGGGTAAAATCCTGTAATTCCAAACCGAAATTCTACAATGCATATCCACATCCTCGGCGTCTGCGGCACTTTCATGGGCGGACTGGCCGTGCTGGCGAAGGAGGCCGGCCATACCGTCACCGGTTGCGACGCCAACGTGTACCCGCCGATGAGCACGCAGCTCGAGGCGCAGGGCATCCGCCTGATCGAAGGCTACGGCACCGACCAGATCGGCCTACAACCCGACCTGTATGTGATCGGCAACGTCGTCTCGCGCGGCAATCCGCTGATGGAGGAAATCCTCAACCGCGGCCTGCCCTACGTGTCCGGCCCGCAATGGATGGGCGAGCACATCCTGCGCGAACGCTGGGTGCTGGCGGTGGCCGGCACGCACGGCAAGACCACGACGTCGTCGATGCTGGCATGGCTACTGGAGGACGCCGGCTACAACCCGGGTTTCCTGATCGGCGGCGTGCCGATGAATTTCGGCGTCTCGGCGCGCCTGTCCGGCGGCGGCACGCCGTCGCCGTTCTTCGTCATCGAGGCCGACGAATACGACACGGCCTTCTTCGACAAGCGCAGCAAGTTCGTCCATTACCACGCGAAGACCGCGATCCTGAACAATCTGGAATACGATCACGCCGACATCTTCCCCGATCTGGCCGCTATCGAAACGCAATTCCATCACCTGGTGCGCACCGTGCCCGGCGTCGGCCGCATCGTCGCGAATGGGCGCGAAGCTGCGCTGCAGCGCGTGCTGGCGCGCGGTTGCTGGAGCGAGCGGGAATGGTTCGGCGGCGACGACGACAGCGCATGGCGGCTGGCGACGCGTGAGGACGGCAGTTTCGACGTGATCTTCAACGGCGACCTGCAGGGCACGGTCGTCTGGTCGCTCACCGGCGAGCACAACCGGATGAACGCATTGGCCGCGATTGCCGCCGCGCGCCACGTCGGCGTGCCGCCGGCGCAGGCGATCGCGTCGCTGGCCCGGTTCGAAAACGTCAAGCGCCGCATGGAATTGCGCGGCACCGTCAATGGCATCGCCGTGATCGACGACTTCGCGCACCACCCGACCGCGATCGCGACCACCATCGCCGGCCTGCGGCGCAAGGTCGGCGCGGCGCGCATCCTGGCCGTGCTGGAGCCGCGTTCGAATACGATGAAGCTCGGCACGATGAAGGAAGCGCTGCCCGGCAGCCTCGCCGAGGCCGACCTGGTGTTCGGCTACGGCGCGGCCGGCGGCAAGGATGCGCTCGGCTGGAACCTGGGAGAGGCGCTGGCGCCGCTCGGCGCGCGCGCGCGCGCGTTCAACGACCTGCCGGCGCTGGTGGCGGCAATCGCCGGCGCAGCGCGGCCCGGCGACCATGTGCTGGTGATGAGCAACGGCGGCTTCGGCGGCGTGCACCAGAAGATACTCGACGCGCTGGCCCGATGATTCTTTATCTGCACGGTTTCCGTTCGTCGCCGCAATCGTTCAAGACCGGCCTGCTGGCGGCCCGCATGGCGGCGCTGGGCCGCGGCGACGAATATCTGTGCCCGCAGCTGCCGCCTTCGCCGCGCGAGGCCGTCGAGCTGGCGCTGCAGCTTGCGCGCGGCATCGATCCGGCGACGCTCGCGCTGATCGGCTCCTCGCTCGGGGGCTATTACGCGACCTGGCTGGCGGAGCGACTCGGCTGCCGCGCGGTGCTGCTGAACCCGGCCGTCCACGCCGCGCGGGATCTGGCGGGGCAGGTCGGCGCGAAGACGCAATACCACACGAATGCGCCGTTCGAATTCAAGGCGGCCTACCTCGACGAACTGGCGGCGCTGAAGGTGGACCGCATCACGCGGCCGGAGCGCTATTTCCTGCTCGCGGCGACCGGCGACGAACTGCTGGACTGGCGCGAAATGGTCGCGCAGTTCGCTGGCGCCCGGCAGCACGTGATCCAGGGCAGCGACCACGGCCTGTCGGATTTCGCCGCGTACATGGACGAGGTGCTGGCATTCTGCAGCGTCGAGGCGGGAGCAGCCTGAGGATGGCAGTGACATGGCAGTGACGTACGGCCAGGCGCGCGCGCAATGGCTTGCCCACGTATCCGGCGTGCGCGCGCCGGCATGGATGGCGGATTGGCTGACCGACGCGATGTCGCTGACGCTGAAGCTGACTTCTCGCTGCGCGTCGTTCCGCGTGCAGCGCCTGGCGCAGCGGCGCGCGCTGCCGCTGCACGACGAGTTCGCGCAAGTCGCGCTGCCGCGGCGCGTCGCGGTGCAGGAACGCGAGGTGCTGCTGCGCTGCGACGGCAGGCCGGTCGTGTATGCGCATACCATCGTGCCGCTGTCCGCCACCGCGCGCGATTGGCCGTTCTTCGGCGCGCTGGGCGAGCGTTCGCTTGGTACCACGCTGTTCGGCGATCCGCGCGTGTGGCGGGGCCGGCTGCAATACGCGCGCCTCGGCGCCCGTCATCCGTTGGCGCGGCGCGCGCAGGCGGCGCTCGGCACGGCACTGCCCGCGCCGTTGTTCGCGCGCCGCTGCCTGTACCGCCGCCGGCGCGGGCTGCTGCTGGTGACGGAGGTGTTCCTGCCCGCGATTGGCGACGTGACCGCGCCGCCGGCAGGACGGAAATGAACATGGCGCGACGACGCGCCGCGCACCGATGCGGCCCGGCCGCGCCGGGCGCCAACCATTGAAAAGCAGTGATTCATGAATCTATTTTTTGACGAGTCCGGCGACTTCAAGGCCGGCGTGGCAATGTCCCAGCAGGGCGAGGCGTACCAGGTCGAACTGGCATCCGGCAAGCGCACCAAGGTGCGCGCACGCGACGTGCTGCTGCAATTCAACGCGCCGGAACCGGCCGCGTTCATGCAAGACGCGCAAACGATCGCTGACGACATCGATCTCGACTTCCTGTGGGAAGTGGCGGGCGAGGAGGAGTTCGGCTTCGCCGATCTCGGCAAGGAATATTTCGGCCACGATCCGCAGCCGTATGAGGCCGCCGGCCTGCTGATCAAGCTGCACGCCGCGCCGATGTATTTCTACCGCAAGGGCAAGGGACGCTACAAGGCGGCGCCCGAAACCTCGTTGAAGGCGGCGCTGGCCGGCATGGAAAAGAAGCGTCAGCAGGCTGCCGTGCAAGCGCAGTATGTCGAGGAGCTGAAGGCCGGCCGGTTGCCGGAGGCGATGCGCCCGCTGGTCGCGCAGTTGCTGTTCAAGCCGGACCGGAACGCGATCGAATACAAGGCGCTCGACGCCGCCTGCAGCGACATGCAGATCGCGCCGGCGCGGCTGATGCTGGCGGTCGGCGGCGTCAAGTCGGCCAAGGAACTGCATCTGTCGAAGTTCCTGTTCGAGCATTTCCCCAGGGGGACCGGCTTTCCCGCCGTGGCGATCCCGTCCTTGCCCGAACTGCCGCTGGCCGACGTGCGCGCATTCTCGATCGACGACGTGACGACCACGGAGATCGACGACGCGATGTCGGTCACGAAGCTGGCGGACGGCAAGGTGCGCATCGGCATCCACATCGCCGCGCCGGGACTCGGCATCCGGCGCGACGACGCCCTCGACGCGATCGCGCGGCAGCGGCTGTCCACCGTCTACATGCCGGGCGACAAGATCACGATGCTGCCCGACGAGCTGGTGGAAGCCTTCACGCTGGCGGAGGGGAAGGCCTGTCCCGCGGTGTCGCTGTATGCGACGGTCGATACGGCGACGTGGAGCGTGCTGGCGACCGAATCGAAGGCGGAGCGCGTGCCGGTGGTCGCCAACCTGCGGCACAACGATCTCGATGAACAGGTCACCGAGGAAAACCTGGCGGCCGGCGCCGGCGACTATCCGCACAAGGAGGATTTCGCGATCCTGTGGCAATGGGTGCAGGTGCTGGAGCAGGGCCGCATGGCCAGGCGCGAGAGCTTCGGCCTGCGGCCGGAGCAGACCAACCGCGTCGATTTCAATTTCTATGTCGACGAACACGACGTCGTTACGATCCAGCGCCGCAAGCGCGGCGCCCCGCTCGACAAGATCGTTGCGGAGCTGATGATCTTCGCCAACAGCACCTGGGGCCGGCTGCTGGACGACCACGGCGTGCCCGGCATCTATCGCGCGCAGGGCGGCGGCAATGGCGGCTGGGCCGCGAAGATGCAGGTGCGCATGCTGACGCACGCGGCGCCGCACCAGGGCCTGGGCGTGGACCAGTACGCCTGGAGCACGTCGCCGCTGCGCCGCTATACCGACCTCGTCAACCAGTGGCAGATCCTTGCCTGTATCGAACATGGCGTCACGGCGCCGCTGGCGGCACCGTTCAAGCCGCGCGACGCCGATCTGTTCGCGATCGTGTCGGCGTTCGACGCCGCCTACGGCGCCTATGCCGCCTTCCAGTCCGAGATGGAACGCTACTGGTGCCTGCGCTGGCTCGAACAGCAACAGGCAAGGCAGGTCGACGCCGTGGTGCTGAAGGAGGAGATCCTGCGCCTGACCGACATCCCGCTGGTGATCAAGCTGCCCGGCATGCCGCCGCTCGCGCGCGGCTCGCAGGTGCGGCTGGACTTGCTGCGCTGGGACGAAGTCGATCTCGGCGTCGAGGCGCGCGTGGTCGACGTGGTGCGCGCGGCGGAAGGCGATGCCGCCGCGGCGCTGGACGAGGAGCTCGCCGGCGAGTTGCTGCAGGCGGAGGAAGAGGCGTCCGCGCCCGCATCCGACGCGCCGGCCGCGCCGTCGATCCCGACGGCATGAGCCCGGCCGTAAAACGCTGCGGCGCCGACCCTTTGCCGTAAAATGCTTTCCTTTATCGATTGCCGACCATCACGCGCGTGAAGCTCTTTGCCGAGAATCGCATCCTGACCGTAGCCGTCCTGTTTTCGCTGCTGCTGCACGCGGGCTTGCTGGCGATCCATTTCGCCGCGCCGTCGGCGCTGAAGTTCAAGCCCACCGACCCGGGACTGGAAGTCATCCTCGTCAATGCCAAGCACGACCGGGCGCCGCTGAAGGCCGAGGCGCTGGCGCAGGCCAACCTGAACGGCGGCGGCAACGCGGACGCCGGCCGCGCGAAGTCGCCGCTGCCGGATTTGCGCCGCAGCGAGGATGGCGACAGCGTCAAAGCCGCGCAGCGCCAGGTCGAGGATCTGGAGCGCAGCCAGCGCAAGCTGATGTCGCAGCTGAAGCGCAGCGATTTCCGCGCGCCGCAGGTCACCGACGAGCCGAAGGACGTGCAGCCGGTGCAGCGCAGCGCCGAGGACATGCTGGAGAACGCCAAGGCGCTGCTGCGCCGCGAAGCCGAAATCTCGCGCGACATCGAGGACTACAACAAGCGGCCGAAGAAGACGCAGATCACGCCCAGCACGCGCCAGGTCGATTACGCTGCCTATTACAAGAGCTTCCAGGACAAGGTGGAGCGTTTCGGCACGCTGAATTTCCCGCAGCAGAACGGCCGCAAGCTGTACGGCAAGCTGACCATCTCGATCCCGATCGCTTCCGACGGCTCGCTGTACATGAAGGACGGCGGCCCCAGGATCGAGCGCAGCTCCGGCATCCCCGCGCTGGACCGCGCCGCGCTCGACATTGTCAGGCGCACCGCGCCGTTCGGCGCCTTTCCGCGGAACATGCGCACGCCGGGCAAGGAGGACGTGTGGGAAATCATCACGACCTTCAACTTCACGCACGACGAAGCGCTGGAAACCGAGACGCGAGGTGATTGAATGAGCGAACCGGACCGTTACGCCGTGGTCGGCAATCCGATCGCGCACAGCAAGTCGCCCGAGATCCATGCGCAGTTCGCGGCGCAGACCGGGCAGTGCCTGGTCTACGAGCGGCTGCTCGCTCCGCTGGACGATTTCGCCGGGACGGTGCGCTTCTTCGCCGAGGCGGGCGGCCGGGGCCTGAACGTCACCGTGCCGTTCAAGCTGCAAGCGCATGCACTGGCCACCATGTTGACGCCGCGCGCGCATGCCGCGGCGGCGGTCAACACGCTGTATTTCACGGGCGGTGAAATCATCGGCGACAACACCGACGGCGCCGGGCTGGTGCGCGACATCGTCCGCAATGCGGGCGCCTCGCTCGCCGGCAAATCCGTGCTGCTGCTCGGCGCCGGCGGCGCGGCGCGCGGTGTGATGCTGCCGTTGCTGGAGCAGCAGCCGTCGCGGCTGGTGGTCGCCAACCGTACTCTTTCCAGGGCGGAGGAATTGGCCGCGCAATTCGCCGCGCACGGCGAGATCGGGGTCGCGGCCTTCGCGGCGCTGGACGGCGCCTTCGACGTCGTGATCAACGCCACCGCAGCCAGCCTGCACGCCGAGCTGCCGCCGATTCCGGCGCATGTATTCGGCGCGCAGACGCTGGCGTACGACATGATGTACGGCACCGCGCCGACGGTCTTCATGGAATTCGCCGGCGCGCAGGGCGCGCGCACGCGCGACGGACTCGGCATGCTGGTCGAGCAGGCGGCCGCATCCTTCCTGCTGTGGCGCGGCGTGATGCCGGACACCGCGCCGGTTCTCGCCGCGCTGCGCCGCCAACTCGACGCCCGCGCCTGACGGACCGTGGCGGCGCATGCATTCCGTTTTTCGCCCGACATGAAGAACCTGCGCAAGCTGCTGCTTTGGCTGATCCTGGTGCCCGTCGCCGCCTTCCTGCTGGCGCAGCTCTATTTCTTCCTGCAGATCGCGTGGTGGGTGCACCACGATCCCGATTCGACCGCCTTCATGCGCCATCAGCTGGCGGTGCTGCGGGAAAAGAATCCGAACGTGCGGATCCAGCATCACTGGGTGCCGTACAGCCGCATCTCGGTCTATCTGAAGCGGGCCATCATCGCTTCCGAGGACGCCGATTTCGTCGAGCACGACGCGGTCGACTGGGAAGCGATCGAAAAGGCCTACGAGAAGAACGAGCGCAAGGGGCGCGTCGTGGCGGGCGGTTCCACCATCACGCAGCAATTGGCGAAGAACCTGTTCCTGTCCGGCGAGCGCAGCTACCTGCGCAAGGGCCAGGAAGCGATCATCGCCTATATGCTGGAATTCTGGATGGACAAGCAACGCATCTACGAGATCTATCTGAATAGCGTCGAATGGGGCGTCGGCGTCTACGGCGTCGAAGCGGCCGCGCGCCACTACTACGGCATTTCCGCGGCGCAGTTGAACCCGGAGCAGGCCGCGCGCCTGGCCGTCATGCTGCCGCGCCCGCGCTTCTACGATACGCATCGCAATTCGGCCTATCTGGCGCGGCGCACCGCGCTGATCCTGCGCCGCATGAATTCTGCCGAACTGCCGCGATAGCCGCCACGCGCACGCACGGCCTTGGTTGTTGTCCGGCTTGCCCGTGCCGGATGTTGTCAGTACACTTGCGCTGTTTTCGTTCCGGGAGACCCCAGTTGGGTAGTCCTGCTTCAAGCCGTCGACCGTGCCTGCCACGGTCCCGTCCGCGAGACAGCGCCCGGCGCTGACGCTCTCCAGCGCTGCTCGCCGCGGATTTGGCGGGTGGCCATGCCGGCCGGCAACGGCCGCGTTTCCCCAGAACTTTCAACCTGCCTGCCTGTCTTCCGCAGGCCGCGATATGGCCGTCCGGCGGGCGGCCGGGAGAGCTTATGATCAACGTATTCGTGCTGCAGAACGGCCGTCTGAACCAGGTCAACATCGAAAGCCGCGCCGACCTGGAAAACGCCGCGCCGGTCTGGGTCGACCTCACCGATCCGAACGACGAAGAGCGCAACTGGGTCAAGAGCATTTACGGCGTGATCCTGCCCGGCGAGGACGAGGTCAAGGACATCGAGGCCTCGGCCCGCTATTACGAGGCGGAGAACGGCGACCTGCACCTGCGTACCGACTTCCTGCTGGAAGACGCCGAGCCGTCCAGCGTGGTGACGGTCGCCTTCATCCTGACCAAGGACATGCTGTTCTCGGTCCATTCCGACGATCTGCCGATCTTCCGCCTGGTCCGCCTGCGGGCGCGCTCCCGGCCCGGTTCGATCGCCGACTACAAGGACGTGCTGCTCGACCTGTACGCGACCGACGCCGAATATTCGGCCGATGCGCTGGAAGGCATCTATCAGGAACTCGAGGAAGTCAGCCACCGCGTGCTGCAGAAGGAAATCACCGACCAGGACGCCGCGCTGGTGCTGAATGCGATCGCCAACCAGGAAGACCTGAACGGGCGCATCCGCCGCAACATGATGGACACGCGGCGCGCGGTCAGCTTCCTGATGCGGGGACGGCTGCTCAACGCCGACCAGTTCGAGGAGGCGCGCCAAATCCTGCGCGACATCGAATCGCTGGACGGACACACCGCCTTCCTGTTCGACAAGATCAACTTCCTGATGGATGCGACGGTGGGCTTCATCAACATCAACCAGAACAAGATCATCAAGATCTTCTCGGTCGCCAGCGTCGCGCTGCTGCCGCCCACGCTGATCGCCAGCGTCTACGGCATGAATTTGAAGTTTCCGGACCTGCAGCTGCTCGGCGGCCTCAGCTATCCATACACGCTGTCGCTGATGGTGGGAAGCGCGCTGGTCCCGATGTGGTATTTCCGCAAGCGCGGCTGGCTGACCTGACGCCGCGCCTGGGTTTATTTCAGTCCGCCAGTCCGGCGAAGGCCGCGCGCGCGGCCTGCAGCGTCGCCTCGGTCGTGCGCTCGTCGTGCTGCGCCGACACGAATCCCGCTTCGAATGCCGACGGGGCGAGGTAGATGCCGGCTTCCAGCATCGCATGGAAGAAGGCGTTGAAGCGCGCCTTGTCGCACCGCATCATCGCCGCGTAGGACGCCGGGATCTCCGGTGCGAAATAGAGGCCGAACATGCCGCCGACGGCGTCGGCGCAGAATGCGATACCCATTTCCTTCGCGACCGCCGTCAGGGCCCGGACCAGTTGCGCTGTTTTCGCGGTCAGCGCGTCGTAGAAGCCGGGCTGCTGCACCAGCGCCAGCGTCGCCAGGCCGGCGGCGACGGTGACCGGGTTGCCCGACAGCGTGCCCGCCTGGTAGACGGCGCCGAGCGGCGCCAGGTGCCGCATCAGGTTGGCGCTGCCACCGAAGGCCGCCACCGGCAGGCCGCCGCCGATCACCTTGCCCAGCACGGTCAGATCGGGCGCGATGCCGTACAGCGATTGCGCGCCGCCCAGCGCGACGCGGAAGCCGGACATCACTTCGTCGAAGATCAGCACGGCACCGTGCTGGCTGCACAGGCGCCGCATCGCCTGCAGGAAGGCCGGCGCGGCGCGCACCAGATTCATGTTGCCGGCCACCGGTTCGACGATCACGCAGGCGATCCTGTCGCCCATCTTGCGGAAGGCGTCTTCCAACTGCTGCGCATCGTTGTAGTCCAGCACCAGCGTATGGGCGGCGAAATCCGCCGGCACGCCGGCCGAGGTCGGATTGCCGAAGGTCAGCAGGCCGCTGCCCGCCTTCACCAGCAGCGCATCGGCATGGCCGTGATAGCAGCCCTCGAACTTGACGATCATGTCGCGCCCGGTCGCCCCGCGCGCCAGGCGCAGCGCACTCATCGCCGCTTCCGTGCCACTGGAGACGAGCCGCACCTGCTCGATCGAGGGCACCAGCCGGCAGATCAGCTCGGCCATCTCGATCTCGCCCTCGGTCGGCGCGCCGAAGCTCAGGCCGCGCGCGGCGGCTTCCTGCACCGCCTGCACCACGGCCGGATGCGCATGTCCGACGATCGCCGGCCCCCACGAGCCGATGTAGTCGATGTAGCGCTTGCCGTCGGCGTCCCAGAAATAGGGGCCTTCGGCGCGCGCGACGAAGCGCGGCGTGCCGCCGACTGAGCGGAAGGCGCGCACCGGCGAATTGACGCCGCCCGGCGTACTTTGCTGCGCGCGGGCGAACAGAATGTCGTTGCGGGATGGCATGGCGTGCATGGAGGTGAAATGGATTACTGGACCGGTGGCGGCGTGCCGGGTGCTGTATCCTCCTCGGACTCGCGCGCCCAGAAGAACCGGTCCGGCACCAGCCTGCCCATGCCGAGACGCTGCGCGTTGGCGATCGAGGCGACGGTGAACTCCTGCGCCTCGAACACCGCTTCCGGCACTTCCAGGCCGTTGGCGAGCAGGGCGGCGATGGTGGCCGACAGCGTGGTGCCGGAACCGCTGTAGGAACCGGAGATGCGCTGCCAGTTGTCGTGGCGGATCACGCCGCTTTCGTTGAACAGCGTATTGGCGACGTCGGTCAGCTCGGACGGCGTGCCGGTCACGAACACGTATTCGCAGCCCAGCTCGATCAGATGCATCGCATCGACGGCCATCAGGTCTTCTTCGGACGGTTCGCGCCAGGTTTCCGCGAGGCGGGTCAGTTCGCTGGCCGACACCACCAGCAGCGTGGTCTGCGGAATCAGCAGTTCGCGCGCCGCCATCAGCATTTCCTCCGCTTCCGGCGCCTGTTCCGGCAGCGCGGACAGGAAGGGGTCGAAGACCAGCGGCACGTCGGCGTAGTCGGAAACGATCTCGGCGATGGCCGCGGCGTTCTCGACGCTGCCCACCGTGCCGATCTTGAAGGCGGCGACGGGCATGTCTTCCAGCACGACGCGCGCCTGGTCCGCCACCCAGTCCGCATCGATGACCTGCACGTCTTCGATGCGCGCGGTGTCGCCGATGAAGATGCCGGTGGTGACGGAAAGGCCGTGGCACCCCATCGCCGCGAACGACGCGAGATCGGCCTGGATGCCGACCGCAGCGACCGGATCGGTGGGCCCGAAGGTCAGGATGAGCGGGGAAGTTTGGTTTTGCACGGCCGGTATATTAAGATAATCGACTGTGCATTTTAACTTGAAGGGCTGTACGCCGTGAGCAACGAAGAAACATCGAATGAAGAATTCAAGACCTGGATGTGCCTGATCTGCGGCTGGATCTACGACGAGGCCGCCGGTCTTCCGGAAGAGGGCATCGCGCCGGGAACGCGCTGGGCTGATGTGCCGATGAACTGGACCTGTCCCGAATGCGGCGCGCGCAAGGAGGACTTCGAAATGGTCGTGGTCTGACGGCGCGGCGCGCGGGCACGAGGATTGCGTCGTTGTCCGCGTTATGCATTTTGTAAGTTTGTGGAAAAACCACGTGCCGCGGGGCCGGTTCCGAACGGTTCGACCGGGAATCTTGCTTTTTGGCACTGTTGGGCCGTATATTGTGCTGGCACAGTTCGACGAGATGAAGAATCATGGCACCGGAAAGCGCTGATGTGAAAATCATGGTCATTGACGACAGCAGCACCATTCGTCGCTCTGCGGAGATCTTCCTGGGCCAGGCGGGCTACCAGGTCGTGCTGGCGGACGACGGGTTTGATGCGCTCGCCAAGATGAACGACCACAAGCCGGTGCTGATCTTCTGCGACATCCTGATGCCGCGCCTGGACGGCTATCAGACCTGCGCCCTCATCAAGAAAAGCGCCAAGTTCCATGCCACGCCCGTCATCATGCTGTCCTCGAAGGACGGCCTGTTCGATCGCGCGCGCGGCGCCATGGTCGGTTCCGACGCCTATCTCACCAAACCGTTCACCAAGGACAGCCTGCTGAAAACCGTCCGTGAATACACGGTCGAGGCAGTCGCAAGATAATTTTAGATAAAAGGTTTTCCAGATGGCCATCCAGAAAGTCCTCGTCGTCGACGATTCCCCCACCGAACGCTATTTTCTGACCGACATCCTCGTCAAGAACGGCTTTTCCGTTTCGACCGCGGAAAACGGCGAGGAAGCGATGGCGAAGATCAAGGCCGACAAGCCGCAACTGATCCTGATGGACATCGTCATGCCGGGCCAGAACGGCTTCCAGGTGACGCGCGCCATCACCCGCGATCCGGAAACGCAGGACATCCCGATCATCATCTGCACCAGCAAGGGCCAGGAGACCGACCGCATCTGGGGATTGCGCCAGGGCGCGCGCGACTACATCGTCAAGCCCGTCGATCCGAGCGAGCTGATGTCCAAGATCGCCGCGCTCGGGTAGGCCTGCCGTCCCATGAGCCAGCAAACGCCGGAACTGCAATCGGACCCCGCGGCCGGCACTTCCGACATCGCCGTCCGCCGCACGCGCCTGCGCGAATTCCAGTCGCGGCTGGTCGAGCGCATGCAGACCGCGCGCAGCGGAGAGCATGCGCAGACCAGCCGGCTCGGCTTGATGATCGGGAAGGGCCGCTGGCTGGTCGATCTGCAGACGGCCGGCGAAATCGTGCCGGTCGGCGCCATCACCAAGGTACCGCTGACGCAGCCGTGGTTCCTCGGCTTGACCAACATCCGCGGCAACCTGATCAGCGTGATCGACTTCGCCCATTTCATCGGGCAGCCGCCGTCGCCCATCGACAAGGACTGCCGCATCGTGGCATTTTCGCCCGCGCTGTCGATCAACAGCGGCCTGCTCGTGTCCCGCGTGCTCGGCCTGCGCAACACCGCCGAGATGCATGTCGAGGCCGACACCGAGCCCGGCGCGGCGCCGTGGGCCGGCCGACGCTATGTCGACCGGGAATCGCACGTATGGACCGAACTCGATCTTTCGTCGGTCGTGCATGCCCCGCAGTTCCAGCAGGTTGGGGCGTAGCCGCAGTCCGGGAGCCATAACCTGGACGCAAGATAAATAAACGGAATCAGTATCAGGAGAATCAGAATGGCGTTCAAATTACCGCTCTTTTCGAGGGACACGGAGCACGGCGATGCCGGTGCGGCAGATGCCGCCGGCGCCCAGCCTGCCCTCGCCGGTGTGGCAGCCGGCGACGTATCGGCGGCTGCCGAGCCCGCGCCTGCGCGCATTCCCGCCCACGATTCGACGCTGAATCCGAACGCCACCTACATCGGCGACGTGCTGCAAAAGGGCGGCGATATCCGCCTGCCATTGATCGGCCACCTGCCGCTGCAAAGACAGGTCCGCATCCTTCTGCTCATGCTCGGCGCATCGCTGGTTCTCGGTGCATTGTTCGTCTGGCTCAATTCCGACTACACCGCCCTGCGTTCGATGCAGACGCAGATCGCCGGCGACGCGCTGATGCACTCGCAGCGTGTCGGCAAGGCGACGCCGAATGCGATCCAGGGCAATCCGGTGGCGTTCGTCCAGTTGGCCGACAGCCGCAAGCAGCTGAACAACGACCTTTCCATCCTGATGGACGGCGGCTACTACCAGGGGCAGCGCATCAGCAAGCCTGGCGCCACGATGGCCTCCGCGCTGCAAAGGACCGAAAAGCTGTGGCAGGATTCCGACCGTTCCGCCGCGACCGTGCTCAGACTGCAGAGCGTGCTGACCGGCTTCGGCGCCACGCTGGAAAAAATGAACAAGATTTCGCCCGACCTGCTCGAGCTGACCGAGCAGATCGCCAGCCTGAAAGCGCAGAGCGGCGCCTCGCCGCATGAGATCGCCTCCGCCGGTCAGCTGGTCATGCTGACGCAGCGCCTGGCGCGCGGTGCGAACGAATTCCTGAGCTCCGAAGGCGTGAACCCGGAAACGGCCTTCCTGCTCGGCAAGGACACCAACACTTTCCGCGACCTCACCGACGGCTTCCTGAACGGCAACGACGCGCTGCGCCTGACGAAGACGACCGAGCCCGAAACGCGCCAGAAGCTGACCGAGCTGCAGGGTGACTTTGCCGAATACCAGAAGTCGGTCTCGCAGATCCTCGGCAACCTGCGCAACTTCGTCGCGGCGAAGCAGGCCGAGGCGACCATCTTCAAGGAAAACGAAACCCTCAAGCAGAGCCTGAGCGACCTGCAGCAGACCTACCGCACCGAAGCGCAGTCGCTGACCTGGCCCTTCTGGCTGATGCTGCTCAGCGTGCTGTCCGCGCTGCTTGCCGCCGCCGGTATCGCGCTGGTGCTGCTGCAGGACAGCCGCAACCGCACCAAGGAAGCGGATGCGCGCCGCATGGAAGCGGAGGAACAGCGCCTGGAAGCGCTGCGGCAGGAAGACGAAGCCAAGCGCGCCAATGACCAGAACCAGGCCGCGATTCTGCGCCTGATGAACGAATTGCAGGAAGTGGCGGACGGCGACCTGACGGTGCAGGCGACGGTGACCGAGGACATCACCGGCGCCATCGCCGACTCGGTCAACTACACGGTGGAAGAGCTGCGCGGCCTGGTGGGCCGCGTGACCAGGACGGCCGAGCAGGTGACCTCCGCATCCGACCAGGCGCAGAACATCTCGACCGAGCTGCTGGAAGCGTCGCACAAGCAGTCGCGCGACATCCAGGAAACCGGCCAGGCCGTGCTGGAGATGGCGGCACAGATCACCGACGTGTCGAAGTCCGCCAACGAATCCGCCGAGGTGGCGCGCCAGTCGGTGACGGCGGCGGAAGAAGGCGCCCGCGCGGTGGAAAATGCGATCAAGGGCATGAACGAGATCCGCGAGCAGATCCAGGAAACTTCCAAGCGCATCAAGCGGCTGGGCGAATCCTCGCAGGAGATCGGCGAGATCACCGAGCTGATTTCCGACATTACCGAGCAGACCAACGTGCTGGCGCTGAACGCGGCGATCCAGGCGGCTTCCGCCGGCGAGGCCGGACGCGGCTTCTCGGTGGTCGCGGAAGAGGTGCAGCGGCTGGCGGAACGGTCCGGCGAGGCGACCAAGCAGATCGGCGCGCTGGTGCGCACCATTCAGACCGACACGCACGATGCAGTGGCGGCAATGGAAAAATCGACGCAGGGCGTGGTCGAGGGCGCCAAGCTGTCCGACGCGGCCGGCGCGGCGCTGGCCGACATCCGGCGCGTGTCGAACCGTCTGGCGGAACTGATCCAGAGCATCTCCGCGCAAACCGAACTGCAGGCGACGTCGGCCAACGGCGTGGCGCAGAACATCCAGGGCATTCTGACGGTGACCGAACAGACGCAGCAAGGCACGCAGCAGACCGCCCATTCGATTCGCGAACTGTCCAGGCTTGCCGAGGAACTCAAGAATTCGGTGTCGCGTTTCCGCGTGACGGCCTGACGTTGCAGCGGTGCCCGCTTGACATGGCGGTGTGCGGTCCATAGCAATCGAGGCGGCGTCTTTCCGGATTGCCGCCTTCCACCGGCGAGGCAGCCATGACTACCCATTCCACCCCCGTGCCGCAGGGTCGCGGGGACCAAATCGATACGGGCCCGCTGTCCTGGGTCATCGGCGAAATCCGCGAGGCGCTGACGCGCTCCGGCGTCGCGCTGAACGAAGCGCTGACGCAGGACGCGGAAACGCGCTCCACCACGCTGCGCCATGCGAAGGTCTATCTGCACCAGGCGCACGGCGCGCTGCAGATGGTCGACATCGACGGCGTGGCCATCATCACGGAAACCGTCGAGGACCTGTTCGAACGCTTCGAGAGCGGGCAGCTCGCGCCGAGCGAAGACAGCGTGCGCGCCATCGGCCATGCCTACCAGGCGCTGGTGGAATACCTGGAAGAGCTGCTGGCCGGCGCGCCGCATCAGCCCGTGCGGCTTTTCCCCTATTACCGCGCTCTGCTGCAGGTGCGCGGCGCCGAGCGGATTCATCCCGCCGACCTGTTCTTCCCCAATCTGGCCATCCGGCCGCAATTGCCCGCCGCCGCTGCCTCTTCGCCGCCGGATTACGTCGTGTTGCGCAAACGCTTCGAGCGCGCGCTGCTGCCGTTCCTGAAGGGCGGCGACCTGGCGAACGCCATCGTCATGCGGGACATCGTGCAGCGCGTGGAACGCGCGCAGACGCTGCCGCAGGTGCGCAGCTTCTGGTGGGTCATGCACGGCTTCGCCGAAGCGGTGGCCGCCGGCCAGGTGCCGGACGAGCTGTACGTCAAGCAGTTGTTTGCGCGCATCAACCTCCAGTTGCGCCGCCTGAGCGAAGGATCGTCCAGCATCACCGAAAGGCTGCTGCGCGACGCGCTGTTCTTCATCGCCCGCGTCGCGCAACCCATGCCGCTGGGACGGCAAATTTGCCAGGCCTACCAGCTGAACGGCGCAGTGCCGGCGGACTACGAAAGAAGGCGTTACGGCCAGATCGACGCACAGGCCCTGGCGCAGGCGCGGGAACGGCTGCAGCAGGCCAAGGGACTGTGGAACCGCATCGCCGGCGGCGACGCCACCGCCGCGGCGGGATTTGAGAAGGAAATGGGCAGCGTGGCCGAGGCCAGCACGCAGCTGAACGCGCCGCCGCTGTCCAAGCTGCTGCGCGAGCTGAGCGGCATCGCGCGCCTGGCGGCGCATTCGCGGCCGGGCGACAGCCTGGGCCTGGAAATCGCCACCAGCCTGCTGTTCGTCGAAAACGCCTTGCAGCAGATCGGCCATCTGCCGGAGGATTTCGCCGACCGCGCCGAGGCGCTCACCACCCGCCTGCTGTCCGTGGTGTCCGGCGAAGCGCCGGCGCAGTCGGCTTCCTGGCTGGACGAGATGACGCGCCTGGCGCAGGAACGCCAGACCATGCATGCGCTGGGCAGTGAACTGCAGAGCAGCCTGCGGCAGGTCGAGAAGCTGCTCGACGAGTATTTCCGCGCGCCGGAGCAGCGCGCCGGCCTTGCCGAGATCGATGCCGTGCTGCACCAGATCGACGGCGCGCTGACGATTCTCGACCAGCACGACGCGGCGCGCGCGGTGCAGCACACCAGGCAGGCGGTGCGCCGCTTCATCGACGCCGCGGAGGTGCCGCCGGTGCAGGAATTCGAGCAGGTCGCACGGAACGTCGGCGCGCTCAGCTTCTTCATCGAGACGCTGCAGCAGCATCCGGACAGCGCCAAGGGCCGGTTCGCGTTCGATGAACGGAGCGGCACCTTTCGCGCCAACCTGACCGAAAAAGGCGGTGCCGCCCGCGACGGCGGGCCGCCGGCCGAACCATCCTCCGATGCGCCGTCCGGCGCGTCGGACGACCCTCCGCCTGCCGCCGCGGCCGAAGTGCCGACGGTGGAGGACGAACTGGCCTTGCATCGACAGCAATCCGCCGAACTGGCCCTGTCGTTGGCTGCCGAGCCCGGCAACCCGGCGCTGCAGGAGCAACTGAAGGAAACGCTGGAACAGGTCAGGCTGGACGCCACCCTGGTCGACAATCCAGAGGTGAACGACCGCGCCCGTGCCGCGATCGACATGCTCGACCAGCCGGGCTTCGTGCCATCCCACGACGCGATGGAAGGCATTGCACTGGCAACCGCGGAGGTCCGCCCCGCGATGCCGGAACCGGCCGCCATGCCGCCCGCGGCGAGCGACGAGGAAGTCGATGCCGAACTGCTGGAAATCTTCCTGTCGGAGGCGGTCGAGGTGCTCGACTGCGTGTACCGCACCCTGCCCGAGTCGCGCAATGCGCCGCACAACCAGGAGCACCTGACCACGTTGCGCCGTTCCTTCCACACGCTGAAAGGCAGCGGCCGGATGGTCGGCCTGACCGCGCTGGGCGAGGCGGCGTGGAGCGTGGAGCAGGTGCTGAACCTGCGCCTGTCCGAAACACGCCCCGGCGACCCCGACCTGTACGCCATGCTGGAAAACGCCGCGCACGTAATCGAAGCCTGGGTCGGCGACCTGCGCACGCAAGGCCGTTCAGATCACACCGGCCGCGCCTTGATCGAGGCGTCGGAGCGAGTGAAGCGCGGCGAACCGTTCAGCTACGATGCGACGGCGGAAATGCAGGCGCCGGTGGCGACGGAGACACCGGCGGAAGTCACACAGGCCGAACAGGCGCAAACCAAATCCGGACTGCCGGAAGGCGGTGACGACGCGCCGCCGCTTTCCGCCGAAGCGGAAGAGCTGGAGCTGAGCGACGAGGAACTGGCGCAGTTCCCCCATTTCGAAGCTGCCGCGGACGAGGCGGCAGCGGATGCCGACGCGCAATCCGAGGCCGCGGCAAATCCCGCGGCCGAGGAAAGCGCGGCCGTTCCGGCTGCCGCCGTTGCCGATGCGGCCGCCGGGAATCCCGCGCAAATCCCCGTCGCGGCGGATGCCGGCGCCGTCGCCGAGGTCATCGATTTTCCCGCCAAGGCACCGGCGGCCAGGAACGACGACAACGTCAAATACATCGGCGACCTGGAAATCAGCCTGCCGCTGTACAACATCTACCTCGCCGAGACGGACGAACTGGTGCGCCGTCTCGCGCATGACATGGCCGAGTGGCGGCACGAGCCGGAGCGCGGCGTCAACATCCAGTCGGTGCATGCCGCCCATTCGCTGGCCGGCAGTTCCGCGACCGTCGGCTTCAGGCCGCTGCAGCAGGTCGCCTATGCGCTGGAAACGGTCCTGCAGTACCTCGCGCGCAGGCCGGTCAAGCTGCTGCCATCGGAATACGACACGCTGCAGCACGGCATCGAGCGCGTGCGCTTCATGCTGCAGATGTTCGCATTGGGCGAGATGCCGGATGCCGAGCCCGAACAGGTGCAGATCCTCGAACGCATGCCGGAAGAACTGGAAGCGCGCGCCGGCGTGCCGGTGCCGCCGTCCGCAGTGTCCGCGCAGCCGCCCACCGCCGACGTGCAACAGTCCGGCTCCGCCGCGCCCGCGCCGGTCGGCGGGGATGCGGCCGCCGCGCGGACTATTGCGCAAGAAGCGGGATCCGAAGTCCCGCCGGCCGCCGAAACGTTTGTAGCCCATGGAGACGCATCGGTGCAGGAGGAAATGCCGGTGCCGGCCGATGCCGACGGGGCCGATCCTGCCCTGATCGTCAGGGACGAGATCGACGAAGACCTGCTGCCGGTCTTCATCGAGGAAGGCCGCGACATGCTGCCGCAGATCGGCGCGACACTGCGCGCATGGCAGGATGCGCCGGCAGAGGCATCCTACGCGCAAGCGCTGCTGCGCCTGCTGCATACCGTCAAGGGAAGCGCGCGCATGGCCGGCGCGATGATGCTCGGTCAGCACATCCATGAAATGGAAACGCGCATCGAGAACATCGCGCATGCCGGTCATCCGTCCGGCGTGGCGCTGGACGATCTGCTGGCGCGCCACGATCACAGCCTGCAACTGTTCGAACAGCTGCAGCATCCGCATGCCGCGCCGGCGCCGGGGCGTGCCGCATCGGTTGCGCCATCGGCCGTGCTGGATACGACGGCGCCTGTCGCCGAACAGCAGCCGGCCGCCCTGCCCGCGACGGTGCCGGCAGGATCGATGCCCGAATTATCGCAAGCAGTGCGCGCCACGCCGGCGCCGCAGCAGCAGTCGCCGCTGGTGCGTGTGCGCGCCGACATCCTCGACCGCCTTGTGAACCAGGCCGGTGAAGTGTCGATCTCACGTTCGCGCCTGGAAAACGAGGTCGGCACGCTGCGCCAGTCGCTGGGCGAATTGTCGGAGAACGTCGTCCGCCTGCGCGACCAACTGCGCGAGATCGAGATGCAGGCCGAATCGCAGATCAGTTCGCGCATGGGCATTTCCGCGGAACGCGAATTCGATCCGCTGGAGTTCGACCGCTTCACGCGCCTGCAGGAACTGACGCGCATGATGGCCGAGAGCGTCAACGACGTCGGCTCGGTGCAGCAGAACCTGGTGCGCGCGGTGGACGGGGCGACCGGCGACCTGACGGCGCAGGCGCGGCTGACGCGCGACCTGCAGCAGGACCTGATGCGGGTGCGCATGGTGCAGTTCGCCAGCATTTCGGAGCGGTTGTTCCGCGTCACGCGCCAGGCATCCAAGGAAATCGACAAGCGCGTCAACCTCGACATCCGCGGCAGCACGGTCGAAATCGACCGCAGCGTGCTGGAAAGGATGGCCGGCCCCTTCGAGCACCTGCTGCGCAACGCGATCGTGCATGGCATCGAATCGCGTGAGCGCCGCCGTGCCGCCGGCAAGAGCGAAACCGGCGAGCTGCGCGTCGAGGTCCGGCAGGAAGGCAACGAGGTCGTCATCGACTTCTCCGACGATGGGCAGGGCCTGAACCTGGCCGGCATCCGCAGCAAGGCGATCGCCAACGGCCTGCTCGGCGCCGACGATGCGCCGTCGGAGGCGGAAGTCACCGAGCTGATCTTCCATCCCGGCTTCTCGACCGCGGAGGAAGTCACCGAGCTGGCCGGCCGCGGCATCGGCATGGACGTGGTGCGTTCCGAGGCGGCCGCGCTCGGCGGCCGCGTCGCGATCGTTTCGGAAGCGGGCAAGGGCGCGCATTTCACCATCCATTTGCCGCTGACGCTGGCGGTCACGCAGGTGGTCCTGCTGACCTGCGGCGGCACGACCTACGCCGTCCCGTCGGTGCTGGTCGAGCAGGTGCAGCAGTTGAAGGCCGGTCCGCTGGCCGCGGCATACAACGAAAGCGCTGTCCTGTGGCAGTCGCAGCGCGTGCCGATGCATTACCTGTCGGCGCTGCTGGGCGACGCCGGTGTCACGCCGGTCACGCAGCAGTACTCGCCGGTCCTCATCCTGCGCAGCGGCAACGACCGCGTGGCGCTGCACGTCGACGAAATCGTCGGCAACCGCGAGGTGGTGGTGAAGAACATCGGGCCACAGCTGTCGCGCATGATCGGCATTGCCGGCGCGACCGTGCTGGGTTCCGGCGAGATCGTGCTGATCCTGAACCCGGTGCCGCTGGCGCTGCGCGCCGCGCAGGAGAACGTCCGCGCGCCGAGAATGGCGGCTTCCGACACGCCGCAAAACATGGGCGCGGTGGCGGAGATGGCGCAGTTCGAGCCGATGGCGCCGCGCGTCGAGCCGGTGCAGGGACTGCGGGCGCAGCCGGTAGTGATGGTGGTCGACGATTCGCTGACCGTGCGGCGGGTGACGCAGCGCCTGCTGGCGCGCGAAGGTTACCAGGTGGTGCTGGCCAAGGACGGCGTGGACGCGCTCGAACACCTGCAATCGATCACGCCGGACGTGATGCTGGTCGACATCGAAATGCCGCGCATGGACGGTTTCGACCTGACCCGCAACGTGCGCGACGACGAACGCACGCGCGGCATCCCGATCATCATGATCACGTCGCGCACTGCAGGCAAGCACCGCAACTTCGCGATGGAACTGGGCGTCAACGAATACCTGGGCAAGCCGTACCAGGAAGACACGCTGCTGAAACTGATCGCCGGCTTCGTCGGCAGGGAAGTGCCGGCCGGCTGAGGCGCCTCGCGTACGTGACCATCCCGCCGGCAGGCGGGATTTTTTTGCGCCGTGGCGGCGCCTGGCGGGCGCGGCGTTCAGGGTCGTTTTCCAAGGCGCGTCTCCAGGTTTCTCTGCAATTCCACGTGCGTCCGCAAGCCGCACGGCATGAATTACCCGCCGATGGCCGACATCGGCGCAAAGTGCCTACGCGGCTTCCGCATGGGCCACGACGGCGCCGGACGATCCTTCCGAGCACGATGCCGGGGTCGCCGTCGTTTCCTACGGCGCGCCATGGCGGGTGAAGATGCTTGTCAGGGGAGATGAAAATCGTGACGAAACGCAGATGGGCCGAGAGACAGGACGGTTCCTTGACGGCGGGAAAGTCGCGCATGCCGGCATAGCGGCGGCAGGCGAACACGAAGCATCGGATTCGGCGGCTTTGCGTCGGCGCCGATGGCGCGCGGCGTGTGGGACCGCGTGGAATCAGGCCAGCGATTTGTCGCAGCGACGCATGCCGGGAAAGGGCGCCAAGCCCCGACTTATGCCGCGACGGCGGCCGCTCCGGGACTTGCGCGCCCGTCCGAAAAACCGGCCGGAACTGATAAAATAGCGGCCATGCCGAAGCAACGTCCCACCCATTCTTCCCCCGACATGCCCGGATCAGCGCCGGAGTCGGATTCTTCGTCGGCGGCCGATTCCGGCGACGACGGCATGAGTCTGGCCGATCATTTCCTGATCGCGATGCCGGCCATGCTGGACCCGGTATTCGGCGGCGCCGTCGTCTATCTGTGCGAACACAATGCGAACGGCGCGCTCGGCGTGATCATCAACAAGCCGACCGACATGAGCGTGGCCGTCCTGCTCGACCGCATCGATCTCCAGCTCGAAATCGCGCCGGACAACCTGGACAAGGTGGCGATGCTGAACAAGTCGCCCGTGATGTTCGGCGGTCCGGTGCAGTCCGACCGCGGTTTCGTGCTGCACGCGCCCTACGGCGATTTCTCGTCCACCATGCCGGTGACCGACGATATCGCGCTCACTACCTCGAAGGACATCCTGGAAGCCGTCGCCGCCGGCCAGGTGCCGCAGCGCATGCTGGTCACCCTCGGCTGCGCCGGCTGGGGCGCGGGCCAGCTCGAAGACGAGATCACGCGCAACGGCTGGCTGACGGTGCGGGCGGACGCCGGCATCATGTTCGACCTGCCGCTGGAGCAGCGTTTTGCCGCCGCGCTCGGCCTGCTCGGCATCGATCCGGCCATGCTGAGCGTCGAGGCGGGACATGCCTGAAGGGTATGCGATGCGGATCGTGCCGCGGTGAAAACCGTGCTGGGTTTCGACTTCGGCCTGAAACGCATCGGCGTCGCCGTCGGCAATACCGTTTTGAAGCAGGCGCAGCCGCTCGCCATCATCCGCGACGCCACCAACGATGCGCGCTTTGCCGCCATCGGGACGCTGATCCGCGCATGGCAGCCGGCCTTGTGCGTGGTCGGGCTGCCGCGCCATCCGGACGGCGCCGAGCACGAGATGACGGTACGCTGCCGCCGCTTCGCCAACCAGCTGCACGGCCGCTTCGGCGTCGCGACTGCGCTGGTGGACGAGCGCTACTCGTCCGCCGTGATTTCCCACCAACGCGGCGACCCGATCGACGATCGGGCCGCGGCGATCATCCTGCAACAGTACTTCGATGACACAAGTGTATCCTGAACTCGATGCCGAGGCGCTGTACCGCGCACTGGCGCAGCAGGTCAAGGCCGGCCTGGCGCACGCCGAGAACCTGGCGATCGTCGGCATCCATTCCGGCGGCGCCTGGCTGGCCGAGCGGCTGGCGGCCGAACTGCAACTGAACGAACGGCTCGGCTTCATCGACGTGTCGTTCTACCGCGACGACTACGCGGAGAAGGGCCTGCGCGCCGACGTCAAGCCGACCCAGATTCCGTTCGACGTGGAAGGCGCGGCGATCCTGTTGGTGGACGACGTGCTGTACACCGGGCGCACCACGCGCGCCGCGATCAACGAGCTGTTCGACTACGGCCGTCCGGCACGGATCCTGCTGGCGGCGCTGATCGACCGCGGCGAACGCGAACTGCCGATCGCGGCCGATTTCGTCGCGACGTCGATCACGATGCCGGCCGGACAATCCCTGATACTCGAACGGGCCGAAGACGGCCGTTTTTCTCTGACGGTGGAGCATGCATAATCCGCAATTGAACAAGAACGGGGAGCTGCAGCATCTCCTCACCATCGAAGGGCTGCCCAAGGCCAACATCCTGCACATACTCGATACCGCCTCTTCCTTCGTCAGCATCGGCGACCGCGAAGTGAAGAAGGTGCCGCTGATGCGCGGCAAGAGCGTGTTCAACCTGTTCTTCGAGAACTCGACGCGCACGCGCACGACCTTCGAGATCGCCTCCAAGCGCCTGTCGGCCGACGTCATCAACCTGAACATCGCGGCCTCCAGCTCCAGCAAGGGCGAGTCGCTGCTCGACACCATCGACAACCTGTCGGCGATGCACGCCGACATGTTCGTGGTGCGCCACGCGCAGTCGGGCGCGCCGTACCTGATCGCCAAGCACCTGAACGATACGCAGCAGTCGCACGTGCACGTCGTCAACGCCGGCGACGGCCGCCATGCGCATCCGACGCAGGGGCTGCTCGACATGTACACGATCCGCCACTACAAGAAGGATTTCAGCAACCTGACGGTGGCCATCGTGGGCGACATCCTGCACAGCCGCGTCGCGCGTTCCGACATCCATGCGCTGACCACGCTCGGCGTGCCGGAAGTGCGCGCCGTCGGTCCGCGCACGCTGCTGCCGAGCGGGCTCGAACAGATGGGCGTGCGCGTGTACACCGATATCCACCAGGGCCTGAAGGACGTCGACGTCATCATCATGCTGCGCCTGCAGAACGAACGGATGAGCGGCGCGCTGCTGCCGTCGGCGCAGGAATTCTTCAAGAGCTACGGCCTGACGCCCGAGCGCCTGGCGCTGGCGAAGCCGGACGCGATCGTCATGCACCCGGGACCGATGAACCGCGGCGTGGAAATCGATTCCGCGGTGGCCGACGGCACGCACGCGGTGATCCTGTCGCAGGTGACCTTCGGCATCGCGGTGCGCATGGCGGTGATGAGTATTTTGGCGGGAAACTAGAACAAGATGAACATCCACATCAGGAACGGCCGGCTGATCGATCCGGCCAACGGCATCGATGCGCAGCAGGATCTCTACATCGTCGGCGACAGGATCGCTGGCATCGGCCAGGCGTCGGCCGGTTTCGCGGCGGACAGGACGATCGATGCGGACGGCATGATCGTCGCGCCCGGCCTGGTCGACCTCAGCGCGCGTCTGCGCGAACCCGGCTACGAATACAAGGCGACGCTGGAGTCCGAGATGCAGGCGGCAGTGCAGGGCGGCGTCACCAGCCTAGTCTGTCCGCCGGACACCGATCCCGTGCTGGACGAGCCGGGCCTGGTCGAGATGCTCAAGCATCGCGCGCGGTCGCTGAACCAGGCGCACGTCTATCCGCTCGGCGCGCTGACCGCCGGCCTGAAGGGCCAGGCGCTGACCGAGATGGCCGAGCTGACCGACGCCGGCTGCATCGCCTTTTCGCAGGCCGAAGCGCCGATCGTCGACACCACCGTACTGCTGCGCGCGATGCAGTACGCGCAGACCTTCGGCTTCAGCGTCTGGCTGCGGCCACAGGATCCGCATGTCGGCCGCAGCGGTGTCGCGCACAGCGGACCGGTCGCATCGCGGCTGGGTCTTTCCGGCGTGTCGCCGATGTCCGAAACGCTCGCGCTGTACACGATCTTCGAGCTGGTGCGCGCCACCGGCGCGCGCGTGCACCTGTGCCGCATGTCGACCGCGGCCGGACTGGAACTGGTGCGCGCGGCCAAGAAAGAGGGTTTGCCGGTCACTTGCGACGTCGGCGCGCATCACGTGCATCTGACCGAGATCGACATCGGCTTCTTCGATTCCAATGCGCGCCTGACGCCGCCGCTGCGCGGCCAGCGCGACCGCGACGCGATCCGGCAGGCGCTGCTGGACGGCACCATCGACGCGATCTGCTCCGACCATACGCCGGTGGACGACGACGAGAAGCTGCTGCCGTTCGGCGAGGCATCTGCCGGCGCGACGGGACTCGAACTGCTGCTGTCGCTGGCGCTGAAATGGTCGGAAGAGGCGCGGGACCAGGCCGCACTGCCGCGCGCGCTGGCCAAGATCACGTCGGACGCGGCCCGCGTGGCCGGCCTCGCCGCGGGCCGGTTGTCGGTCGGCAGCGCGGCGGACGTCTGCGTGTTCGATCCGCAGGCGCGCTGGACCGTCGCCGCGGGCGCGCTCGCCAGCCAGGGCAAGCACACGCCGTTTCTCGGCTATGAACTGACGGGCCAGGTGCGGACCACCATCGTTGCAGGACACATTGCCTACCAGCGATAAAGCCGCGATGGCGCCGCTGCCGGCGCAGGAGCGGCGCGCGCGCGGCGCCGTCGTCGGCATCCGGCTGGTGCGCGTGATTCTGCATTTGCTGCGCGGACTGGCCATCTGCGCCTTGCTGTTTCCGTTTGCCGGCGCAGCCTTGCGCGAGCGGCGTATCCGGAGCTGGTCGGCCGGCCTGCTGGCGATCCTGCGCGTGCGGGTGAAGATCGTGCCCGAAAACTCGTCGTTCCCGGCGTTGCCGGCACTGGTCGTGGCCAATCACGTTTCGTGGCTGGACGTCTTCGTCATCAACGCGCTGCAGCCCTGCCGTTTCGTCGCGAAAGCCGACATCAGGGCCTGGCCGGCATTGGGCTGGCTGTGCGCGCGGGCAGGGACCATTTTCATCGCGCGCGGCAGGCAGCGCGAGGTGCGGCGCGTGTACCAGGGACTGGTGAACGGCCTGCGGGCCGGCGGGCACATCGCCTTTTTCCCGGAAGGGACGACCGCGATGCAAGGGAATCTGCTGCCTTTCCACGCCAATCTGTTCGAGGCGGCCATCGAATCGCGGACGCCGGTGCTGCCGTGCGCCTTGCGCTACGTGGACGCGCAGGGCCGGTTGCACCCGGGCGTGGATTTCGTCGGCGACACCAGCTTCGTCGCCAGCCTGATCACGGTGCTGAAGACGGCTCCGGTGACGGCCGAACTGGCCGTGCTGCCGGCGATCCCGGCCGCTGGCGCGCACCGCCGCGAGCTGGCGCAGCAGGCGCGTGCCGCGATCGCGCAGGCCTTGCAGCTGCCGGCCGCGAACGGCGCTAGTTGATGTCCGGTTCCTGATGCTGCGGACAGCCGACCTGGATCACGGTATGGTCGTCCAGATTGACGGCGCTTAGCTGGCCGCCCCACACGCAGCCGGTATCCAGCGAGATCAGGTTGGGCAGTACGATCAGGCCGAGCGTGGACCAGTGGCCGAACACGATGGGCGTGTCGGCGGTGCGGCGCTGCGGCAGCTGGAACCAGGGCATCAGGCCGTCGGCGGCCGTGCTTTCGATCAAGCCTTCCTTCGATTTGAAATCCATCGTGCCGTCCGCCGTGCAGTAGCGGACGCGGGTCAGCGCATTGACGATGCAGCGCAGGCGCGCGCTGCCTTGCAGGCCGTCGTCCCAGGCGGCCGGCTCGTTGCCGTACATTTTGCGCAGGAAGTCGACCCAGTCGGGCGCCTGCAGCGCGCTTTCCACTTCTCGCGCCAGCGCCAGTGTTTCCTTCACATTCCATTGCGGCAAGACGCCGGCATGCACGCACAGATGGCCCTGTTCGAACAGCGCGAGCGGCTGATGGCGCAGCCAGGTCAGCAGTTCGTCGCGGTCGGCGGCGGCGAGGATGTCGCCGAGCGTGTCGGATCGGTGCGGCTTGCGCAGGCCGGCGGCGACCGCCAGCAGATTCAGGTCGTGGTTGCCCAGCACGATGCGCGCGCCGATCTCCCGCACGCGGCGCAGCGTCGCCAGCGATTTGGGACCGCGGTTGACGATGTCGCCGACGACGACGATCTGCGCGTCCGGCGTGACGGCGTGTATCTTGTCGAGCAGAGCGGAAAACTGGTCGTGGCAGCCTTGCGGATCGCCGATGGCATAGATCGTCATAAATTGATGGCAGTAGCGAGTGTAGGTGTCGGTGCGGGACGCTCAGCGTGAAGAAACGTGCCAAGCAAAACGGTTGGGCGCTTGCCCTTGCCCGCATTCCGGATTCTAATGGGCGAAGGACAGTTATTTGCAATTCTGGCATTGTTTTTTTGAAACTAGAGTGCCACGCTTCTGTCGAAGCCGTGAATCCGGTTCGGATTTTTCATCACTGCTCGTTATTTCTCGGCATGCCGATGCGCTGGTTCTGGTGTACGGACGGGAGAGGCGAGCAGCCGCCAGACGGATCTCGCCGGCGCGCCGGCCCACCACCATTGAATTGATACCGACTTACCATGCCTACACTTTCTCCCAGCATCTTCAAAGCATATGACATCCGCGGTGTCATCGGTTCCACGCTGGACGCCGGCGTCGCGCGCGACATCGGCCGCGCCTTCGGCAGCGCGGTCCGGGCAAAGAACGAAAACGTCGTCGTGATCGGCCGCGACGGCCGCCTGTCGGGCCCGGAACTGGCCGCTGCACTGGCCGAAGGCTTGCAGTCAGTCGGCGTCGACGTCATCGATCTCGGCGTGATCGCCACGCCGATGCTGTATTACGGCACGCACGTGCTGGATGCCAATTCCGGCATCATGGTGACCGGCAGCCATAATCCGCCCGACTACAACGGCTTCAAGATGGTGCTCGCAGGCGAGGCGATCTACGGTGACACCATTCAATCCTTGTACCAGACCATCGTCGACCAGCGTTTCGCCGAAGGCAAGGGCAGCTATCGCACCTACGACATCGCCGACGAATATATCCAGCGCATCGCCGGCGACGCCAAGCTGGCGCGCCCGATGAAGATCGCCGTGGACTGCGGCAACGGCGTGGCCGGCGCCTTCGCCGGCCAGCTGTACCGCGCGCTCGGCTGCGAAGTCATCGAACTGTTCTGCGACGTCGACGGCCATTTCCCCAACCACCATCCCGATCCGGCACACCCGGAAAACCTGCAGGACCTGATCCGCTGTCTGCAGGAAACCGATGCGGAAATCGGCTTGGCCTTCGACGGCGACGGCGACCGTCTCGGCGTGGTCACGAAAGACGGCCAGATCATCTATCCGGACCGTCAGCTGATGCTGTTCGCCAAGGACGTGCTGACGCGCCATCCGGGCGAACAGATCCTGTACGACGTGAAGTGCACGCGCCATCTCGCGCCGTGGATCACGCAGAGCGGCGGCAAGCCGCTGATGTGGAAAACGGGCCACTCGCTGGTGAAGGCGAAGATGCGCGAGACCGGCGCGCCGCTGGGCGGCGAGATGAGCGGCCATATCTTCTTCAAGGACCGCTGGTACGGCTTCGACGACGGCATGTACGCCGGCGCGCGCCTGCTCGAACTGCTGAGCCGTGAACAGGATCCGTCGGCCGTGCTGAACGCGCTGCCGCAATCGGCCAGCACGCCCGAACTGCAATTGAAGCTGGCCGAGGGCGAGAGCTTCAAGGTGATCGACAAGCTGCAGCGCGACGCCAAGTTCCCCGGCGCCGACCAGGTCATCACCATCGACGGCTTGCGCGTCGAGTATCCGGACGGCTTCGGCCTGGCGCGTTCGTCCAACACCACGCCGGTGATCGTCATGCGCTTCGAAGCCGAGTCGCAAAAGGCGCTCGGCCGTATCCAGGCCGAATTCAAGCGCGTGATCCAGGAAGCTAAGCCGGACGCCGCCTTGCCTTACTGACCAAGCCGATACAAGGTCCGTGGGCGTCGCGCCGCAGACGATGCGGCGCGCGTCTTTTGCGGCGGCGATCGACCATGCGGCCGGCCGGGACGGCATAATACGGCCGATGCGCTGTCCCATCCATATTTCTCATCCCCTCGATGCCGTCTTCCGCCGCGGCCGCACGGCATGCGGCTGATCTATTCGTTCGCTTGGTGGCTGGCTCTGCCGGCCGTGCTGATCCGGCTGTTCCTGCGCGGTCGCCGCGAGTCGGGTTACCGGCGGCACGTCGCCGAACGCTTCGGTTTCTATCGTCATGATGCCGAAGCGGCGGCACCGCTCCTCTGGGTGCATGCGGTATCGGTCGGCGAGACGCGCGCGGCGCAACCGCTGATCGATGCCTTGCTCGCCGCCTGGCCCGCCCATCGCATCCTGCTGACGCACATGACGCCGACCGGCCGGGCGACCGGGCGCGCGCTGTTCGGCGCGCAGCCGCGCGTGACGCAGGCCTACCTGCCTTACGACACTGGCTGGATGATGCGCCGCTTCCTGCGGCATTTCCGGCCGCGCCTGTGCGTGCTGATGGAAACGGAAGTCTGGCCGAACCTGCTGGCCGAATGCGCCCGGCGCCGCGTGCCGGTCGCGCTGGTCAATGCCCGCCTGTCCGAACGTTCGCTTGCCAAGGCCCTGCGGCTGCCGGGCCTGTTCCGGCAGGCGGCCGCGGCGATCGCCTGCGTCGCCGCGCAGACCGAGGGCGACGCGCAGCGGATACGCGCGCTCGGCGCACCTAGCGTGCGCGTGACGGGAAGCCTGAAGTTCGACATCGCCGCGCCCGCCGACATGCTGGCCAGGGGCGCCGCGCTGGGCGCCCGTTTCGGCAGGCGTCCGGTGCTGCTGTGCGCGAACACGCGCGACGGCGAGGAAGCGCTGATCCTCGACGCGATGCAGCGCCTGGAAAGGCGGGATTTCCTGCTGATGATCGTGCCGCGGCATCCGCAGCGTTTCGACGCCGTCGCCGCGCTGGTGAGCGAACGCGGTCTGCGTTGCGCGCGGCGTTCCATGACCGGCGGCGAGGCGGCCATCGGGGAAGACGCCGACGTGTTCCTCGGCGACACGATGGGGGAAATGTTCGCCTACTACGCTGCCTGCGACGTGGCTTTCGTCGGCGGCAGCCTGCTGCCGCTGGGCGGCCACAACCTGATCGAAGCCTGCGCCGTCGGCCGCCCGGTATTGATCGGGCCGCATACCTTCAACTTCGCCGATGCCGCCGAAATGGCGATTGCCGCCGGCGCCGCGCTGCGGGTCGGCGACGCGAGCGAACTGATGCGCCAGGCGCTGGCATTGCTGGACGATCCGGCGCGGCGCATGCGCATGGCGGACGCCGCGCGGCGCTTTGCCGGCCAACATGGCGGCGCCACGCAGCGGACCCTGGCCTTGCTCGCTCCGCTCGTCGTGCACTGAAATGCGTGCGGGCAAAAAGAAAGCCGGCCATTCGCATGGCCGGCCAAAGTTACGACTTCTTGATTCGAGAAACTTGCCGGTTTTTGTTCTTGCCGCTCATCAGGGCCGGTAGGGGTTGTACGGATGGCGGTCGTAGCGATCCGGTACGCCGTCGCGATCGCGGTCGTGCCACCGATGGTAGTGCCGGTACCGGTACGGTTCGGCCACGTAGACCGGCTGCGGCGCCACGTATACCGGACGGGGCTGGACGTAGTAGACCGGTGGCGGCGGCGTGACATATACCGGGGCGGGAATGCCGAGATTCACGGCCACATCCACCCTTGCCATCGCGGGCGCGGCGGCGAGCATCATGGCCGCGGCAGTCAGCAGGCCGGCCGGGAGGGCAATCAATCTGTTCATGTGCGTCTCCTTGTTCGATGCGGTCATTACATACCGCTGGAGGAAACATGAACAGCCCGCAAGCAGTAAGGTTTGTTACGACTTGTATCAGCCCGCCTCATTCGCTGCCTGCAGCGGGGCATTCCGCCGCGATCCAGCGGCCGTTCGTCTGCGCGCTGTCGTCGACCGGAACGCCGCGCACCGTGCCCTTGAACACCGTGATACCGGAAAAATGCATCGGCGTGTCGAACGTCGCTTCCGCCTGGCCTGTACCGCTGACGTCGGCGCCGTCGCAGCTGATGTCGGCCTGGAAGCGGTTGCCGGTCTGCGTGATGTGGCGCGCCACGCAGCCGGCCTGCTGCGCGTAGAGCGTGGGCGGCACGGATTGCGCGGCCATCTCCGGCGTCACGCAGACGCGTGTGGTGGCGGCGTCATGCCGGATGGTCGGCACGCTGAATCCGTATTGCCGGGCCAGGTTGTCCAATCCCTGCATCTGCTGCGGCGGGATACCTTCCGCCAGCGCCAGCAGCGGCGAACTGCCGGTGATTTCCCACAGGCCCGGGCGCATGACGGACGCTGCCGCAGCGCCTTGGCAGAAGGTGAGCAGAGCGAGCGCCACCGGAAATGCACGCATGTTTCTTCCTCCTCGACAGAATGGTTGTCTGAGTGCATCGGCGCCCGGAGGTTCACGCCGAAGAGGCGTGCTGCGGGTGCCGGAAACAGGAAAGGGAACCGAAGTTCCCTTTCTTTGAACCCATACGACGTGCTGCGAGAGTTATTTGGCGGAAGCCACCGGCGCAGTGTTTTCCACCAGGCCGCCGCCCAAAGCGGTATACAAATCGACCGCATTGGTCAGGCGTAGCAGCCGCGCCTGCACCAGGTCCTGTTCCGCGGAGAACAGGTCGAGCTGCGCGTCCATCACGTCCAGCGAGCTGTCGATGCCGTTCTTGAAGCGTTGCTCCGTCAACACCACGCGTTGCTGCTGTGCCTCCAGCAGGGAACGCTGCGCCTCGACCTGCTGGTCGAGCAGGCCGCGTGCCACCAGCGCATCGGCCACTTCGCGGAACGCGGTCTGTATCGTCTTCTCGTAGTTGGCGACCTCGATCTTCTCCTCGACCTTGGCGACTTTCAGGTTGGCGATGTTGCGGCCGGCCTCGAAGATCGGCAGCACCATCTGCGGCGCGAACGACCAGGCCCGCGAACCCGGATCGAACAGGCCGGACAGCTGGTCGCTGGCGGTACCGATGCCGGCCGTCAGCGAGATCTGCGGGAAGAAGGCGGCGCGCGCCGCGCCGATATCGGCGTTGGCGGCGCGCAGGCTCTGTTCGGCGCTGCGGATGTCGGGCCGCTGCGTCAGCAGGTCGGACGGCAGGCCGGGCGGAATGTCGGTGACGATCCGTTCTTGCGACAGCAGCGTGGCCGGCGGCAGCCTGGTCAGCGGCTGGCCCACCAGCAGTTCGAGCGCGTTCCACGCCTGCGCCTGTTCGCGCGCCAGCGTCAGTTGCGCCACGCGCGCCGATTCCAGCAGCGCCTGATCCTGCCGCAGGTCCAGCGCGGATTCGGCGCCGACCGAGAAGCGCTGCTTCGATAGGTCGTACGCCGCGCTGCGGCTGGCCAGCGTGCGCTGCGCCAGACCCAGTTGTTCGGCATAGGCGCGTTCGGCCAGGTAGGCCTTGGCAACTTCAGAGACCAGGCTGATCTGCGCCGCGCGCTGGGCTTCCTCGGTCGCCAGATAATCCGCCAGCGCGGCCTTGGTCAGGCTGCGCACGCGACCGAAGAAATCGAGCTCGAAGGAAGCCAGGCTGAGGCCGACCTGGTAATCGCTGCTGACCACGCTGGTGCCGGTCGGCGACACCGAGGCCGGCGTGCGGCCGCGCGTGCCGGTGGCGACGGCATCCAGGTTGGGCAGCAGGTCCGCGGCCTGGATGTTGTATTCGGCGCGCGCTTCCTCGATGCGCAGTGCCGCGACGCGCAGGTCGCGGTTGTTGGCAAGCGCCATCGCGATCAGCGACTGCAGGCGAGGGTCGGGAAAGAAATTGCGCCAGCCGATCTCGGCGGCCGGGATGGCCTTCGCGGCCGCCTTGTCCGCCTGCTGCGCGCCTTCGGCCTGATCGGACTGCGTCGGATAGCGCGCCGCGATCGGCGCCTGCGGGCGCACGTAGGTCGGCTCCAGCGAACATCCGCTCACCAGTCCGGCGGCGAGCAGGGCCAGGGTCATTTGCTTGATCATAGTTGTTCATCCTCATTGCGCGGCATATGCGCGGCATACATGCGGCGTTGACGTTCGCTGCCCCTGAAGCGGCGGCGCACCACCACGAAGAAGACCGGCACCAGGAACACCGCCAGCACGGTGGCGGTGATCATGCCGCCCATGACGCCGGTGCCGATGGCGCGCTGGCTGGCGGAGCCGGCGCCGTGCGCGATCACCAGCGGCAGCACGCCGAGGATGAACGCCATCGAGGTCATGATGAT
>Ga0164242_10000614_pt1 | contig 43339 bp, 44 predicted proteins | sample OricomgcompostMG_FD_108783 | JGI IMG/M metagenome (GOLD analysis project Ga0164242, IMG submission 108783) | Miracle-Growth compost microbial communities from Emeryville, California, USA - Original compost - Miracle growth compost (MG) ... | reverse complement strand
AGCAATGTTGAGAAGATCTCTCGCGACGAGATCCTCAACCCTATCAAACAAGATGTCAAGAACGGCAAACCTCGCTATGTCCGCAACCATTTCCCTCACAAAGGCTACATCTGGAACTATGGCGCCTTACCCTAGACAAGATAACCTCCACCCCGAATGCACTCCGTAGGACAGCAACCTGACCTCCACAACTTCTTGCCGAAGACCTGGGAAGACCCCAACGCCGTCTACCCCGACACTGGGGCTAAAGGCGACAACGACCCCCTAGATGCTCTTGAAATAGGCGAGCAGGTTAGCCATGCCGGGGAGATCAAGCTGGTCAAACCCTTGGGTGTAATGGGTCTGTTAGACGGCGGCGAGACAGACTGGAAAATTATTGTTATCGACGTGAAGGACCCCTTGGCGCCTTCACTCCAGGATCTTGGCGATATTGAGCGCCATTTTCCTGGACTACTACGCGCGACCAGGGATTGGTTTCGTCTCTATAAGGTTCCAGATGGTAAACTGGAGAACGAAGTTGCGTTTGGCGGTGAATTCAAGAATAAAGAGCAGGTGCTCATTCTATGATGCAGACTGAATACAATGCTAACAAGAGTTCAGGTACGTGAGGCATATCATTGAAGAATGTACCGAAGCTTGGGAGCGTGTGGTCAACAAGGAGGCATCAGCAGGTGACGTTTCCATGTGAGAACTCATGGTTGCCTTATTACAATGGCAGGATCGAGACTAATGACCCCAGCACCAACTTAACGGTTAAAAGCTCGCCGGGCCATATCACGGCGAAGGAGCTTCCGGATTTGCCACCTCACCAAGACCTCGAACCAGAAAGAGTCGACGACGACATCGACAAATGGTTCTTTGTGCGCAGTGATTATAACTAGTGAGCGCAATGCTATTTGTTGAAGGCGGCGGATTTGTGTTACGAGATGAGACATGCCTTCACTTATCCTCCTTGCTTGGTTTGGAGGAAATCTCTAAATGACATCGAAACGTATCTCATCGGCGAATGTATTGCATCATCTCGCAGTCACGCTGATGATGTATGCGGCACTGGCTTGCCGTTGACGTTGAGCACACCGCCCTCGGAGATCGTCTTGGTGTACACGCGGCCCGGCAAGCACGGCGAAGATCTCAGCGGAGCGAGAGTGGATATGCAGGGAGGCCATGCTGCAGGCTGTGTATGATGGTAAGTACTATGATGTTGCTGATGGAGGTTGAGTGACTCGTTTTGTTAAATGCTTACTTACCCTCGATTGCACCGATGGCTAGCGAGGTCGGTTCCAATAACCCTAACCGAGGGTATCTTGGCAATTGCTATGAATACACTGCTTACCTCTTTGGATACGCCTATATAGGCTCCGCCATCGACTCAAATTGCGAGCACTTATTTCTTCTGGAAAGGCGAACCAGCTTGCCAGTGAGGCTGGTCCCTGGTCTTCCCCATGTAATGTAAGCTAAGCTGCTGCGAAATTTGACAGCCAAGATGACTGGCAATGCCCAGCGGCTAGGCTGGGGTTGTCAGTGTTGGCGCGAGCAAACTGCTGACAGCACTAAATACTTCATCCATTAAATACCGCATACGCAGTGTATGAGCACTTCTGCTCGCTGAAAGTGATAAAGGTTCACGGCCCTGGGACCCGATTCGCCATCGCATTGGCCCAAAGCGAAAGCCTAACCCCCCGCAAACGACTTACCCAACGTCGGTCAAACCGCCAATCTCCCTCCTTAACCCACCCAAATCATGGACTCCAGATCGGAGGCAGCTGAAATGGCATCCGGCCCGGGTCACGATCTGTGCGAATACTGCGCCGAGATCGACTTTGAAATGCTCCAAAACCCCACCGCTGCCGATATCCGGCTCCTCAACGCCGGCGGGGTTCCAAAGGACCAATATCCCTACAAGAATGAAAAGTCCGATCAAGTCGATGTCAGACGAAGCCTCGGCTTGCACAGCCGCATCGAAAAATCAGCCGCCAAATGCCCTCTTTGCGCCGCAGTCCTGAAAATCCATAAGCAACAGCCACATGTCCTAGACTCTCTCCGGACTGTCGGGGTGGTGGATCCACTATGCATCGCATCAATCGCTCCCTCTGGGCGGCTGTTGCCCCCTGAGGGCGTCACGTGGCGCGCGCTGGGGACGGAGGATGTTGGTTTCTTCTATTTACGGCAGCTTTCCTTGGAGTTTCGGCCGCCGGATGCGGGGGAGGTGGTGCAGCCGGGCGCCCTCTTGGATACGAGCTACATTAGGTGGCAACGACTGACTGACTGTTTTCAGTCGTACCAAGGGGAGGACATGTCTGCGAATGGATGGTTGGTGCCCAAAGAACAGGATCGGACCCTTTTCGGGGGGAGAAAGCGGCCGCCGATGCTCGATCCGAAGCTCCCAGAGCTGTGGTTGCATGATTGTCTTACAAACCATGCTGGTGCCTGCGGCTTCACGAACGAGTCAGCTGTGACTTGCGACACCGTGTAAGTAGGAAGGATGCCCTGTGCCCAAATTGACGGTACCGACTGGGAGTAGTTCTGCTAACACAGAACGTAGACCCACGCGTCTCTTCCGTCTCCTCGACGCCAAGGAGAGGGTTATACGGGATCTTCACAATGTTCACCTCTCACAACTAACATATGTTGCGTTGAGCTATGTCTGGGGCGGAAAGCAGAGAACCACTCTACAGACGTCAAACTACGCCGACCTTCACATTCCTGGGTCTTTAGTAGGACGAGTCTCCCAGACGGTCGAAGATGCCCTATACTTGGCCGACACCTTGGGTGTCCAGTACCTCTGGGTCGACGCCCTTTGCATTATCCAAGACAGCGAAGACGATAAAGCCGCGCAGCTTAGTAGCATGGGAAAGGTATACGCTAATTCGCTCTTCACTATTGTCGCCGCTGCCGGCGCAGACTCGGAGGCCGGGCTGCCCGGGATACGTGCCCCGAGGACCGCGGTGCAAAAGGAAGTGGCTGTTCTAAGAGGAGCATCAGGACCACCCGTATGTCTGCTCTCAACGTTGACTCCGGGGAAGAGGGCATACGAACATTGCACGCAAAACACGATTTGGGCATCGAGAGGGTGGACTCTGCAGGAACGAGCCCTCACCCGACGCGCCATCATAGTCATGAAGGAGCAGATCCTCTGGTCGTGTGACAAATCGCGCTGGGCCGAAGAATCGTGCTGCGAGTCTTCCCTGGCACAGGTCAGCTGGTTTGCACTGCATGAATCCGAGTATTTTCTTAACTCATCGGTGCGGAACTGGTTCACATTTGATGACGAGAGTGATCAGGTGTGGTATAGACTCCGACATCTGATCCTGGACTATACCAGCCGGAAGCTCACGGTTGAGGGTGACGCGTTCGATGCCTTTTCCTCGATACTGCAGCAGGTGACGGAGAAGGAGGGGGAGCATTTCCTCTGGGGAATCCCGGCAACGAGATTCGAGCTCGGCTTGTGCTGGGAACCTCATCGCCAGGGCCTGCGGAAGCGGACGTGTCTATCCACGCTGGACATGACGACGCTTAAACGCAAGGTTCCGTTTCCGAGCTGGTCGTGGATAGGATGGGAAGGAGTCGTTAATTTCCGAGTGGAAGATCGATATCTGGAATTAGGGTAGGTGTCACCCCACGCATCCCATGTCACGGAGTGGCCTGAAATCTAACTGCACATCAACAGGCTCGACCCGGTGATTCTATGCTATGTACTTCGGCAGGACCCTCTCCGTTTGGTTCGCGTTTCACGAATCTCGATCGACTCGCCAAACGCCAACGCTCGTCCATGGCAAAACCCCACTATTCTTTTCAAGAGCCCACTTACCGTGACTCTAGAAGATGTTCAGCAGCACTACACTGGTATACTATGGGACGACCTTGCTAATACGCCGGACGACCAGCTTCTGTTCTTCTGGACCGAGTTAGCTCGCTTTACCGTCTCGGAAGTCATCAATATAACCCCACCATATGCTGTCAGCACACCACTTGAAGATACTTATAAAAAACACTCTCGGGAAATCACTGACGTAGATGGAAACGTTGTGGGACAGACGGCTACTTGTCAGGTGGTGTCGGATGATGAGGAGAGCGAAGGTGGCGAGTGTGAATTCATCCTTCTAGCCAGCAATACACCACCTGAGCATGAGAAGCACAATCTTGTAATGCAGATCAAGCGGCGTGGCGGAATAGCGTATCGGGTCAATATTGCTGATATTCGGGTTGATGCCTGGGATGCTGCAAATACGGTGCGAACACTGGTCGCTCTAGGGTAGAAGTCGGATATGGCTCGTCGAAAACCTGCAGGTTCCGTAGACCCTATGCCCTTGCTCTTTTGCATCCTTTCCACTCAACTAGTGTTGTGTCTACGCGAGACCAAGTGGAGGCAATGGCAGATCAGAGCGAACCCGGCCGCCTGGAAAGCTGAGGCAAGATAGAGCCATCCATCGGCCGAGCGAGGGGCCCGAACCTCGGCCTTTGAGTAGGTAGCCCGAGCAAATGGCTCACTGGCAGCTAGATTATCGACTTATGTCCGTCGCTCCACGAGCTATGCTCAATACCGGTAGTTTTCTAAGAGCCTCTGCAGTGGCGGGATGTTGGAGCTTCTTGACCAAGACCAAGTATGTCGGGTCCGACTGCAACCCGTGCGACGGCTCCGCTCATCGATGTCTAGCTAAGCCATTTGAAGATGAAGCCCTAGCGAGACGGACGGAAACGGTTCGTTTTACAATACGGTTCGCAGACGGCCCTCCTCCGAAGTATGTAAAAGGTCTCGTGTCGACATTGCGTATGATGCGAACATGATTGGTCTTTGTGGTGTTACACTGAGAATCGTATGATGGAAACTGCAACTCTTCACTTGACCGTTGATTGTATCCATACTGGTGAAGACCTACCGCCAAAGCTGCTGAAAACCCTGCTCCAAAAAGAGCTGCTCTATCTCCCTGAATCCCTTGGCCGTAGCAATATCCGCAGGTGACTGCCCGTTGTTATTCTTGATTCTCATCTGCGCGCCTGCCCTCAGCAGCTCGCGGACGGTCTCAATACTGTTCGCCCCAACTGCCGAGTGCAACGGCGTCCAGCAGTTCTCCTCGGGCATATTCACGTCAGCCCCGAGCGAGAGCAGATACTTCACCGCATCCACCTTCCCGGAGCTCGCGGCAAGGTTGACGGGCGTCCATCTCGTCTTCGTCTGGGCGCGCACGTCAGCCCCGGCCCTCACCAGCAGCTGCACGATTTCTCGGTGGCCCTGGTCTGCGGCGCTATGGATGGCCATCCAGCCGTTGCTATTGGCGGCCCCGATGTTTGCGCCCCGCGCGATCAGCAACTTGACCGTGTCGGTGTATCCCTCACGCGCGGCGACGCACAGCGGCGTGCCCCCCACTGGGTTCGGCGTTTCGATGCTCGCTTGGCGATCCAGCAGGACTTCGACTACGGCAGTGTGGCCGTTTCCGGCGGCCGAGGTGATGGGGCACCACCCATCGCCGCTCCGAGACCCGATGTCTGCGCCCCTCCGCAGAAGCTCCTTCACGATTTCGACGTGGCCGTTGCACGCGGCCGAATGGAGGGGACACATGCCGTCGGTCCTCCGAGTGGCGACCGTTGCTCCATAATTGATCAGTGTCCGCACCACTTGGAGATGGCCTTTGTTCGCGGCAGCATGAAGCGGGGTCCATTTCTTGTTGTTAGCTCGGTTGAAGTCCGATCTAGACTGTAGCAAGAGCTCGACAATGGGAACGTGGCCGTTCGATGCTGCAGAGAAGAGGGGCGTGTCGCCGCAGCTGTCGACGTAGTGCACATCCGCGCCGTGTTGGAGCAACACCCTCACGATCTCAAGATGCCCCTCGTGTGCTGCCACTTCCAACGGGGTGCGGCCGGTTGACGTCGGTGTATGGAAATTTGCACCTCGAGAGAGGAGGAGCCGCACCATGTCAACATGGCCTCTGAATGCCGCTCCGGCTATCGGGGTCCAGTTGTTTTCGTTTGGTATATTGAGATCTGCTCGGTATTGCAGCAGGAGCTCAACAACCCCGCAATGTCCTTCCTTTGCCGCTGAATAAAGTGGCGTCTCTCCAGACTTGTCTCGGCCTGACGTGTCCGCTCCATGCTGAAGCAAAGTCCGTACTATGCCAGTGTGGCCGTTAACCGCTGCTGATGCCAACGGTGTCCGGTTGTTTGAGGTTCGGATCCGAATATCTGCACCTCGAGCAACGAGCAGCTCTACTACCTCTAGATTGCCGTTGTCGGATGCTACGTTGACTGGAGTCCAGCCCTTGCTCGAAGCCCGGTTGATATCCGCTCCATACTGAAGGAGGAGTCTGATAATTTCGATATGGTTTTCAGACGCTGCGGCGTACATGGGTGTCATCCCGTCCTCGCAAGGCGTATTCAGTGCGAGCGGGCCGTTCTGCAGTAAGATTCTGACCACATCAATGTGGCCTTGAGTACTCGCTGACCTCAGTGGCGTCACTCCGTGCTTGGTCGCAAGTGTCATATCCGCGCCTTGCCTCACCAAATACTGCACCACATCCGAGTGACCCTGCGAGGCGGCTATTCCGAGCGGCGTCCACTTGCTGTCTGAGGATTGATCATTCTTGTTCACTCCGTGTTCGACAAGCACCTGGACGGTATTAAGATAGCCTGCTTTTGCGGCCGAGTAGATGGGGCTTTGTCCACCAGCGGCTGGGGCGTTTGGATCGGCGCCGTAACGCAACAGGATGAGTAGTGTCTCCGGTTTACCCCAGGTGGCGGCCGCATTGAGTGGGGTGAAGCCGTGTTCGTTGCCGGCCCTGTACTCGGCGCCATGCTGTAAGAGGTACTCTAGAATCTCCGCGTGTCCGGTGCAGGCGGCCGAGTAGGCAGGGCTTTGTCCAATTTCGCCGGTAGCAAACATATCGTCCTCTCCGTTGGCAATGAGTCTCTTGATCTCCTCGAAATTGCCTTGCCGGGCTGCTATATGAAAACGAGTAGGCCACGGCCCACTGTAACCAGTATCGTCATCGGATTCTTCATCGTGCAGGGGTCCCACCGCTTGAGAATACGGTGGAGCAGGGGCAGAGCCATGGCCGTCTTGTTCTGGGATCCAAGAAGGCACCGGCTGTGGAGCCGGGAAGTCCGTCCAACCAGGCAGAGAAGAATAAGAAAGAGTGTAGCCGGAGTGAGGAGGCGGTTGCTGTGCTATCATGTTTGGCTGTTGTTGTCCTCCTACATGTGGTTGCTGTGAAGGAATGAGTGGTTGCTGTCCTGTTGTGTACGTCTGGTACACTCCGGCGTACGGCTGTGGCTGTGGTTGGCCTCCCGGATACGGTTGTGCTATGTGCGTTGTGTGCGGTGTGTGCCCTCCCATATACGACTGCTGTGCCGTTATCTGCGGCTGTTGACCTCCTGTATGTTGGTGTTGATGTTGAAAATATGGTTGTTGTCCGGTGTAGGGCGGTGCTGGTTGTTGCTGTCCTCCAACATACAGTTGAACTGCTGGCTTCTGTGGTTGCTGCCAATGGACCCCCTGATACTGCGGCTGAGGGACAGTTGCTTGCTGCTGAGGCGGCAACGGGGAGGAGGCGACAAAGGAATAGAACGACCGCGCAGCTGTGATCAGGTTCTCCAGAGTAAGTTGCAATTGTTTCGCCTCGTTTTCCTCGTCGGTGCCTACCCAGGTCTCCTTCTTAATGGATTCCTTGATGGTAGCTAGGTTCCTGATATCAGTATCGAGAGTAACAAGCGATGAGTTTTGTTGAGAGCCCGTGGATCTGAGGGGAAGTGTTATTAGAACGCACACATCAATCCCACGGCGATAACCCGGGATATATGCGGAAGGGAGGGGGGAAAAGCCCTACATTTGCATCATGGTCAAGCCGACTTTGAGGGCCATATATTGGGCACGAAGGCGCTCTCGATAGACGGCCAAGGTCCTGATCTGCATACCCAGTTTCCAGGCAGTTTTGTTGAGCCCAAGAAAGCTGCCGCCTTTAGTTGCGCTGCCCAGCACCGGGCCAAGACGTGATTTAACGGCATTGAAGCTGATCCGGGTACTGTCGAGGCTCTGCTGGACAGCGGGCCACATGCCAAATCCCGCGGCCGGATGCACCATTAGGGTAGAGCCACTGGACGTCCATGTTGTTTGAATTCCTGTCAAGACGGGTGCGACATATTGAAGATCGTTACTAAGGCCAGAGAGAACTGAGTCCTGGTCCGGAGTTCCGGCACTCAGGATCCTAGAAGTAGATCCGATAGTCTGTTACATGACTTAGTACAGGCGTCATCCTCACGGAGAAATAACTGGGAAGACGGGGATGGTGGGTTACTTCGTCGCAGGAAGCTCTTAGAGCAGCACAATGAGCTGCAATATACAACGGATCCATCGATTGAAGTGAGATACACGGTACCGCCTTTCCTGAAGCGTTCACTACCTGGTTCGCCCGGATCCCGTGGCTCCAAGTGGTTTACGAAGGTGAGGAAGATTTAGGCCAGCGATCGTCGTATTTCGTGTTCCCAACGGGCCCAAAATCACGTGATGGCTGCTCATCCATTGTTTGTCTGAGAAGCCAAGATGATGAGGAGCTGAGAAAGTGCCATGGTCTGGACTCGAGGTTGAGGCTGTGCAGAGTAAGCCGGACTTCTTTCCACCGCGCGGGTTTTCAGCTTTAGCGGGCGGTTAAACAGATCGACTGAGACCGAGACTAAAACCGCCCACACCTCACCCGGTGACTTGTAATAGTAAGTTCAGCGCCGCTTCGCGGAGCAGGGTCCCCAACCCCCTGCTGCAAAAATCGTCGACCATGGTATAACCTGGAGCAATGCCGAGTCGCTTCATAGCTTCCCGCGCTAATAGGATATTTAACAACCCGATTTTAACATTGATGGCATCTCCCCCAGACTAAGCACCGAGGTTGTCGGGGAATTTGAAGCACGAGTTTTGACATTCGAATGGTTCATATAGTCGAAATTCCCCATGTCGATGTCGAGTTTGAGGACGCCAGTTTCTGAGTCCTACATTAGCCACACGAGACCCGCCACCTCCCCAGTCAGACGTTTTCTTTGGGACCCACATTGTCAAAGTCAACCAAAAGCTTTCAGCTGTGCTTGATCACCAACTCAGCTCGTCTTGGCAAATACCTACTTCTCCGTAGACTCCAGTTCTTTGCCCTTCCTTCCCATCTTCTCCCGTACATTTACTCGGTGATTTCCTTTTGGTTTGACCGTCGGTATTCTAGCCAAGAGCAAGATTGCCATATAGCAGTTCAGACATGCAACGCTGCGCTTGCATCGGCGTTTCATTAGTAAAGAAGACTCGCGGACCTGAGGTAGATAACCCTTCCCGAGGACCTCCGGCTGTGAATCTAACCAGATAATAGATAATTTGTCCCTCCCCTTTTGTATTTCCCCGCTGTCGTGAGCGATTAGAACTTTCGAAGGGTCCAAGACCTGGAACGATTTACATGCGACCCAGGCGGTTTTCCACGCTGATTGACTTTAATCACACTCGAACTATGGGACCCTCCGATACCCCAGCCTCAGTTTCGCGGTTACACATGAAACATCATTCTCCCATATCGAGCGCGAGCATATATAAGTACGACCCTCTTACTGCAGGCGATTCCGTGCGTTTGTTGTCGTTGAAACCCGGAAAGGATCAAGAACTGCTGCAAATATCATTTGCCGAACATCGAATTCCGAATGGAACTGATGAAGGATCGCCCCCAGTGAACTACCAAGCCATCAGCTATACCTGGCACCCGGAATCTGGAGGAGAAGAATACGACACTGTGTCCTGTGATGGCAAGGGGATTCGGGTTACTAAGAACTTGGCCGACTTGCTATATCGTATTCGCTCTGACTACGACAAAGAGCTCTGGATTGACCAACTTTGCATTAATCAGGGAGACGCGAAGGAAAAGGAACAGCAGATACCGTTAATGCGGCAGGTGTACCAACAAGGTCAACAGGTTATCCTCTGGATAGGCGAGGAAACTCAAGGTACTCACAAGGCGTTTGACATGATCAGGATCCTCCATGGCCTTTTTGGCAGCATACGAGACCGTGGAGAGCAATATCCCTCGCCAGCACATCTCTACTCGGACGACTACCAGCGACGATATGGGCTACCCCGTGTGACTTCCAGCGAATGGTGGCCTTTCATGGAACTACTTGCGCGCAATGTCTTTCAGCGCCTGTGGATAGTTCAAGAGATCGTCCTCGGACCAAGAGTGGAGGTTAGGTGCGGCAGTCATACCATCACCTTCGAGGAACTTGGCAATGCTGCCGTCTTCTTATACCACACTGGATGGATCAACCATCTACAAGAGGCTTATATTCGTTCACACACCGAGAAGTACGTTAAACCTGTTTTAGTGGATATGGTCGATACCATCGAAGACATCGGACGAGTCGATTTCATCGCCAGCCTCCACAACAGACGGCTACATTTCCATTCGGGAGAAACCGAAAGTCTCGAGCAGCTGTTAGGTTCTCTGAGGCGATGCAAGACATCCAGAGATTTCCTGCATGACAAAATTTACGCGCTGTTGGGATTGGTAGGAGCCTCGAGTCTTGGCCGGATTCCGGCGGCTTTGCTGCCGTCTTATGGGAAACCATACACTGAAGTGTTCCGCGATGCAACCCGGTACCTACTTGAGCAGGGATCACTAGGCATCCTATCACATGTCGAGGATATGTCCCTCCGCGCAGAATCTTCCACTCTGCCGTCTTGGGTTCCAAATTTTGACGTTTTTCAAAGGTCGACGATCCTTGGCCTGCAAAATAACGCAACTATGATGAGCTACATGGCAGGTGGTCAAGAACCAGTGACGTGCAGTTTCGAAGATCCCGATATTCTAGAACTCGATGCTTACGAGGTCGACGACGTCTTACTTACAGGACCGACTTACGAAAAGCAGTCCCAAGAGCAGTTCCTCGAAGAGAGCGCAAGGCTTGTAGATCTATTCCAGCCATATCCTACCGGCGAGGCTATCGTGGACGTTTTCTGGAAAACCCTAATTGCGAACAGCGATGCGCTTTCACCTCATCCTGTGCCAGACGAATGGCGGCGGCATTTCGTTGGCTTTTGTATGCAGTCCGCTGCCAACATAAGACTGGAAAACGAGATAGGCAGACTCAGAGCTGAGGGTGCCTTCTCTGAGGACACCGATATCTCGGCCCTCCTCTCCAAGCGACTACTTGAGATCGAAGGCGATCATAAGAACGTTGTTCTATTGGTTCAAACTGAACAGCACACCATACCACTAGCGCCGTTCACCATGCAGCCACGGATGCCAGGGCTATACAACGTCTTTACCCTCGGCATGTTGTCGACAGGCAGCGTTCCTCCTCAGTATCTGGCCGAAAACAATTCCTCGCTTTATCGCAAAGCCATGCAGCATATGTGCTACTTTAGGCGCGCGTTCACCACGGCCAGCAGAGGCTACATTGGTATTGGACCGCCAAGTTTGGAGCCAGGGGACGGTGTGTTTGTGTTGCGGGGCGGCCGAGTGCCGTTTATTCTTAGGAAGATCAGGGAAAATGAGTTTAGGGTTGTCGGCGAGTGCTATGTTCATGGCATCATGTACGGAGAGATCGAGGCACGCGGCTTGGAGTGGAACAGGATCCGTATCTCTCATGGGGCAATCCCTCGAGTCGCTACCTGATACTGCGGCAACGGGAGAGGTCGACCCACCTCCTAAGTGCTCCATGTTCAAGTAACGGCACCACTTTGAAGGTATATCGGAAAGTAATATAACAATATAACGTAGTGCTTTTGGCCTCAATATACCCGGGAACCTGAAGCCGATGGTATTTACTTGTATGTAGCGGAGAGGATTCCACACTTTTCCACTTCAAGGTAGTTGAATCAGAGGCGGTTAACTGTCCGTATCAATATCTACCAAAAGTATTTGTCGGGTGGTGTTATGGGTTCCAGAAATGGTGGTGGGTCCGGGGTTGGTATTTTGGGAAGGCCTAGCATCGACACAAGAACTTTAAGTGAAATGCTTCGAATTATGACCCCGGAGGAGACTTGATATTGCCATAACAAAATCTACCCTGGGGGAAGCAAAGCCCTAGAACCAGACAAACAGAACTCGACTATCAAGTTCGCCGTCCCATGCAGTTCGTTCCATTCGTACAGCCAGGGCATACTCGAGTTCAAAGTGTATCAATGGGACAGAGTTTCATAATTCTAATAAATGCAGAATCTAAGAAGACGATTACTCGAAATTCGTACTGCTAACCTTACAGTGTACTCTCCCGAAGAATCGTAACGTACATCTCAAACTTACATACCACTAAAAATAGGAATGGTAAGCTTCTAATATACTTATCTTACATTTATTCAAGACCTCGAGGAGTTGCGGTAACGGCAGGGTCAGTTTGCCTGGTCGTTGCTCGTCTAGTATATGTTACATGTCTTCGAGCTTCTGGTTGTTCAAGGCGGGAGACTAGCTCCCAACTCGGTGCGCATAATCAGCTACGGCTCTCCCCTGGGCCAACTAATTAGCCCGAGTTAAGCCCTGCAAGTGTCCTTTTGAGGCCGCACAACCTCACCTAGCATCCGTACGAGGAAGCTGACCAAGTAGCGACGGGTAATTCTCCCTCTACAGGGTTATCCTAAGATACCCAAGTCTTGTTTCCTCTATTATCCGATAGCCGTGCTGTTTAATGACCGATAGCCGCGTCTTGCTATGCTTTTCGTGGGGGATCGTCAATATTTTAGCAGAAATAGCACCATGGGACGAGGTTATCGACCAGGTTCCTTCCGCCGTATTATTTCCGGTATGGTGGATATCCTATTGCGGGGAAGTGTGTCTTGAGCGTTGATGTGCGAAGTCAATTGGCGAGCCCTCATGAAGATTCTTCAACTGTACACTAGTTTGCACGACGCTATTACAATTCCCCACTGGAGAAGCAGTTTATTGTAACTATTTGACAATCCCTGGCAGAGAACCAGGCAAGCCAGGCCATGTATGCATTGTTGGAATACCAAACGTTGCATGAATCCTTGTTGGCTCTCCACATGGTGGGCCACAGTGTGGAATGCGCTGCCCGCCTATCCTTACAAGCTAGCCTTGGACCTTCTCCACCGCCCTCATCTTGAGTTCAGTGGTGTCATAGTTTTTGAAGTCCCTAGCAGGGACGCCAGCCTCGAAAAGCAAGTCAAGCTCTTCGTAGGTCTTCCCATTAGTCTCAGGAAGGCGGAAGTAAGCCCAGATGATAAGTAGTGTGGACGTGGAAGCGCCGATCAAGGCAGCCTTGCCCTGGAGGTTCCATTGCGTCGGATTCTGCAAGGGCAGTTAGCAGGAAGTCAAAATACCGAAAAGAAAAGAAAAGCGTGACACGGCAAAATTTAACGGAATAGTCGGAATAAAGGAAAGGGGTTTTGGCTCTGGGTGGTAGACTCACGATAGCGTACGGAGCCATGACACCATTCACGACATCGCAACAATAGTAAAATATCCGGGAAAGGTTGATAGTCTTGCTTCGCAATTTGACAGCTGGCATCTCGGCCGCGAAGATGTAAGGGATGGGCCCAACCGTGAGACCGTACGCGGCAAACCATGCTAGCAGTAGCCCCTGTTGAGATGCGTCAGTCAAAACATGTTTTCGGCCAGAAAGGGGGCAGGCAAAAAAGCGCTTACTGCTTGACCCCATTTAATGCCAGGGCCTGTTGCGAACGCCATTCCACCAATCGTCCACAGGCAAGCCGTCATGAATGTGTAGCCCAAGAGGAAGGGAGCTCGTCGGCCAAAGGTGCCCTGCGTGTAGAAACAGAGCGCCGTTCCAACGAAAGCGATGCCATAGCACCCGAGAGAGAGCTTGTACGAAGAAGTGGTGGGTAAACCGGCCGAAGTGACTTCCGGAAAACATGTGAGCTCATAATAAAGCCCAAGAGTGGTAGGAGTGAACTCACAGAAGTAGGTGACATAGTTTTGCAGGATGAATCCTCCCCAGGTATGGCTTGAGTAACCCAGCGCACAGATTTCTAGACGGCGGAGGCTACCGTTCTTCTGGTTAAAACATTGTGGGTACGAGGCACCAATACGCGTAGCACGCTCAAACTCGACGGTGCGATGCATGAGGGCAACCATCTACAGGTGTATGAGCGAACCAGTCATCCCAACAGGATGGGGAGAACAAACCTCTCGATTCTTCACCATGGGACCAGGGACAGAAAGACGACCAAGAGTATTTTCCGCCTCATCCAAACGACCCCTTCGGACGAGCCACCACGGGGACTCAGGGGCAAAGAATATGATCTAGGGTAACACGTGTCAGGGACCGACGTGAAACAATACTAGAATTAAAAGGAGTAGTGACGGGAAAACTTACGAAAAAGAGCGGTACGGGCCACATCCACTGAATGGCAAAGGGGATCCTATGGACACGTAAGCTTCGCGGCATTACACCAGGGGATGGGACCGGAACTCACCGGAAACCCCACTGGTCCTTACGGGTTCCCATGCCTTGCAAGACACCAGCACCAATAAGGTGACCAATGACCCAGCACAAGTTGACATAGGCGGTCATGACACCTCGAAGAGCCATAGGGCAAACCTCGGTGGCGTATAGTGAAGCAAGAGAGCTGGGAAGGGGTTAGTCGTCAGGCCAAGGCTCCCTTGCGATGATGAAGGGGCCATCTTACTTGAAAACACCGAGCGGCAAACCCAGGAGTAACTCTCCGGCAAAAAGTATTTCAACTTTGTTTGCGAAGAAAACAACAAAATTGAAACAGATAAAGAGAAACAAGGCCACCAGCATGACTCGTTTGCAACCAAAGCGGTCAATCATGATACCGTTCGTCTATAGCCACAATTAGAGTCACATTTCAATAAGAGAGAGAGGAAGGGGTAACGCACAAAGAGGCCGAGGACGATGCCAATCTTACTGGCGTTGGCGAGGGCAACCTGCCATTTCGCCTCGAGTTGGTAGCTGCCGTTAGGGAGGCGGACACCGAACATCTCCTGGAAAGCGGGCTGGGCATTGAAGGCAGCCATGACCTGGAGGACTATTTGGGCCTCAATAAAAACGAGCGACGACGCTTTTTGGATAAGTCACAGGGGCTGGCGTACCGTATGATTCCATCACAAGGGCCATGGAGAGCGTGGCAGACCAGATGACAGCCTTATAGTAAGCTTTAAAGGCCTGGCCCATGGTGAGCTTGTGCTCAGCTTCGTCAGCGGCATAGGCTTCATGTTTTTCGAGATGCACACACGGTTCGGGAGATTTCCCCCGGACCTCGATGGGTGATGCAGCCCTAAGGGAGCCCCTAGGTGAGCCCTTCGGCGTGGTCATGATGACAGTTGATCGGATCGCCAAAACGAACAGGCTTGCTTGATGGTAGAGGTTTAGGAAATAATGTTGTGGTCGCCCACTCACGGTGCCAACACCCCCCTATTTGTACCTTTTTAATTCGATGCACTTGATCCAGAGCTCCCTGCATGTGCTCTTCCAAGGCCCCTGGATCAGTTGTGGAACCCCACAGCTCGGCCCTCGGGCCGTTGCCGAGCATGACCATGGTCCCACACGAACCGGTACTAGAACGCCAGAGCCGGTACTGGTACTTGGCCGACTTCCGGGAGCCCTAATCTCCATTTTGTTAATTAGTCCAGTATCCATGCCTCGAGTTACTGAGTACATAATTATTTTCGAGTACCTATTCAAACTTCATCGCCTTTTCACAACCACTCTGTGTACCTTAGTCAACTCACCCTCCTTGTGTACAATGGCTTCCTCAAAGCCCAATATTATCTTTATCATGGCGTAAGTCGGTCGAGAGGCGAAGGAGATCGTCGTATGCCCTACTAACCGTAGCCACTTCTACAGCGATGACCATGCGGCAAAAGCGATTAGCTGCTATGGTCATGGGATCAACAACACTCCACATCTCGACAGAATCTCAACGGAAGGTGTCCGGATGAACCATTGTTATGTTACTAATTCAAGTGAGCAAAACACCTTCTGACGTCGCTGCCCTGCCTAGTAGCTCACTGGCCGGTCAAGTTTGTACTCCTTCCCGCGCTACCATCCTCACTGGTGTCCACAATCACCTCAATCTTGTCCACACTCTAGCCTCGAAGATTGATACTCTCTACCCAAATGTCGCCGGCCATATCCGCGCTTTTGGTGGGTACAAAACCGGGATTTTCGGCAAGTGGCATCTCGGTGAAGGTGAAAAGCATGAGCCCAGCGGTTTCGACGAATACGCCGTCCTGCGCGGTCATGGGGGTTATTATGATCCAGAGCTCATCACCCCTACGGGATCACAGTGGGAGTCCGGGTACACGACGGATGTTATCACGGACAAGACGATCGAGTTCATGGGCAATGCGAAAAAGGAAAGCAAGCCGTTCCTCGTCATGAGCCACCATAAGGCTCCCCACGCGCCATGGGATCCCCACCCAAGGCATGAGAAGCTGTACACGGATGAGATTAGGGTCCCGGATACCTATGACGACGACTACAAGAACCGGGCCAAAGCAGCCGAGGCAGCAAATATGCGTATCAAAGTTAGTGATGGAAAGGGACCGACGTACGTTTTGTTTGGCCGCCAATACTAATGCAGAGTTCATTTTCTAGATCAACATGACCTACGCCAACCTCGGCCTGATTCAGCCCCCATATGGCGACCTTCAAGGCATCGGAAAGCGTAGGAATATCGGCCCTGGAGCGTCCGGGGAGTCCGGACACCGCATTATCCCCTTCCCAGATGATCCTAGCACCATGGCACCTTTAGTAGATGCTATCACCGGCGAGAAGTTTACTTTCAAAACGCAGCATGAGCTGGGGAGATTCAAGTACCAACGTTTCATGCAGAGATACTTGAGATGTGTTCAGTGAGTCCTCTTACTAATTCCTCGGCCTGTTTAAGTGAAATATTGAGGTTGATTTCATCCTAAGGGCGATTGATGATAATGTTGGCCGTATACTCGACTGGCTGGACAAGGAGGGATTGGCAGAAAACACTCTTATTTGTTACACTTCCGATCAGGGCTATTTTCTTGGGTGAGTGTTGACCTGGTTTCCTTATTACACTCACTGTTTTATAATCCCCCTTTGGTTACTGACGAGAAGACATAAGTGAACACGGCTGGTATGACAAGCGCTTCTTGTACGAGGAATCTTTCCAGATGCCCTTCCTAGCCCGTGGACCGGGGATTCCCGCTGGGACAGTGTGCGACCACATTGTCCAGAACGTAGATTTTGCTCCCACTTGGCTCGAGATTGCCGGTGTCCCCATTCCCCGGCATTATCAGGGTGATAGCTTCCTCGCGAGTTTGAGGGGCACAGCTCCTGCTCAGTCACCAGACCAGGTCGCGTACCATCGATACTGGATGCACAAAGACGGGAATAACAATGCCTACGTATGTGCTTCCTTCCCCGTTTCCGGCCCAAATAGTACTCGTCTGTTGAAGAAAATACTGACAAAATAATACCAGGCCCATTACGGCATCCGTGATAAACGCTGGAAACTCATTTTCTGGTACAATATGGGTTACAATATCCCCGGTGCGAACCGCGGCGGTGAGGACCAGGAATGGGAGTTGTTTGACTGCGATAATGACCCAATGGAGCTTTTCAACCTTTGGGAAGAAAAAGAGTCCAAGGGAAAGCACCCTGGGCCCCCCCTTTCGGACGTGAGGGAGAGGATGATAAGACTTCTAGAGGCTAAGATGGCTGAGGTCGGGGACGTACCGGCTCACCCGCTGGCATTGGGAGAGGCCGAGCTGAGAGAACGGTATAGGGGCAGTGTAGGAACGGCTAAGTTAACCCAAGCGAACATGTAGCGTGGGCACTTCAGTTCGACATTCGAGCTCTCAAGGGCGTAGAGAATAGGGCCTTGGCTTCCGAATATAGAGTTAGACTTCAAAAGAGACTACCGAAGGATGCACTATGTATTACTTTCATTTACTAGAGAATCTAGGATAAATCGGATCTTGCCCGTTGTGGTGAGAACCCCTTACATGCAAGTGGTTGGTTCAAACATGTACCAGCTACCTAGGGCGGGGTAACTCACTAGGCATCAGTAAGCGTCCATGGAATCATGATATTTCATCACCACTTGCTCACCTTATTATCCCATTCCATGACGCCCCTAGGTTACCGACTATATATGACGTTTCAGACCCGCTGCGGCACTCTAGTCAAGGTCCCGAATCAGCATCTTTTATGAATTTCCTCGCACGTATTTATAAACATCCATCACCTTCCCTTCCCATTTTCAGCGTGTCTGCTATCGCCTCGCCACCAATCAAATCGAGAACCCTCACCAGCATGGCTGCCTCCCACTACGATGTAGTTTTCATTGGATCTGGCCAAGGTGCCAATCCTCTGGCCAAGTCATTCGCTAGAGACGGCAAGAGGACAGCCATGATTGAACGGTCCTCCATAGGTGGCACATGCGTCAACGTCGGGTGCACGCCGACCAAAACCATGATCGCATCTGGAAGAGCGGCATATCTAGCTAGGAGAGGCTCAGACTACGGTGTGAAGACGGGTAGCATCGAGATCAACATGGAACGAGTCAGACAGCGCAAGAGGGCCATCGTGGAGCAGTGGCATAGTGGGAGTGTGCGTGGACTAGATACTGCAGGAGTCGATGTCATAATGGGTGAAGGTAGCTTTACCGGGGAGAAGGCGATCAAGGTGGCCCTAAACGACGGGGGGGAGAAGAAAGTTACTGCGGACACCGTGTTCGTTAGTGCGGGTGACCGCGCGTCAGAGCCAAATATTCCCGGCTTGGATGATGTCGAAAAGGCACGGGTTCTAGACTCGACATCTATCATGGAATTGGATGCGGTGCCGAAGCACCTAGTGGTCTTTGGCGGTGGCTATATCGGAGTGGAGTTCGGCCAGTTGTTCAGGCGGCTGGGAGCTAATGTTACAATGATCCAAAGGGCGAAGCAGCTGGCGCCCAGGGAGGACGCTGACATTGCAGACTGCCTGCTCAACATTCTCAAGGAGGATGGTATCACCGTCCACCTGTCCAGCACGGTGCAGTCTGTCTCGGAGGTTCCGGCGCGTGTCGACTTGCCCTTCAATGTCAAAGTACAGACGCCATCAGAGACACTAGCTATTCCGGGCTCTCACATCCTGGTAGCTACGGGTAGAGTGCCGAACACCGATTCCCTGAACTTGCCTGCTGCCGGTATCAGGACGACGCCAAAGGGCCACGTCATTGTCGATGACCGGCTTCAGACGACCGCCGCAGGAGTGTACGCTCTAGGTGACATTCACGGCGGCGCCGCCTTTACGCACATGTCGTACGACGATTTCCGCATCATCCGAACCAATCTGCTGCCTAGCGCCATGTCTCCTACGATCCCGGCCATGCCAACCACGGTCTCATCTCGATCCAGAGTCTTGACGCCGTACGTCATGTACACGGACCCGCAGCTCGGTCACATCGGGATCCATTCTCACGACTTGGAAGGCAGGAAGGTAAAGACGGCAAGCATGCCGATGAGCTACGTCGCCCGGGCAATGGAAACCGATGAAACCCGCGGGATGATGAAAGCGACAGTAGATGAGGAGACGGGCGAAATCCTTGGCTTTACCTGTCTAGGGTTGGAAGGAGGCGAGATCATGTCCATTATGCAGACGGCCATGATGGGAAATCTGAAGTGGTGGGACCTTGAAGCGGCAGTTTGGGCGCACCCGACCTTGGCTGAGAGCCTGAATAATCTATGGTCATATTTGAAGTAGGCAAACCGCATGAATTTGCGGTTCGTTAAAATCGCGAGACGGGAAAAAGCATGAGGAAAAAAATACAATGCTATAGGGTACTGGTTGCTACACCTCGGTCGATCTCGTCCTTACCTCGCGGGTGCTGTCATATTCTCTCGGGGTGCTTAGCCCGGTCTACGAACTGAAGAAGTCTTCAACAAACTTAACAAGGACCCCTGACCTTTCTAACGCAGTCGTAGCACACCACGAAGTATGGTTAATTCTGGCTTACAGTTTAACTCTGGCAGCTAAAAGTTTAAGATTGACAATACTTGTGTCTTCTCATCTCAGCCCGCCTGCTAAAGACGTCAAAATTTATCTACCCTTACTGGTCTTCATTCTTTTAAACACTGCACTACCGCTTTACACCCATGCGCACTAGAAAGAATAATTGGTACTAAAGTTGTGATTCATAAACCCTTAGTGTCAGCCACCGAAGACAAAGGATGATATATGAGCATTCAAGTGGCGATTATATCCAGCTCTTAAACTTCAGGGATCAACTAAAATATAGCCACCGCGTTAGGAGGGCTTGCCACACCTCCAGGTACCTAGACAAGTCAGAAAGAGTGGAGGTGATATTGGTGGGGACGACTGACCTTTAACGGTACGCTGCTCACAAAGAAGGACCACCTGCCGAGCTCCTCACACTTTCTACTCAGCGCCTCCAAGTCAAACATCTCTCCGATCGGCATCCCCCAGCCACCAAGCAGCCACTGATGCAGCAAACCACCTCCCTGCATCTCTTCCTCCCACGCCTCACCCTTCCATACTCCTCCGAGCTGCGTATGGTCCCCCGCAATTGGGGCTCTCTCGAAACTTGGCGCATCTCCAGCGACGGCAGCGAAGCCCGACTCCCAGATCCAGCGCAGCATCTCGGCTGTAGACTCCACGCCGACAAAATTTGGCTGCGGGCGCTCAGCGATTTTACGCCTCTCAACGGCGTCGAGGACGTCATAGGCCGCAGTGAAACCAGCGCGCACAAAAAGGATGTCGCCGGCACGCGGGGTTACACCCTGCTCAGCTGCGATGCTGAGGAGGTCGGCCAACGAGATGGACGTGCTAGCGAAGGGGTCGAGAGCCATACCATGGCGATTGCAAAAGGAGGCGTAGTCGAGGAGAATTCCACGGCCGACTATACCACCTTTTTCCACCACCGCTGTGTTGTGAAGATGATAAGTCAAATCTCGCGAGTAAGGCGTTTGTTGGGGGTAGACGTACCGTCCAGGCCAATGACATCGGAATTCTCCAAGTCTTTTTGAGTACGGTTGTTATAGTATCTCTTCGCTTTTTGGTAGCCTATCTGAGGTGTAAGCTAGGTTCCGTCAAAATTATCTCTCTTATCCAGCTATGGCGCTTTCCTCCTCCTTGATCGAGTGGGCTCAATAACCGCCTCTAACAATCGCCAGATACGCACAACCTACCGTAATGCCTGAATCCATCCCACTGGCTGCTTGACTGGGTGTTGAAATGCACAATATCGTCGTTGACCGTTCGTTCTGAGTTTCCTTCGCCTGCTCGGTTCACCAGCTCCCAGTGAAAAGCCTGTCGTCCAAAACTTGGGTGAGAGGGAGTATCGAGCCTCCAATCAAGGGATATCCGTTCGCCGGTCTTGATTTCTGATGCCGCCGCGGCCGCCACAACCTCCGGGGTGAGAATATTGAGAGCGCCGAGTGAGTCCTCCGGGCCGTAGAGACCCCATGCATTTCCAGGAGGGCCGTTTTTATCGATGGGGAGTGCCGAAAAAGGCGGCCGGGCGGGGACCGCTGATCCAGACATGCTAATCCGATTTTCAGAGCTGTATAATTCTAATCCAAGTAGGCAATTACGCTCACCCCGGAGATGTGGCAATTATCAAGTATGCGGGTAAACACTCGTGTAAAATATACGAAACATGGCCCAGGTTCTGGTGGCGACCAGCACAGGACGGCTATTCTTGCCCTCCATCTCGCCCTTCGGGCTATTGCCCCCCAAAACTCCTCGGGACTAGAAGTGGGTTCACATTTTAGTTCGGTATTGTGAACCTATGACTCGTCGAAAGAACACCGGCGAGGCTTTTTTTACCCGACGTGCTTATTCCAAAGAGCCCCCCCCACCCACTCATGTCGGCAACTTTCCCGACACATTAGGGGTGTCCTTCCGACAAACTTCTACATAATAGTCCAGGACCGATATGCTTATAATAAGCTAACAATTACGTTATAGGGAGTAGGCGAGTAAAGAATGTAACAGTTATTAGACCATTATTAAAGTAATTGGGGATCCTGGTTTTGGACTGATCAGATGCGGCACATGCCGTTTACATGATTTCATTTTATTTTATAACTAGACCTGCAATCTCCTTGACTCTCGAGTCTCTGAGGATCCTACTACTCTTTTCTTGATCAATTGACACGTTTCCCTTCGACTTACAGATTCCCTTTTAGGTATACTGACTGATCAGTATAGGGCCTTCAGGCATGTTGGATTGCTACGTTACTACGGCCTCTTGTGTTGTTGTGGAGGTTGCTAGGCGCAGCCACAACCTAGGTTTCTCTCATCAGTATCGAGGCTGACCGCCCGCCCCCTCTTCATTACTCAAATTAGATCTATGGTTACAGCCAAGAAATAGCTAATGAAGTAGACAACGATGTAGAGGGTTATATCGAGATAGTAAATCCAACGTCTAGAAGTGTGAGTACTGGTGGTTGGTCAATCACTGCAGTTGTAGCTAGGGGCATGTTTTAACTCTATAAGACGTCAAAGTAAGGGTACGTAGTTATTTCGCTCAACCAGTGAAGCGTGCCCTCTTAAATCAGACGAAGGGCCACCCTTCGAGCTACTTATCTTCGTTTTCCAACAGTGATCTGATCCTTTCATCTGTGACCCTGATCCCATGGCAGATCATACGATTTAACTAGGAAAAACATGACAGATATCATCCCACGTTGTTGGGGGGTAGAATTCGTGAGATACTTGCTGGAAACTCTACGTTGTGGACGTTCTAGTTCCTAATACTAGCTTCCAATATCCGATAGGATCTATAGGTACTGAGGGGAATACGCGTCGATGGGTGAGCCATCTTAGCATGTATTTGATCCAACTTTTGCGAGGCGTGCGATATTCCAAAACTAAGCTGCAAAAATCATGCTGCTATATTGTGTAGAAGCTACATATTGCTGTGATTGGTCTGGAATTCCCCAAGTAAGGCCGATATAGTAAGGTGGGAAGCTAGATTGCGGCGTCTATGTCAGTGAGAACGGGGAGAACTCCGCCAGCGTAAAGTCTCGTGACCCATCCTCAGTCATCCGCAAGATTCGGTCAACCAAACCAATACCGAGTGAGGCGAGATAATGACAATATCCATCTTCCTCAGCTAGTCGCCGCTTATCTAGCCGTTGGGTTTGCAAGGCTTTCCTCACCATGTAGGTCGGCATAGATGGGGCAGCCCGCTGCAGTACCTGAGCAATCTTCTTTCCTAGTGGCGTCTGGCGTATCGCATAGACTCGGGTCTAGCGTAACTAACAAGCCTGTCGCAACTTCTCGAATGGTTATCTTGTGTTCTTGAAACATGTAATGGAGGATGATATGGAAGTCCTCCTATCGACTATCTCTCATCGAGCATTCCTACCTCATCGTCTGGATCAAAGACGGCGTCCATGTACCTAGCAGCGGCTGGAAGCAAGGCGTTGTTGCATGAAAAATAAAATGGCAGAGATCTCATAACCGAAGGCATTCTGGAAGTCGTGAGTTTCCCCGTGTCCAAGGTGAGTATAGGTCGGTTCCTCTTCAATCTGACACCTAAAATAATTCGGAATCGAGGTGCAGACGCGGCTTTTGAGGCGGAAGGAGAGACGTTAAGCCTGTGCAATGCCCTCATAAAGCTCAACTAGGAACGGGAGGTTATTGAAACATATCTGCCGGATTCCATTTCCGTGGAGCCTGTCATGCCAAGAACGTACAGTTTTATCGCCAGGTAGCTTTGTACAAGGACCTGGCCCTCTAAATGGTGTTCACTTGTAATTCCGGGGAGTTTTCGCTGAGATACGCCCAGCCAGGTACTAGTCAAGGCCTCGTTCCAAGCATCTAGGTCAGTTTTTGACTCTGCAGTCTCCCATAACGAGCTTAGAATCTAGCGCCGAGCATGATTAAACCGGTATCAACTGGTAGGAGATGCCGAAAGTAGGGCTAGAAGGGATTTAGGAGAGCATTGTGCTAACACCATATCGTGGAGTTCAGCAGGTAGACCCTCAGCGTATGACATGGATGGTTCGGATTGCATAGTTGATTTACTTGGTATTTAGTGCTCTAGGAAAAAGATTGTTCGGTCGAAGCAAGAACTAGTATTTATACGTGGTTACCTGGCAAAACGTTATAGCACAAGCTTCGAAACCTAGGTAGTCAAACGAAGGTTTACCTCAGCCTACAGGCCAAACTTAATCCAAGACTTCCAAGTTTGCTCGTAGCGACCCTCCATAGTAGTTCTCTCAGTTACATCCATGAATCACACCTACTACAGAGCCAAAGTCTCGATTGAGGACTCAAAGCAAGAAGGTTTGATCTCGTAGAGGCGACTGGCCCCTCCTTCGTATTCATCACGAGCGGGCGCGTCGACGGTGTTTGCGAGCGCGAGGCTTCTGCAGTAGGCTCGGCACAAGTTGTAGTCCCGGCGAATCAACTGGATCATTAATGCCCTCATGTACGTTGCTACATCATTATAGCTAAACCTTAAAGTCAATCAAGAAATGTCTGTAGTTATCTCCACCGCCTACCTTATATGCCTTAGTTTAGGACTCGAGACAATCGAAAGTATGTCTATGAGGCAGCTTTATTTGACATAGGTTTTGTGTGTAAATAGATTAAATTTTCTGCAATCGTTACCATGTCTAGCACTGCCAACCCAACCTTTAGGCTTTCCATCTCAATAGTGTCATCGAGTGCTTTAGAAACTTGTATTCCCCTTTGGCTTTCCAGTTGTCCTTCTTTGCCACAACCTCTTCCTTTCCAGCCATATTCGTGACCGTCACATCTTTTCCAGTGACAGTCCACGCTTCCACATCTGCCCCGGCGGCCAAACCCTCAAGTTCAACCTCCCAGCTCTTCTCCTGATGTAGATTGACAACCACCAAGTTCACCGTTCCGTCGTCATCCAGACAAGCACTAACATCCAACCAAGGCGTATCCGTCACCCCACCCAACCAAGCTGGTTGTGTCTCACCCTTCCAGACTCCACATCCTAGCCTCACGCTCAACGTTGTTCCTTGCATATACCTTGAAAACAGCCAAAGAGGCCACCAAGTCGTCTGCTTCACGATCCCGTCCTTTGTGGTCATGAGCGGGCTAATAACGTTGACGCTCTGCGCAATACACGCCATGCCCACATACTTTGCTTGCCTCACAAAGACATTGAGCCAAACTCCAACCGCCAACGCATCGCTGAGCGTGTACGTCTCCTCTGCACCTTCGCTACCGATAGCCCGTAAAGGATCCCATACGTTCCACTCGTCGAAACAGATCGTCGGGCGCCATTCCGGGGTCTTGATGTCCACTTTGTTGGTGATGAGGGCGAGGTCGATGAGGGAGCCCGTGATCTCGATGGCTCGTTCCGAGGCGAGAGGACAAGCGACATTGGCGAGATGCTCTTTGGAGGCTGAGTACATATGGATGCTATGCATTGCGATCAAAGGTACTTGATTCACTGGGTCGGGAGACAGAGGGTTGTAGGGTGGGATGAGACAGGTTTGGAGGACGTGGTGATCCCAGGTGGAGACGCCGTCGAGACCGCAGAGAATTAGCTGAACGGTGGGGTCGAGCAGTTTGATTGCTGAAATCGATGTTAGATTCTCGATTGCCATAAAAAAGATTCACAATCTCAAGTTACCCTTTGCCCATTGAAGGGCTTGCTCTGCGTACCGCTCTTTGGTCATCTGCCCAACTTGCCAGGGTCCCCACATCTCGTTTCCTAGAGCCCAGTATTTGACCTTCGGAATAGATTAGCTCTTTACCTGACTAAAACTTTCAGTTTTTGACTGACATTGTATGGCTTGTCCCTGCCATTCTTCCGTCGCAGATTTGCGTAGTAGGTGTTACCAGTTCCGTTGCAGTATTCGACCCAACCAAGTGCTATAGAAGTTAGAACAAGGCTTATAACATCAGGAAGAGCAATGTAAATGACCTTCATCAAGTGTTCCTGTGGGAGATGTTAGCCGTTATTCGATATTCGAGGTACGACTCTTGACATTACCAGTTCCGAAATTGAGGGCGAAATAGGGCTCCGTTCCAACGATTTCGCACCATTTTAAAAACTCGTCGGTCCCGAATTCATTCGTCTCTGTGCCAAGCCAGGCGAGTTCAGGTCTCTGTGCGTTAGCCACATCCGTCTTTTTGACTTGAAAGCAAAGTGTAGCATGTTTACCTGGGGGGCCTCTTTTCCTTGGGGCCTACCCCGTCGAGCCAGTGATAGGTTGCCACAAAGTTCCCGCCTGGGTACCTAACCACCGGGACTTTCAACTCCTGGAGAGCCTCAATAACGTCTTTACGGAACCCGTTCTCGTCAGACAGAGGATTCCCGGGATCATAGATACCGCCGTAGATACATCTCCCCATATGCCTAAAATAAAAAGGATCAGTTGCGACCTGTTAAAGGATGAGGCCATTCATACTCTGTGAATCCACTGTAGATATTGGGGTTGATTTGGGCAAGCTTGTGGCCGGAATCGACCTTGATGTACGGCTTTTGCCCATCTGAAGTCTTGCTGAAAGTTGTCATCGTGATTTCTGATGAGATCTTGCAGACGTGACTGTTAGCTTTTACGCGCGTGTCATGCGGATCGTCCACGTTCTTCTCTTTCTTCGCTTTGACCTACAGTGGCCTCTTGCAAAGTAGATGCTCCGACATCGGTTGGCTTGTCGGCAAAACAGTGGATGTACACAGTAAGATTTCCAGTGGTATACAAATGGGGATCTAGTGGAGCCTGGAGTTTGCGGGGCTTTGGAACCCCCACGTGGTCGTCAACGTCATGTTTCGACAGCGGTCAATTCGGTCATGAACGGGCTTGCGTGACTGGTACCGAGACGGTGGTTTGAAAGCGAGATTGTGATCCTTGGGATTTGATCCTTCAGAAGGAGCTAATAATGTTGACACTAGGATAGAGAGTAAATCATGCGGTGCCGTTCGTCTGACCTCCACGCGCGTTATTGGGACTAGACTCAGACTACCGGTATTAGCGTCCATGGATACAACTCCTACATTTCTCAGCTCATATCTCCCTCCATGCCTCGAGATGCTTGATAGGCGCGCTTCCTTATCCTGTGGTCTCCAGAGTTGCGGTCAAGTATACATCCCTGCAGGATATACGCGTTAATCACCTTTGTTACAGTGTAGCAAGGATATACTCCGCACAGGCCTTCCAATAATTTTCTCCGTAGTATCCGTACAAACGTTCCAATCAGTGCATTCCGACCATCTTCTAACTGTTGATATTGCTTGCCTATTTCGTGGTCTTCAGGGTTGGTCAAGTCTTCATCCCTGCAGCGGATACCCTTCGATCATTTCTCCCATCCTGAAGCAGAATCTTCTCCGCAGTATCCGTACGAAAGTTCCAATTATCGTACCCCAACCACGTCACTTGTTAGCATTGCTTATTCTGGTCTAGTTTACGAACTTCCCTTAGCCTCCTGGCAGCATATGCGCGCCAATCATCCTTCGTACTATGTGAAGCAAGGATATGCGGAGTACAGGCCGTCAAGAATCTGCCAGCAGCACACCACCTATCGGTATTGGCTTCGGAACCCGCCGCTCGGGATACCTCCACTAGACCGATTTCAAGCTCCATCGGTCGTCCATCCCTAGCTGGGCCAAGTTTCTCCCATTTTCCTTGTCGCCTGGGGAATCCACGGAATTGTACATACGGATATAAGCAATTGATATGACCCCCGGATTTCGAAGGAACCGAAATATGGGGTGTGGAGGGTGGGGTCTTGCACCTGGGGTTAGTGGATATTGCATGAGATGGTCGAATAGGTGCCAGAGAAAATGGATGTGTATAACTACGGTTCCTCGTTTTTGGAAACAACTCTGTGTCCATCGCAAACAGTCTTATTCAGGGCCTGAATCGTTGTGATCATCCTATATTGTTCAGATAACTCTCGCCATTATTTGACAACTTCCTTCTGATATCACACGACCACCTCGGACTCCTTCCTCAAGCCTTCACACTCAGAACTGTCAGCTCCCCATGGCGGCCAACACGGCGGGAGACGAGAAGCATCCTCCAATCGACCATGCAGAAGAGGGTGAACATGGAGACATTACCGGGAACTGGAAAGCCGTCAACGAGAGCGGAAGACAAGCTGCCCTTGTCGAGCACGAATTGACGCTGAAGCAAGCGTTCAAAAAATACCCCGGAGCGATCATCTGGTCAGTTCTCGTCAGTACCACGGTCATCATGGAAGGGTACGATTTGGTGCTCATCGGCTCCATGTTCGGACAACCTGCCTTTCAAAAGAAGTACGGAAACTATTACCCAGAGCTCGACGGCTACCAAATTTCGGGGCCATGGCAGATTGCCCTTGGCAACTCTGGGACCATTGGAGCCATCTTCGGTGCGATTGCCAACGGTTACTTTGTGCAGATATTCGGGTATCGACGTGTCCTGATTGCGTCACTCTTCTTCGTCACGGCTTTCATTTTCATCATATTCTTCGCCCAGAATATCGAGACACTCCTAGTTGGGGAGATCCTCATTGGTCTTCCATGGGGAGTCTTTGCCACTATGGCGCCTGCCTATGCCTCTGAAGTGTGCCCTGTGGCGCTTCGTGGATACCTTACCATCTACGTCAATCTGTGCTGGGCATTCGGCCAGCTCATCTCCGCAGGGGTCAACCAAGGGTTCTCGGAAAACTCAAGCGAGTGGGCATACCGTATACCATTTGCTATACAATGGGTTTGGCCCGTCCCTTTGGCAGCTATTATTTTTTTCGCGCCCGAATCGCCATGGTGGTTGGTCCAAAAAGAGCGACTAGAAGATGCTGAAAAAGCGATCAAACGACTTGCCTCGAAATCCCTGACAACACATGCGGCGAAGCAGACTGTTGCCATGATGATGCACACACATGAGATCGAGAGGGAAACTAGCTCCGGTACCAGTTACTGGGATTGCTTTAAAGGCGTTGATCTCCGACGAACGGAGATCGTTATGCTTGTTTTCTCTGCACAAATCTGGTCGGGATTGGACTTGGGAGGGAATCCAACGTACTTCTTCGAGCAAGCTGGAGTTCCCACATCGGCTGCTTTCAAGTTCTCGGTCGGCGGCCTTGGCCTTGCTTGTATTGGCACATTCCTCTCGTGGTTTCTCCTTGCCCATATGGGACGCCGGACGATCTTTGTCTGGGGTTTGGGGGTTTTGGCTATCGTCTTACTCATTGTTGGCATCCTATCTGCAGCGTCTGCTTCCTCGGCTAGCAGTTATGGACAGGCAGGTCTTATTCTAGCCTGGCTATTCCTGTATTACACCACTGTTGGGCCTGTCACCTATGCAATCATCAGCGAGACGTCGGCTATTCAGTTGCGAAACAAGAGTGTCTGTCTCTCGCGAATTGGTTACTACTTAACAGGTATTGTCTGCGCAACAATCCAACCATACATGATGAATCCTACGGAGGGCAACTGGAAGGGGAAGACTTGCTTCTTTTGGGCTGGAACGTGCTCAGTCGCATGGCTTTGGTCTTACTTTAGGCTTCCGGAAACTGGAGGACGGACATATGAGGAGTTGGATATCTTGTTTGCGAACAAAGTTCCCGCGAGAAAGTTTGCGGGCGCGGCAGTCGATGCCTATGGGGAGACTAACGAGGCTAGACTCACGGTGAACTGATCACACTTCGCAAGTAACATGCTGCTTGCTGTTGAAGGGGGGCGGATGGTCAACAAAAGGACAGTAGTACTTAGATTGGTGTTGAGTGCCGGGGCAACCCAGCATCCCAAGCCTACCCGCTAATTACATAGTTTTCTTCCTAGGCCTGCCCTCAGGCCCAGAATACATCACCGTTTCCCGGCCTGACATACGTTACAGGTGCATTGCACCTATATCCATACCTTACCATTAACAAAAGGAGGCATCGACGTAGAACCAACCAAGCTCCAGGCACCTGGACTGGTCAGTTGGCGCGTCTAAAAACGGTATCTGTATGTCGAAAGAAAAAAGGTGGGGAAGGATGGTCGCTAAAAGGAAGGGTACTCAGTGCTTACCACAGTCTGGACTGTACATGGACTTTTTGTTGAAATAATTACTAGCAAGGATACCTAGGTATCCATGTTGACGCGCTAACTTTGAGCTACCAGAGACTACACCTTCATTTCAGGATTATAGGTTTCTAGGCTCTTCGCAACCCAACCCTCATCTGCCCTCTTCCTCCCCTATTCGCGCGATAGTAAAATGGCACAAAATGCAACGTGTTTCTTCTAGCACTCAACACCAATCTTGCTCCAGCCGCAGGAGATGCTACCGGCAAAGGCTTGTATGCGTCGAAATCCACGAAACGTCCAGCATCGGTGGCTTTGATACCAACACCCCGGAATACGCCGTCTTTGTCCCTGATCTGGGTCTCTTCTAGTCCCTTTGACGTGTCGAGGACTACAGACTGCAAAAAGGTTAATTTCGGGCTTCGCTACCAATCATCCCCGTAGAAACTTACCTTAAAATGGTCTTGCACCCACGGGTGATCAACATCTTCTACACAGTAGACGATTGGCCCCCGGGCTACTGCTACTATGCTTTGGTTTGTGAGCGGATGCGAGGATGTCAGCCGCGGAACCAATGGGATTAAAAGCTTGAACTTCGGGTTCTTGGCTACCCATGAGGCCGGAAGATGCAGATAGCCCTTGACCACTTTGACCTCGGCTGGTGATGGTTGGATCTATTACAGTATTCAGCGTCACTTCAATCCGCTTCCCACATAACAACGGGGTCTGCCGCATACCTTCCATTCTGAGGCCCAAGCTGGAATTCTCAGAGCCAAATCCACCTCGGTGGATTTGGGGCTCTCGATAGTGAACTCAATGTCCCCAGCCCACGGCCAAGAAGTCCTCTGAGTTGCCTTGACCTCTCCGCCCTCGACGGGGAACGATAGTGTTGCGGAAGAATACAAATGGACATTAATTGACGCTCGCGACTTTTCCTCTGAGTTGAAGGTCCATAAGTAGCCACCTAGATAACCGAGGAGTCTGCTGACGTTGGGAGGGCAGCATGCGCACTGAAACCATTTGTGGCGCTCGGAGAGATCAGTATCACTTGACCCGAGCTGGTTGACATAGGTGAATGCTTTTCCGTCCAGGGAAATTCCTGTAAGCACGGAATTGTAGAGGCAGAGCTCCATGATGTCTGCATACTTTCCATCGAGATCAATCTAGTAGTCATGTTATTAGCCATCGGTACCGTGGAATAGATAATCAAGAACGGGAAGTTGCCGGAAAGCGTACTTGGAGCAGCCTCTCCGCCGTCATCATCACTGCAATGCTGGCACAGGTCTCAGAATAGCATCCCCCTTCCTCCGTGCTCTGCGGGAGGAAATAATCAATGCCAAAACCTTCCCACTGCTTCATTGCCCCTACACCACCAGTCAAATACATCTTCTTTTCCACCATGTTGTCCCACAACCGCTTGGTGGCGATTTCGAGCTCTTTGGACTGCCTGCTTCCTCCCACTCGAACCAAATCGGCAACAGCTGTCAACAGGTATAAGGCTCTCACAGAATGTCCCTCGATGGTTTGCTGGTCCACAATTGGTTCGTGAGCCTGGTGATACCAGAAGCTGTCCTTGATTGGGTAACACCCTGGCTGCTCGTTCTCCCTTTCGCCGCGTTTTCGGGCCTCCCAGATGTAATAATGCTGTCCATCTTGACCCTTGGGATTTCCTCTCTCCTCGATGAAGTACCTCGCAAGATCCAAGTGCCTCGGATTTTTTGTGACATCATACAGACGAATGAGGGCAAGCTCAATCTCTGGATGTCCAGGATAAGTGTGCAGCTGGTTTTCTCCGGGGCCAATAACTCGCGATACTAGATCAACGTATTTCAAAATTGGCTCCATGAGCAGGTCATTCTTGTAATGCTCGTGATGCGCGAGGGCACCTTCAATTAGATGACCGAGGTTGTACCTGCAACCAGCTCAATATCCTTAAAGTGTATTAGGGGGCAGGATCACTTACAGCTCGTGCAGATCCCTGAAATTTGTAAAGCGCTCCTTAGGAGCCACGACAGTGAAATGGATATTCAAGTATCCGTCTGGTTGAGAAGCACTTCTGATCATCTCCGTCAATTCCTTTACAGCCGTGTCCAGAACAGGGTCTTCGTTTGCATCCAGGATGTAACAAGCCGCTTCGATCCATTTCCCAATGTCTGAATCCCAAAACAAATGATTTGGTACCGGCCAGTTGTATGGCTCATCATAGTATGGGATATGCCTCAGCTTGAAGGCGTCGTATCTTCCTGTATCTTTCATGATTTCCAACTGGAAAGGGAGTGTGGAAGTCTGAATCACATGACGCCATCCTGACCAAAACGACTCGTCATCAAATTTAGTCGCTCTGAATGATCTTTGGGGGTAGGCCATTGTCAAGACAGTGATGAATGAGAAGCGTTCAAGGGGGGAAAAGGTCCAGACAAAGGGTGCTTTGTCGGGCACAGTTCTCGTGCTCCCCAGTACACTTCTACTTCAACACAGAATGTGCACAGGCCAATTCCAGCTGCTCTCTCTCAAAGCTTCTCCTCCAGATGGGAGCGTGACGCATGGGTGCGTGGAGCTCTAGAACCACTCCACTCCTCGGATACAAATGATACGAGCTGAACCGGACCCCGCTACTCAGGATGAAAGGTGAAGCTAACTCCTGACTTGCTGTATACTATCCGTAGAATGAAAGCCTACCCTTACCCTAGTTTCTCTAGTCCCAAACCACTTCACAATGCTGGGATTATCCCAAGAAAATGGCCAATCGATAGTCAGATTGCCGCCGGCAGACAGAGCACCGTTGTGTCATCATCACTTCCATTTCGATAGCGGTGTAAGAGCGGTTCCGCTCAAACTATACCAGTTCGGGCAAATATGCGCACCAATCAAACCGGCGAATGCCTCTCCGAACCGAAAGCCATATCCATAATCTTCAAAATACAGTATTCACTCTCACAGTTCAGGGATAAGTGCTAGTCTCCGCTTGTTCCGGGCATCGGAGGGTTACCAAACATCTTTCCAGGTCATTGTACATTAGGTACCACATAAGCGGCTGTTCGTTTTGCGAAAGAAGATCGCCCAGTATTCTTGAAATTTGTACATCCCCTGTACGTGACAGCTCCAAATCCGCACGAATAACATCGTCTATAGGGATATCCTATCTCGCGGTTGTTTTCGTAATTCTTCCCTAGTTTCGAATAGGCGCTATCAGACCCCTACCAGCACGTATAACGAAAGAAAAGCTTTTAAGAGGGGCAGATAGAGTCCCAGAGGCACCGTCCTCCTCACTTGGGCTTGTATAACACTGGCATCGAGTAATTACAACAGAAAATACAATAGAAACCTGCAGCGATTTTATTGGCTCCTTCGGATCCTACAATTATGAAGTTCGTCAACAGCATCTGGTACAAACGGCAAGATACCTTGATCTACCCAGCTGTTCAAGTCGATGCTAAGGAGATAACCTACCCTACTCCAAGCTCTATCCGAGCCCTCGCGACTTGTCGATGGATCCGCGGCCGTGGCGATACTCTCGGGTATCCTACAATCCATTTAGACGTGACATCTCCAGCACCGGGAATCGTCGGTGGCGTTGCCACTCATTTCAAAGGACCGCCTGCGCTCGCGGTCCCTCGGTGGGAGCTGTTTCCCGATGGAGGTCCAGACTCTTCAGGAGCGAAGGTTTCGAAGGCGACGAACGATGACGGTTCTGGAGCAATTACTCTAGCGAATGATGGGATAAAGGCTGTGCTGAAGACTCAGAACGAGACGACACAAATGTTCAATCTTAGCTACAACACTTCCGAGGGTAAGAAGTTGACTGCGCTGGGGTTGAACTCTATCCAGCATATCATTGCTCCCGGAGAGACATCGGATTTCGGTTACGGCCCGACAGCGACGACGACAATTGCAGATCCATACCATGTTCCATCGAGAAGCAGACAGAAGCTACCTTATATGTCCTTAAATTTCAGTCTAGACGTAGGAGAGAAAGTCTATGGTCTTGGTGAGCGGTTTGGACAACTCTTGCGGAATGGCACTACCGTGGATATATGGAACGAGGATGGTGCTACGAGTAGTCCGTATGGTGAGTGACCGCTTCTTTATTGGACGAACGGACCTAAGGCTAACAGAACCGCATAGCATACAAGAACGTTCCGTTTTACTTCACAAATAGAGGATATGGCGTGTTCTTTGATCACTCCGAGCTGGTGTCTCTGGAAATCCAGACCGAGAAGCTTAGCAAAGTCCAAGTCTCGGTCCAAGGAGAACAGATCCGGTGGTTCGTCATTCAAGGCTCAACGCCCAAGGATGTGAGTTATACCTTTCTTCCCCGTGCAATCCTCTCTAACTCTATTCTAGATTCTAGATAAATTCACTTATCTGACTGGGCGACCCGTGCTCCCCCCCAGCTGGACCTTCGGGACCTATCTCTCCACCTCATTTCTGACCTCATACGACGAGGAGACTGTCACGACGCAGCTTGAAGGCATGAAAGAACGCGGTATCCCTGTTTCGGTCTTCCATTTTGACTGTTTCTGGATGAAGGGCCACCAATGGTGCGGTTTCGAATTTGACGAAGAGAACTTCCCAGACCCCCGAGCTTTCCTTTCTCGTCTCCATGATCGCGGTCTCAAAGTCTGCGTCTGGATTAATACCTACATTGGCCAGAATAGCAGTGCCTTTGATGAGGCGGCCGAGAAAGGCTATCTCATCAAGCGAAAGGATGGCACCATTTGGCAGAGCGATTCCTGGCAAGCGGGTATGGGGATCGTGGACTTGACAAATCCTGGAGCCGTGAAGTGGTATGAGGATCATCTAGAAATACTTCTCAACCTTGGTGTTGATACTTTCAAAACTGATTTTGGCGAGCGGATCCCCTGGGATGATGTAGTTTGCTACAACGGCATGGATCCCGCCGCTGTCCACAATTATTATTCGCACCTCTACAACTCGACAGTCTTCAAACTTATCGAGCGCGTCAAAGGAAAAGACACAGCTGCCATCTTCGCCCGTTCTGCCGCTACTGGTGGTCAGCGTTATCCTGTGCATTGGGGAGGCGACTCTGAATCCTCCTGGACTGGGATGGCAGAAGCCCTTCGCGGAGGTCTCAGTTTTGGACTCTCTGGCTTTGCGTTCTGGAGTCATGATATCTCCGGCTTCATGGCGGAGGGCCACACGAGCGATGTTCCGGATGGAGATCTGTACAAAAGATGGGTCCAGTTTGGACTATTGTCATCACATTCTCGACTCCATGGCTCAAACACGTACCGGGTACCGTGGCTCGTCGATGAGGAAGCAAGCACTGTTTTGTCGAAATTCTCGAAGTTGAAGAACTCCCTGATGCCATATATCTGGACAGAATCGAGACAGGCTGTGGTCAAAGGTACCCCGCTACTGCGAGCGATGCTCTTGGAGTTTCCAGAGGATCCAACCTGTTGGACACTGGACCAGCAGTACATGTTTGGCTCCTCTTTGCTTGTGGCGCCGATATTCAACCCCGAAGGAGAAGTTACTTACTATATTCCTGAGGGAACATGGGTTGGTCTCTTCGATGGCAAGTCGCGTGTTGGTCCTCGGTGGATCACGGAGATCTACGACAATTTGAGTCTGCCGGTTCTAGTTCGCCAGAACTCTGTTGTCTTGATTGGAAAGGAGACGGACAAGGCGGATTACGACTATGCCGCCAATCTTGCTGTTGCCATAGTGGGTCATGTTGAGGAAGATGCATTGCTCAGCGCCGATGTTTCTTCGGACAGGCTTGATTCGAAGATCACAAGGGTGCTTGTAGATACCAAGACCTTAGAGGCGAGCACGGAGGATGAGCATAGGGCGCTGGATCTGAAGGTCAAGAAACTAGGCGATGAAGGTTTCCACTTCTAGGGACTACGAACTATCGACTACACTATGTTGACCCCTACCTAATGAAAAATCTCATAGACAAGTAGTTGGATTGCAGGGAACAACTACGCTTTTAGTTCACCCCCTTTCCGTCTTTGAATGCGGCGTTGCATTATGACTTAAACCACGCCTTGTGCTACCACCATCAGACCTAGGTTTCTGATAAGCTTTACAACACACAGTTTCCACATGATAATTGCTAGACAGGAATCTCAGAGGTTTTCCTTTCCTTTTTTTATCTAGGGTCATGGGGTCGTGGAGGACTGCCCGATTCTATCACTCCTTGTAGAACTTCAGGCGCTCGCCGTTTTAGTCACCACGGCATCGGCCATACTTATATATCTAGTCAGCAAAAAGATTTCCTCGTCACTTGCTTGCTCTTCAAGTTAATGACTAGTTCAATTCCAACGGAATGTCTCTTCGCCGATACTTGGCACAAAGGGCAAAAAAGACGTACAACACCAGGGATTCGCTGGTCGTCACCGACCCAACTACTAGTCTGGCGGTCGCTGGTTTATCTATGGGAGAGCGGACGGGATCCCGAGTTTTCCAGTGCCTATGGTCGTACGTAGCAAAGGGTGCGCTGAATATCGACTTTACAGCAAGCTCGATAGATTATGGGAGATGAAGGAACCGGACTAGCAACGAGATAGCCAACGAGACGCATCCCAAAAGCGAGGAATTCATTTTTATCATGGCCATTGAGGACGATCGTATTCCGTTGAGTGCGGTCAGCAACGGAACATCCACTGACCTGGGTGTAGGTAACTAAAGATACCTACCTACATCTGAGCCACGCAGCATGTGGGCGACCCTAAGCCGCATTACCAAAATCAACAACACCTTGGTCAACCTACTTCTACACACCCCATATTATTCACCACAATACACTCACCAGCCTCAATAAGTAGATTAGGGCAACGTACAGACCGGACCGGAACACGTATACGTATAGTTGTTCTACGCGTTCCTGGCAAGGTCTTCCTTTTCCTCCCTGTCGAAGATTTCACTAGTAAACACAGTTAATACACGGTGCCTACTTGGCCAAGCGGAACTAAAGCTAAGAAAGCTACTTGTTTTCTACTACAGTCTGTACAGTGAGTGGTGCACATAATCTTACCAGCTAATACTCATCTTAAACGGGCAATGATCTAACTTTGTATATTTTCTCGTTTGTGCGATTTGTCAACAAGGCCACCTGCGAGACAAAACATCCTGAACCATAATTATGTGACTGTGACAGTTTCCGTAGCATGTGTTAAACTAACACCATGTACTATACATTGCCGCTTGGGGAGTGCAACTAGGACACTGTCCCTGTTCCCATTCCGCTGCGCCGCTAATAAAGGAAAACCACCGCCGATAGAAACGCCTTATAAAATTGCCGGTCCCGCAACTCACGGTGTCATGTTTCTTCCTCTCGTATGATAGCGTCGGTACCCGCCAAATTCTCAGTACCATTGGCGAGTGTCTTTTCGGCACCAACGCCGTTAACCTTTTCACCGTCCACTCCCTTCGTTTTTGCTGCGTCAATCTCGCCTGTCGTCGCCTTGGCCTCCATATCTCCAGACTTATCGGCCATCGCCGCAGCACCCTTAACCTCCATCTTTTCCACAGCCGTCTTGCCTCCCGGCGCACCATCTGGCTCTACCTCCTGGCTTACCGCCATCGCCTGGGCTAAGATCCTCAGCTTGCGATCCCTCCGCTTCCTCTTTATCCTCTCCGCCGCCCTTTTTGCCTTTGCCTCAATCTCGTCCATCCGTGCCACTTCCTCCACTACCCAGGCTGGGAGCTCCGCTACCGCCCGCCTCGGTGCGTCCCGGTACGAAAGTAGGTAGCCCTGAAGTTGGGCCGGCGAGAACGTGTTGTCGGGAATGCCGCTACGGAACTGTAGTGCGAGGCTTACTAGGTCGTCCGCTTTCTCCTTCCTTCCTACATCCTTAGCCGTGTCGTTGTCCATGCTCTCGGGCTTTTGATCTCCCTTGTTACCAACACCAGTAGTGGAGGAGGTTGATGAAGAGTCCGGGGCGTACATGCGCTGAAACATCAGCTCGGCGCTTCGCGGGGAAACGTTGCCCAGCAAGATCATCTTATCGATACGCCCTGGCCGGATCAGGGCACGGTCAAGCCTGTCGGCGAAATTGGAGGTCATGAGCACTATCCGACCCTCTTGGGATGCGACACCGTCGAGGACGTTGAGTAGACCTGATAGCGTGCACCGACTTGTCCGCTGGTGCTGCTGCGCTTGTTTCTTCTTCCAGTCCTCGTCGTCCGAATCCGAGTCGTCCGATTCGTCGCCGTCACTCTCGGACCGCCGCTTCTGGATACCGACGGCGTCGATATCCTCTAGCAGGACGATGCATCGCGGCGGGAGCGTACTGAAGAGGCTCTCTAGTTGGTTATCGTCACGGATGCTGGGAATATGTAGCATGTATAGCTCGAGGCTAAATAAACTTGCAAGTGCGAGTGAAAGTGACGTCTTGCCGGTGCCTGGGGGACCGTGCAACAGATAACCTCGGCGATAGGGAATACCCCGGGCTGTGTAGAAACGTCGGGTATTCTTGTCTAGATAATTTCGGATATCAGCGACGAGTTCAGCCTTGGCGGTTTCATCGAAGTGGACGGTCTCAATGGGCCGAACAGGCCGAAGCACAACGGTGTCCCACCGCACATCATAGTAGTGATCCGGCGACTTGGAGGAGCGAATCGTCACGAACTCCTCCCGCTGCTTCTCAGCAAATACACGGCACGTCTCCAGGAAGCGTTTGATGGGTGCTACAGAGAGACCCAAGCACAAGATGATAAGCGGCTCAGAACCATCCGGGGCGGCAGTGTACTCCTCTGGTAGGTAGCTGGAGGTGCTCTGGGTATGGCCCCGGCTAGGGCGGATCCTCTTGATCAAAAACACGTTTCGCTCGTGGATGAACCATATGATGCCGAAAGTCGGAAGATATTGGATAGGGGTACGCTTCTCGTGGTGGTAGTCGTTCCGGTTTACCTGGACCCTCCGATAGTGCCATGCGTCCGTGTCGATCTGTTCCGTGCCGGCAGTCAATATCCGGGTTCCCTGCCGAACCATGACATTGGCTCCGACCCAGTTGAGGACTTCGCGGTTCAACCTATCGCTGCTGGGAATAGACACCGAGGCGGTAAAGAACTTCGTGATCCACCAGTAGACCTTGAGGGCAATCCCGGAAAGGTCTTGTGCGACCCCCGAGATGACCCCAATGATGGTTAGAACGGCAGCAACGGTAGTAACGTCGAGGTTGAGCCATGTCCTCAGAAGTTGGTGCAAATAGCCAAAGCCCGGGGTTTTGTCGCCTAACACATCTTGCATCGAGCTATTGGAAGTCGCTTCGAGCACGGAAGTCCGGGCCAGTCTGAAAAGGCTAGCCATGGCAGCCAAACGAAGACCGTCGGCAGAGGGAGTCAATCGTGAGGAAGCAAGCGAACTTGAGCTTGCGAGGGATTTGTCAATTTATACAAGCTTCCCCACCTCTTCCCCCTTGCCCAGAGATCGGTTGGATCGTCGATGTGCTTGGGAATCGGCGTCCATGTGACGTAGCGGAAGCCCATCCAGTCAATCTGCACGTCCTGCTGCATGGCGCATCCTCAGAGGCAACCAATGCTGCCTGGCGTTGTTGTGCATGCGGAACCCTTGCCGTGCGGCTGACAGGAGGGTTTGATTGGCTACCACTCAAACACTGCCCTGTACGAACTGCAGGCCCTAGCACCAGACATGCTTTTAAAGCCGACTCACGGCCTCCTGGTCCTATCAAATTCGCTGGGACAATGTGTCACAAGGAGAATGGTGGCCACGATAATGGGGCCTGCAGCTGGGCTTCGTCGCATCACCAACTCCGGCCCGGCCGTGTGGTGGGCTGAATGGGGTGAGACAGAACATGTTGTAGAAAATCAACCTGGCTGAAAGCCCGCATTGAATTACGGCTAGCTGCAAGGCGATTCTTCCTTTCCGTTGGAACGTTCGCCGCTGCAAACTGCAAACACTCTCTTGATGGCAAAGCGGTAGCCGGGATTGCCCTCTAGTAGCCGCTCTTATCAAGGCGTTGAAATTTTGCCGCTCCCCACTAATTAGCGGAAGAGTTTAAGGATACCTGCAGAGCGCGCATAGAAAGTGCGTTATTCCGTGTAGCAAGGTTTGCCATTGCCATTGACGTGCCGTCTGCAGCGTCCGATATCAACGCAGATATTTTGCATCGGTTACTTTGACAACTGCTAATTCATCTTCCGCTCTCGGCTCTGTACCGCACTGTTGCACCACCCCAGCTAATGGCGGATGACGCTTGTCTACCCCTGACGGACTGGTCATTTGTTGGGTACCAACCAGTTGCAGGTCAAGCACCCGGGAGACGTTCCGTTGCTCGACCCGCCGGCTTCCTGCAGCTGCCTGTGCATCAGCGAGCCGGGATTCGTGGTAGTTCCCGAACTAGATCTGGACCTGTTCAAGCATCGCGTGTGCTACGGCGATCCAGAGACGGCAGTGGTATGCATGCAACCTCGCAGGGAATCCAACCATTGGATCTCTGTTAATGTGGCGGAATGTGTTTGTCGGCTGTGTTACATCATTCGATGATAGCATTTCGGCTACAAGTGTTTATCCCACAAACACCATTCCCACATGTGTTTTCAGGTTTGCTAACCCACTATATTGATAACTCTACTCGAAGAGGTCGATACTGTACATATACATGTATATATCTAGGTATCTGTGCTCACCAGACTTGGAGAAAAACAACGGAGGTAAAACCACTTCATTCGGCGAGGTAGCTAGTAATTAAGCAGAGGCCTAAGCAACAAGTAATTTGGAAGACTAAAGTAACAGAGCCATAAAGCGAAGAAACCGCGCTCTAGCACAGCTGGAGCCCCCTAAACAGCAGGCTCTACCGGGAAAGTCCACAGCTCGTTGATGATCAGTAACAATAAACATTAGGAGCCCTATTTGTTAGGCAGGCAATCCAAGAGCAGAACCCTGTCCCGCTGCAACGCCTCCTCAAATGAAGTCAGGGGTATCCCGAACTTTTCTTGAACCTCTGCGGCGACACGTGTAGTCCAGCTGAAATCCTTGATGTTTCCAAAAAGCTGGAATTTCTGACCGAAGACGCCGATACCCATTTCCTCTACCTCTTTAGGAGTCCGCTTTATCGCTCTCACTTCTCTGCCGCTGACTTTGGTTAGGATATCACGTACTTCTTGGATAGTGAGTAGCTCGTTTCCTAGATCAATCTCCTGGCCACCAAACTTGGCCGGGTTCTGCAGAGCCGCCGCGGCGTACTTTCCTATGTCGTTGGCATCCGTGTAAGGCACCCTAACACCTTCGTCAAAAAGGTGGTCCAGCTCTCCATGAGTCGGAAGCCGGGGGCAGTTGGAAAGAGCACCTGGCAAGAAAAAGTCATAATGGATGAGTGACGGTCGAAGAATGGTGTAAGCTTGGAATTCGCCAGCTCGAACGATTTCCTCGACTGTTGCCTTGGAAGAAAAATACTGGTACAGTTGGATTTCTTTGGTCGCGTCGTCGTCCCACATGGCCTTGTAGGAGGTGCCGTGAGTCGTTGTTGCAACAATACTTTCGACGCCTGCTTTCCGACAAGCTTCGACAACAGTCTTAGCCTGCAGAGTTTCTAGTCCTGGGAAGGGAACGGTGTTTAGGAAAACTCCTTTACATCCTCGGGCAGCCCGAAGGACATCCTCGAAACTTTTGCTTTCCCCTTGGAAGAGAGTGACACTCGGGTCCTGTAGGATTGGTGGGACTTTTTGAAGGTCGCGTACCACTGCGTGAACTTTCGCACCCGCTGCAAGCAGGTACGTGATAACCCACCGGCTTTGCTGACCAGTGGCTTGTGTAACTAGGTAGGTGGCCATCTTGGATGTTTCGGAGACGAGAACAAAAAGTAATAGAGAACGTGTGGGGGAGCGCCACAGAGTAGGTAATTTGGGATGAGACTTGTGTGTACCCCCAGATCTTTTCTTCACAACGGACTTGGAACCGAGTAATTTATATTCAACCTATAGTCACGGTATTCTTTCACAAGAGGCACAAGATTGCCCCTTGATTAATAATTAATAATGAGCCTAGGTATACAGCTGGGTTATTACCGCCTATCATTTGTGGTTTGTGGCACGAGGTGACGGAGGTAAGTGAGGTTCGAAGCATGCAAATGGTTCATTAAGGTCCAGCTGGGCGAAGCATACAGCTCCTAGCCTCGATAAAAGTTGCTTCGTGTGGGGTGGTAAGAGATCGGCGGCGAAATGTATCCGTACGGATAACCTGGGACGGATTTGGGGCGGCTGACAAATGACGGGATTTAGCTACGTCGCAAAAGTGGTACCCAGGTACCTGACTTATTGCCTACTACCAAGATATTTAAAATGTCAGCGACCCATAGAAGGCAGCTTTCTCCGAACCTCCTGGATTCAGGGAATCGATCACCAACTTCATAGTTTCCCAATATTGAACGCTAATTAAGGAAATTATCACCTACTTCGTCCGTCAAAAGATTCCAGAGCATCCGTCGCCACAATGAAGGCTCGAAAAGGATGCTGGACTTGTGCAGGTTAGTAGATACCTTGACCGCCAAGCCTGAACTAGAAAGGAGTTCTCTAATCGCTTCCGCAGCTCGTAAAATTCAATGCGATGGGGGCCTGCCGACCTGTAAGAAGTGCGCTCGAGCACAGCGAGACTGCCAAGGGTATGAATTGCGCCTGTCGTGGCCCAGAGACAATGACAAGAGGCGTGCTATTACGGGGAATAACGCACCGCCCGTGGTGGAGTCCTCAAGTCAGTCAAGCCACAAGTCCACTGGCCTCCACTTCGTCAACACAACTTGGCAGGACATGGAACTGTATGGCTATCTAGCCGGACATATGCACCCTCATCATCTATCTCGATTTTCTTCAAAATTGTGGAGGCAACCTCAACAACGAGCGAACCATCTAGACTTAGCCCACTACTGTAAGCTTGGAACCGCACCATTTAGTAGATGAGTGTCCTTGTCGAAGCTTTGCAAACTGACAAACGCACTAGTTCACAATTTTGCCTATCTGTCGTTACCTACATTCGGTCAGAGTCCTGCACAGATTCGGGACGCACTCCTTCGCATAGCCCTGGCACATGACGCAGTTTCGGGGCTCGCTCTTTTCTACGCGTTACTTGCTTTTTCCTCGCTCCACCGCTATGGACCTAATGAGCAGGCTCTGCAACTAAAGATACAGGCACTCCAGTTTCTATCTGCTTCGGTGAGTGAGGAGCCGCTGATCTCGGCAAAAGCTGCCCAGCACGTGGCTGCATCTATGCTCCTAGGGGCGTTTGAGGTGGGTTACAGAGCACAGGTCGTCGAAAGAAATAAGCGATTTTTACCTAACCATCATCTATAGATCCTACAGTCAACGGAAGGGTCGGGTGAGTGGTTGTTGCATGTACGGGGAGCATTGGATATGATCCAAGCCACCCCGCTCAAAGATGACCCGTACGAAAGCGACACTGGCCACCTACTTCATTGGGTCCACTACCACGAAACCGTTTCT
>Ga0164242_10000613_pt1 | contig 43359 bp, 70 predicted proteins | sample OricomgcompostMG_FD_108783 | JGI IMG/M metagenome (GOLD analysis project Ga0164242, IMG submission 108783) | Miracle-Growth compost microbial communities from Emeryville, California, USA - Original compost - Miracle growth compost (MG) ... | reverse complement strand
CAGAAGCGGACGTTTGGGTACGACACGGTTACGGCCTTGTGAAGTCACGCACTCGCGCATATGTTCTATTCCTCACGGATGGGGAGGTGAGCAGATGCCATTGCTCTCATTGGGCATGACGGTCACGGATGCGGTTCATGTGTCGCGGAGAGCGGGCGTTCGTTTCGCTGACGCGCTTCTCGACTTGGTCCGCGACCTCCGCGATGTCGAGCTCCAGGGCTGCGACGAGACGGAGAAATTGAGCGACGTACAGCGGCTTGGTGCCGGCGAAAATCCCCGAAAGCGTCCCCTCTGGAACTCCTGATGCGGTGGAGAGATCGGCGCGGTTCATCGTTGATGACGCGAATGCGTCTCGCAGGATTGTGACGGCTGCCCTGCTCTCGGGATCGTCGACCTTACTTGTTCTGACCATGACCGCACCGTATTCCATTTGGAACAGATTCGTCTAGCTGTACGCCTTGACAACGTGTTCTATCTGGAACTAACGTCTCTCGCATGTTCCAAAAAGAACAATTCATTGTCGAGAGACTGGCCGCGCTGGTCGAGGCCAAGCGCGTCCCCCTGAGGGATCTCAGTGAATCATCGGGGGTTCCGCTCGCCACCCTGTCGCGCAAGTTGCGCGGCGTTGGCGACCTCACGGTGAGTGAGTTTTTTCGCTTGGCACGAGCGCTCAACGTTCGGCCCGCAGACCTACTGACTGATGACGACAGCGCGAATCCCCAGTCCAAGGCTGGCGCAGCATGAGCACCGACTTGGACCGTCTCGCGACCAGGATGCAGGAGCTAGCCGTCCATGGACTTAGCTGTGAGTCCCTAGAGGCGAAGGCGCTTGGGCGCGATGAACGGCCGGTCCGCATCACCGCCGTGGCTGGACACTGCGACTGCTGCACCGCCGCCAAGGAGGACTTCTACCGAGCCGCCATCGAGCAAGTCCGCGCGCGCCATCAGCACGTCACCTCGCTCGACAACGCCACGGATCACGGCAAGAAGTTCTTCCGCAATGGTCTCGTTCCTCAACTCGAACGTGCTGCCCGCGTAATGCAGGGAGTACTTCATCATGTTCTCGCTCCTTCGTCCTTGGCAGGTACGGAGAGCGTAGAGCCGTCCCCAGTCTCACATCCCTCCTGTGAGGCTGGGGAAACGGCCCAGGGCGGTGCGCGATGACGGATCCGACCGCTCTCTACGACACCGCCGAAGCCGCCGCCCTGCTCCGCGCCACCCCCGGCTGGCTCAAATACAACGTGAACCGTCGCGGCTTCCCCTCCACCGTGATCGGCGGCGTCCGCTACTTCACGCCCGAGCACATCGCTGAGATCAAGCATCTTTGCGAAGTGCGGACCAATTCGGCCCGCCCTAACCGCCGGCGGTCCGCGTGACTACCCCCAGGTCGAACGGTGACACGACTGACGGGGCGGTGTCCCCTCTCGTCCCGTCAGCCGTGCCGCCACTCGCACCTGTGGGGGAGCGAGTAGCGGGCCCCTCCCCGAAGCCGGTCGCCGCTGACGTCGTGGGGGGCGACAGCGGCGACCGGTGGAAGTGGTGGACCGACCCACTGTTCATCGCTCTCGGCTTTTGCGCGGTCGGCGTCGTGTGCCTGGTCACCGCAGCGTGCCTGCAATGACGGACGGCCCCGGGGGCTGACCCGGAGCCGTCACCGCAAGACAACCAACTGATACCGACAGATTGGAGCCTGCTCGTGACGAGCATAGAGCACACCGACACCATCGCAGCCGACAGCTACACCGACCTGTCGCCGGAGCGGCATAGGCGGATCGAGCTTGCGGACGGCCTGATTCAGGCCGCCGCCCTGCTCGACACCGTCAACACCGGCCGACCGCACTCGACCACGGATCTGTGGATCGAGTGCGAGACACGGGAGGAGATCCTCGCCTGGGCCCGCGCGCTGCCCGGAGCGAAGGACTACTCACAGGACGGCTCCAGCGCGCTCGCCGGGATCACTGCGGTCGTCAACCACATCCAGTACTACGTCTACGCCGAGGTGGACAACGTCGGTGGCCACGCGGTGGTCGTCCAGGCGCCTGCCTCGTTCATCGCCGAGGTGAACGCGTCGAGCACCGCAATCGACCTGGACACGCCCGCTGTCGATGCCGCTGCCGCTGCCGCTCCACGCGGTGCCGTAGCCGTCGCCGAGCCCGAGATCTCTGCTACCTCACCCCAGCCCCAGGAGGCATGAATGTCCACCGCTACTGAACTGACCAACCGCCTCCGCGCCGCCGCCGAGTTCATGACCGAACACGGCTGGACGCAAGGCACCGAACAGAACGACGCGGGTCAGGTGTGCTTGACCGGCGCGGTCAGGCTGTGCGACCCGAAGCCGGGGGACGCGTGGCTGACCCGCCAAGTCCTCCGTCACCTCAAGCACGCCGAATCGTGGAACGACAACCTCAACTCCGACTCGGATGAGGCGGTCGAATACCTGCGCACGGTGGAGATCACTGACGAGATGCTGGCCGAGACGCTCGGGCCGGACTGGCAGAAGGTTGTGGACGCGGCCCGCGCGGCACGTTCCGATCCGTGGGAGGCGCTGCGCGGCGCGGACCTGGGCGGCGCGGACCTGCGCGGCGCGGACCTGAGCAGCGCGGACCTGAGCAGCGCGGACCTGCGGGGCGCGGACCTGAGCAGCGCGGACCTGCGGGGCGCGAACCTGAGCAGCGCGGACCTGAGCAGCGCGAACCTGTACGGCGCGAACCTGTACGGCGCGAACCTGAGCAGCGCGAACCTGCGCGGCGCGAACCTGAGCAGCGCGAACCACTACACGCTGCCTGAGGGCTGGGAGATCGCCCCGTCGGGGATCGTCGTTCTGAAGGCGGTGACGGCGTGAGTCGCCGCCGCCGCCGGGCCGAGGTTGAGCGTCTGGATGCGATGTGGCTGGACACGTTGCGTGCGGCGGCCGAGTCGGATCGAGGCGACGCCCGCCAGTTGCTGTCCCATGCGATCACTCACGGCTATGACGGCGACAACCTCGGTGCGCTGGTCTACCTGGAGGAGGTGGGCGTGCTGTGAACGGGACTGTCGCCTCCCTGCTGTTGGGGTTCCTGCTCGGTGTTGTGGTGGGGATCGCGTTGCATCGTGCGTTCACCCGGGCGGGATGGTCGATCGATACCGCCCTGTGCGACGTCCGCACCGAGGACGACTGGATGGCCGTCGCCGACGTGCTCAACCCGGTGCCCTACTGGCCGGTGCCCCTGTCGGATGCGGCTGCTGCCGATGAGCGGGCGCTGCGGATCGTCAGGGGCGGACGATGAGCGAGATCGAGCAGTCGGGCATCTACCCGGATCTGCCCGAGGCTCAGTACCACGCGCAGCGCTCGAGCCTGTCGGCGTCGGGCATCAAGACGTTGACCCAGCATCCGCCGGCCGTGTTCAAGTGGCAGTTGGACAACCCGCGTACCGAGTCGACTGACGCGCAGGAGTTCGGCTCCGTTGTGCATGAGCTGCTGTTCGGTGTCGGCCAGGGGTTCGACGTGATCGAGGCGGACAGCTTCCGCACGAAGGTCGCGAGTGAGGCCGCGAAGGAGTCCCGCGCCAACGGCCGGGTGCCGATCCTGACCGCGAAGTTCACCGAAGCGCAGGCGATGGTGGACTCGGTGAAGTCGCACCCGGTCGCCGGGATGCTGTTCTCGCAGGGCGAGGCCGAGCAGTCGATGTTCTGGCGCGACCCGGAGACGGGCGCGATGCTGCGGCTCCGATGCGACTGGCTGCCCGACCCCGGTGGCGGTCGGCTGATCATGGTCGACCTCAAGACGTCGAAGTCGGCTGATGAGGAGTCGTTCGGCAAGTCTGCTGCGGACTACGGCTACGCGACCCAATCGCTGCACTACCGCGAAGGCGCGAAGGCGCTGGGGCTGCATGACGATCCGGCGTTCGTGTTCGTCGTCGTCGAGAAGGAGCCGCCGTATCTGGTCAACGTGATCCAGCTCGACGTGGTGGCCGACGACATTGCCCGCGCCCAGCGTCGCGCCGCGATCGACACCTTCGCCCGGTGTATGGAGTCCGGCCGCTGGCCCGGCTACGGCGAGGCCGTGAACCTCGCCTCACTGCCGTACTGGTACGTCCGCAAGTTCGAGGAGTCGGCCGCATGACCGAAACCCTGAACCTGCCCGCCTCCCGCGTCGTGGACCAGTCGCAAGCCACCGCGATCGAGCAGGCCCGCGCGGTCGCCGAGGTCGCCGCTGCCGTGAAGGTCGCCCAGGACTTCCCCCGCGACGAGACGCGCGCGATCGAGCGGATGCGTTCAGCCTGCCGTCAGAAGGCGCTCGCGGAGCGCGCGTTCTACTCCCTGCCGCGAGCCGGCGGGCGCGTCGAAGGCTCGACGGTGCATCTGGCGCGCGAGCTGGCCCGCTGCTGGACGAACGTCGACTACGGGGTGCGTGAACTACGCCGCTCCGACGAGGACGGCATCTCCGAAATGCAGGCGTGGTCATGGGATCAGGAAGCCAACGTCCGCTCCTCGCGGTCGTTCGTGGTGCCGCACGCGCGGATGAAGAACAAGCAGCGCGAGTGGCTGACGGACCTGTCCGACATCGTGAACAACAACAACTCGCAGGCCGCGCGCGCGTTGCGAGAGACGATCTTCGCCGTCCTGCCGATCTGGTTCCGCGAGGAAGCCGAAGGGCTGTGCGCGAACACGCTCCAGGACGGCGGCGGCAAAACTATGCCGCAACAGGTCGCGGCCATGATCAGCGCCTTCGCCGCGTTCGGTGTCACCGCTGAGCAGTTGGAGACGCGACTTGAGCGTCCGCGCGCGAGGTGGACCGCGCAGGACCTCGGCGTCCTGAAGATCATCGGCGGGGAGCTGAAGCGCGGGGAGAAGCGCGCCGAGGACGAGTTCCCGGCACAGGGTCACGTGGTGACCGTTGCCGAGATCGCCGCACAGTCGTCCGGTTCGGTGGTGGAGTCACCGGCCCTTGACGGTGGCGAGACGGTAACCATTCCGCCGTCCACCAACACTGCCGAACCGGACCCCGACGAACCGTTGTGGCCCGAATCAGCTGTGCCGGGATCGGGGGCAGGACTGTGAGCGTCCTTGTGCCCGAGGGTGGCTACGGCCCAGCGCCGAAACCTGACGAGGCCCTGCCGAAGTCGGGCCGCAGCCGGACGGGTAAGACGATCCCGGCGAAGGTCCGTCAAGCTGTGTACGAGCGCGCCGGCTGGCTGTGCGAGCTGGGTTGTGGGCAGCGGGCGGTGCATCTGCATCACCGCAAGCTCCGCTCACAAGGCGGCCAGCACGTCGAGGCCAACCTCCTCGCCGTCGATCTCCGGTGCCACGAGCAGATTCATGCTCAACCGGCGCGGTCGCTCGACCACGGTTGGATCGTCGCCTCGTGGGCAGACCCTGCGGCGGTGCCGTTCACGTCCGGTGGTGAGCGGTGACCACCGTCGCGCCTCTCGCCCCGACCCTGTCGGAGGCAGATTTCCAGACCACGGTGATCGGCCTGGCGAAGCTGCACGGCTGGCTTGTTTTTCATCCCCGACCGTCGTTGAACCGTCGAGGTAAATGGTCGACGGCGACACAAGGCCACACCGGCTTCCCGGACCTCACGATCGCCCGTCATGGCGTGGTGCTCCACGTCGAGTTGAAGACGGAGCGCGGCCGGCTGTCGACCGCGCAACGACTGTGGGCGTCCGCCATGGGCGACACGTACCGGCTGTGGAGACCCAGCATGTGGGCCGCGATTTACGACGAACTCACCGAGAGGACAAGCGCATGATCGAGCAGACCTACGACGCGGGAGTGTTGGCGACCGCGTGGCTTTCCGTCGCACTCGCCTCCGGCAAGGACCCGGAACTGCCGGTCCTGAACAAAACGGTCCTGATCGAGGAGCACACGCAAGGTCTGCGGTTGATCGCGACAGACCGTTACGTCGCACTGCGGGCGTTCGTCCCGACCTTGGACCACAAGCCTTTCGATGAGCCGTCGCTGGACGAGGTGCCGGGGGCAGCGGTGATCGCGATGGATCTGGATGGCCGCGCGAGAGGACTTCTCGGCTACCTGTTGGGTCGGGCGAAGTACGCGGCGAAGGAAGGTCTGCCACCGGTCGAGGTCAGCGTCGCGTTGAACGTCGCCGACGACGGTGATGAGCCGACGCTGGAAGGGATGGAACGCCGGTACGTGCGGTTCGACTACGAGTCGCAGGAACGGTTGCAGCTCGACATTTACGGCGGCACATACCCGGACTGGCGCAGCCTGTTCGCCGGCGTCACGCATGAGACGACGGACGCGATCGCGCTCAACCCGGAGATCATCGGACGGCTGGCGAAACTGGGGAAGCTACACGGCAACGCGCCCATCGTGTGGCAGTTCGGAGGGGAAGACAAGGCCGCCGAAATCGAAATCCTCGGCGTCGAGTCGGGTGTGCGCGGCATCGTCATGCCGGTCCGCATGGACTTCGCGAGCCAGTCGTGAACTCCCTCCACGCCGTCCTGCCGAAACCGGCCTACCTCAAGCGGCGCCGCATCCTCATGGACCGGGGAGCGTGGCGCGGTCGGACACCGATCGTCGGGACGCAGCGCCGACTGCGGGCACTGGCGTGTCTCGGATGGTCGTGGACGTCGCTCGCCGCAGAGGTGGGCGTGAGCGAGTCGGTGATCCGCCGCCTCTCCCGGGCGCAGTACTCGACGGTGAATGCGGCTACCGCCGACCGTGTCGCGGCACTGTATGAGCGGCTGTCGATGACACGGGGACCGTCGTCGAGGGCGGCGACGCACGCGGCCCGGAACGGCTTCGCTCCTCCGTTGGCGTGGGACGACACGGACCTGGACGACCCGGACGCGACCCCTCGCGACGGGCTCGAGCATGGCACCCGTAAGGGGTATGACGCTCACCGCCTGCGTGGCGAGAGGGCATGCCAAGCCTGTCGTGACGGTGCCGCCGCCGCAGGCCGGCGGAGGAGGGCGGCATGAAGCGTCTGATTGCTACACCTCCGACGTTCTACGGCCACCACGGCCGCACCCTCACGGTCTGCGTGTTCTGCTCCGCGCCGTGTGATTCGGATTTGCGTTACCGCGACCACCTCCACGGCAACTGCGTAGACCTCAACCCTGAGCTGTACGTCGGCTCGGCGAGAGTGCTGATCTTCCGGTTCGCCCGCGAGCACGAGTACGTGTCCGCGAACGAGATCCGCGCGCTCTGGCCGCAGGCGTGGGACGCCACAGAAGAAGCCTCCCGAGGTCCCGCGTTCGGTGTCCTGGCCCGCCGCCGCTACCTGGAGCGGGTCGGGCTGGAGCACTCCACCGCGCGGGCGACGAACCGGGCCGAGCTAAATCGGTACCAGTCGTTGATCTTCCAGACTTCCCGTCAGGCGGTCGCGGCATGAGCCTCACGATCACGGATCTGTTTTGCGGAGCCGGCGGTTCAGGGCTGGGCGCGCACGCGGCAGGGTTCGATCTGAAGATCGCCGCTAACCACTGGGCGAAGGCGATCGAGACGCACGCCGCGAACTTCCCCGATACGGAGCACGACTGCGCGGACATCTCCCAGGTCGACGCCCGCCGCTACCCGGCCACCGATGTGCTGTGGGCCTCGCCGGAGTGTACGAACCATTCGCAGGCGAAGGGACAGAAGCGGGTCGGGGATGGGCAGCCGGACCTGTTCGGCGAGACCTTGCCCGACGCTGCTGCTGAACGGTCCCGCGCGACGATGTGGGACGTACCCCGCTTCACCGAGGCGATGCTGCTGCGTGGCCGCCCGTACCGGGCGGTGGTGGTGGAGAACGTCGTCGAGGCGGTGAAGTGGATTCCGTTCCGGGCGTGGCTGTCGGCGATGGAAGCGCTCGGCTATGAGCACCAGCTCGTGTCGCTGAACTCGATGCATGCGCAGGCGATCAACGCGCCCCGCGCCCCGCAGTCCCGTGACCGGCTGTACGTGGTGTTCTCGCGGATTGGGAATCGTCGCCCGAACGTGACCCCGGCCCCGTTGGCGTGGTGTGCCGAGTGCGGTACTGAGGCACCGTCCGTGCAGGCGTGGAAGAACGGCCGCACCGTGGGCCGCTACCGCGCCCAATACGTGTACGTGTGCGCCAGGGGGCATGCGGTGGAGCCCTACGCGCTGCCTGCTGCGGCTGCGATCGACTGGGGGCTGCCGGGGACCCGTATCGGCGACCGGGTGAAGCCGTTGTCGCCGAAGACGATGGCGCGGATCGAAGCCGGGTTGCGGAAGTACGGCGCCGAGCCGTATCTGACCGTGCGGCGTGGCGAGATGAACGCCTCGCGGATGTCGTCGATCAAGGACCCGATGGCGGCGGTCGTGGCCTCTGGCAATCACCACGGCCTCGTCGTCCCGGTCGAAGGCAGGGACGGCAAGCAGGCCGCACCCACCACCGTCCCGCTGCGTACCCAGACGACCCGTGCGGAGTCGGCGCTGGTCGTCCCGTACTACGGCGCGGCAGACAGCGCGAAGCCCGCGAGCGAGCCGGTCGGCGCGCTGACCACCCACGATCGGTACGCACTGGTCGTGCCCTCCGGTGGGACGTGGCGCGAAACCGCGACCTCGGATGCGGAGCCGTTCTCGACGGTGACGACACGAGAGACGGACGGCGTCGCGTTCATCGCCGAACTGCGGGGCGGGTCCAGTGATCACCGGCCGGTGACCGAACCGCTCGCAACGGTCGTCGCATCGGGCAACCACCACATGCTCGTCCGGCAGAACGGCATCCCTGGCGGTCACGCATCACGCCACTCGACGATCGCCTCCGAACCTGCACGGACGATCACCACCGCCGGGCATCAGTCGCTCGTGTCGATCGAAGCCCAGGTCGAGGACGCCACGTTCCGCATGTTGGAGCCGCACGAGATCCAAGCCGCTATGGCTTTCACCGTCGAGTACCGAGTGCTCGGCAACCGCCGCGAGAAGGTCCGCCAGCTCGGCAACGGTGTCACACCGCCGGCGGCTGAGTTCCTGCTTCGTGCTGTCGCCGAGTCGCTGGCATGACCCCTGTCCTATCCCATGAGGAGGCCAACTGATGAGCATCGAAGCCGGGACAGAGCAAGAGATCACCGCGAAGTACCACGGCCACGTCTTTGCTGACGATCTCGCCAAGGTGGCCAAGTCCCTGTACGGGGAGACGTTCCAGTGGCAGCTAAGGCTCGCCGAAACGATCCTGACCGACCCGGAGGTCATCGCCTACTTCGAGCGTCTGGCGAGTGGGGAGGACGCATCGTGAGTACCCCTACCCAACCGGAGGCCGACAATGACTGAGTGTTGCGCGTCCGGCTCGTGCGAGGTCTGCCGCCGGCCGCAGGGATATAGCCGTCAACGCCGTGAGCAGATCGAGCGTGAGCAGCGGGGCTACGAGCCGCCATGGGTGCGGGCTCACAAGCGTGAGGGGTGGAACCGATGACTGAGCCCTTGCCCTATGACGTGCTGCGGCCCGCCGAGTTGGAGATCAACCTCTCGCAGGCTGTGGACCGTCGCTCAGCGGTGTCGATCGAGGCTGGCGAGCGCATCAGGCGCAGCCATGAGGTCCTGGTCGCCGAAGTCGAACGTCTCCGCGCGATCCTGGCGGGTGGCTCTACCGACGTACCCCGACCGGAAATCGCGTCTATCGCGTTGGACGAGGCCGATTGGGAGCACGTCGCTGATTGGTTCGGAGCCAAGGTCGAGTCCCACGGACTGCCCTCTGGCGACTACGCCTCGCGGATGTTCTGGCCCGATGGACGCCAAGCTTTCGAGCGCGACCGGCTGGTGATCGTCTCGACCGACGCAGAACTTCCGCCGTTTCCAGTCGTGGCTGACGTACCCACCCCAACCGAGCCGACGTGCGATCACTCCTGGCGATTCGACGGTGACGACCCGTACACCATCTGCGTCCGCTGCGGCGAACTTCGCGATGCCTTGAGCGGTCGCGTGATCACTCCCGGCGTACCTACTGAGGGTGAAGGTGCAGAGCGATGAGCGGCACTCGCCGATGGGCGTTCTGTCGAGTCGACCGTATCGAGAGCGAGGGCGACCTGTATCTCTGGCGGCTGCGTGTCGTCCAGACGCCGTGGGGAGCGATCTACCTGCACCGCTTCGCACGGCCCGACCGTGACCGGCACCTACACGATCACCCGTGGGCGTTCGTCTCGGTCGTGCTGCGGGGCGGCTATACCGAGCAGTGGCGCAAGATCGTCGGCTATCCCGGGTCGGGCTGGGTGAACGTCACCCAGCGTCGCCGTGGCTCGATCCACAAGGTCGGGCTCGACATCTGCCACCGGATCGACTCGATCCGGCCGGGCACCACGACGCTCGTGTTCTGCGGACCGCGCTCGCGCATGTGGGGCTTCTACACCGAGAACGGCTGGCTCCCGTTTGGCGAATACCTCGCCACTGAGGGTGCCGGAGGCACTAATGACTGAGCACCGCTACAAGCCGGGCGACAAGGTGATCTGGACGATGCCTGACGGCGCCGAGGTCGAGGTCGAGTACATCCGCCCGGATTCGTACAGTGATGGAGACCTCAGGCCGAAGGTCGATCTCGCGGAGGTCGCGCTTGACGTTGGGCTTCCGGCCGGAATGTCGAAGGCCTACGGAAACGTGCTCGTCCCTGCCTCGTCGCTGCGTCCTGCACCCGCACCGGAGCCGACGAACCTCGGGTGCGTCATCCGGGACGCGAGCGGAGAGGTCTTCGTCCGCATCAACAACACCGCCTGCTACCCCTGGTACAGCACTGAAAAATGCCTCTCCTGGGACGAGATCCCACAGCCTGTCGAGATCCTGTCTGAGGGGTGGGTTGAGTGAGCACCCCAGAGATCTTGTCGCCGTCTGAGTACCGCAAGCGGAAGCTGCCCGAACGTGATGAACACCAGATGTTGCTGGCGGTGAACAGTCGTTACGAAGACCGCGGCGGGCGACGTGTCCACATCATGCCCGAGCTGGACGGCCCGATTTTCATCCGAGAGCGAAAGAAGATCACCGGCTTGCATGTGCCCAGCACGGACGCGATCACGCTCGACCTGCTGGAGGAATACGGCTGCGTCCTATCGATGCCGCTGTGGCTGCGCGCCCCGTTCATCCTGCCCAACTCGTGGGCTCCCTGGAGCCTGGAACCCGGCCGTGCCTACCTGCTGGCCTCCCGGCAGTGGTCCACGCCGTATCCGGGTGGAACGGCACGTCAGGCGCACTGGCAGTGGTGTTTGGACAACCTGGGAAGCAATAGGCAGTTTCTGCCGCACGCCCTGCCCGAGCTGGCCAGAGACGCCACAGAGGCGGACTTGCGAGAGATCAACGTGCGCCTGTGGGATGACGCGCGCGGCCCTGGCTCGGCGGCGCGCAGAGCCGAAATACAGGCCATCGCGCTGCGGGTCATGCCGAGCGGGCGACTGGAGGAGTACGCGCCGATCCTCCCGTCCGACCGCGAAGAGCTCCACCGGCCGGCGGTCGATGAGGGGTTCCGAGTGGGCGCCGACGCCCGGATTGACTTCCTGGGCTGGGAGGAAGCCGTGTGGGCGGCGCAGCTCGATGACCCGGACATCGACCTATTCGGCTTGGACGTGGAGGAATCTGCCGAATGGGACACCACCAAGAACCTGTTCCTCGAATCCGACAACCTGCTCGCGTTGAAACGCCTTCGCCGCGGCTATGACCGCAAAGTCAAACTCACCTACATCGACCCGCCCTACAACACCGGGAATCAGTTCGTCTACAACGACGACTTCAAAACCGCGGCGAACACGGGCAGTCCTTTCCTTGGGCAGCGTTGGGCGCGCGGGACGTGGCTGCACTGTCGGCTTGCCCCGTGGTTTAACCGCGCGAGGCTGGCCCCGAAGAAGCTGCTGGAGGTCGACGACACCATGCTCTACCCCCGAGTTGGCAAGGAGGCCGCGGCGTGAGCACCCCAGAGATCCCCGACGAGGCGGTACGGCTCGCTGCCGAGGCGATTGAGGACGCCAGCATGCGAATGCTCGGACGTGATCTAGGGACGCTTCACCGCGACGAGATCGTCCGCGATGGCATCGCTGCCGCCTACCCCGCTATCGAGACCGCCGTCCGGGAGAAGATCGCCAGCGAGATCGAGTCTGCCAACACCTACAGCAAGGGCACCTGGCAATGGGCTGACTACGAGTACTGCGCCTCGGTTGCTCGTGGGGGCACATCGTGAGCCGGCACATCCTCATCGTCGATGAGGACCGCGAGGGCTTCACGATCGAGTGCGCCGACCCCGCGCACTGCGCCGGCTGGATCGAATGCACTGGCGACCACACCGGATACGACCCCGAGGACGAGGAATCACCCGCCTTCGATGAGTGGGAGGACGTCGAGATCCACGGCGTTTTCCACGACTGGCGGCGGGGTTACGGCTGGACGGTGCCGTACCCCGGTTGCGTCGTCGCAGCCGAAGCGGTCGAGGCGCCGGACGAACTCTGGGAGCGGGTCGATGGCGACTACCTGTTGAAGCCCGGCCGTTGGGTCGTTGACGACGACTGGGATGACACGTCCTGCTACCTGACGGTGCGTGGGGGTACATCGTGACCGCCCCGACGACGTACACAGAGCTTGGTCGAATCCTGACCCTGCTCGGATTCCTCGCTCGCGAGCAGCGACGCGCTCGTGGACTTTCACTCCGTGCTGCCGCGAAGGAGATCGGCGTCAGCTTCTCGACGCTTGACCGGATCGAGGGCGGGGAGAACGCCCAGATCGACAGCGCGCTCGCGATCTTGAAGTGGCTCGACCGGAGCGTGAAGTCATGAGCCGCCTCATCAGCGTGGCCTACATCGGTGAGCCCACTTCGCCGCTGTTCCGCGAGCTGGTCGCACTCCGCATCCAGGAGCGTGCGATCCGCGCGTTGATCGCCGAGTACCGCAAGGTGTCCGACTTACCCAACCACTCGATGTACGTCCGCGACCTTGAGCGGATCTTCGACCCTTCGCTGCCTCCCGTGAAGGACAGCGACGGAAGAACTGACTGGACGGGGGCTGTTCAGTGAGCGGACACACCCCCTACTACAGCGACGAACACGTCACCTTGTACCTGGGGGACTGCCGCGAGGTCACCGAATGGCTCGCGGCCGACGTACTGGTGACCGACCCGCCATATGGGATGGCTTACGTCTCTGGACATACGGCCACTGCGCGGCCGGTTGCCAATGACGCAGACGCCACGGTTCGGGACTCTGCGCTCGCGCTGTGGGGTTCTCGCCCGGCGCTGGTATTCGGCACGTGGCGCGTCGCGAAGCCGTCGAACGTGCGGCAGACGATCACCTGGCACAAGACGAGCATCGGTCCCGGGATGGGGGATCTGTCGATTCCCTGGGGCAATGCCACCGAGGAGATCTACGTCCTCGAGCGTGGATGGGTCGGCAGGCGACGCCAGAACCTGATTGCTACGTCCGATCAGCGCGGCGGCACCATGGGGATTGCCGCGCTGATCGGACACCCCACACCCAAGCCGGTTGGACTGCTCGAACAGCTCATCGAGTGCGCCCCCCCAATCGGTCATTGCGGACCCCTTCGCGGGCGGCGGCTCAACGTTGCTCGCAGCGCGAAATCTTGGACGGAAAGTGATCGCGGTGGAACTCGAAGAGCGTTACTGCGAGATCATCGCCCGCCGTCTCGCCGCTGGCGTTCTCGACTTCGGATCAGTGTCCTGATGCCTCTCATCTACTGCACCAACCACGACAACCGATGGGAGATCGGCCGTGACCTCTGCTGCTGGTGCCCGCTCGATCAGCCGTGCCATGCGGACGTGCTGTTGGAGATCGCCAACGGTGGGGCGGGGGCTGTTCAGTGAGCGGACACACCCCCTACTACAGCGACGAGAGGCCGATCCTGGACCCGGCGAGCGGTGGCCGAATGTTCTACTTCGACAAATCCGACCCGCGCGTGATCTTCGGCGATCGGCGCACCGTTGAGCCCGTCGCGCTCGGCGAGGGCCGCAACGAGCGCCTGTTCGAGGTCACGCCGGACATGCTCACCGACTTCCGCGCTCTCGACTTCCCCGATGCGTCGTTCTCGCTGGTGATCTTCGACCCGCCGCACTCCACCCGAGCAGGACACACAGGATGGCTCGCGACGAAGTACGGGACGCTCACCGGCACCGATTGGCGCGCTGACCTCCGCGCCGGTTTCGCCGAGTGCTTCCGGGTCTTGAAGCCGCACGGCACGCTGGCGTTCAAATGGGCAGAGACCGACATTCCCCTGCGGGAAGTCCTCGCGTTGACGGACGAAAAGCCCGTGGTCGGCGAGATGCTGCCCAAACGCAGCGGAACGCATTGGGTGCTGTTCCTGAAGGCCGACCGGACCTACCACTACAACCAGGAGGGCTGAATGGCGCGGCAGTTCGGTCGCTTCACGACGAGCATCCACGACTCGGACGAGTTCCGGGCGCTCACCCTCGCCGAGCAGGGCGCGTACTTCCTGGTCAGTCTCCAGGGCGAGATCAGCGCTGCTGGCGTCCTACCGCTACGGCTACGCCGATGGTCGAAGAAAGCGAAGGACTTGACGACGGATGAGCTGGAGAACGCGATCGACGCCCTGCGGCGCGAAGGTCACGTGGAATGTGACGACGACACCGAAGAGGTCATCGTCGTGAAATTCATCAAATGGGATCAGGGATACGCCAACCCGACCCGACGCAAAATGATCGACCGGGCTATCAGCGAGATCGAGTCCGATGCCCTGCGGCGCATCGCCTTGAACGAGCTTTCAATGTGCCTTGCAAAGCAAGATGATGGGCCATGCCATGGGACGTCGAAGGCCCATCGAATAGAGCCGGATGGGGCTTCGAGCGAACGTGGGTTCCCGGAGGGTTACGTAACCACAACAGTGGCCGGGAACCTTGAACCGGGAACCGGGAGCCGGGAGCCCACCGATGCGGCGCTGCCGCCCGGATGCCCGCCCCGCCCGCTCGAGCACTGCAAACGACACAGGCCGGACGGCACCGACGACGCCTGCGGCGCGTGCGGACGCCAGAACGCCGCCGTCCGGAAGTGGGACACCGACTGGGCGCCGAAGGTCGACGCCTGGCGGAAAGCCAACGCCAAGGCCCTCCGCGACAACTGCCCCGACTGCCACGGCTCAAGCCTGCTCATCGACGAGGCCACCGGAAAGACCATCGGCAAATGCGACCACCGGAGGACAGCGTGAACGACGGCCCGCGAGGAGGCGTCCGCGTGAGCGGCTACCGACCTCGCATCAAGCCCGGCGATCAATACCGGGTGAAGGACTCGACCGGCACCGACTGGTCGATGATGCGCGACGCCGTCGTAACCGTGCGCGCTGTCGATCGTCTGGGCTGCGGCTGCACGCGACTGACCGTTGAGCGCCCCGGGCCAACAGGCGGACCGCTCGCCGGACCAATGTGTCTGACCGTCCGTCGATGCGTCTTTCACGCTGCAAACCCGCAACCGGGTGAGGACAAGACCGAAGCTGAGCCCTTAGTGGCTGTGACGAGAGGACCAGGACAGTGAGCCGGAACTGCGGCGGGAAGATTGCGCGCTGCATCGCCTGCGGGAAGCTGCTGCTCCGAGGCCAAACCTGCGTCTGTGGCGAGGTGGCCCGATGACCTCTCTCGCTGAACTGTCTGAGCTAGCCGAGTTCTACCCGTCCTCCGTAGGAGTGCTAGCGAAGGAACTGCTGGCGGCGTATGAGGCGGTCGAGACGATCCGCGCGTCGCACGCTGGCTGGCACGTCTGCCAGTCCGGCCACGGGCTGGGCGCCAAGGACTTCGAGGCCGATTCACCGTCCGCTTTGGAGCCGTGCCCGACGTGGCTCAGAGCCGATGCGATCCTGCGACAAGGGGAGACGGAGTGAGCATCGTCGACGCTGAGACGGGCCGCCCGCGGGTCCTGCGCGAGAAGTGCACGACGTGCATCTACCGACCGGGCAATCTGATGCATCTGCGGGACGGCCGCCGCGAGGAAATGGAGCGCGACTCGCTCGCGAACGGATCGTGGATCACCTGTCACCAGACGTTGCCCTATGGCTCGCATCCCGAGCACGGCGAGGCGATCTGTCGTGGCTTCGCCGACGTGCACGGCGAGGAAAGCGCGGGCATTCGGTTTGCTGCTGCGCTTGGCGGCATGGTCGAAGTGGACCGTCCATGACGACCTGGCCTTGTCCCACTATCCGAGCCTTGGAGGCAGAGTGACCCGCAAGAAGGAAGTCGCGTACTACGCCGAGGTCGATTCCGAGGTCGTCGTCATGGCCAGAGTGGACGGCTACGCGATGTGCCGACGCCCCGGAGCGCTCCCATTCGTGGTGCGCGAGAAGGATCTTCGCCCGATCGTGGAGGCAGAGTGACCGAGCCCGTCGAGAAGCTATTCGGCGCGGCCGACCACTGGTCCGCTGTCGACCGTCTGACTCAGCCGACCCGTCAACGTCTGATCCGTGACGACGGGTCGTGGGTGCATGTGTCGGTGGCGTCGCTGCTGGATCAGCTCGTGGAAGCGCTGGACATGGGCAGTGAGTCCGGCGGCTCCGGCGGCGTGCCGAGCTCACGTCCACCGACGAACGGCGATGCGTTGTCGCTGCTGGTGGAGATCACCGGCACGATCCGCGACGCCCTCAGGCAGCGGAAGATCAAGCGGACGTTCGACACAGCGAAAGACCTACGCGCGCTCACGTCCGCGGTGAACCGTGACGGCGACCCCGACCGGATCGATCAGTGCGTCCGCCTCGTCCGCTACTGGATCAGTCAGGTGAAGCTCACCATCGACAACGACCCTGACCGTTCATGGCGGATGCACGGCGCTGAATGCACCGTCTGCCGCTCCACCACGGTCCAGCGGTACGCAGACGGCGAAGACGAACCGGCTCGTGTTCCCGCGTTGGTGGTCCGCTCACACGACGGGAAGATCGAATCGGTGACGTGCGAGTTCTGCGGCTCCAAACTGGAAGGGCCGGACCTCACCCGCCTCGTCAACCAAGCCGACATGATCCGCGCGACACGCCAAGCTGAGACAGGCTGACGGTCCTTGCCTATCCCGATCTTGGCAGCTAGCGTCGTCCTCACTCGTACAGCCGTGCCCGAATCCGGGTGCGGCTGTCGTGCGTAGCGGGGTAGATCAGTAGTAGATCGCCGGTCTCATACGCCGCCGGAGGACGCTGGTGCGACTCCGCCCCCGCTTCTACCGAGCGCACGACCACGAGGCAGCGTTGATCCGGCCGCCACGCCTCGATAGCGAAGCGCTCCATACTCACCGGATCAAGACTTCCCAACCGCGGGAGACGCCATGGTCACCCGCAAGGCGATCGCCGACACCGTCCGTGAACGTGACCGTCTCCGCGCCCAAGCAGCAGAACACACCCAACTCGTTGGCAAGCTGCTAGCTGACCTCGACGCGTGCGAAGAACGACTCGACCGGATGCTGGGCGAGTACGGCACCCAAACGGAGTAGCGATGAGCATCGTTTTGTCGCGAATCACGATCACCCGCTTTCTTGATGACGCCGGTGATGAGCTGGTCAGCGTTGAGTCCAGCGAGAGTGACACCGACTGATGTCGAACGCCTTCGTCACGATGTACTTGACCCGCCCGAAGATGGATCGCCACCCGCACAAGGACTGGCCGGTCAACTTCGACCAGCTGCACCGGCTCGCCGCCTCCATCGAGGGCTATGGCGAGCTGGTCGTCTGCGCGGACGAACTCACGATGGATGACGTCCCGCCAGGGTTCCGCCGGTTCGTCAGCATCCATCGGGTCATCGGCTCGGTGGAGAACGTCTACCTGGAGCGTTGGGACATCGTCCGGGATCTCCTGACGAAGCGGACGGACCTCGATCTGGTGTGCGTCTGTGACGCGCGGGACGTGATCGTCGTCGGTGATCCGTGGCAGATCGAGCCCGGCCAGCTGTACACGTGTAGCGAGCCGGAGACGCTGCGTGTCGGTCGTCGGGGGCGGCAGATCTGGTACGGGCAACCGCTGGGCCGGTCGGGGTTCATCAACGACCCGGCATTCCACGCCAACCCGATGATCTCGCAGTGGATCGCCGCGAACCAGGACTTGACCGCGCTGAACGCCGGGGTCGCGGTGGCGGACCGGGCGACGATGCACGAGTTCGCCACCCTCATGGCCGAATGGCGGCTGGACGACAGCATGAAAGGCGACTACACCGACATGGCGTTGTTCAACTTCGTCGCACACCGGGACTTCACGGTGGTGGCGTCTGAGGACTACATCGGCGCGAAGTGCCACACCGAGGCTGAGGCTCCCAACGCGAGAATCCTCCACGTCACATGAAGCGTGTCCTCGTCACCGGAGGAGCGGGCTTCCTTGGCTATCACCTGCTCGACCGGATCATGCGAACCACCGACTGGCATGTAGTGGTGCCCGTGAGCTTCCGGCACGGTGGCTACCCGCGGCGGCTGGAAGTGCTGCTCGCCGATCCCGCCGTCGCGGCACGGGTGACGGTCGTGAAGTGTGACCTATCCGCGCCGATCGACCGGATCACCCGCGACCTGTTCGGCGACGTCGAGCAGATCTACAACCTCGCGGCCAACAGCTCGGTGTTCCAGTCGATTGCCAACCCTGAGCCGTTCATCAAGAACAACTCCGACCTGATGGTCAACGTCCTCGAATACGCGCGGACGCTGCCGAACCTCGAAGTGTTCGTGCACGTCTCCACCGATGAGGTATACGGCTCCGCGCCGATGGGGAAGTGGTTCGCCGAATGGGCAGACCCCTATCTGCCGAGCAATCCTTACGCCGCCTCGAAGGTTGCCGCCGAGGCTTACGCCATCGCCTACTGGCGTTCCTACGGCCTGCCGATCATCCTGACCAACGCCATGAACCTCACTGGCCGGATGCAGGACACCGAGAAGTTCATACCGAATGTCATCGCCAAGGTTGCACGTGGTGAGACGGTGACGATCCACACGAACCCGGACGGGTCGCAGGGCTCGCGCATGTATGTCCCGGCGCAAAATCATGCCGCAGCGCTGCTCTTCGTGGAGAAGTACGCTCGCGTGTTCCCGGACGGCCTGCGCTATAGCCCGGACGTCCGCTACCCGCACCGCTTCCACGTCGCCGGCATCGAACTGACGAACCTCGAGCTGGCCGAGAAGATCGCCGGGCTCATGTACGCCGAACTGAAGTACGAACTCGTGGATGCGCACTCCGAACGTCCCGGCCATGACACCCGCTACGCGCTGGACGATTCGAAGCTGCATGCGGCGAGGTTCAAGCCTGTGGTGACGTTGGAGGAATGCTTGGCGGACACGATCGACTACGCGCTCGCCAACCCTGAATGGCTGACCGTCGAGATGCCGCGCGAGCAGACCGTTCTCCGCACGTGGGCGAGCGAAGATCCGATCGCCGTGCTCGAACACGACTGCTGAATGAAGCTGGAAATGTCGGTGGACCGAGGTATTATGACCATGCCTCCAGCAACCGTCTCGCGACGACTGGTGTGCTTAATCTCCCCGCCCGGGAGACGGCCAGGATCGCTATGACGGCGGTCCTGGCCTTTCATTTCCGAGGCACCGAGGACTTCCGCCGTGAGGCGTTTGACGTCTGCCAAGCGTTCTACCGGCGGCATCTGCCTGATTTACCGGTCATCGTCGCTGACAGCGGCCACGAGGTGTACAACCGGGCGGCATCACGCAACGCAGCGATGCGGCAAGCCGAAGCGCTCGGCGCTACGGTCGTCGCGCTTCTCGACGCAGACGTCCTGATCCAACCGAGCGCCCTGCGTCTCGCGCTGGACAGCTACACGGGCGGGTACGTGCGCCCGTTCCGACGCGGCCTCAACCTGCCGCTCTCGAAGCTTCAGACTGCTACGGAGCGGATGTGGCCCAGACGCGGCAGGTTCTTCGATCCTGGTGCTGCTTATGTCATCTCACCCGAAGCATGGTGGTCAGTCGGCGGCATGGACGAGAACTTCACCCGTTGGGGCGGGGAAGACGAAGCGATGCAACACGCTCTCGCCGCACATGGCATCGCTGCCAAGACCGGATCAGCCGCCCCCGTCCTGAAGCTCCAGCACGACGCCTCACGCTGGGGCAGCGACGGCTGGCGCGAAACCCACGAACGCCAATCCGTCTACATGGCGATCAGAGACCGCGACGTGATGAACGCGTGGATCGCCGAACGGGACGAACCCGGCGCGGTGAAACGGTGGATCGACAAGCTCAACATCCGCGAACGCGTGGACCGAGAGCTAGCGCGGTGGAACCTCTAAACGCTCCAGGTCACGCCGCAGTTACCGCAACGCATCTCAGTGACCTTCTCCTTGCGAGACAGGCCAGTCGCTAACAGGGACCAGCCAGCAGTGAGAACCGCGCCGGTCGCCTTACCGCCGGATACGCCGCTCTTGCGCTTCACGACCCGAGTGGTAACCGACCCGAGTGTCTGGCAGTGCGGACAGACGATCGCAGCCGGGCCAGCCGGACGCCGGCTCGCATTGGCATCGCTTTGACTGGCGAACCGAGCTGTTTGCTCGGCGATGAGATCGTTCTGCGCCTTGATCAGCGCAGCACGTTCAGCAGGACTGTGAGGCATGGACCAAGTATGTCCCCTTCGATCTCGACCGTCATAGTCACCGTGTCCGACCGCATCGCGTGGGCTCAACAGCTCGCCGAACTCACGGCCGGCGTCATCTCACTCGACACCGCACACAGAGGCGCGGCCTACGGACACCACGCCGCACTCACCATCGGCCTAACCTCCGACGCTAGTCACATCTGCATACTCGAAGACGACGCCATCCTCTGCGACCGATTCACCACACGCATAGCCGAGCTCGTGAGCCTGCGCCCCGACCACCTCATCGGCCTATACGTCGGAGCCGGTGACAACCAGACGGTGCAGCGCCGCATACCCACAGCTATCACAGCATCACGCGGACCGTTCCTCGAGCTGGCCACACGGCAACTGCACTGGGCAGTCGGCTACCTCATCCCGCGGATCGACATCCCGAACGTCCTGCCCAGCCTCGAGACAGCGCCACTCCACTGCAGATGGGCAGACCGCCTCATCGGACGCTGGCACGGCCGCAACGGACGCCTCAGCTACGCCTGGCCGCCGCTCGTAGACCACCGCGACGCGCCCAGCGTCAACGGCACGAGCCTCACGACGTCACGCCGCGCCTGGAGCTTCGCAGGGGTGGGGGAGCACCCCGCCTCGGCCTGATCACGGCCCCTCACGCACATAGGCGGTGTGTGTGTGGCGCGATTTTTGGGACGGGGGGGCTGAGTGCCGTTCGCATCGTCTGCGGCTGCTGCGTCCGCTCGGAAGGCTCTGCGGAGGCGTGATCCTGACGCTCCATGTGCTTTGCAGATCACGGATGACTGTCGTGCGGTTCACGGCACGATTGACTATTCGGCGCGGGCTCCGCACCCAAGGTCGTTCACGGCTGATCACATCGTCGCGACCGCCAATGGCGGCACTGATGACCCGGAGAACCTTCAGCACGCCTGTTGGCAGTGCAATCGGGCGAAGTCGGCCGGCGATGGTTCGGTGAAGGGGCGGCAGTTCAAGTCTTGGCGCACCTTCGGGCGCGTCTAGGGGACACTCCCGTCCCCGTCTTACCGCACCAGCGCGGGTTTCTCGCTGGGTTCTGGGAGGTTGGGATGTCTGATCTACAGGAAGCGCTCGACGCATCGGACTGGCTTCGCGCGACGGAGCTGCAACTTGCGGCCGTGACGTCGCTTTTCGTAGCCGAGTGGGATGGGACGAAGAAGAAGGCTCTTTCGATCGAGCTGACGAAGCTTCGCGACGAGGTGAAGGCGCTGCGGGAGGCGAAGCAGAAGGCAGCTTCGGCCGCGAGCACCAGCAACGTCGTACCGTTCAATGCCGAGCGGTTCAAGAAGTCGGGCTGATCGCCCACTCGTCGAGGTTGCTACGCATGTCGCCTTTCCTGACGACATCACCGGGACGCTGTATGACGCACTGATCGCCTCCCAGCTTCCCGACTTGGGCGTGATGCTCGACGGCTGGCAAGTCGACCTATGGACGCTCGGGCTCGGTGTTCGCGATGATCTGACGCTCGCCTGCGACGTGTACGGCATGACGGCCTCGATCCCGCGTCAGGTCGGCAAGACGTTCGGCATCGGCGTCGGATTGATCTGCATGTGCCTGTCCCGTCCTGGGATGACGGCAGTGTGGACATCGCATCATGACCGGACGACGGCGGAGACGCTCGAAAAGATGGCCGGGCTGGTGGCTCGCCCGGCCATCGCGCAGCACATGCGCAAGCAGTTCCCGGTCGTCAGGTCGGATGACGGTCGCGGGATCTACTTCGCGAACGGCTCGCGCATCCTGTTCGGTGCCCGCTCGACCGGTTTCGGCCGCGGTATGAGCGAGATCGACGTCCAGGTGTACGACGAGGCGCAGATCCTCAACGAGACGGCGCTGGCCGACATGCTCGCCGCGATGAACGTCTCCGATATCGGGTTGGCGATCTTGATTGGAACCCCGCCGCGGCCGGTTGATGTTGAGGCTGGCAGGGCTGACGCGTTCCTACGGCGTAAGACAGCGGCGCTGAAGTCGATCGACGACAACCCGTCGAAGAACGAGAAGTTCGAGGGCGTCTACGTCGAGGTCTCGGGCGACCGGGAGAAGATCCCGGCAAAGCTGGACTCTTCGGAGTTCTGGACCTACGTCGAGACATGCAACCCATCGTTCCCGCACCGGACGAACAAGTCCGCGATCAAGCGACTGGTCGCGAACCTCCATCCCGACGATGTGCGCCGCGAGGTGTACGGCATCTGGGATGAGATCAAGACCTCGACCACGGCGATCGACTTCTTCGCGTGGGAACGACTGGTCGGCGAGCAGGACGACGTCATGCCGGACGGTGTCGGCATCAACGCCGACCTCGACGGCTATTCGGTGGCGGCGTGCTGGCTCACCGACGCTGGGGCGCACGTCGAGGAAGTGTTCGCCTCCCCGTTCGAGTCGGACACAGTCGGCTACGTGTTGGCGGCGTTCGGCCGAAAGGTTCCGGTCAAGCATGACTCACAGGGCGCTGCGGCGGCGGTCGGCAAGACGTTGAAGCTACGCGGCGTGAACGCCTCACCGCACGTCGTCACCGAGGCGACAGCGGCGAACGCGTCGCTAGCGGCGATGGTCGACGAGTCACGCGTGACTCACAACGGCTCGCAGGCGCTCGCAGACGCCGTCCGGGGTGCGTCACGGCTAGACCGAAAGTCCGGCGGCTGGTTCTTCGAGCGCAAGTGGCCCGGAGTGGATCTCAAGCCGCTACTGGCGTGCACGGCGGCGCTGAGCGCGGCGAGGAGCAAGAAGCAATCCCCATACAAGGGGCAAGGACGCACGGTCGGCAACAGGAGAGGGAGGGCGGTCTAGTGGCTGTAGTCAAGATCCGCCTTCCCGGCGCTCCCGACGACGTCCAGGATGCGATCAACGCCCACGCCGAAGCGTTGGACGCCCGGAAGCGGCGGAACCGTCTGCGGCTGTCGTACTACGACTCAAAGCGGCTGCTGCCGAAGGTCGCGTCGGGCATCATCCCGCAGCAGTACTACAACCTCGGGTTGTGCCTCGGCTGGGCCAGCAAGGCGGTGGATCAGCTAGCCAACCGCACCAACCTCGACGGCTTCACATGGGCCGATGGTGATCTCGACTCGCTCGGCATGGGCGAGATCTGGGAGGACAACCGCCTCGGCGCTGAGATCGACCTGGCGATCACCGCAAACCTGTCCATCGGCCCCGCATTTCTGATCACCCACCAGGGCGAGACCGGCGAACCCGACGCGTTGATCCACGTCAAGGACGCACTGCACGCCTCGGGCACGTGGAACACCCGCAAGCGGGCGATGGACGACCTGCTGTCCGTCACGGCGTTCGATGATGAGGGCAACATCAGCCAGTTCGCTTACTACGCCGACAACATCACCTACATGGCGCAGAAGCCGAAGGGCCGCAAGTGGGCGTGGACGCCGCAGGAGCACCGCCTCGGAGTCCCTGTGGAGCGGATGGCGTACAAGCCGACCCCGTCCCGCCCGTTCGGGACATCCCGGATCACCCGACCCGTCATGGGTCTTCAGGACGCTGCGACGCGCGCGCTGATCCGGCTCGAAGGCCACATGGACGTGTACTCGCAGCCGGAGTTCTGGCTGCTCGGTGCCGACGAGACGGTGTTCAAGAACGCGGACGGCACCCTGAGGGACATCGTCTCAGTGCGCCTGGGCCGCATCAAGGGAATCCCCGACGACGTAGACGCCCCTGAGGGCTCCGAGCGAGCGGACATCAAGCATTTCCCCGCTGAAGACCCGGCACCGCATCTGGCCGACCTGAACCTGCTAGCGAAGCTCTTCGCGAACGAAGCATCCCTACCGCACACGTCGGTGGCGATCACCGACTACGCGAACCCGACGTCCGCAGACTCCTACGACGCGTCGCAGCATGAGCTGATCGGTGTCGCGGAGATCGCCACGGACGGGTGGGGGCCGGACATCAAGCGGGCCGTCGTCCGAGCATTGGCGATCAAGAACAACGTCTCCTTCGCCGAGGCGTGGACGCAGTGGAAAGGCATTCAGCCGGACTGGCGCGACCCCCGCTACACCTCCCGCGCGGCGCAGGCAGACGCCGGACAGAAGATCATCGCCTCAGCCCCTGCGCTGGCGAACACCGAGGTCGGGTTGAAGATGCTCGGTCTGTCGCCGCAGGACGTCAAGCTGGCGATGAGCGAGATGAAGTCGCAGCGCGCGGTCACGTCGATCGCGGAGCAGATCGCACGCCTCGCCGCACCGGAAGCACCGGCCAATGGCACCGCTTCCTGACCCGTTGAAGCTCGTCGACCTCACGTCGGCTGACATCACGGATCTGATCAACAAGGACGGGAAGCTGATCGCCCCGCTGCTGCTGGCGACGTGGGGTTACAAGCGGCTGGGCAAGGGTGCCGGGCCGTGGGTGTTCGCGAACGAACCCGACTCGGCGGCGCGAGATGCCCTATTCGCGTGGGCCGATCAAGTGCTGGACCCCAGGTTCGAGCAGTACCACGACTGGGCAGGGGGACTCGCGGCCGAGAACTACGCAACCAGACGCCTCGCCGCAGTCGGTGACGATGGGTTCGTGCCTTCCGTCGTCAAGCGGTATATGACGACCGATTCGTTCGTCGGCTACCTGATCGCCAACGTCGACCAGAAGTCAGCCGTCAACCTCACCGAGAAGCAGACCGCACGGGCAGGCAAGTCGCCGGCAGGGTTGAAGCCGTCCGAGTTCCACGCCACCGCCCGCTGGAACCACGTGCAGCAGACCACCGTCGATGACGTCGCATCGTGGATGCGCGGCATGATCCAGTCCGGTTCCGAGCTGCGGGTGATGGAGGCGTTCAACGCCACCACGACCTCTAACAGCCTGCACGATAAGCGGTCGCTCGGTTGGGTCCGCATCGCCGAACCCGGTGCGTGTGACTTCTGCCTGATGCTCGCCTCCCGCGCCGCGCACGGCATCCTGTACCGCTCCGAGCAGACCGCGAACTTCCGCGCCCACACTCCCCGCAAGGGTCACGGCGGCGGTGTCTGCCGGTGCGAAGCACGTCCCGCGTGGGACGTGCAGGGCAAGGTCCGGCGGCTGTCCGTCACTGAGCTGAGCAACGTGAAAGGCCCCCTCGCGGCCTACGCGCAGGACGCGGCGATCTTCATGGACCGCGGCGGCGCGATCGGCGTCCTCGCCGCATAGAACTTCCCGGAACTCCGTCCGGGATCGACCGACAGCGGGTCTGAACGCTGGTCAAACGGAGGTAGCAACTCATGGCTGAAGAGGCCACCACCACCCAGGAAACCACCGCCACTGGGGGCGACAGCAAGAAGACGTACACCGCTGATGAAGTGAAGGCGCTCCGGTCGGAGATCGAGACCTCATTCCGCAGCAAGTACGCCGATTACGGCGACCTCAAGGCGAAGGCCGCGGAACTCGACAAGCAGACCGAGGCGAACAAGTCCGAGCTTCAGAAGACTCAGGACGCGCTCGTCGCCGCACAGGCTGAGACGGCCAAGGCGCTGGCGCAGGCCCGCGCAATGACCATCGCAGCCGAGCACAAGCTGTCTGTCGAGGACGCCGCGCTCGTCGCCGCACAGCCGGACGAACAGACGCAGAAGGCACTCGCCGCGCGTCTGGCTACCGCCGCGACAAAGACCGGCGGCAACCGAGTCCCGAGTGAAGGCAGGACCTCCACTGCACCCCCGGAGAACGAGATGGCCGAATTCACGGCCCAGCTATTCGGGCGGGACTAACCACACGAAAGGACGACGGTCATGGCCGTTTTCTCCACCACCTCGGTGGGCAACCTCGGGGTCACCATCCCCAAGCAGCGCCTCGACAAGATGAAGGACAAGATCAAGGGCGGTTCGGTCATTGCCGCCCTCAGCTCGGCGGAGCCGATGCTGTTCGGTCAGGGCGAGTCGTTCACGTTCGACATCGGCGAGGCCGAGCTGGTCAGTGAGGGCGCGAACAAGTCGTCCTCGGTGATGACGGCGAAGAGCTTCACCACGAAGCCGCACAAGCTCCAGAAGACCATCCGGTGGACGGATGAGATCCTGTGGGCCGACGCGGACCACCAGATGACGGTCCTCGAGCAGTGTCTGGACCAGATGACGCCGGCTCTGGCCCGTGCCCTGGACTTCGTCGGTATCCACGGTGTCAACCCGGCCACGGGTGCACACGACTCCGCGATCGTCTCGTACATCGACCAGTCGACCAACCTCGTGGCCTCGGGCGCGAGCAAGCCGCACACGTACACCGACACGGCGATTGCGGACATCCTGGCGAAGGGCTACGTGCCCAACGGCATCGCGCTCGACACCACGTTCGCGGCGAAGATCGTCACGACCCGCGGTACGAACTCCGAGCAGAAGCTGTACCCGGAGTACGAGATCACCACGGCTGGCACGTCCACATTCCAGAGCCTCACTGCGGCCCTGTCCACCACGGTCGGGGCCAAGGGCGTCATCCCCGGTGGCTCGGACATCCAGGCGATCGTCGGCGACTGGGACTTGTGCCGGTGGGGCATCCAGCGCCAGATGGGTCTCGAGCTGATCCAGTTCGGCGACCCGGACGGCAACGGTGACCTCAAGCGCAACAACCAGGTCGCGTTCCGCGTCGAGATCGTCTACGGCTGGGGCGTTGCCGACATCGACGCCTTCGCACTGATCACGGGCGAGACCAGCGCCTAACCCACGGGTGCCGCACGCACTTTGGGGTGCGTGCGGCACCTACGGAACCACACGGAGGCGCAATGGATGACATCCTCGGAATGGAGGACGTCCCCAGCGACATCGCCGACCAGTTCGGTGAGGAGTTCCCGCTGATAGTCGACGGCCTGAATGCCGACGCCCGCCGCGCCGCCCCCTGCCTGATCACCACAAGTAGCGGGGGACCGACCGATGATCAGTTGGCATCGGCGAGGCTGCTGCTGTTCTCCGTGCTCAAGCGCTGGTCACAGGACGGCGTCACCGCCCGCTCGGTGACGGTGGGACCGTTCCAAGAGGGAGCCGCGAACCCCGTCGCCACAGCCGGGTACAAGCTGTGGCCTACCGAGATTGAGCGTTTGCAGAAGATCTGCCGTAGTCCCGATGAGGGCGGCGCGTTCGCGCTCGACACCGTGCCCACCGTGAGCACGCGGCATGACATCGCCTGCTCCAGCCTGCGCTACGTCGATAGCCGAGGGAACTTGATCTATGGCGGCGCGTACTGCGACTGCGGGGCGGACATCGCCGGTATCCCGTTGCGGGAGACGTTCTGATGTTCCCCGTCCACCGCCTGCGTTCCACGACCATCACCGATCCCGCGACGGGCGATATCACCTCGACCTGGAGCGTCGAGACGTCGCAGGGATGGCTGCTGGATTGGCAGACCTCCGCCCTGACGATCGACGGGGACCGGCTCGCTTCGGTGGCCCGCCCGCGCCTGCTGCGGCTCGGTACCGACTTCCCCGACGTGATCGAGGGAGACCTACTCGCCTACTGCGGTCCCGGCGGTGTGACGGCGTTCGTGACCAACCCGGCCAGTCCGAGTTTCAACCCGAGCGACCCGGCTCTGTTCACCACGGACGGCGCGCCCGCACCGTGGACTGACGGTGCGTTCGGCGGGCTGGAAGTTCCCGTAAGGCGAGTCGATGGCTGACATCAACTGGAACACGGCCGGACTTCGAGAGCTGGTCAACTCGGCCGGCGCGCGGCAAGCAGTCCACGAGGCGGCGCAGAAGGTCGCCGCCGTGGGTCAGTCGTTGCAGCAAGGCAACCTCGCTGCCACGTCTGTGTCGGTGGAGGACGTCGGCACGCAAGAAGACGTGTTCGTCGGGTCGAAGAAGGCGCCGATTCCCGTCTCTGCGGTCGTGTTCACCGGGCGGGCGTGGAAGAACGACAAGGGCGACGGGTACGTCGCCGGCACGCCGAACTCCGGTATCGATGCCGTGAAGCACTTCGGCGGTGGGAAGTGATCTTCCCCGACTCGTTCCAGTGGGACCTGAAGCTGAACATCGACGACTGGAAGACCACGCTCACCGGTACGGATGCGTCGCTGATCGCTCCGTGGTCGGTGATCCGGTCTTACGGCACCATCGCCGATCGCACCATCCGCATCGTCCCCACCTTCACCTCTGACCTGTCGTTGACGAAGCACGGCCTCGTCGTTTTCGAGCTGTACGGCCGGACCGCTACAGCGGCGACGGAAGAGGCCTATGGGCTTGAGGTCGAGAAGGTCGCGTTCCTGCTGCTGAACGGCCTCACCCAGAAGCGCCTCGCCGGTCGCACGGTCGAAGCCCTATCGGACGTGAACGGCCCCACCATCAGCTTCGACGCGTCCTCGCGGCCCATGCGGATCGTCTCCGCACAGTTCGTCGTTCGCGGCCAGTAACCAAAGTCCCCCACCACGGGTGGGGATTTCAGCCCTCAACCACTCCGGTTCGGGGGCTTTCGTCATTTCCCCACCGAAAGGAAACGGTCATGCCTTTGACCTTCGAACAGGACCCGCTGCTCGGGTTCACGATCAAGAACGTCGCGGTGTTCGCGAAGTCGCAGGACTCCACCGAACTCGACTACACCGATCTGCCGAGCCTGACCAGCACCAAGGGTTATGCCCTGCTTGCGGTCGCGCCGGCCGATTCCGGTTTCAACGTGAACGTGGGCGCGGCCCCGTCCTCGACGCCGGTCCGGTCAACGATCGGCAACAAGGAGTTCACGCGGATCTACACCCCCTCGGATGATGCGGCGACGATCTCCGGGGCGAACCTGCACGTGCTGGACGACGGGTTCTGGGACTACGTCCTGGACACCGGCCTGTACGTGACCGGCGCGGTGCCGCCGCACGACTCGTTCGTGCTCGTCGCTGAGGACGAGGCTGGCGACAAGGTCGGCTGGCAGTTCCCCTATGCGGTGATCGCCCTCAACGGCGACATGGCCCACCAGACGTCCGGTACCGGCGCGGTGTTGCAGGCCCCGTTCCAGGTGTCCGGCGACGTCGACCCGACTCTGGGTTGGAAGGCGAAGCTCCTCATCCCTGACGCCGGCTCGGCCTGAGTGCTCCCTCCCGCCGCGTCCTGATGGGTGGCGCGGTGGGAGGGCCAACCCATCACACCCATCAATCCCATCCGAGGAGAACCAGTGTTCACGTTCACGCATGACGACATCGAATACACCCTGCCTGACTTCGACCCGGACAAGGTCGTTCCCACGATCCTGTCGTGGGTGGAAGTGGGTGAGTTGCGCGCCGAGCTGACCCGCGAGTTGGGGCGGCGCGACGCCGACAAGGAGCTACGTGCCCGCGAGTTGCAGTACCGGGCCGGGGATCTGATCGCCGCCGCCGGACGCATCATCGACGACGCCACGAATGAGGCCGTGGAAGCCGGGGACCTCGAACTGTCGGGGAAGTACGCCGCAGCCGCCAAGGTCTTGATGGACCTGACGAAGGACAACGAACTTCTATCGGATCTGTTCGCCGTGCTGAACCCGTGGATCGAAGCCGCCGGGGCGAAGCCGGAAGACGTGAACCCCACGGGGGAATCTTCTGGCTCGACGGAATCGTCCACGACCACCGTCGAGCCGCAGCCTACGAATGGCGACACCGATTCCCCCGCCTCGGAGGACTCGACTCCATCGGAAAGCTGATCGGCGCTGATGAGGCGGCCGGGTTGTTGCGGCTGATCGCCGCCGACCCCGGTTCGTGGCTGTACGCCTCGATCAACCGTGAGCCTTATCCGCTGTCGATGGAAGGCCGGATCGCGGACCTGATCCTCGGCGGCATCCGTCGCGGCCTGCCCAGCTACCGGGTCGACGGCCGAAGCCTGGCGTCGAAGATCCCGACCTCGTTCACCCCTGAACCGGCTACTCGAACGGTGCCTGTGCTGTCGGTGGAGCAGATGAAGGCCCATTGGGATGCGGTGCTGAAACAACCGCCGAAGCGACGTAGAAGGGAGCGGTAAATGGCCAACACTGGTACCGGTCCTGAGATCGCGTCGGCGCATGTAGCGATCACCGCCCAGTTCAAGAACCTGACGCAGGCGACGCAGCAGGCGATCAACGGTTCGGCGATGGTGATGCGGTCGGCTGGTAAGTCGCAGGGCGAGGCTTACGGGAACCAGTTCTCTAGCGCCGCGTCGGAGAAGATCAACTCTGCGCTGAAGAACGTGTTCGTGTACGGCGGCGCGTATGCGGCGATCGGCGGGTTGAAGCAGGTGTTCGGTGCCGCCGCAGATGCGATCGTCGGCTTCAACGGGCGCCTGGAGCAGACGCACACGGCGTTCACAACCCTGCTCGGATCCTCAAGCGCTGCCACGGATCAGATCGCGACGTTGGAGAAGTTCGCGCGCGAGACCCCGTTCAACTTCGAGGACGTCACGAAGTACTCCCAGCGGCTGCTGGCGATGGGGTTCGATGCGCAGTCCCTGATCCCCACCCTGACTGACGTTGGTGACGCCGTCTCTGCGTTGGGTGCTGGTGCGGATGGGCTGGACCGGGTCACCTACGCCATCGGACAGATCCGCAACTCAAGTCATCTGATGACGCAGGACATGCGGCAGTTGACCGATGTCGGGATCAACGCGTGGGGAATCCTCGCCAACAAGATCGGCGTGTCCAAGCAGCAAGTGCAGGACATGACCACCGCTGGGCTGATCCCCGGCACCGAAGCTGCTCAGGATCTGCTGGACGGCTTCGAGAAGTTGTTCGGCGGGGCGATGGACGCGCAGTCGAAGACGCTTCTCGGCACCCTGTCCAACATCAAGGACACGTTGCAGCAGGACCTCGGCGCTGACGGGGTGGGCGCGTTCAACTCCCTGAAGGACGCGGCGCAGGACTTCATGGGCTGGCTGAACTCCCCATCCGGCAAGGGCGCACTCAAGGAGTTCGGCGACGACTTCACCATCGCCGTGAAGGCTGGTGTCGGGTTCGGGAAGTTCCTGTGGGACATCCACGACGCGCTGCTCGCCGTCGGGCTCGCGTGGGGCACCGCGAAGATCGTCGGGTGGGTCAAGGAACTTGAGATCGCGAAGACGGCCATGTTCGCTTGGCAGGCACAGGCCACGGGCGCAGCGACGAAGACTGAGGCGCTGGGGTTTGCCGCCGGGAAACTGACTACTTTCCGCGGTGCCGCTACCGCGATCGGCGGGGCGACACTCGCGATCACCGCCCTATCCGGAGCGTCTAACTCTGCCGCTGGGCATGTGGCGAACCTCGCCGCCACCGGTGCCTTGGTTGGTTCATCGCTCGGCACGGGCGGGGCGGTCATCGGTGGACTGGCGGGACTCGCGAAGGGCCTGAGCGATATCGGCCGGCAGGCACCCCCCGCGATGAAGGCCACCGCTGACAGCATCCAGCACGTCATCGACACTCTGGGGACTTTGGAGCAGCGGCAGGCCGCCTCTCAGTTTGCTGATCTCGCGAAGCAGCTTGCGGATCTACGGCAGAGTCTGAGCCTCGGCGGCGACTTCCAACTTCCTGATACCGACGTGAAGTCGTTCCTGACGGATATGGAGTCCGGTGGGAAGAACGCCGCGAAGCAGTTGGCGCTGGCGAAGCAGCAGCTCGCCGACATTCAGGCCAACGTGAAGCGCGACCCCGGCGAATGGAGTGGGTACGCGTCCGGCATTCAGAAGATGGTCGACTTCTGGCAGCAGGCGTCCGACGCCGCAACCGTGTACGGGTCAGCGCAGGGCGAGTCGTCAGGGCAGCTAGCAGATTTTGCCTCTCGGCTTGACAAGATCAAGGGCCTCGCCGACTTCACGGATGCTGCTGGTTCGCTGCTGGACTATGCGAAGAACGCCAAGGGCGCGTTCCAATCCACAACCCGTGACGCGGCCGATGCTGACGGACAGCTAGCGCAGTTCGCTGCGGCGTGGGCACAACTTCCGGATGCTGCGCGGGCGTCCACAACGAACATTCAGCAGGCTTCCGGTGCGTTCATCTATGCCGCAGAGCAGATGGGTGACACCCGCTCCCAGGCGGTAGCGCTGGCGCAGCAGTTGCTCGGGCTGCCGAAGAACATCGAACTCACGTTCACGTCGAACGCGGAGAAGGAAGCTGAGCGTCTGACGATTCTCGGCAACATCATCAAGGCGACGAAGCAGCTCGGGGACGCGAAGTCATCCCTTGAAGCCGGAGCGATCAACGACTACATCGCGCGTGAGTCGAAGCTGCTGAACCAGATCAAGAACACTCCGGTCTTTGACGCTCCCGCCTACAAGTCGGTTGTCAACGGGTCGGCCCCTGCGGCGGCTAGTACGGCGAAGACCCCGGCGGAGAAGGAAGCGGCGAAGATCGCCAAGCAGATCGGCAAACTGAACGCCGACGCCGCGACGACGTTGGCCGGGTACAGCGCGCTGGCGAATAAGATCAAGAACGAGAAGATCGAGATCAAGGCCGACCCGAAACTGGACCCGAAGGATAAGAAGAAGTTCCTCGCGGACCTGAAGAAGCTGAACAAGAATGCGCAGAAGACGCTCCAGTCGTCATTGCAGGACTCGTTCAGCCAGATCGGGACGTTGCCGACGAAGCAGATCACGGCTGACACGCTCGGCACGGACGCGATCCAGAAGAACTACGCGACGATCTTCAATCAGATCTCCAAGAAGCGTCAGGAGGTCTCCGATGACCTGGCCAAGCATGGCTTGACGAAGAAGATGGCGCAGGCTGACCGGAAGGATCTGGCGAAGCTCACCGCCCAGTTGAACGACGCCCGCAAGACGGCGCTCAAGAACGAACTCGCGGACCTCGCGGCGACCGCGAAGCAACAGCTTCAGTCCGCGCAGGACGCGTTCAACCAGATGGTGTCGCAGTACGCGTCGGGGATTCAGTCCTCGTTCGACGTCACATCCTATGCGACGACGCAGGACGTGGTCACGCGGACCGGGAACGCTGCGGCGGGGTCGTACTCGTCCGGGACGGCGACCACATCCAATCTGGCCGACATCCTCAACGGCTCGGACCAGGCCGTCGCCAACGCCCGGACGTTCTCCAACGATCTGACGCAGCTCGCCAAGGAAGGCCTGGACGCTACAACCCTCGGGCAACTCGCGGCGGCCGGCCCATCCGCGCTGCCAGTCGTGAAGGAGTTGATGAAGGCGACCCCTGCGCAGATCAAGCACCTGGCGTCGAACCAGAACACGATCAACTCTCTCGGCACCAGCCTCGGCACGTCGTTGACGAACAGTCTCAACCCGCAGGGCGTGGCCTCCGGGGTGTCGTTCGCGCAGGGGATCTTGGACGGGATCACGTCGCAGCAGAAGCTGGTCAACAAGGGTGTCATCACCCTGACCGATTCGATGGTGGCCACGTTCAAGAAGGAACTCGGTATCGCGTCCCCGTCGAAGGTGGGAATCAATCTCGGGTCGAACTTCGGCGGGTCGATCGGTGCTGGTCTGCTCGGTGAGAAGCGGACGGTACGGGACGCGGCGAGCCTGGTCACGGCGGCGATGGTCGAGAACACGCAGGCGAAGATCTCCCACTTCGCCGCGCCATCTGCCGCACCGGCTGCCGGGCAGACTGGTGCCCCGGCGGTGTATGTGCAGAACCCGTTCACCGGTGAGTATCTGCTTGCGCAGGTGTCCGACGTCGCAGACGGCCGGATCTCCGCCCAGGTCTACGGGCTGGCCAACGCATGACCGCCCCCACCACCACGGCGTTCACCGACGCCGGTCCGTGCCCGCGGATCGTGATCGACGGCACCACCGACGTGGACGCCACCAACTACACCCTGTGGCGAGCCTACGACGGCACCCGCGAACCGGTCCGCTCCGCTGTCAACGCCCCAGCGGCGGGCGGCTTCACGATCACCGACTTCGAGGCCCCGTTCGGAATCGCCGTGAAGTACCAGTTCGAGTCCTACGACGACACCGGTGCCGTGGTCGACTCGCTCACCGACTACTCCGACCCGTTGACGCTGGACGTGACCGAGGCGTGGGCATCGGACCCGCTGGACCCCGGCACGTCGATGGCGTGGAACCGCGACGGATCAGGACCAGTGGTCATGGAGTCGGGATCGCTGTCCGGGTTCGGGCTGCTGACCACAGCATCCACGATCGAGGTGATCGGCTCCCGCCTTCCGATGGGCCAGTCGAACATCCGTCAGGCTCCGTCCAGCGTCCCGATCGTGTTGTTCTGCCGGACAGTTGACGCCGCGAACACGGTGTTCCACGTCGTGCAGCAGGCGATGCTGATGTGCCTGCGCGTCCCGGCTGATGTGCCGCTACTGGATCCGGTCATGTACTTGCAGATCGACTCCGCTGTTCCGACAGTGTTCGACGACGGTCGGGTGCGCTGGACCCTCACCGGCACGCAGGTCCGCGGTCCGTCGATCGCCACTCTCATTCCGGTCCGCACCTGGCAGGACGTACTGAACGAGGCGTCCACCTGGGGCGGCCTGCTCGGGCTGTACGCCACATGGCGCGACGTGTTGAAGGGCTGAGGCGATGCTGGACCACTCGGCCGACTACGCCTCGGCGATGCTCGGATCGTTCACCCCGCTCGCGCAGGTCGACGCGTGGGTCAACGGGCAGTTGGTCGCCGATAAGATGCCCGTGGTCTCGGGCTCGGTCACGATGGACTCCACCTCGGCGGTGCACACTTCCGGGTCATTCACCTTCGCCACCGACGACGACTCCCTGATCCCCGACGCCCTCGGGCTGGGGCCGCTCGGCGTCACCGCACAGTTGCATGTGCGGATGGGGATGCAGATCCCCAACGGCCCAGCCGAGCTGCTGTCGTGTGGCTGGCTACGGATCGTTTCCGGGCAGACCAAGGAGTACTGGCAGCAGTACCGCAAGAATCCAACCGACCCGGTGCAGGTCGCACCCCGCGGCGTGACATTGAGCATCGGGCAGGCACAGGACGCGTGGGCCGCGCTCTCAGAGGACCAGTTCTTGGCTCCGGAGCAGCCGCCCTCGCTGACCTCGGTGATCGCGGAGATCACCCGCCTAGCCCAGCACACCGGGGTCACAATCTCGGACCTGTCGGGCATCACCGACAAGGCGATCCCGCAATCCACCGTCTGGGACTACACCACCGACCGTGGTTCGGCGATCCAGACCCTGGCCGACCTACTGAACATGACCGCCCGCATCAACATGGACGGCGCGCTGTCGCTGGTCCCGAAGGCCGTCACTGACCTGTCCACCCCTGATTGGGAGGTGACAGTCGCCGCAGATGCCGTCTCGGTGCCGCTGTTGCAGCAGTTCTCCCGACAGTGGGACCGCGCCCAGATCGGCGCGAACGCGGTCCGCTCGATCGGCACCGCTGCTGACGGGACTCAGCTGATCGGCTGGGCCACCGAGACTGAAGGGCCGTTCGCCTACGGCGGCCCCTACGGGCAGGTCGTAGAGGAGCACGACTCCCCGCTGATCGCCACCGCTGCACAGGCCACTGCCGACGCCGCCACGTACCTGGCGAACCTAAGGGCCAATCGGGTCGCGATCGTCCCGATCACCGTCCCGGCCAACCATGCCTTGGAGACGCTGGACGTGATGGCCGTGACCATCCCCGCTGGGGACGGCACCTACCAGATCACCCGCCTGACGGGCTGGGTGCAGAAGATCACCGCAACGGTCGGGGCCACCACGATGCAGGTCGATCTTGCCGTTCCCCGGAGTTCGCTGTGAGAGACAGCGGATCCCTCGCCGCACAGGTCATCGCGCGCGCCGATCGCGCCGTTCGTTCGGGCGCTGGCCGGACCTTGTCCGGCACCGTCACCGCAATCGACTCATCGGGGAACGTGACCGTGAACGTAGCTGGCGCCATCCTCACTGGCCTGATCATGCTCAGCGCACCCGTGCGCGTAGGTGATCAGGTGACGATCACCGCGCAGGGCGGCACGTACCGCATCATCGGCCCAGCGGTCACGAAAGTGCTGCCATCTTCAGGAACGGTCACCGCGGTCCCGTCCAATTCATCGGTGATCACCGTCTCCACATCACTCGGCTCGCTGAGCCTGCCGTGGAACGCTGCCTACACCCCGACCGTGGCCGACGTGGTGCGGATCCTCTGGCTGGACTCACAGACCGGCTGGGTGCTCGGCAAGGACGGGAAGACCGGCACGCCGACAGACGGCGGCAGTCCCGGCGGTGGGGAAGCCGTCGCACCGCCCCCGGCACCGACGATCACCACAGGGACGATCACGGTCCCCGCCTCGTCCTCGGCGTACTACCTCGGCAGCAAGTGGTACAGCGGCGACGTCCGGCAAGGCACACTGCCCATCGCGCCCAGCTCTCCGTACACGGGCGCCTGGTTCTACAACGGCAAAGTCCGCGCGTCTCTCGCCGGCGCGACGGTCACGCGGGCGCAGATCTGGCTGAACCTGATGGCCAACCTCACCACCACGGGCGCTGCGGCCGTCCACCTGATCAGGGTCGCGAACAACACGCGGCCTGGCGGAGCGCTGACCTTCGACACCGGCAACACGTATGACGCCTCGCTTAAAGAGGGTCAGTCCGGCTGGTTCGACATCCCGATCACGTTCGCGCAGGCGCTCGTTGATGCGGGCGGCTCGATCGGAATCCACAACAACCCCGGGCTCGTCCTGGCCGGCCTGGACACCTCGGGTTCGGCTGGTGCCCTCAAGATCACCTGGCAAAGGAGTAGCTAATGCCCGGAACCACCTCGATCCACTCCCTGCGCTATCCGCTGATCAGCGAGGCGCCGGACGGGCCCACGCAGATCGGCAACCTTGCCGACGACGTGGACGCGACGCTCCCGTACTACGGCTCAAGCGCGCCGTCCTCACCGGTCGCGGGCACGATGTGGGTCGATGCTGACGACGGCACCTGCAAGATCTATTCCGGCTCGGCGTGGGTGGACGTCACGTCGGATACCGGGTGGATCTCGACGGGTCTGGCGATCGCGTCCGGGCTGACGTCGAACTCTCTCGCCTATCGCGTGCAGGGTGATCGGGTGTATTGGCGTGGCGGCGTGTACGGCACGGCGCCCGCCGCGAACGGGGTCATCGTTTCGGTGCCGAACGCTATCCAGGTCCCGCTACGCGCCGTGTTCACCCTGCAGAACGCGTCCGGTGCTGTCGCTGTGGCCGCGATCGGCAACTACGCGGGCACCGGCACCGCTACGAGCCTGCTGTTCAAGGGCATGGCCGCCGGCTCGTGGAGCACCACGTCCGTGAACACGATGGACTTCGCGGGCGTGTCGTGGAGCCTGACGGCGTGATCATCATCGATAGGGCATCAGGCAGGCCCGATCGCGATCCAGCCCGAGTCTGAGCTGACGACCGAAGGGAGGAGCGGTGAGCAATGCGTACTTCATCGCTGAGTTACCGATCGCGACGACCGCGATCCTCGCTGCAGGCGGCTACGGCTGGCAGCGGTTGCAGCACCGCCTCGACAAGCAGGACGCCGCGATGATCAAACAGAACGAGGCGCTGATCGCGATCGGCACCAAGATCGGGCAGCACGACAAGTCGATCGACGACCTGTGGTCGAAGAAGGGCCAGCAGGACAAGGCGATCGACGCGCTGAAGCAGTCCACGACGGAGCTGGCGACGATCGTCCGCTACCTGCAGGAGGGCAAGTAGGTGACCGACACTCGCGTCCCGGACGGTCTGCTCGAGCAGGTCGTCTCCGGTCGTCCTGTGGCTGGGGTGTATCCGACGGCGTTGGAGTGGCGTCTGGCGGTAGAGGTGCGGGCGTTGCGCCGTCAGGTCGAGTGCCTGGCCGGGGTGGCTGAATCCCGCCTGCATTAGCCCCACTCGACACCCACTCTCAAGCTGATCTTTCGAATAGGCCTCCGCAACCGCGCGGGGGCCTTCGTCGTCCCCGGAGGAAGAATTGCCTACGACACCAAGAGGTTTCGGCCTCGGACTGATCCCCGATGTACCGGATGATCGTGACCGGCTACACGCCGCCACACCAACGCCGTACCAGTTCATCGACCTCGAACCGGACCCGGCGACCCCACCCATCTGGGATCAGGGGCAGTTGGGCAGTTGTTCGGCGCATGGCACCCTCGCCGCGTTTCTGTTCGCCGCTGCGAAGTCGGGCGCGGACGACCCGATGCTCAGTCGCCTGCAGTTGTACTACGACACCCGGGTGCTGGAAGGCACCGTCGATCAGGATGCGGGCGGGATGATCCGCGACGCGATCAAGGCCACCACGCAGGGCATCGCCCCGGAGGACCTGTGGCCGTATGACGTCAGCCAGTTCGCGGTCCAGCCGCCCGACAGTGTGCGTGCGGCGGGGTTGGCGAACGTCGGTCTCGACTACGCCCGTGTCGGCTGCGACCACGGGGCGATCCAAGGGTGTCTGTCGCAGGGGTTCCCGGTCGTGATCGGTGTGAGCCTCTACTCCTCGTTCGAGGATCAGGTGACGTTGGCTTCTGGTGTGGTGCCGATGCCCGGCCCTGACGAGCAGGTGATCGGTGGGCATTGCATGGCGATCTTCGGTGTCGGGTTCGGCCGGGAGTGGCGCGACTACCCGAACGCCGAACCCGACACGCTGTACGTCAAGGTCCGCAACTCGTGGGGCCTCGTCTATCAGGGACGCACGGGTTACTGCCTGATCCCCGCCGACTACATGCCGCTGTACGGCAGCGATTTCTGGGTAATCCGGAAGGCCTCGTGATGGGGCCGATGCTGAGGCTGTACGCCGGCGCCACGTCAGTTGAACCATCGCGGTTCTCCTCGACGGTGTGGCGATGGTGGGCCATCACGGTGGCGTTGCTGGTCGCTGCCGCGATCGCGTTCTTTCTGGTCTACGAGTTCTGGGTGCTGGCTCACGGCCGGCCGCAGGACACGCTCAGCGCGCAGGTGTGGCGGCTGCTGCAGGTCGCCCCCGGCCCGGTGTCGGGCTGGTCGGCGGTGCGGGTCCTGTCTCTCATCACGTGGTTGACGGCATGGACGTTCATTGACCTGCTCGTCATCTGGTTGACGGGCCACTTCTGGATCGGATGGTGGAGATGATCAGGCGCCTGTACGCGTGGGTGAGACGGGTCATTGCGGTGTTGACCGCGACCCGGGCCCGCAAGATCGCGTCGGCTGTCGTGTCGCTCGCTGTCGCTGCCGGTGGGACGGTCGGCGGGTTGGCCGTCACCAGAACCACACCGTTCGCTGCACCACTGACCGTGGTCGCACCGCCGCACGCTATCGACTGCTCCTTCGCCTGCCCCACCCCAGCCAAGGCGCGGGCGGTAGGGGTCACCGTCGCCGCCCGTTACCTCACCGGCAGCGGGAAGGCACTCAGCAAAAACGAGGCCATCGCATGGCAGGCCGCTGGTGTGAGTGTGCTGTTGAACTACGAGGCGTCCGCTGGTGCCGCGTTGGGTGGTGGTGACACTGGTCTGGCCGCCGGCCGCGCCGCGTGTGCGGCGGTGACGGCGCTCGGTGTGCCGAAGGGTCTGCCGATCTACTATTCGGTCGACTTCGACGTCACGTCGTCCCAGATGCTGGCGGTGCGTGCATACATCGCGGGAGCTGGCGCTGCGTGCCCCGGTTACCCGGCGCGGGCGTATGGCGAGTACGACGTCTGCCAGGCCCTGAAGACCTGGTGCTGGCAGACCTACGCCTGGTCGGGCGGGAAGATCAGCGAGTACGCCGTGTTCCGGCAGTACTCCAACGGTCACAGCTTGGCGGGTGGGACGGTCGACTACGACGAGGTCCTGGACGCGACGCATCTGGGCGCGTGGAGCAAGGCAGCCCCCAAGCCCCCGGCCAAGCCCGCGGTCAAGAAGACGTTGCACCGCACCTGGCCCAAGTACGCCAAGAGCAACTACTACGGCCAGATCACTGGGCCGAAGGCCAGCCTGGGCGGCGCGAGTAAGTCTGAGCGCGCCGACGTGAAGGCGATAGAGAAGCGGATCAACGCATTCGATACGCACAACAAGATCCATCTCAAGATCCGTGTCCGCACGGATGGGATCTACGACAACCACACCGCCAAGGCCATCAAGAAGTGGCAGCGGTACGAGCACCGCAAGCAGACCGGCCACATTCACCGGGCCGACTGGAACGTCCTGTTCACCTACTGAGGAGATTGACCATCATGGCTGGACTTTCGCAGGCGGCGCAGCAGACCGCCCTCGACGCTGTGTTCCCCACCAGTGGTGGGACGGACTACATCGCGTGGTCGGAGGACGGTTCGACGGAGTCGGCGCATCTGGCGCGTACCGCGATCGGTGCGACCGGCTGGGCCGCCGCGACTGCCGCGACACCGTCCGTGAAGGCGAACAACACCGCGCTCACCACGGCCGCCGCCTCGGGCTCGGGGACGATCAGCCATTTCGCGGTCTTCTCCGCCGCGTCGTCCGGGACGCAACTGACGGACTGGACCGCGCTCACAGCGTCCAAGACGGTGGCGTCGGGTGATGAGCTGACCGTGGCGGTCGGGGCGATCTCAATCACCCTGGACTAGCCGATGGCCAATCCGGTCACGACGATCAGCCCGTCATCGCTGCCGGCGATGACGCAGGGCGTGCCGTACTCCCAGCAGGTCAGCTCGGACGGCACCGACCCGCGGACCGCCACGGTCCTCGACCGTTCCCGCACCACTCTCATCCAGGAGGCATGATGCGGCTCAACCGCGCCGAGAGGGACTGGTACTCGGTCTCGATCACCACCACCCCCACCCTGGCTGGGACGTGGCAGGCATCCTTCGACGCCGGGACGACCTGGCTCGACGGCACCGCATCGGATGGCACGTGGGCGTGGCTGATCGCCGGCCCCGATTTCGACGCCACGGCGGTGGGGATGGACGCGGCGGACACGCAAGCCACGGTCACCAGATCGCTGCGCCCCCTGCTGCGGATCGCGGACGCCCCTGTCCTCGACGTCGAGACCGGACCGACGATCACCCTGGTCTGACAGCTCCTCGATACTGCCCCCCTGCTCGATGCCGGGGCCGGATCCCGCCTCACCCCTGACTCCGGTCGGTGGGTGAGGCGGCTTTCGGCATTCTTACCGGTAGCGGCCGAGCACGTGCGCGGGGCGAGAGGACCATTGTCCCCATTCTGTCCCCAGCGAAAATAGTGAGAGGCCCCGTGACCAATGATCACGGGGCCTCTGAGTCGGGTGAGTGACGGGGCTCGAACCCGCGCATGGAGTACGGTGGAATCGAACACGGACGTACTCTGGGCCAGCAAACACGGGGCATGTAGCCTCCGAGTACGTTCTATATTCGACGTATCTACCGGCTAAGTTGTCCCCAATGGGGACACAAGTCAACGGCGTACAGGAGGGCTAGTCATGGCGTCTATCGAGGTCCGCGAACTCCCCCTCTCCATCACCTACCGAGTCTGCTGGCGCGAGGACGGCGCCAAGCAGTACGAGTCGTTCTCCGCCGCACGCGATGACCGCACCGGAACACGGAAGGCACGCGCGGACGCCGAGGAGTTCAAGCGGCACGTCGAGGTCGACGGCAAGGGCCGCAACCGCTGGCCACGCGGCTGGACCCCCGGCGTCGGATGGGACGTCGAGGACGAGACGGTCCCGCGCTTGAGGGACTACGCAGCCAAGACCCTCGCCGCGCGCTCCAAGGCCGACGAACACACCCGGCACGGATACGAGACGATGCTGCGGCTACACATCAACCCCGTCATCGGCCACAAGCGCCTCAACGCCGTTACCCGCTTCGACGTGATCGCCGTCGCGGACGCCCTGCGCGCCAAAGGCCGCGCACCGAAGACGATCGCGAACGTCCACGCCTTCCTGTCCTCCATCCTGGACGACGCGATGAGCAAGGATCGGCTGATCGACTTCAACCCCGCGAAGGGTGCCCTGGACGCCCCGCCGGCGACCGGGGACGAGATGGTGTTCCTCACTCACGCCGAGTTCGCGCTGCTCGCCGCACAGCTCGAGGAGGGCATGCCACGCGACCTGATCACCCTGCTGGTCGGGACGGGAATGCGGTGGGGCGAGGCCACCGCCCTGCAAGTCCGGGACGTGGACGGCTCGACCCTGCGCGTCCGCCGAGCATGGAAACGACGGAAGAACTCCTGGGAGCTGGGGGAACCGAAGACCCGCCGATCCCGCCGGGACCTGGACCTCTCGCCCAAACAAGACGCGCTGTTGAAGCGTTATGTCAGGGGCAAGCTGCCGACCGCGATGCTGTTCACCCTGCCCGACGGGTCGCCCGTGAGACACGCCAACTTCTACCTACGCCAATGGGCACCGGCCGTGTTCGCGGCCCGCTGCTGCGACACCTGCCGCCCCGCGCTCATGGCCGACTTCGCGGCGTGGGAACGAGCATGGCGGGCCAACTACAAGCGGAAGGTCAAGCGGGAAATCCCACGCCCCGAGCCGTGCCAGCACGCGGGCGCACTGCAGAAACGGCCCCGCATTCACGACCTACGCCACACCCACATCTCCTGGCTGATCGACGCGGGGATCAACCTCGCCGAAATCCAGCGGCGCGCAGGGCACGAGTCGATCCAGACCACCGTCGACCGATACGGCCATCCCCGGGGCGCGGCTGAGGCGATCACCGCGGCCGTGGATGCGGCGCTGGGCTAGTCGTCGCCCTCATCGCTCCAGCCGTCCACGGCGAGTTGATAGTCGAGCTTTGCCGCGTAGGCGCGCGCCGCGAGCGCGAGGAGAAGCCAGAGCGCAAACGTCACGACGCCCGAAGCAATGATCGTGATCCCGACGCCCATCCATGGATGGCCATCGGTGCACGCCTGGGAGAAGCCGCTACCCGCACACGTCTGCTCCTTGTGCGCCGCGACAGCCCACCCGCTGATCACGCCACCGAGCAGCATGATGATCGCGATGAAGATCACGAATGCGGCGGTGTCGTCCAAGGAAGTCGCGCGTTTTGACAGGCGCGCCGCCGCCATCTCAGCCGCAATCGTCGTGTCGCTCATGTTTCCCTCCCGGATTTGATGCGGACGTTGAGCATCTTGCCGCATCCCAAAACGGTCTCAACGGGCCAGAAGCGGACGTTTGGGTACGACACGGTTACGGCCTTGTGAAGTCACGCACTCGCGCATATGTTCTATTCCTCACGGATGGGGAGGTGAGCAGATGCCATTGCTCTCATTGGGCATGACGGT
>Ga0164242_10000612_pt1 | contig 43379 bp, 37 predicted proteins | sample OricomgcompostMG_FD_108783 | JGI IMG/M metagenome (GOLD analysis project Ga0164242, IMG submission 108783) | Miracle-Growth compost microbial communities from Emeryville, California, USA - Original compost - Miracle growth compost (MG) ... | reverse complement strand
GTCTGCGAGATTACGAGAAGCGGGTCGAGGATGCAGGGTTATCTCGCTAACGCTCCCTGCAAAAAATAAGTGCCAATTCCAACAGCACTGTCTCCGCTAAGGCCCAGGTCGCTCTCGCGGCCTGATCGTACTTAGCGATCTAAGAGACCGTCAGTCCGGGAATGCTCTCTACCCGGATCCTGGCGTCAGCTAGAGAGATTGCTTCTACGTATCGTCATGGGGCGTAGAGGGACTCCAACCGTGACTGGGTTCGTCGGATCAGCTGCCAATGGCAAGTTCCGGGACCGAGTAAAGCGCCGTCATTGGATACGCCCGTAGAAGGCGTATGACCACAGCGATGGACGGGGGTTCAATTCCCCCCATCTCCACACGATTGAGCGAAGTACGAGAGCAAGCTTGCTTGCTCTCGTACTGAGCGATTGAGTGTTGAGGCGCGTAGCGCCGAACACCATTCGGGTCGTTGTCGCGAACTGTTGATATCCGCGAAAATCACGCGGAAGTCGGGGCCTCGTCTGGAAACGGACGAGGCCCCGACTGCGTCTCGTGCCCAGACTTCGCCTCGGAAAGAGCCATTCGTGCTTAAAGCGCGAGTTGAAAGTACGCGCTGCTCGGGTCGTCCGTGTAGTCAGCGAAGGGGCCCCGGCGGCGGAATCCGTGCTTCGAATAGAGCGCATGAGCAGGGGCGAAGTACTCCTGGGTCCCCGTCTCGAGATTGAGTTCACGGATGCCCCGGGTACGGCACTCTGCGAGGATCGCCGCCAGTATCGCGCTGGCCACGCCGCGGCCACGAGCCGCAGCACTCGTGCGCATCGACTTCACCTCACCGATCGTTGCGCTGTGCTGCTTCAGGGCGCCGACGCCGAGCAATTGTCGTGTCTCGGCTTCACGGGCGGACCAGAACGTAATACTCGGATGCGCAAGCGCGTCAGGATCCAGCGCATGCACGCTCTCTGCCGGCGACGTCGCGAACATGTCACGCAGATGCTCCTCAAGCAGCGCGAGCACGTCGGTCGCCTTCGGGTCGTCTACCGCGATGATCACGCCTTTGAGATTAGTGATGACAGTTGCGCGAGCTGCATCTCGACAAGGGTCGCTGTCGCGAGCTGTTGAGATCTCTTCTTCCGTCGTGCTACGAACCTGTTCCGACGGCGAGGAAGGCAGTGCCGAAGCACAGTTCGGTCCAGGATGCGTCGTCGAGACATTCCTGCATGGCAGTGTGGATGGTCTCCCACGGACGGCGCATGATCCATTCGTCGAGGGAACCAGAGGTCGGAACAATGGCGGTGCCGAGTCGGGTCAGCCAAAGCGGGGTCCTGTCGGGGATCTTGAGATCCAGCACCACCCAACGACCGCCCGTGGAGAGCGCAGCGGCGCCGTTTGCGATGACTTGTGCGCACCCCTCCACCTGCGTGAGAGCGTAAGTGGAGAGGATTGCTCCGATCCCCGCCGGGAAGCCGAATTCGACCGCATCGACCTGCAGGAGGCTGACGTTGCTCCATCCGTTCGCTTCGACCCGTTTCGCGGCCCGCGCGAGCATGGCATCGGTCAGGTCGATGCCGACGATGCGGCCCTTCACGCCCACAGCCCTTTCGATCAACGGGAAGTTGAGACCCGTGCCACACGCGACCTCGACGACGGTGTCGCCCGCGTGCAGGTCGAGCGCTCGTACGGCGCGTGCCCGCTGAGCGCTCTGCGGGTAGCCGGGTACCGGGTAGAACCGGGAGGTGAGGTCGTAATGCTCGGCCTTCTTGCGGTAGGTCTCGATCAGACGCTCCCGCCGGTTGATCGGGTGTCTCATGGCCGGCCTCCGTCTGCGTGCGCGTCGTGCTCGACCGCGGCCTTGATCGCAGCCATCTCCACGTTGCTCACGCGTTGAACCTGACTCTGCAAGGCGCGACGGGGAATGGCGCGCATGACGTTGGCGATGTCGACCTCGACCCACATCATCGAGTTCGTCCGCTCGTCGCCCTCCGCCGAGAGTTCCATTCCCCAGCGTGCCGCGGAGCTCCCCATCGTTCCGGCGAACGCCATGAAGTGGGGAGGATCGAGCACGGTCACCTGCTCACTGCGATGGTGGACCCAGCCGTAGTCCTTCGCCTTCTGCTCTATCCAGGTGCCTGGCCGCAGCGGGCCGTGGTCGCGCATCCGGCATTCGAGCACGGTCGGCGCCCATTCCCGCCAACGCTCGACGTCGCACAGGTAGCTCCACACCTCGTCGATTCGCCTCGCGATGATGATGCGGCTCTCAGTTCTGACCGTCATGCCTCAGCCCTTCGAACCGTAGGCGGTGAGGAAGCGGTCGCGGAATGCATCCATCGGCCAGAGCGGGGCTTCGTGCGTCGGCAGGAGGCCCGGCTGCCAGTGCCACCCGGCAATCGGCTGAAACACCGATGCGGACTTCGAGATGATGCTGATCGGTACTTGGTGATTCGCACCCTTGCCGCTGACGATCGTGGCCGGTTGGTGATCGCCGAGCGCGATGACGACGAGGTTGGGATCGTTCACGTGCTGCAGGAACGAGAACAGTGAGCGCAGCGTGTACTGCACGGACTCGCCGTAGAACTGCTGGACGGTCGCGTCGTTCTGCCAAACCTGTTCGGACGACTCGCTCTGGGCTGGTTGGGAGTCGTAGATCGAACCGTCACCGATCTGCGACCACGGCACGATCTGAGGCAGTGGGGCCCAGGGGGTGTGGGAGGAGACCAGGTCGATCTCTGCCATGACCGGGGTGTGCCTGCCCGCGAGCTCGTGATCGGCGAAGTATTTCCACGTGTACTGGTCGGGGATGCGCGCATATCCGAACCTCGGGCCGGTGTACCCGACGTTCCCGGAGTTCAGCAGGGTGCCGTAGTGATAGAACGACGTGCCGTACGGCCAAGGCCGAGCGTCGGACGGCACGTCGCTGACCGTTCGCCAGCCGCCCTTGCGGAACGCATCGCTCAATGTGAAGCGGCTGCTGCGGATCACGGTGTTATAGAGCGATTGTTCGTCGATCCGCAGGCCGGTCTGGAGGGTGGAGTGCGCGAGCCAGCTGAGCCCGCCGAAGGTCGGTGAGGTGAGCCAGGCGCTCTCACTGGTGTATCCGTCGCCGGCCAGTTCTGCCTCGCCTTCCCGAAGAACCTTGTCCACCCCTCCGGAGAAGGCCGTTCCCTGAACGGCTACCTGCCCGTAGCTCTCGATGAACGCGAAGACGACGTCCTTCCCGCGCAGTGAGGTGAGGAGATCGGATGCCGGCTGGCTCGCGAAGGGGTCGTCCGCGGCATCCCTGGAGAGGGCGGACTGAGCACCAAGGCTCTTCGACGCCTCCGAGGTCGCGGCTCCCAGGGCATCCACGGATGCCGCTGCCGCAGTGGGCTGGCCCGCCACGAGTTGGGCTCCGGTCAACGCAGCGATGACCCAGATCGCTGACGCGGTGGTGACGATCGCGGGACCGATGCGCAGATGCCGGCGGACGGCGGCGCCGACCCGCAGTGCGGAGAACGCGAGGGCGACGGCCAGCCCGGCTGCGACGAGCAGGGCCACAGCGACCAATAGGGCAGCGGGCACCGCTCCCATCGCGTCCGAGATGACGCCGAAGGCATCGTTCAACTGCTGCCAGTCGGCCGGATCGAAGTGGGTGTCGAGTACTTGCTCGTACCCGAGATCGATTCCGGCGAGCAGAATGGCCACCACGACGAAAGCGCCGAACAGCGACGCGCAGGCTACCCGAACCGGCTTCCAGGGCACGATGTAGAGCACGAACAGCACGGCGAGCGATTCGAACGGAATCCTGGCGAACCCTAGAGCCGAGCCGGTGGAGACGATACCGGGGACCAATGGTGCGGCAATGAGAAGCACGATCGCCAGCGCGAGCATCGCCGCCCGCCGAGGATGCTCGGCGACGGTCCGCGGCATGGGGCCTGTCATCGCCGGTCCTCGAACCTCTCGGAGAGGGCGTATCGCAGCAACACGACGTCCCCGATCTGCCTGGCGGAGACGAGGTCCGCCCTGTTCGTCGCTGTCCACGGGTAGAGGCCGGGCCCGAACACACGTGGCGCTCCCTCTTCAGCAACGAAGAACGGCGCGACCACGAGTTGCAGCTCGTCGACGAGGCCCGCCGTGAGGAACTGCGTGAGAAGGATGCCGCCGCCCTCCACCATGAGCCGGCGAACGCCGCGTCGCGCGCCCAGATCGTCGAGGAGCGCGGTCATCGTGACGTGCGTTCCCAGTCCGATGACGGTGGCCAGCTCACCGAGGCTCGCCCGCACGAGGCTCTCGCTCGATGCGGGGCAGTAGACCAGGCGAGTGCAGTCGCCTGTGGTGAAGAACGATGAGCTCGCGGGGAGGAGGCCGCTCGCTGTGACGGTGATCTTCGTCGGTGAGGAGCCGAGGCCCTCGGCCATACGCCGCTCACGACGAGCGCCGTCGCGCACGAGCAGGCGCGGATCGTCGCGGCGCACGGTCGACGCGCCGACCATGATCGCGTCGCTGGATGCGCGAACAGCGTCGACCCGGTCCAGGTCGGCCGCGTTGGACATCACCAGCCGGTGCGGTTGCGCCGTGTCGAGGTAGCCGTCGATCGACATCGCGCAGCTCACGGTCACGTACGGGCGATCACTCATAGGGCTTCCCCCTGCCGAACGCTCAGCGAGGCATCCAGCGGTGGCCGGGAATCACCTACTACGGCGCGTTCACCTGCATTCTCCCCGGAACGCGTCCGGCCCCCGTGGGCGCGGATGCGATCGCCGACCAGCACCAGTGCACCAGGTGCGACGGCGATCATGGCGAGCATCCCGAATGCCGCCGACACCGTCAGTCCCGTCGAGGCGCCCAATCCGATCAAGGCGAAGGCCGATGCGCTTGCCGCTTCGCGCGGGCCCCAACCGCCGACGTTGACCGGGATCGCGGATGCGCCGAGCACGACGAGCGCAACCGCTCCTAAGTTGCCTGGAACGGCTGTCGCTCCCGCGGCGAGCCCCGCGACGATGAACAGCGCACAGAACGAGCCCGTCACGACGATCGAGGAAATCACCACGGTTGCAATGGTGCGGGGTCGAGAAAGGAGCGGCGAGAGCAGCTGAAGCTCGCGCCGGAGCACGCGACGCCCCGGCGTCGTCAGCGTTGCCAGACACACGGCTGTCACAGCGACCGCGGACAGCACCGCACTTGCCAGCGCGAGCCCTCCGAGTGCGGAGGTCATCCCCAGCGGGACCAGCACGGCCAAGGCCAGAGCGATCTGCACGAACTGCCCGAGGACGCGCTCGGTCGCCACGGCTCGCGCTGCCGTTCGCACGTTGCCCGCCTGGCGTCCGTGGTCGTACGCACGGTGCACATCACCGAGAATCCCGCCCGGGAGAACCGTGTTGAGGAACTGCGAGCGGTAGTAGGCGAAGAACGCCGCACGCCAGGTGAGTCGAATCCCGAGCCCGTGGGCGATTTCTCGCCATCGCCAGGCCGCGGCGGCTGTCGCGACGCCGACGAGCGCGAACGCGATGAGGATCGTCGGAGCCGAGACCGAGGCGAAACCGCGCACGAACGGGCCGGCGCCCACCGCGAGTAGGGTGGCCGCGACTATCGCCAGTGGGACGGCAATGCGAACGGCGACACGGAGCCGTACGGAGGTCTTGCTCAATGGGGCCATGCCAGCACGTCCTCATGAGAGAGCGTCACGCGCAACGCGCCGGCCGCGGCCTGGTACCGACGGAGCCGAGAGAACTGTTCGGCGGCGCCCGCCAGTTCCGGGCGCTGCTCGACGGCGGCGCCGAGCCAACCGTCGAGCCATTCGAGCACCAGTTCCGTCTGCCCCGGGCCGAGCCGCCATGGCGTATGGGCGATGCCGACGTGCCATCCGGCGGCACGGAAGAGCCCGGTCACGACCGGTACGGCTTGTGGTCCGAGAAGCCGGCGCCCGCCCTCGTTGCGGCGCTGGTGCTCGTTGAAAGCAGCATTGAACTCGGCATCGAGCTCATCGACTGGGCTCAGACTCGCACGTCCCGTGACGGTCAAGCTCATGAAAGCGGGCACGCCTGCGGCCACGCACGCCATCGCGATACGCTCGGCCTCTGCTTCTGTGATCACGTCGAGGAGAGCGGATGCCGTGACTGCAGACGCGCCGTTGAACGCGTCGGTTCCGAGGTCGGCGAGGTCGGCGATCCTCACGTCCGAGACGACCGGCCGGCCGGCACCATCGACGACCGACCGGAGATCCGACTGGGCCAGAATGCCCGCATCGCGGTCGTGCAGCACCCACCGCTGCGGACCGGGGAGCCGGGGAGCAGTCCATCTCGCCATCGAGCCTGTTCCTGATCCGAGGTCGTGCACCGTCACCGGGCCCGGCCCGATGAGTCTGGAGAGCGCTGCGGCGAGTCTCCTCGAGCGAGCCGCATCGTCGGCCGCGGCTCGCCGGGCCAGCCACTCGGCTGTGACAGTCGTCGTGGTCATGCTGCGATCAGCGCCTTCTCGACCTCTGCGGCGGTTTCTTCCCAGCGGGGAAGCTGGTGGCGCGCGTTCCGGGCTTCGCGGCGGAGTCGATCCCTGAGCGCCGGGTCTGTCAGCCAGGATCGGATGGCGCCGGCGAGTGCCACCTCGTCGTCGGGATCCACGAGAATCGCCCCACCGCCGGACAACGTGTCCGGGATGCCTCCGACTGCCGCGGCAAGCACGGGGATGCCACGCGCTCGCGCCTCTGCGATCGCCATGCCGGAGCTCTCCAGTCGCGATGGGGCGATGAGGAGGGAGCTGCGTCGATACGCGGCCTCGAGCTCTTCGGCGTTGAGCACGCCGGGCAACGTCACGTTGCCATCGAATGCGGCCGCGTTCTCGGCTACCCGGCGAGCGAACAGGTCGAATGGCACCATCGAGCCGGCCATCAAGCATGTCCAATCGGTCCGGTGCAGTCGTGCGAGCGCCTGAAGAAGAAGATCCTGACCCTTATGCGGCGCGATGACGCCGACGCAGATGAGGTCGCCGTCGCGCGAGGGCACTGCCGTCGGCGCAGCGTGCACTCCGGGACGGGCGATCGTGGTGAGATCGCAGGTCAACGGCGTGCGTCTCGTCAGCTCGTCAGCCGTCCAGCGGCTCGTCACGACCACCCGGCGGGCGCTCTGCACCGCACGCAGTTCGGCGTGGGTCGTCTCGGATGACGCGCCCGGGAATGCCGAGGCCACCATGTGAGCGAGCAGCACGATGCGTATGCGATCGCTCACCGCCTCGATCGCGCCGGGCATCCAGCCCGCCACGAGGCCGTCGACGAGTGCCAGCGCCCCATCCGGTACGGCGAGGAGCGCGGCGGCGCCTGTGGCAGCGTCGACGACCTCGTGGCTGATCACGGTCCAGCCGCGCAAGCGCAATCCGGCAATCAGCTCGCGGTCGTAGACGTTTCCACCGCTGACGCGGTCGACATCGTCGATCCACGCGGGAACGAGCACGTGCACCGTACGGGCGATCATTCGAACTCCACGTCGTACGCGGCCCAGGCCACAGGCGACTCGCGCAGGGTGACGGAGATCCCGGCCAACGGGTTCGATCCGAGTGCTCCTTCGCGGACTGCCGCTGCCAGCCGATCTCCGATCACCTGGCAGAGGCGCTCGGTCGTGGTGTTCACCCCTGCGAACTCGGGGAGGTCGTCGAGGTTGCGGTACGAGTATGACGCGACGATCGCTGCCAGTTCGCTCGTCGCCTGGGCGATGTCGACGACGACCCCGTCGGCATCCAGTTCCGCTGCACGAAAACTCGCCTCGACGACATAGGTGGCGCCGTGCAGGTTCTGGGCGGGTCCGAACACTTCGCCGCGCAGGCTGTGCGCGATCATGAGGTGGTCCTGCACCGTCACGCTGAAGGTCATTCGGCACTCCAATCGATGGTGTGGCACAGCGGGGATCCCGTGCCTTCGGCAAGCGACGCGACGATCGCTGGAAGCGCCCTCCAACTCGAGGTCTCACCGAGCAGCGCGTCGAAGATCGGGTCCTGCAGGAGGCGCATTGCGAGTGCCAGCCTCTCGTTCGTCGTACGATGCGACCGCCGGCTCAGAGCGACGGCGCCCACTTGGCTGGAGCGGATGGTCAACCGGCGGGAGTGGAAATCGGCTCCGAGATCGAGTGGAAGCGGTTCGTCGCCGTACCAGCTGGCGACGATCACCTCGCCGTCGGTCGGTGCGGCACGCAATGCCCACTGCAATCCCGACGCCGCTCCGCTCGCCTCGATCACCACGTCGGCATCCGGGATCGTCTCAGACGGGCTCCTGAGATCTGCGCCGAGCGCCGCAGCGACCGGCGCTCTCGCGGCGTCGACCTCGACGAGGGTGACCTGGATGCCGCGAATGCCGTTGAGCACTGCGGCGACGGCACATCCGATCAGACCGGCGCCCACGATCACGATCCGATCCCCGACCTGCGGGCGGGCATCCCACACGATGTTGATCGCGGTCTCGACCGCGCCGACGAGCACCGCGCGCCGGGTGGGAACAGTGTCGGGAACGGGTGTGAGCGCTGCTACGGGAACCGTGAAGCGGGACTGGTGCGGGTGGAGCGCGAACACGGTCCGGCCCTTCAGCCCGTCCGGGCCGGCGTCTACCACGCCCACCGCCAGATAGCCGTACTTCACCGGGAACGGGAAGTCGCCGGCCTGAAAGGGAGCGCGCATCCGCTGCCACTCGCGCACCGGGACCCTTCCACGCGCGACGAGCGTTTCCGTTCCGCGGCTGACACCGGTCCACAGGGTGCGCACCGTCGCCTCGCCCTCGATCGCGGTCCTCAGGGGTTCGCTCCTGAGTTCTGCCGTTCCCACACCGGTCGTCCACAACGCGACGGCGGAATCCGCGTCGGGCTGAACCGCAGAGGGCCGTGGCCACGTGGTGTCCATGACAACCATGATGAGTACACGGAGGGCATATGGGAACGGTTCAGTCGGCTCCCTGGTGGTGGGCTGCGGCCGGGCTGGCCGCCATCGGCGCCGTGCACTCCGTCACGCCGCTCTCTCCTGCTGCTTTCGCGGCAGGGCTCGCGTACCTGCTTGCGTCATCCGTCCTGCTCTCGCTCGGCCTCCGACGGGGTGAAGCGGCACGCTTCGGTCCGGCGAACGCGGTGACGGCGACCCGCTCCGTGCTCGTAGCGATCGTGACAGCGATGGTCGTCTCGTCGTTCAGCACGCCGGTCCCGGCACCGATCCTGGTCTCGACCGTCGCAGTCGCGCTCGCGCTCGACGCGGTCGATGGTTATGTCGCGCGCCGAACGGCGACCGTGACCGAGCTCGGGGCACGATTCGACATGGAGGTCGACGCGTTCCTGCTACTCGTGCTGTGCGCGTACGACCTGCGATACGTGGGTGTCTGGGTTCTCGCGATCGGGCTGATGCGATACGCGTTCGTCGGCGCGGCGTGGCTGCTTCCCTGGATGGGCGCATCCTTGCCACCTCGATACTGGCGCAAGGTCGTCACCGCGATTTGCGGCATCGCCCTCACGATGGTGGCGACGGGCTCGCTTCCTGGATGGCTCGACTCGGCCCTGGCCGGGATCGCACTCGTGTTGCTCATCGAATCGTTCGGGAGGGACGTGGTGTGGCTAGTTCGCGCCAGGCAACGCGTTGCCGTCGAGGAACCTGCCCGGGTGCGACCGCACAGTTGACCGTGACGTGAACCGGCGAAGCTCCTCCGTCGTGTCTGAAGCAGAGAGCCCTCGACGGGGGCAACGATCGAAAGCAGGTAGGGTCATGGCCGCGAGCAGGCAGAGCATCCAATGGTTGTGGCGCATTCTGAGCGTCATCGTCCTGGTCTTCGTGGGAGGCATCCATCTCTTCCTCGTCTTCGACGGCGTCGGCGGACTACTCGGCACGCTCTTCGTGCTCAACTCCGTGGCGGCGTTCGTGCTGGCGATCGCCATACTCGTCTTTCGCGATCGCCTGCTGCAGGCGGCGCTCGCGCTCGGTCTGCTGTTCCTCATCGAAAGCCTGCTCGCCCTCTGGCTGGCGCTGACCGTCGGCCTGTTCGGCATCCGGGAGGTGTGGACGTTCACCCTCGTTCCCGAGACCGTGGTCGTCGAGTCGGTGGGCATCGTCATACTGGCGATCGCGACCGGTGTGGCGTTGCGTGATTCACGGCAAGCGCAAGCCGCCGGATAGCCGGTTGGAGGCGGATGCGACCGCTGCGCTCCTCCCGCTGTCGACGCCGGGAGAATCCTGAGATGTCGCGGCCGCACCAGGTTCTGAGGCGCGATCAATGATGTCATCGTTGACAATCGAATGTCATCGTTGACATACTGGGCGGCGGCCACGTACGAACGTGGCCGTAAGCGCTCAGTGAGGAGTGACGATCGCGATGACATTACGGAAATTGATCGGCGCGGCAGGAGTGTTGGGCACCGTCCTGACACTGCTGGTGGCTTCCCCCGCCCTGGCGACGGCACCGCCTTCATCCCACTCCGGCGGGCAGCCGGCCGATCCGAACGGCGGACTGGTGGTCAAGGACGTTCAGTTCCTCGGCCCGGTCGATCAGAACGCACACGTCGTCGCGCGCGACAACGGGCAAAGCGTCGAGTATCAGGGGAAGTCCTACTGGTTCTTCGACGACACGATGCTCCAGAATCCGACGGGCTTCCTCTCCAGCACGGCCGCCGTCACCACCGATCTGAACGCCGGCGACGGGATCAGCCTACAGTCGGCGAACCCGTTCGACCTGACCGACACCGGTTCTCCGACCGAGTTCGTCCCGTACTCCGCCGCCGAGGTGCAGTTCCAGAAGGACCACGCCTCCAGTGACTGCACCGGCTCGACGGACGTCTTCTGCGGCACGCAGTTCGCGTTCTGGCCGGGTTCTGCCGTCGCCGACCCGGCGCACCACCGTATCCTCGTCTTCTACGGCAAACTCTGCCGCGGTGGGCTCGACACCGGCCCGTGCGCGTCTGGATTCGTCGGTCAGGCTCTCGGCAGCGGAATCGTCTCGGTCGACATGCGCACGCACCAGATCACTCGCTTGAACATCGAGAACCAGGACACCTCCCTGACCAGCCCCGAAGGCACCGATCGCACCCTCCTCTTCTCGCCCTCGCAGAACTTCGGCAACGGCGGGACGGTGCTCGTAGGAAACGAGCTCTACGCCTACGGCAATTGCTCGAGCACGAACGCGTGCGGCGTCGCGCGCGTGCGGATCGACCGTGTGCAAGACAGGGCCGCCTGGAGCTTTTACGCGGGAACATCCAATGGACGGCCGGTGTGGTCGGGTGACGCGGCGGCCACGGTTGCGGTCATGACCGGCGGCGCCGCGGGGGAGACGGTTCAGTACGATCCGGCGACCAAGCTCTACATGAACAGCTACATGCCCTTCCTCAGCCACCAGGTCTACTACCAGACCTCCCCGACCCCGTGGGGGCCGTGGAGCTCACCGGAGGTGCTGTACACGGCTCCGACGACCAGTGGCGTCGAGTACGCGGCCTTCGCGCATCCGGAGTACACGACCAACGACGGGCTGACCCGCTACTACACGTACTACACTTCCTCGACCGGTCAGCAGTTGCTCGTGAAGGTCGACTTCACGAAGGACTGAAAGCGGATCCCTTGTGTCAGCGTTGGTTCGAGTACCAACGCTGACACAGGGCGGCAGGTCCGCAGATCGGGAGAACGCACAGTGAGCGACGAAGCCCTCGTTCGAGATCGTCACCGTGATGGCGACTTCGATCGAAAGACCGAGACGGGCGATGGGCTGCGCATCAGGGAGGGCGACGGGCCTGGGGTGGCACCAGCGGACAGGGCGGGTGTCGGCTTCGACCGGGGGCCCTGCCTGGCATATTCCGTCTCGCCTGCCTCGGCGGATCACGACGCTGTCATCATCGCCTCGGTCGATCACCTGGTTCTCGCCGAAGACGAGGTGCGGGTGGCCTTCTTCCCCGAGTGGGGCGAGCCCGTCGGAGACGAGCTCGACGTCGCCGGGTCGTATGTCGGCATCCGCGTGGGTTTCGCCGACGGCACGACGACCGGCGACGATCTGCTGGATCAGTACGGTATCGCCGCCTCGCCGCAGGCGCAGGGCGACTCCGGAACGCTTCCGCCCTTCCAGTGGACGCTCAAGCGCTTCGCGTTGTCGTCGTGGGCCGGTGCGCGTGCGACGACGATCGAGCTGGTCTGGGCCGCACCCGCGCCCACGACTGCTTTGCCGGGCGGGCCTCTGGCGAGCGGCTGGGTCGAATACGTCGGGATCGCCGCATCTCCACGCCGGGGCCCCGATCCGATCGACTGGGCCGACACGCGTCTCGGCACGCGTTCGACGAGCGAGTTGTCTCGCGGGAACACCGTTCCCATCGCGTCGCATCCGCACGGTTCCGTCTTCGCAGTTCCGGTGACCGACGCATCCCGCGATGACTGGGTCTACACCTGGTCAGCGCACGCTGACGAGCACGGGCGGACGGGACTCGAGGCGCTCGCGATCTCGAGCATCCCGAGCCCATGGGTCGGGGAGCGCGGCTCGCTGCAGGTGTTCCCCGTCGCCAGGGACGGCGGCTCGGATCGCCGTGCCCGGCGACGCACATTCCGGCACGACGCGGAGTCGGCGCGACCTCACGAGTACTCCGTTGTGTTCGACGACGGCTCCAGCGCGGCCGCTCGTGCCGGAAGGCACGCCGTCGAATTCTCGTTCACCGACCCGACGGGGATCTCGGCGCTCGCGATCGACCAGCTCACCGACGACGGCCACATAGCGGAGGAACTCGACGGTCACGGCCGGCTCGTCGTGGCCGCCCGGGTCGATGGGACGTCTCGAACCTCGCAGGGCGCACCGGCGCGCTTCGTCTGGATCACCTGCGATGCGGAGGTTCGAGCGATCCGCGCCGATCCCGATTCACCGCACCCTCGCACCTGCCGGGTACTCGAACTAGCCGCGCCGGCGACGGCGGTCCGCGTACGGATAGGAGTCTCCTACGTCAGCGTCGAGACGGCACAGATGCATGCGGAGCGCGAGATGCCGTGGTCGGTGAGTTCCGCGGACATCGCCGAGCGCGGCCGCAGGGCTTGGGAGCCGTACGTCACAGCTCTCGACCTCGGCGGCGCTACGGACGAGGAGCGAGTGAGCCTTGTCTCTTCACTCGCTCGGATGCATGTCTACCCGAACGACGTCGGCGAACCGCTGGCCGACGGCCGCATCGTGCATGTCGACAACGTGAGCCCGAGTCCGTCTCAGGACGGCGCTCGCAGCACCTCACGCCGCGTGCTCGACGGAGCGGCCGTGGTCAACAACGGCTTCTGGGACACGTACCGCACAATCTGGCCGTGGTTCGCTCTGAGGGACCCGGAGCAGGCGGCACGCTTGTTCGAGGGCATGCTGGCGCACGGCAGGGACGGCGGATGGATGCCTCGATGGAGCGCACCCGGCTATGCCGACGCGATGGTCGGAACCAGCTCCGATATCGTGGCCGCCACCATTCTGCAGGCCGATCCGAACTGGAGCAGCGCGGAGGCGGCGTACGATCTCGCGGTTCGCAACGCCACCGTGCCGCCAGCCAGGTCTGCAGTCGGGCGTCGCGGTCTCGACCGCTCGCGGTTCCGCGGATGGGTGGATGACTCCGTCCCCGAATCCGTCTCGTGGACCCTCGAAGGTGCGACCTGCGACGCAGCGATCGCGCGGATGGCTCGCACGTTGCACGAGCGCGACCCGCACGGGCCGCGAGCGGACGAGTTCGCAGCCGACGCCGCCTACTTCGCCCTGCGATCGCGCGACTACGTGAACCTGTTCGATTCCGAGACGGGATTCTTCCGGGGGCGGGACGAGCACGGAAGGATGCGCGACGGCTTCGACGCGCGACGCTGGGGCGGCGACTATACCGAGACCAATGCGTGGGGAATGGCCTTCGCGGTTCCGCAGGACCCGGACGGCCTGGCGGCTCTGCATGGCGGTCGTGCGGGACTGCGCCGCGCCCTCGACACGTTCTTCTCCACCCCCGAGACGGCGCACCCGCGGTGGCGCGGCAGCTATCCGACGGTGATCCACGAGATGGTCGAAGCACGGAACATGCGGATGGGGATGTTCGGTCTCTCCAATCAGCCCGCGCACCACATCCCCTATCTGTACGCGGCCACGGACCGCCCCTGGCGCACCCAGGAGATCGTCGGTGCCGCTGTGCGCACGCGATTCACGGGCTCGGATATCGGCGCAGGGTACCCGGGAGACGAGGACAACGGCGAGATGTCGGCGTGGTTGGTGCTCTCATCCCTCGGGCTGTACCCGTTGATGCCCGGCGCCGAGTTCGTGCTTACGACGCCGTTGCTCCCGCGGATGCGGCTCCACCGTCCGATCGGCGACCTCGTGGTCGAAGCCCGGGGGGATTCGAAGCGCGACCGGTTCGTGCAGGGCGTCACCGTCGACGGACAACCGTGGGATCGGCCCGTGATCCCGGCGGCGGTGCTGGCGACGGCGGCCCGCATCGTCTTTTCGCTCGGCGAGGCGCCAAGCCGCTGGGGAGCGCCGAGCGGCGACGAGCCGAAGCCGCCTTCCGCGCGGCGGGACCTGACCCGTGGATCGCGCATTTTCGGCGTTCCCGGCTGCCAGGTTCTGATCGACGACCGCGGGGCATCCGTCGTATCGCTCGCTCCCGGCGGCAGTTGCACCATCGAACCCGCCCAGGCACTTCCGGCGTCGGTATACACCGTGACCATTGCGTCTGCCGGGGACTATCGCTGGCGCGTCAGCGCGGAGTCAGTCGATGGCGGCCACAGAAAGTGCGAGGTCGCTGCTGAATGGGATCTGGCTAATCGGACGCGAGCGTTCGCGGTACCCGCGGCCGGCGCCGTCCGCCGGTTCACGATCGAGAATTGCAGCGGACGACCGCTTCCGCTCACTCAGCTGGAACTGTTCGAGGCCTCAGGATCTCAACGCTGAGGTCGAGGGCCGGCTGCGAGCCTGTGGCGTTGCTTCGGCGGCGAGACGCAGGGCGCCCTCCACCGGTGACACGTCGAGCACCCTCAGCTCGAGCGGGCGACGGAATTCGTTGAGACGCCGTCTCACTTCCCGGCGCAGAACCGGCTGATTCACGATCACCCCGCCCGCGGCCACGACGTGATCACCGAGTCCTCCGCGACGCACCACGGAGGCTACTCCGCCGGCCAAGCTCTCCGCGGCGAATCCGATCGAGTCCCGCGCCAGTGCCGATCCGAGGCGATCCGCCTCGAAGACGAGCGCGGCGGCCGAACCCCAGCTATCGGGCGAGGCGGAAACGGTCGCCGACGCCGCGAGTTCCGCCGCGCTGTGCGCCCCGTGATGAGTCAGGAGGGCTGCGATGAGCGGGTCATCGCTTGCGTCGGCACCCGTGTCCATTGCGGCGAGCGTCCTGATCAAGGCGTCTCGTACAAGGCCGGGTCCACTGCCCCAATCGCCCAGAAGCCAGCCGTGACCGTCGGCCGTGACCCGTGTTCCGGTCGCATCCCGGGCGCTCACGATCGATCCGGTGCCCACCACCATCGCGATAGCGCGTTCCATCCCCATGGCGGGAGCCAGGAGGTCGGCGTCGTTCTCGATGCGCACGGGAATGCCCAGGGCGCGGGAGACGACATCGCGAGCGAGTTCGAGTGCGTCTTCGGTGTCGCAGTCACGCAGCCCGATCACCACGCTCGTCCCCACCCCGATGTCGGCGTGGGCAGCGATCCACGATGCGAGAGCGACGAGGTTGTGGTCGTCGGCGAAGAGGTGCCCGTTGCGCCACTCGGACGACGCTCGCGCGACGTCTCGTCGTGCACCGCGAGCATCGACGAGGGCCAGGTGGGTCTTCGTTCCGCCGACGTCGACACCTACCAGGCGATCCGGATGCCCCTTCATGCCAGGTAAGTGGCCGTGCGCGCTCGCTCGATTGCGAGATCTCCGATGCCGGTGATCGCGGCGTCGAAGCCGAACCGGCTGGGCACGATGCGGGGCACCGACGGGATGCGACCGACGAGCCGCCTTGTGATCTGTTCCGCAGAAAGTGCGCTGTACTGAGCGAAGGCGCCCGCGAGCACGATGACACTCGGTGCGACGACGACGGCGGTGGCCGCGCAGATCAGAGCGATGTTGTCGAAGAACTCATCTCTGGCCCGCACCGCGTCGGCGTCTCCCTCCTCGACGAGCTTCATCATCGCGCGGAAGGCCGGACCGATCCGGCGATCGAGGTGGCCGTCGCCGTGCTGCATATAGGGCCGGATCTCGCCGGAGATGCGGCCCTCGACATCGCCCATGTCGGTGAAGTAGCGCGAGAACGACTTCGTCGAAGTGAGCAGATACCCCAACTCGCCAGCGACGGAACCCGAGCCTCGGTGGATGCGCCCTTCGCTGACGATGCCCGCACCGATTCCGGTGCCCAGCACCAGAGCGACGGCGCTTTCGGCATCCCGTGCTGCGCCGTGCAGCAGCTCGCTGTACGCAGTGGCGTTGGCGTCGTTCTCGGCCAGCACGGGAAGTCCGGTGCGCTCCGTCACGATGCTCGCAACGGGAACATCGCGCCAGTCCAGCTCGATGGCGTTGACCACGACGCCCTCGTGGGTGATGCCGGGAAGGGCGATGCCGATACCGGTGAGCGGCGCATCCGTTCCGGAATCGCCTGACGTGATGCGATCGATCAGGGTCAGAAGTCCCTCGAGTCGTGCCGTCGAAGCGTCGACGTCTCGGAAGTTGAACGGCTCGTAGGTCTCGTAGAGCACATTGCCGCTGAGGTCGATGATGCGGCCGCGCGCGTTGTTCTCGGTCATGTCGACGGCGGCGACGGTGCGGATGCCCGCCACGTACTTCAGGAGGTGCGATGGCCGGCCGGTGGAGGAACGGTCCACCCCGCCATGCACGATCGCGCCCTCCTCGAGAAGGGCCTGACAGAGTCGCTCCACCGTGGCGGAACTGAGCCCCGTGTTCTGGCCGATGGCTCGTCGTGAGAGCGGTCCGTTCGAACGCAGGAGATCGAGGATCGCCGTGCGGTTGATGGCGGTCACATCCCTGGTAGTAGCGGTTCGCGGCGAGAGCCGGGAGTGGCCCGATCTGTGCGGGACCGGGGCGGACGGATCCCTGCGCCGGCCGGATCCAGCCCGTGCGGGCGTCCTGTTGCCCCCCTCGTCCGTGGACGTCACGATCGCGTTCCCTTCCGGTCACCAATGGTTGCAGCATGCACCGCCGTGCAGCCGATAGTCGACTCGCGCGGCCGCTCGGCGGGAATCATCTCGATACCCCGCCTCTGCGTGGACGGTTTCGTATCAGAGTGAAGACTCCGAATATCCACGCGTTCTGACGTGAGGCGACAATATATGAGGCTGCGCATTGCCACTTATCCATCATAGTGATATGAATGTCTGCAACAACCCTCGCAGGCCGTTCCGGACCAAGCGGAAAGGCTCTGCCCCATCGAAGGAATCAATGATGACTCTCAAGAAATCGCTGGCCGGGATGTCGCGTACGCGCCGCCTCCTTGGTGCGGTGGCGGCGGTCTCCGCCGCAGCACTCGTGCTCGCCGGGTGCTCATCCTCCGGTTCGAGCTCGGCGAGCGATACGAAGAAGCTCACGCTGTGGTTGTCGTCGAGTGCTGCTCAGCAGGCGGGCTACGACCAGCTCGCCGCGCAGTACAAGAAGAAGACGGGCGTATCGATCAAGATCGTGAACATCCCGTACAGCGGGTACACGACGAAGCTTCGCGATGCGGCACAGGCGAACGCGCTGCCCGACATCGCGAGCGTTCCGTCCCTCGATCCGATCTGGACGAACAAGCTCATCGACTTGTCCTCGATCGTGAAGACGAAGGCGAATCACATCAACGAGAACTTCATCGCCAAGACGTCCAAGGGACAGGTTCTGGCGATCCCATCGGATGTCACGGCATCCGGTCTCTTCATCAACAAGAGCCTCTTCGACAAGGCAGGGGTGTCCTACCCGACCTCGCCAGGCAAGACGTGGACCTGGCCTGAGTTCATCAAGGCCGCCGACCAGGTGCGCCAAGCCACAGGAGCCAAGTACGACCTCACCTACGATGCGTCGCCTTCGCGTCTTCGCGCGATGGTCTACGAGATGGGCGGCAAGTACGTGCACGCCGACTCGAGCGGCACTTTCTCTACCGACGCCGCGACGGCGAAGGCCGTCAAGTACTTCGTGAGTCTGAACAACGACGTCACCATGCCCAAATCGGTCTGGACCAGCGGCGCCGACCCGTCGGCGCTCTTCCAGAGCGGCCAGGTGGTCGCCTACTGGTCGGGCGTGTGGCAGGTTTCCTCGTTCGCAGAGACCATCACCAAGTTCGATTGGGCCAGCGTGCCGACACCGGCGCAGCCCGTGCAGGCCAGCGATGTGAACTCGGGCGGACTGGTCGTCGGCTTCAACAACAACTCGAGCGAGGCCACGGCGGCGAAGGACTTCCTGACCTGGATGTACCAGCCCGCGCAGTACAAGAAGCTCACAGAGGTGAACGGGTACCTCCCGGTGGAGAGCGGACTCAACCCGCAGTACCCCTTCACGTCGACGGCCGCGCAGGATGCCTTCAAGCTGTACAACGAGGAGCTCCCGCTGTACGCCTCCATCTCGGGTTACTTCAACCAGGCGCAGACCAAGTGGGTTCTTGCGGGCAAGTCGTTGACCACGGACCCGAGCGTTACGGAGATCGGCAAGGCCATCAACGGCCAGGAGACGGTGGATGTCGCACTCAAGAACATCGTGGACAGCTACAACCAGCAGGTCGGCAAGTAGGCCGACCGATCAGCGATCCACGATGACGATCACCGGAACGGCGGCAGCTCGACCCGCTTCGGAGCAGGGACGCCGAGTCCCTGCTCCGAAGGGGCGTCGCCGTGTGCGCCTCAACCACTACACGGCGGCGCCGCTCGCGCTCATCGCCGCCAACGTCGTTCTCTTCGGGCTCTTCTTCGTCTGGCCGGCGGCCATCGGCCTCGGCTATTCGTTCACGAACTACACGGGAGTAGGCGACCCGCAATTCGTCGGCGTGAGCAACTACACGCAGCTCCTCGCCGACCCCGGCTTCTATGCCGCTCTGCTGCGAACGTTCGAGTACACGGTGCTCGTCGTGCCCATCAGCTACGCGCTCTCCTTGTTCATCGCGAACCTCATGGTGAGCAAGTACGCCAAGGGCAAGGTCGCCGCACGACTGATCTTCTTCATCCCCTGGCTCGTCTCGCCGATCATCACCGGTGTCGTCTGGCGCTGGCTGTTCGGTGAGAACTTCGGGCTCATCAACTTCGTCGTCGAGTCGCTCGGGGGCAAGGCCGTTCCGTGGCAGTCGAACGCGACCCTCTCGCTCCTCGTGGTGGTCTTTGCGGCCACATGGGCCGGGATGGCGTTCTCGATGCTCTTGTTCATCGCAGCGATCAAGAACGTTCCGACCTCGTACTACGAGGCGGCATCGCTCGACGGTGCAGGTCCGGTTCGGCTGTTCTTTTCGATCACCCTGCCGAACATCGCGCCGACCTCGTTCATCGTCATCCTGCTCACCACGATCGGCACGATGAAGGAGTACGCACTCTTCCTCTCGCTGAACAACGGCGGGCCCGGGACTGACAACAACCTCCTGGTGCAGTACATCTACCAGACGGGCTTCCAGCGCGGCCAGATCGGCTACGCGAGCGCGGCCAGCTTCATCCTGATGATCATCCTCATGGCCGTTGCACTCATCCAGCTGGCTGTGAACCGGAAGGCAGGTCCCCGATGACGACGCAGGCAGAAGTCCTCAACGACCGTCAGGGTGCACGCGCTGATTCAATGAAGAGTCGCCCGTCTCGCAGAAAGAGCAGAAAGAAGGGCATGGCGCCTGGCGAACTCGGGAGACATCTCTCGGCGACGACTCTGCTGTGGGTCTTCGCGATCGGATTCGCCTTCCCGCTCCTCTGGTTCATCCTGAGCTCGTTCAAGCCGTCGGGCGACCTGTTCTCGTACCCGTTGACCCTGTTCCCGAAACAGTGGACCATCACCGGTTACCAGACGGCGTGGCAGAGCTTCAACTTCGCCCAGTATTTCGCAAACACGATCATCGTCGCCGTCGTCACGACTGTGCTGACCGTCGCCGCGAGTTGCGCGTCGGGCTACGCGCTTGCCAAGTACTCGAACCGATGGCTCAAGGTGTTCTTCGTGTGCATCCTCGCCACGACGATGCTGCCCACCGAGGTCATGCTGGCGCCCTCGTTCCTTGTCGTTCGCGACCTCGGCCTCTACAACTCGCTCGCCGGCATCATCGTGCCGTCGATCCTCACGGCGACTGGCGTGCTCATGTTCCGCGGGTTCTTCCTGACGGTGCCTGACGAGATCGTCGAGGCGGCGCGCATCGACGGAGCCAAGGAGCTGTCGATCTTCTTCCGCATCATGGTTCCGGTGTCACGCCCCATCATGCTCACGCTGGCGATCTTCTCGTTCCAGTGGCGATGGAACGACTACATCTGGCCGCTGCTCGTGCTCAACGACCCGAACAAGTTCACGCTGCAGATCGGCATCGAAAGCATCGTGGGCGCGCAGAACATCAACTGGTCGGTGCTGCTCGGGGCATCGGTGATATCGATCATCCCGCTGATCCTCATCTATCTCGTCTTCCAGAAGTATGTAATGAACGCCAACATCAACGCTGGGCTGAAGGACTGATGGAGTTCGTCTCATTCGCGGAGGCGATGGATTCACAGCCCGCCCGACTCGCCAGGCTCGAATCGGAGCTGGATGCCCGCCTCACCGAGTTCCCCGCAGAGATCGTTCCGTGGCGCGCGGGGGAGACGGTCGTGCTCGCCGCCATGGGAGCCGCGCACCATTCCACCCACGCGTTCGCTCGGCTGCTCCGCGCGGCGGGAATCCGGGCGCTGCCGTTGATCGCCTCAGAGGGCAGGGGTCTCGAAGCCGCGAGCCTCGGCGATCACGTGGTGGTCGTCTCGGAATCCGGTCGTAGCCCCGAGCCGATCGAGTTCGCGCGTGCGTTCGCGGCCGGTAGGCGAATGGCGATCACGAACGATCCCGCCGCACCCGTGGCCGAGATCGCTGATGCCGTGATCGAGCTGGGTGACTTGCCGGACTCCCGCGCGTACACGGTGGGGTTCACCGCGATGCTGGTCGCGTACCGGGGGCTCGCGCGAGCCCTCGGAATCGCCTCAGGCAGCGGATCCATCGCCGCCGAAGTGGGTGACGCTCTCCAGCGCTTCGTCCGTCCCGCCGATGACTTCGCGCACGTGTTGGCCGGCGCATCCTCGATCGACGTCATCGGAGCCGGCCACTCCTTCGCCGCCGCGGCGGAGATCGCCTTGCTGTCCCGGGAATGCCTGCGCATTCCGGCATCCGCGTACTCGACGCACCAGTACCTGCACGGTCCGATGGAGTCGGTGGATGGCAGTACCACGGTCATCCTCATCGGAGACTCGCGTGAACGTGCGATCCCCGATTCGCTTGGCCGATCTGGTGCGACATGCATCACGATCGGTCGCGCTCACGACGGCGAGCTCGCGGACTTCGATACCGGCAGAGCCGACGGGCTGGCACGCGTCGCGGTGGAGGTGCTCGCGGGGCAGCGGCTCATGGCCGCGGCGATAGGCCGGCTGCCGTTCGAGATCGAGGAGTTCGTGCACAGTCAGACGGATACGAAGGTGTGAACCACCGGACCCGCAGCTCAGCACCACATCGAGGAAAGGTTCCAGTGTTCGATACGCACTTTCACGACGCCGTCGTAGCGGCGGCCACGCGACGGGCCGCCGTGCTGCTTGCGCGGGGCGGCCCGACCATCTCGGCGCAGTCGCACCGTGAGCTGATGCGAGACGCTAAGGTGCTGCTCTCGTTGGTGGCGTCCGGTGACGTGAGCGAGCAGGAGCGCGGCCGGTATCTGGCCGCTGCGATCGAACGCGTCGAACTGCTGCGCGCTCGGCAATCGCGCTCCGGGCTGTTCGCCGGCGGTGACAACCTGGAGTCACCGCCCGACAGCGCGTTCACGGTGAACGACGTATGCGACACCTACGAGTTCCTCCACTCGAATGGTCCGCGGAACGAGCTGGATGACATTCTCGATGTGCTCGCCGCCATCATCCGCGACGGCACCCCGCCTCTGCTCACAGGCGGGGTGCACACGCCGAACCATCGCTGGGAGATCAGCGCCGCGCTCGCTCGCATTCATCGCTCCTTCTCCGACCGCCGGCTCATCGAGCGGGCGAACGAGTGGCTCGATGAGGGCGTGGATGTCGACCCGGATGGCCTCTATTCGGAGCGCAGCCCGAACTACGCGGCGCACGTGAGCAATCCGTCGCTGACCCTGTTGGCGGAGGTACTGGACAGGCCCGATCTTGCTGACGTCGTGCTGCGGAACCTCGAGGCGACGCTCACGCTGATCCGGCCTGATGACACGGTGGAAACGGTCCAGTCGCGACGGCAGGATCAGGCCGCGCACTTCCCACTGCGGGACTACCTCGCCGCGTTCCGCGACGCCGCCATCCGTTCCGGACGCGGCGATTTCGCCGCCGCGGCTCGGCGCGCCGAAGGCGACGGGGTGACCGATCCTGAGCTTCTGGCCGAGACGCTTCTGAATCCGAGACTGCTCGAGCCGCTGCCAGCGGCGCGGAAGAACGAGATGGGCTCGTACTTCCTCGAGGCCGTCGCGCTGGCCGGACGGCGAAGCGAGAGAACCGAAACCGTCCTATACGGCGGGTCGGACTACGGAACGCAGGGATGCATCCGTTCGGGGCTCGCCAACAACCCCACCTTCTGCAGATTGTTCGCGGGAGCGGCGATCCTCGACTCCGTGCGGCTGTCCCGCTCGTTCTTCGACCTGGGACCCTTCCGGGCGCAAGGCATGCGCCGCCTGAAGGACGACTCCTACCTGCTCGAGGAGACGCTCACGGCCGCGTACTACCAGCCTCTGGCTGCCGAGGACCGGGCGGCGGCGGGCGGATACCGACTGGAAGACGAGGGCCGCTTCAGCGCGTCGATGGCGTTCTCCGTGCGAGGCAGGGATCAGGTGTCGATGACGACTCGGATCGGGGCTCGGCTTCTCGACGAAGGCCTCATTCTCGAGGTGTCCATCGATTCGCCTGAGCTGCCGTGGTCGATCGAATTCGGCTTCCGGGAAGGCGGCGTGCTCGAGGGGGGAGAGCGGAGAGCGGATGACACGTGGGTGTTACCCGAAGGACGAGGCAGATATCGAGTCGGTGCGGATGCGATCAGCATCGAGGTCGATGGGCCGCAGCTCAGCAGTGACCCGCTGCCGTACCAACCGGGCCAGGACTACGCGTTTCTCGGTGGGACGGATGCGGTCGGCGGGATTCGCGCCCGAGTAGGAGGAATCGCGCCTGCGGCGTTCACGGTGCGTCTGCTTGCGGAATCCGGAACAGCACAGTGACGTCGACGACAGAGACCTCTACGCGGGGTGGGCCGGACGCCGTGGCGCGCCCGGCCCGCATCGCGGTGGTGGGTGTTCACGGCTACGGCGCCGCGCACGTGCTCAGGGTGCAGGAGCTTGAGCGGTCGGGAAAGGCTCGCCTCGTGGGGCTCGTCGACACGTTCGACGGTCCGATCTACCGCGAGGGAAGGCGAGTGGAAGGCGACCTTCCGCGCATCCTGCCCAGCCTGGAGGACTTGCTCGACTCCACCGCGGTGGACATCGTGGCAATAGCCACGCCGCTGCACACGCATGCGGAGCTCGCATCGCGGGTGCTCCGCGCGGGTGCCGATGTTCTGCTCGAGAAGCCGCCGGTCACCGATCTGGCCGCATTCGAGGCTCTGAGTGAGGTGGAGCGACGCACAGGTGGGCTCGTGCAAGTGGGATTCCAGAGCCTGGGATCGCTGGCGCTCGCCGAACTGCGTCTGGTCATCGCGAGGGGGCAGCTGGGGACGATCGAGGCGATCGGAGCGGGAGGCTCCTGGACGAGAGACCGTGCCTACTGGGGCAGGGCTCCCTGGGCGGGTCGAAGGATGCTGAACGGTCATCGTGTCTCGGACGGAGCGGTCTCCAACCCCTTCGCCCATGCCGTCATGACGGCATTGACCGTGGCGGGCTGGAATGCACCGGATGCCATCGGATCGGTCGAGACCGACCTGCACCGCGCGAACGCGATCGACGTCGACGACACATCTGTCGTGCGCGTCCTTCCGAGCACAGCGGGGAGGGCCACGTTCGACGGGGCCCTCACGTGCGCCTTCACACTCGCTGGACCACGCGAGGACAGCCCTTTCGTCATGGTTCGAGGCTCGAAGGGCACCGCGGTGCTGCATTACACGGAGGATCGGCTCACCCTGCCACAGAACGGCGCGCAGCGATTCGGTCGCGTCGACCTCATGCAGAACCTGATGGATGCCCGCGCGAGAAGCGCCGAGTTGCTGTCGCCGTTGAGCGCCACGGGCGCTTTCGTCTCCGTCATCGAAGCCGTGGGGGCGGCCCCTGTCCACGCGATCGAACCGGAGAACGTCAGGTGGCGTGGCGCGGGAGAGCAGGCGCATCCGGTGATCCCTGGAATCGTCGAGATAATCGAATTGGCGCTTTCGCGCGAACAGCTCTTCCGTGAACTGCCCGAGGCGCACTGGGCGAGGTGACGGCGCGCCCATAAAGAGCCAGGGCGCAAGCATGCCACGCGCTGCCGCCCTTCGCCAGGCCCTTATGCGAATGCCGGTGCCGCTATTGAATGTCAAGGCGTGAAGCGCCGAACACCGGCGAACGGAGGGCCCCATGAAACAACTGCTCGTCGCGGCCACACGCGTCTGCACCGAGGACGCCGTGGCGGATGCCCTGCTCGACTACGAATTCGCGCTCGCCGAGCATCACCGCACGGAGCGCGTCATCGTTCCGGTCTTCGTGAACGAGGGCGACACGGTGTGCGAGTTCATCCTTGGACGCGGCGCCATCTCGGGCTCTCTTACCCTGCCGAACACAGCGGGTCGGCGCATCGCAGGATCGTCGGTTGCCGTGGGCGAGCTGCGCGAGCGAGCCCGCATGGTCCGCGACGAGCTCTTCAGTCCGTTCGAGGACGATTGGCACGCGGAAACGTCGCCCGACGATTGATTCCGGTAGTCCAACGGGAAGCGGCGACATGTGTCCTCCTGATCGGCTAGAACGGAGTTGATCGGTCACTACTGGGAGGACGAGCCGTGCAAGACGTCGTGGTCGTGGGGTCGGGGCCCAATGGGCTCGCGGCTGCGGTCACGCTCGCTCGTGCCGGACTCTCCGTGACGGTGCTCGAGGGCAGCGAGCGCGTCGGAGGCGGCAGCGCGTCGGCCGAACTCACCATTCCGGGAGTTGTGCATGACGTCTGCTCCGCGGTGCATCCGATGGCGCTTGCCAGCGAGTTCTTCCGGAGGTTCGAGCTGGAGCGCCGCATCGAGCTCCTGGTACCGGAGATCTCCTACGGGCATCCGCTCGACGACGGCCGTGCGGCGATCGCCTACCGTGACCTCGAACGCACGGCAGCGGGACTGGCGGCAGACGGCGAGACGTGGCGACGATTGTTCGCTCCGTTCGCCCGGGACGACGGACGAGCGCTCTCCGAGGTGATGGGGCGTCCGCTAGTGCGTGTGCCGAGGCATCCGCTCGCGCTCGTCCGCTTCGGACTGCACTCGCTCAGGCACGGAACCCGTCTGTGGAAAGACGCTTTCGAGACCCAGGAGGCCGCGGCGCTGCTGACCGGTGTCTTCGCGCACACGATTCAACGGATGCCTTCCCTCGGCTCCGCCGCACCCGGTCTCACTCTTGCCGCGTTCGCACACTGCGGCGGCTGGCCGATTCCTCGTGGCGGGAGCGGAGCGATCGCGACCGCTCTGGCAGACGACCTGGTGGCCCACGGCGGACGCATCGAGACCGGTGTGTTGGTGCGGAGCCTCGACGAGCTCCCGCCGGCACGGGCGACGATTCTGGATGTCACCCCCCGCGCCTTCCTCCGGCTGGCGGCCGACCGGGTGCGCACGCCGCGGCCCTACCGCACGTTCCGTTACGGAAACGCCGCCGCGAAAGCGGACTTCGTGCTCTCCGATCCGGTGCCGTGGCGCAACGAGGAGTTGCGCCGCGCCGTGACGGTGCATGTCGGCGGGTCGCGCGCCGAGCTGGCGAAAGCGGAGGATGCCGTCGCTGCGGGGCGTCACGCGAGGCATCCGTATGTGCTCACTGCGCAGCCGACCCTGCTCGATCCGGGTCGCGCGCCCGGCCGCCATGTGCTCTGGGCGTACACGCACGTACCCGCCGGCTCGGTCGACGATCCGACCGAGGCCATCGTGCAGCGCATCGAGCAGTACGCTCCAGGCTTCAGGGACACGATCGTCGCCAGCAACGGTCAGAGTGCCGAACAGCTCGACGAGCGGAACCCGAACGACGTGGCCGGCGACATCGCATCCGGTGCGGTGAGCTTCGGACAGCTGATCGCGCGACCGACCTTCGGGCCCTACCCGTGGCAGACCCCGGTGCGAGGCGTCTACCTGTGCTCTGCGTCGACGTGGCCGGGACCCGGTGTACACGGTCTCGGCGGATGGAACGCAGCGCTACGGGCGCTGCAGCGTGAATTCGGAATCTCGGCGAGGCCCGATCTGTCGATCGGCGCGTGAGCTGGTGTCAATGTGACTCGAGCGCCTTCGCGCAGTCGATGCACAGTTCCGCGAACGGGCGGGCTCGCAGCCGGGCCACGCCGATCGGCTTTCCGCAGTTCATGCAGACACCGTACGTTCCGGCCGCGAGGTGAGCGAGCGCGTGATCGATCTCGGTCAGTTCCAGTTCGAGATCGTCGTGCAGCCCGGTCAGCTGCGACCACGTCGCGGCCATCGTCGGGCCCTCGGGGTCGTGCTCGTCGTCGGCCTGTCCGCCCGACCGTGCCTCGCGGGCGTCGCTGAGCGAGGCATCCAGCCTGCCCTGTCTCGCCAGCACCTCTCGGCGTCGCACATCGAGTGCGTCGTGGAATTCACGCCGTTGGGCGTCTGTCAGGCTTCTTTGCACGGAAGACACGCGCTGATAGTAGCCCTACACCGCCCCGATGGCAGTCAGTATGATCAGCGCGCCGTTCAGAGTGACGATCGCCGCGGCGGTGGCGATCCCCGCCAGCCGCAAGGCCGTGCGGTTCGCGAACGCTCCCATCGTGTTGCGTCGCGAGGTGAACCACACCAGGGGGATCACCGCGAATGGAATGCCCACGCTCAGCACGACCTGGCTGATGACGAGGGCCCAGGTCGGGTCGATGCCCAGGCCGAGAACCACGAGAGCGGGGACGAGGGTGATCGTGCGTCGGACGAGGATGGGCACCCGCACCCGCAGAAGGCCCGACATCACGGAGGCGCCCGCATAGCAGCCGACGGAGGTTGACGCGAGCCCGGATGCCAGCAGCCCGATGCCGAAGATCACGCCGACCGCCGGGCCCAGTGCATGCGTGATCGCGGTGTGGGCTCCCTCGATACTGTCCGTCCCGCTCACCCCGGGCAGGCTGGCCGCTGCCAGCAGGAGCATGGCGATGTTCACCGACCCGGCGACGATGAGGGCGAAGATCACGTCCCATCTGTTGGCGCGCAGAAGGTGCCGCACGCGTGCCGGATCATCGGATGCCCCGTGCCGGTCGAGAGCGAGCGCCGAGTGCAGGTACACGGCGTGCGGCATCACTGTCGCACCGAGCATGCTGGCCGCCAACAGAACAGACCGTGCCCCCTCGAACCGTGGCACGACGCCCATGGCCGCAGCTCCCCAATCGACGGGGCTCACGACGAGCGACGCGACGAATCCGATCGTGATCACGGCCAGCAGGCCCATCATCACGAACTCGAACGTGCGCTGCCCCCGCCGTGATTGCACGGCGAGGATGCCCATGGAGACGACCCCGACGATGACTCCGCCGAGCAGCAGCGGGAGTCCGAACAGGATCTGCAGCGCTATCGCTCCGCCGATCACCTCGGCCAGGTCGGTTGCCGCTGCGATGATCTCCGCCTGCGCCCAGTAGAGCAGGCGCGCGGTGCGCGGCATCCGCTCCCCGAGGAGCTCCGGCAGGCTCCGGCCGGTGACGATGCCGAGCTTCGCCGACAGGTATTGGACGACGACCGCCATGACGTTCGCCGCAACCAGCACCCAGACCAGCAGATACCGGTATTCGGCACCGGCCGTCAGGTTCGCCGCCACATTGCCCGGGTCTACATAGGCGATCGCGGCGACGAACGCAGGCCCGATCAGCCAGAGAAGCCGGCGTTCTGCAGGCCGGCCGGCGCGGATGCTCGCGGTGGACTGCTCGACCGACTCCCGCGTCATCGCCTCACGACCTGTCATGCAAAGTTAGACCAGTCTAACTCCTGAGCTAAGGTAGGCTGAACCACCGTGGTCCCGACGATCGGAGGCGAAGACGACGGGGCGACGGAGTCAGCGCGTGTCCGCTTCTCGGGCGGCTCTCCGCGCCGAACGCAGCGAACCACGCTCCGTCACGCTCGTCCGTTCCGGGTGATCGCCCGCGGCCGGGTGCCAGGCGTGCGAAACGACGTTCAGCCGCGCAACAGGTGCAGGAACTCCTCGTGGATGGCGCCGTTGGTGGCCACCGCACTGCCGTCCCAGAGCGCCGCTGAGCCGTCGGACGCCGTGACGCGACCGCCGGCCTCTTCGACGATGGGAATCAGTGCGGCGATGTCGTAGGGATGCAGACCGAACTCCGCGACCGCCTCGATGAGGCCTTCGGCGAGCAGCGCGTAGGCCCAGACATCCCCGTAAGCGCGATCCCGCCAGACGGTTCTGCTGAGGGCGATGAGCTGATCGAGGTGCCCCGAGCGGTCCCACTGCTGAATGCTCTGAAAGCTGATTGCGGCATCCGCGAGCTTGCGGATGCCCGACACCCGCAGCCGCGTCGGCTCGCCTCCGCCTTCGCTCGCCCATGCACCGTTGCCCACGGATGCCCACCACCGCTTGCCCGCCGTGCCGGCCAGCGCGGGGGAACTGGCGACGCCGAGCACCGGTTCGCCGTCGACGACGAGCCCGATGAGGGTGCCCCACATGGGCAGGCCGCGCTCGTAGCTGTGCGTTCCGTCGATCGGATCGATGATCCACAAGCGGTGGGCAGCTCGAGGGTCGCCGCCGACGCTTCCGTACTCCTCGCCGAGGATCTCGTCGCCTTCGCGCTCGGTCTCGATCAGTTCGCGGATCGCACGCTCGACGGCCTGATCGGCATCCGTCACGTGCGTGCGGTCCGGTTTCGTCGTCACGTGCAAATCGTTCGCACGGAATCGCGCACCGGAGATGGCGTCTGCCGCATCGGCGAGGCGGAGAGCGAACCGAAGATCGTCTTCGAGGTCGGGCACGGGCGAAAGCCTTTCTCGAGCCATCGACGGGAGGAGAGAAAGAAAGTGCGCCCCCAGGGACTTGAACCCTGAACCCACTGATTAAGAGTCAGTTGCTCTGCCGATTGAGCTAGAGGCGCATGGTGCGACTTCACGAGAACTGCCGAACCGAAGCACAACGATAGCATCCGCCGACGGTCGGGTGCGAATCGCTCCGAGGCACCGAGAAGCCGCACGAACGTGGCGCGAGGCTATGCCGCTGAGGCCGTTGCGTCCCCGTCCGGCCGGTCGACGTGATTCGATGCACGCACCCGCTCCGCCGCCGCAAGCACTGCCGCAACGGTGGCCTTGAGTACCGAGCGGTCACGCCCCGCGGCCCAGTGCGGTCCGTCGGCCCCGCGGTACTCGAGCACGGTCACGGCATCGCTCGACGACCCCTCTGTGGTCGACATCTGGGTGAGCGAGAGCACCTCGAACCGGATGCCGCGTGCCGACAGCGCTTCCGTCAGCGCCTCCACGGGCCCGACGCCGGCGTGCTCGGTCGTGTGCTCCACACCCTCGACACGCAACCGGATGCGTGTGCTCTCCACCGCGTCCCACGCGGCGTCGCTCTCGCCTCGTCCGCCTTCGCTGACGTCGAACCCGGCCAGTTCGATTCCGGGATCACCGGGGGAAGCCAGGTAGGCATCCTGGAACAGCCGCCACAACTGCTCGGCCGTGACCTCCTCGCCCGTCGCGTCGGTGTGCCGCTGCACGTGCCGCGCGAAATCGATCTGCAGCCGGCGGGGGAGCGAGAGCCCGTACTCGGTCTCGAGCAGGTAGGCGATGCCGCCCTTGCCGGACTGCGAGTTGACCCGCACGACCGCGTCGTAGCTGCGGCCGATGTCGGCCGGGTCGATCGGCAGGTACGGCACTCGCCAGTCGAGCTCGCGCTCAGGCACACCGGTCTCCCGCGCCCGGGCGCGATGCTCGCCGAACCCCTTGCGAATGGCATCCTGATGCGTGCCGCTGAAGGCCGTGTGCACGAGGTCGCCGACATACGGATGCCGCTCGTGCACCGGCATGCCTGTGCAGTGCTCCACGGTGCGGCGCACCTCGTCGATGTCGCTGAAGTCGATCATCGGGTCGATGCCCTGCGCGTGCAGGTTCAGCGCCAGTGTGGCGAGGTCGACGTTGCCGGTGCGCTCACCGTTGCCGAACACGCATCCCTCCACCCGCTGCGCTCCGGCCAGCACGGCGAGCTCGGCGCACGCGATGCCCGTGCCCCTGTCGTTGTGCGGGTGCACCGACAGGATGACGGCGTTTCGCCGCGCCAGGTTGTGGTGCATGTATTCGATCTGGTCCGCGTACACGTTCGGCGTCGCCACCTCCACCGTGGCGGGGAGGTTCAGGATGACCGGGCGCTCCGGTGAGGCATCCCAGAACTGTGTCACCTCGTCGCAGACCTCCAGCACGTAGTCGGGTTCGGTCAGGTTGAAGACCTCGGGCGAGAACTCGTAGCGCACACGCTGCTCATCCCCGGTCAGGCGCAGGATGTCTGCAGCGCCGCCGAGGATCACCCGCTTCAGCGCGTCCCGGTCGTGACCGAGCACGACGTTGCGCCAGGTCGGCGCAGTGGCCGCGTACATGTGGATGACGACGTGGTTGCGGATGCCCCGTACGGACTCGACCGTGCGCTCGATCAGCTCGCGTCGGGCAGGAGTGAACACGACAATGGTGACGTCGTCGGGAGCGATCGGCGCTCCGGCTTCGGCCGTGTCGACGATGAGGCGCACGAAATCGAAGTCGGTCTGCGAAGCGGAGGGATAGCCGACCTCGATCTCCTTGTATCCCATGGCGACGAGCAGCTCGAAGAACCGTCTTTTGCGGGCGGGGTCCATTGGCTCTGCGAGCGCCTGGTTGCCGTCGCGCAGGTCGACCGGCACCCACAGCGGCGCCTTCGTGAGCCGTCGGGACGGCCAGGAGCGGTCCGTGAGCGGCACGGCCACGCGGTTGTAGACATCCGTGTAACGGTGCGAGGGCATCTGGGAACGCCGTTGACGGTTCCAGGAGGGGGCGTCATCGGGAACGGGGCCCGTTGGCGTGGAGATGGTGGGAAATGCGGTGCCGGACATGATCGGTGATCCTTGCTTCTCGTGGTCTGATCGACCGGCACGCGACGACCTCCACGGCGGGAGGCCGGTCGTCGATCAGGCCCCGCCGTGGCGGCGAAGAAGAAGGAGCCCGGAACGAAGCATGTTCCGAAGGTAGCAGCAGCTTGGGCCGCCGTCGAGCATGACCCTTGTCCGGGGGATGCCGCCATCGGTAGGCTGGAGGACGACAGGTTTGTTAGGAAAACATACTAATCCTGTCAGCCGCCTCATCTCGTGTCGTGCGCATCGCGACATGACCATGCAAAGGAGCATCAGATGAAACGATTGCCCGTTCTCGTCGGCGCCGGTCTGGCCGCTGCGTTGGCAGTGCTCGGCACGGCAGCACCGGCATCCGCCACGGGGTCGGAGGGCCCGGATCCATGGCTGCCGACGCCGCACTCCCACACCATCGTGTACCCGGGCCTTCCATTGCCGGCGCGGATCGCGGCGCCCTATATCGACGTCACGGCGGTGAGCGACCTCGCCGACCTGTCGCAGGCATCCGGTTCGCGATTCCTCAGCCTCGCGTTCCTGCAGACCCAGGCGCCGGGTTCGTGCACGCCGTACTGGGCGGGCGACACGTCGAAGCCGGTGACTCCGGATGTCTACGGTGCTCAGTTCGACCGCATCCGCAATCACGGCGGCGACGTCATACCCTCGTTCGGCGGTTACGCGGCAGATACCACCAGCACCGACATCGCCGACAGCTGCACCGATGTGCACAGCATCGCGCTGGCCTACGAGGACGTGTTCGCGGTCTACAAAGTGCACCGCATCGATCTGGATGTCGAGGCCGACTCGATCACGAACCAGGCGGGAGTCGACCGCCGCAACCAGGCGATCGCCGAGGTGGAGCAGTGGGGGAGAACCCACCACTGGCCGGTCTCGTTCTCCTACACGTTGCCGGCCTTCCCGACCGGTCTCGCGCCGAGCGGGGTTGCGGTGCTGCAGTCCGCTGCGAAGTACGGAGCGAAGATCGCTGACGTCAACGTGATGACGTTCGACTACTGGGACGGCGCCACGCACGACATGCTCGCCGATGCCGAGCAGGCCGCGACGGCTCTCACCGGACAGCTGAAGCAGACGATTCTGCCCCACGCTCCGGCGTGGCAGCTGTGGCGCACGGTGGGCATCATCCAGATGATCGGCATCGACGACTATGGGCCGCAGGAGACGTTCACGCTCGATGAGGCGGCGCCGCTGGTCGCCTGGGCGACGTCGCACGGCGTGCAGACCATGAGCTTCTGGGCGCTGCAACGGGACAACGGCGGATGCCCGGGCGTGAAGGGCGCGAACTCCTGCGACGGTCTCGTGCAGCCCACGTGGGCGTTCAGCAAGGCCTACGCGACGTTCAATTCCTGGTTCTGATTCAGCCGGCGTGCACGCCGAGCAGGAGGCCGACGAGGTACGTTGCGGCGACTGCGATCGCGCCGAACAGCAGTTGCCGTAACGCACCCCGCCACCAGGCTTTACCGGTGAAGTAGGCGGCGAACGCGCCGGCGACGATCAGCCCGAGACCGCCGATGGCGAGTCCCAGCCACAGCTGGCCGAACCCGAACAGGAACGACAGCAACGGGATGACCGCGCCGACCGAGAACATCACGAACGAGGAGAAGGCGGCGATCCACGGCGACGGTTTCGAATCGGGATCGACGCCGAGCTCCTGAGTGACGTGCACTCGCAGCGCGCGGTCGGGGTTGTCGTGCACCTCGGATGCGGCCCGGTGCGCGGTCTCGAGCGACATGCCCATCTCCTGGAACATGCCGGAGAGCTCATACATCTCGCCCTCCGGATTGCGGTCCAGCGCCTTGCGCTCGACCGCCGCCTCCTTGTCGACCTGTTCGTTCTGAGTGGTGACGGACGTGTACTCGCCGAGCGCCATCGAGAACGCCCCCGCGACGAGACCGGCCAACCCGGTGAGGATGATCGTGCCGCGCGGCGCCCCGGCAGCACCGATTCCAGCGATCAGCGCGATGTTGGTGACGAGGCCGTCCATGGCGCCGAAGACAGCGGCGCGCAGCCAGCCGCCTGAGACATCCGAGTGCCGGTGGTCGTAGTCGTGCGGATTCCGGAAGGGCGGAATGATCGGATCAGGCACCGCCCCAGCATAGGAGGTGCCGTCAGCCGTCTGGCGCGTCGAGAGCGCGCGACGGACTGCCGCCGCCCACCATCGACTCACCGTGGCCTTCGGCGCGCGCGATGGCGTCGGCCGCGCGAACCAGGGCGAGGTGTGAGAGCGCCTGCGGAGTATTGCCGGCCTGCCGACCCGACGCCGTCGAGTACTCCTCGCTCAGCAGCCCGACGTCGTTGGCCACCGCGCACAGGCGCTGCATGAGTTCGTTCGCGCGGTCGAGCCGGCCCGAGCGTGCGTATTGCTCGACGAGCCAGAACGAACATGCCAGGAAGGGGTATTCGCCCTGCGGGAGCCCATCCAGATCGGTTCGCGAGCGATAACGGAGCAGGAATCCGTTGTGCATGAGATCGCTCTCGATCGCCTCGACCGTGCCAAGCATCCGCGGGTCGTCCGGCGCGATGAACCCCACCTGCGAGAGCTGCAGAAGCGAGGCGTCCACTTCGGCTGTGTCGAAGTGCTGGGTGAAGGTGTTGCGGCGGCGGTCGAAACCCTTCTGCTCGATCTCCTTGCGCAGCACGGCCCGGCGTTTGCGCCAGTCCTGCACGGGCCCCTCGAGGCCGTACTCCTCAGCACCGCGGATCGCGCGGTCATAAGCTGCCCACACCATGACCCTGGAGTGCGTGAAGTTGCGAGCGGGACCCCGGATCTCCCAGATGCCCTGGTCTGCTCTGTGCGCCACCGCGTTGAGCCGGCCCATCAGGGCGCACTGCAACGACCAGGAGAAGTCATTCTCCTTGACGCCGGCGAGGCGAGCGTCGTGAAGCGCGATCATGACCTCGCCGATCACGTCAGCCTGGAACTGCTTGGCTGCAGCGTTCCCGATGCGCACCGGCGAAGCGCCGTGGTAGCCGGGAAGGGTATCGATCACATACTCGGGCAGGAACCGCTCGCCGCCCAGCCCGTACATGATCTGCACGTCGTCCGGGTCCCCGGCGAGCGCTCGGAGCAGCCAAGAACGCCAGTGGTCGACTTCGTCCCGATAGCCGTGCGCCAGGAGAGCGCTGATCGTCTGCGAGGCATCTCGCAGCCAGACGTAGCGGTAGTCCCAGTTCCGGCTGCCGCCGAACTCTTCGGGCAGCGATGTGGTCACGGCCGCGACCACGCCGCCGGTATCGGCGTGCGTGAGCGCGCGTAACACGAGAAGCGAGCGGAGCACCTCTTCGGCATAAGCCCCGCGATGAGTGAACGTGGCGGCCCAGCCCTCCCACCAGGTCTCGCTTTCGTGCAGACCCTTCGAAATATCGAGCGGCTCCGGCACCGGTTTGTGCGAAGCGTGCCATGTCATGGTGTGATCCACGACGTCGCCATCGCGCACGGTGAAGGTCGCTTCGTGCGCGTGATCCGTCGCGTGCAGCTCGACGCCTCGGACCACGATGGCATCAGGCCCTGCGACGGCGACGAGCGCGTGATGTTTGTCGCGAAGCTGCCGCACCCAGGGGACTGCTGCCGCATAGCTGAACCGCATACGGAGGTCGACGCGCATCTCGACTTCGCCCGAGAGTCCGCGGATCCGCCGTACGACGTTCGCGCCGTGCACCGTTCGCGGCATCGCATCGATCACTTCGACGACACCGCTCGACGTCGTCCACCGGGTAGTGAGCACGAACGAACTGCCGTTGTACCGCCTCTCCGCGACGGCGTCGGGATCGGTCGGCGCAACCAGCCACCTGCCGTGATCCTGCGTGCCCAGCAGCGCCCCGAAGACGGAGGGGGAGTCGTACCGCGGCAGGCAGAGCCAGTCGATGCTGCCGTCTCGTCCCACCAACGCACCCGTGTAACAGTCGCTGATCAGTGCATAGTCCTCGATCGCCAACGCCACCTCGCCATCTTGGCAGGTAGCGTGAGGATCATGACTGAGGCGGTGCGGACTCTTATCATCCTGGGCGCGGACGGCGATCTGACGTCTCGCCTCCTGCTTCCCGCCCTGGGGCAGTTGCTGACCGAAGAAGACACCCGCAGGGTCACGCTGGTCGGTGCAGGCATGCATGACTGGGATGCGAAGCACTGGCGCAGCGTCGTGGAGACGTCGTTCAAGACCGTGGATGCCGAGGGCCCCGCGGTCGACGCGCTGCTGGATGGCACCGATTTCGTCGCCGGCGACGTGACCGATCCGGATCATCTGCGGGAGCTGCTCTCCCGCTCGGACGGCACGCCCGCGCTGTACTTCGCGTTGCCGCCTGCGGTAACGAAGGAGGTCTGCGCCGGCCTCGCGGAACTCGACCTGCCCGCGGGACTCCGGCTTGCGCTGGAGAAGCCGTTCGGCACAGACAAACGGAGCGCGGCTGCGCTCAACCGCCGGCTGACCAAGCTCGTGCCCGAGGATCAGGTGCACCGCATCGACCACTTCCTCGGCAACTCGACCGTGCAGAACCTCTTCGGTCTGCGGTTCTCCAACCGCATCTTCGAGCCGCTGTGGAGCGCGGAGCACATCGCCAGTGTCGACATCGTGTACGACGAGGTCCTGGGCCTGGAGGGCCGCGCCGGGTACTACGACCATGCAGGCGCCCTGGTCGACATGTTGCAGAGCCACCTGCTGCAGGTGCTGGCCGTCACGGCGATGGAGCCGCCGTCGACGATGAGTGCGGCGGACATCCGCGATGCCAAGGGCATCGTGATTCGCGCCACTCACGTGCTGGACGACGACGCGATCGCGAACAGCCACCGCGGCCGCTACACGAAGGGGAAGATCGACGGACGCGAGCTCAGGTCGTATGTGGATGAGAACGGCGTGGATCCGGACCGCCGCACAGAGACCCTCGCCCAGGTCACCTTCGGCATCGACACCTGGCGCTGGGCAGGCGTGCCCTTCACCCTGCGATCGGGGAAGGCGATCGGTCGTGGGCGCCACGAGATCGTGATCACGTTCCGCGATGCGCAACGGGTGCCGAAGGGTCTGCGCGGTGCAGCCCACCCGACCCGGCTGCGCATCCGCCTCGGACCCGACGTCATGCAGCTCGAGCTCAACACGAATGGGCCCGGCGACCCGCACTACCTGAGCCGGGCATCGCTCGAGGCCGACTTCGGGCCGGGGAGCCTGCTCGCCTACGGCGAGGTGCTCGCCGACCTGTTCGACGGGAATCCTTCGCTGTCGGTGCGCGGCGACACCGCCGAGGAGTGCTGGCGCATCGTCGCCCCCGTGCTCAAGGCGTGGGGCGACGACGAGGTGCCGCTCGAGGACTATCCGGCCGGCTCGGACGGACCGACGGACTGGCCCGCCATACCGTGAGGATGTCGGCGGTGACGCGCAGACTGTACCCGTGCTGCTGAACGAGCTGGTCGCCACCGACTCCGCCGTGGGGTCGACCAGGTCGCGCCTGGCCAAGGTGGATGCCCTTGCCGAGCTCCTCTCGCGGCTGGATCGCGACGAGGTGGCCACCGCCGTCGGCTTGCTCATCGGCTCGCCGGTGCAGGGCCGGCTCGGCGTCGGGTGGCGCGCCATGTCGACGTCCACTACACCGGCAGCGGTCGATCCGACTCTGACGGTGGCGGAGGTGGACGCGCTTCTCGACCGGCTCGCCGCGACCGAGGGCGCAGGCTCCGCGACAGCGCGGGCGTCCGTTCTGGCCGAGCTCCTGGGTCGTGCGACGGAGACCGAGCAGCGGTTCCTGGTGCGGGCGATGCTCGGCGAGATGCGCACCGGTGCCCTGGAGGGCGTACTCGTGGATGCGATAGCGCGAGCGGCCGACGCACCCGGAGGGGTGGTGCGACGTGCCGTGATGCTGTCCGGAAGCCTCGGCGACACGGCCGCGCTCGCCCTGTTCGGCGGAGCGGATGCGCTGGCCGGCGTGACGCTGACGGTGGGGCGCCCGGTGCGCCCGATGCTCGCGGCATCCGCTGCCACGGTGGCCGACGCGCTCACCGAGACCGGAGAGGCCTCAGTGGAGTACAAGCTCGACGGTGCGCGCATCCAGGTGCATCGCCGTGGCGATGAGGTTCGCGTCTTCACGAGGAGCCTCGCAGATGTCACGCATCGCCTGCCCGAGGTCGTCGATGCCGTCCGGCACCTGCCGCTCACCGATGCCATCTTCGACGGAGAGACACTGACGCTCGACGAGGAGGGTGCGCCGCGGCCCTTCCAGCAGACGATGTCGCGCTTCGGCGCGGAGGCGTCACGCGAGGCACTGCTCAGCCCATGGTTCTTCGACGTTCTGCATCTCGACGGCAGGGACCTGATCGACGAGCCGCTGTCGGTGCGTCGCGGCATCCTGAGCGAGGTCGCCCCGCACCTCCTCATTCCGGGCCTGATCACCAGCGATCCCGAGGTGGGAGAGGCGTTCTCCCAGGAGGCGCTGGCAAAGGGTCATGAGGGTGTGGTCGTGAAAGCGATCGGCTCGCCCTACACCGCGGGCCGACGCGGCTCCGGCTGGATCAAGGTGAAGCCGGTGCACACGTACGACCTCGTCGTGCTGGCCTGCGAGTGGGGCTCTGGACGGCGCCAGGGATGGCTGTCCAACTTGCATCTGGGCGCGTACGATCCCACCGGCGAGTTCGGTGAGCCCGGCGGGTTCGTCATGGTCGGCAAGACGTTCAAGGGCCTCACCGACGAGCTCTTGCGTTGGCAGACCGAGCGCTTCCAGCAGCTGGAAGTGCGACGGACGGCAGGCACTGTGTGGGTGGAGCCGGTCACAGTGGTGGAGATCGCCATCGACGGGGTGCAAGCATCCTCACGCTATCCGGGAGGCATCGCGCTGCGGTTCGCACGCGTCAAGCGTTACCGCGAAGACAAGACGGCGGCAGAGGCCGACACGATCCAGACGCTGAGGGCGTTGCTGCGCGGCTGATCGAGAAGGTGACGAGTGGACCCCGCGATGTGGTCAGATGCGGGTGAACTGAAGGGCGATGGAGTCGGTGACCGGCTTCTTCAGGTCGGTCCACACCGTGATGGGTGCGGGCTCCCACTGCAGGGCCACGGCGTCTTCATCGAGCACGGCATCCTCGTCGCCCTGTGGCTCGTCGTGACGGTGCGCCGGGCCGCGCTCGGAGTCGTCGATGCCGGCGACGTCGCTCTCTACGGCAGTCGCTGACGGAACCGCATCCGCGTCTTCCTTGGGCGAGGATGCACTCGCCTGCGTTTCCGCCATCGCCGCGACCTCGTCACGGTAGTCGTCTTCATCCACGCGTGGGGCAGGGTGCGAAGTCACGTCGGCCACATCCACGTGCGTGCCCGACCGCAGGGCGATGGGACCCGTGCGCGTGGAGACCGTGAGCTGTTCGCCGGCCTCGAGCTGAAGCTGCGCGCTCCGGAGAGCAGCCGTCACGTCCAAGGCAACCTGATGTGCGAGCACGGTGCGGAAGAGGTCGTCCGTGTCATCCGGCGTGCGCCTGCGTACCACCCACTCGCCGCCCTCGCCGATCGCTGCGGCGATGCGCGTGTGCACGAGCTCGAAGATCTGTTCCTCCGCGAGGCGAGGGAGAGGAGCCGGGGTCTCGACGACCTCGACAATGGGGGCCACCGCTTGAGCAGCGTGCCTCCGACGACCGAACATGACCGGTTTCTCCCTCGTGTGGTGCGTGATCAACCCCGCACGACACAGTCTGACGGATGCTCGGCTCCGGCCTCCGCTGACACGCCGCCGCAGAGCGCGGCGGCTCTCGGATCGTCGGTCCTATCGCCGGCTCTCGAGCTCCTTGGAGCGGTCGTGCACGCTCGTGAGCACAACGGCGAGCGACAGCGCCCAGCTCGCCCACGCCAGCAGCACCCGCCAGTCTCGCGGTCCGTTGCGCGTGGTCTGAACGACCGACACGACTCCCAGCGCCGTGCTCACGACGCCCCAGTTCAACAGGTACTTGCGCATCGAATCCCCTCGCGTTTCGGTCTATTCACTCCGGCCTAGCCTGCCGCCCTCGGCACTGTCAACGGCCACCCGACTCTCCGGCGCGTTGCTTACCCTGCCTGGTAACGTTCTTGAGGCCGACCAGGCTTTCACTCAGGAGGCGCTCATTCTTCCGAAGTCCGCTCACGACGAGTCCGAATCCGGTGGCCGGGAGGCCGCCGCGAAGCGATCGCCGAAGCCCAGGCGGGGTTCGGGGACCGGTCGGAGGAGGCCTCGCAAGTTCGACCTCGTGATCGTCTCGAACCGCCTGCCTGTCGACCATGTCTCTGGTGAGGGCGAGAACGCCGTCTGGCGTCCGTCGCCCGGAGGGCTCGTGGCGGCGCTCGAGCCGATGATGAAGCGTGAGGACGGCGTCTGGATCGGCTGGGTGGGCATTCCGGACGCCGAGTTCGAGCCGTTCGAGGCCGACGGAATCGACATCAAGCCCGTCGCACTCAGCGCCCAGGACGTCGAGTACTACTACGAGGGCTTCTCGAACGACACCCTGTGGCCGCTGTACCACGACGTGATCGCCCCTCCGAGCTTCCACCGGGAATGGTGGGAGGCGTACGTGCAGGTGAACCGCCGGTTCGCGGATGCCGCGCTCGAGTCGGCGGCACCCGGCGCCGTCGTGTGGGTGCACGACTACCAGCTCCAACTCGTTCCCAAGATGTTGCGTGACGCTCGCCCGGATCTGGTCATCGGGTTCTTCGATCACATTCCGTTCCCGGCATACGGCATTTACGCGCAGTTGCCGTGGCGAAAGCAGGTCGTGGAGGGCCTGCTCGGCGCCGACGTCATCGGGTTCCAGAGGCTGGGCGACGCCGGCAACTTCGCCCGCGCGGTACGACGTTTGCTCGGCTACGAGACCCGGGGATCGGTGATCGAGGTGCCGCTCGACGACGATGAGGGCGTCGGGCACCGGCATGTGAAGACGAACCGGCGAGGCACCCGCGTGCGCACGGTACTGGCCAAGCAGTTCCCCATCTCCATCGACACCGCGCGCTACCAGGAACTCGCGTCGCGGCCGGACATCCAGGCCAGGGCACGGCAGATCCGCGAGGAGCTGGGCAACCCGGCGACCATCATGCTGGGCGTCGACCGGCTCGACTACACGAAAGGCATCGGGCACCGGCTGAAGGCGTACGGGGAACTGCTGCGCGATCAGTCGATCGACGTCGAGAACGTCACGCTCGTGCAGGTGGCCAGCCCGTCGCGCGAGCGGGTGGAGACGTATAAGCAGCTGCGCGACGAGGTGGAGCTCACGGTCAGCCGCATCAACGGCGATTACTCCACCATCGGTCACACCGCGATCAGCTACCTGCACCAGGGGTATCCGCGGGAGGAGATGGTGGCGCTCTACCTCGCGGCCGACGTCATGCTCGTGACCGCGCTGCGCGACGGCATGAACCTGGTGGCCAAGGAATACGTCGCCAGCCGCATCGACAACGACGGCGTGCTGGTGCTGAGCGAATTCACCGGCGCTTCAGACGAGATGAAGCAGGCGCTGCTCGTGAATCCGCACGACATCGAGGGCCTGAAGCATGCCATGGTTCGCGCGATCGAGATGCCGAAGCGCGAGCGCTCACGGCGCATGCGGGCCCTGCGCAAGCGGGTCATCACGCACGACGTGCAGCGCTGGTCGGCGACCTTCTTCGATGCGTTGACCCACGTCACCAAAGAGGACGACTTCGGTGCGCACGAGGCAGCGCAGAACCCGCAGGTCGCGCGGTCGGTGCCGGGCTCGGAGGGGCCGGCGGAGTCGTGAGCACTTCACGGCCCACCGGTTCGGTCGACGTCGACGAGGGCCTGGCGGAAGCCATGGCACGGCTGGCCGCCACACCGCGCCTGCTCGTCGCGCTCGATTTCGACGGCACCGTGAGTCCCCTGGTCGACAACCCGCGTGACTCGCGAGTGCTGCCGGCCGCACGTGCAGCCCTCAATGAGCTCGAACGGATGCCGGACACCTGGATCGCGTTCGTCTCCGGTCGTCCACTGGCCGGGCTGGCCCGGGTGACCGAGGCCGACGACGAGGCGCTTCTGATCGCCTCGCACGGGGTGGAAGTGCGGCTCACGGGCGGTGCGGTGGATGTCGGACTCACCGAAGAGGAAAGCGCACGGCTGGAGGCGCTTGCCGCCGAGCTCGAACGCATTGTCAACGCAACGCCGGGCTCCAAGCTGGAGCGCAAGCCCGTCGGCCTCGGCCTGCACACGCGAGGTGTGCCTAGCGAGCAGGCGAGAGCCGCCGACCGAGCATCACGGGAGGCAGCGTCGTCGCTTGGCGGAGGATTCCTCGAGCGAGCGGGTAAGGACATCCTCGAGTTCGCGGTGCGCGACGCGACGAAGGGCGACGGCGTTCAGCGGTTGAGAGAGCACGTCGGTGCGACCGCCGTGCTCTACGCGGGCGACGACGTCACCGACGAAGACGCATTCGCTGCGTTGCACCAGGGAGATGTGGGTGTCAAGGTCGGCCCAGGGGAGACGAAAGCCGGTCATCGGGTCTCCGACCCGGACGCGGTCGCCGCTCTGCTCGCGCGCCTGGCCGTCGCGCGCGCCGAGCGTTGAGCATTCGACGCGGCGGCGGGCATCCTGCGCAGGCGAATCGCGGCGCCTCTAAACTCGAGTTCATGCCTGAGATCGACATGAAGCCCCGCAGTCGTGTGGTCACCGACGGGATCGAAGCCACCACGAGCCGTGGAATGCTTCGCGCGGTCGGCATGGGCGACGAGGACTGGGACAAGCCGCAGATCGGCATCGCCAGCTCCTGGAACGAGATCACACCGTGCAACCTCTCGCTCGACCGCCTCGCGCAGGCGGCGAAGGAGGGCGTGCACTCGGGTGGCGGCTATCCGCTCGAGTTCGGCACCGTCTCGGTCTCCGACGGCATCTCCATGGGACACGAAGGCATGCACTTCTCGCTGGTCTCCCGCGAGGTCATCTGCGACTCCGTCGAGACGGTCATGATGGCCGAGCGACTCGACGGTTCCGTGCTGCTGGCCGGATGCGACAAGTCGATCCCGGGCATGCTCATGGCGGCGGCACGACTCGACCTGGCATCCGTCTTCCTCTACGCGGGCTCCATCGCTCCCGGCTGGGTGAAGCTCAGCGACGGAACCGAGAAGGATGTCACGATCATCGACTCCTTCGAAGCCGTCGGCGCCTGCAAGGCCGGCACCATGAGCCTCGACGATCTCAAGCGCATCGAGTGCGCGATCGCGCCGGGCGAGGGTGCGTGCGGCGGCATGTACACCGCGAACACCATGGCGTCGGTCGCCGAGGCGCTCGGCATGAGCTACCCCGGATCCGCCGCTCCGCCCTCCGCGGATCGCAGGCGCGACTACTACGCGCACCGCTCCGGCGAGGCAGTCGTGAACATGCTGCGACTCGGGCTGACCGCGCGCGACATCCTCACGAAGGAGGCGTTCGAGAACGCCATCACCGTCGCCATGGCGCTCGGCGGGTCCACGAACGTCGTATTGCACCTCCTCGCCATTGCGCGTGAAGCCGAGGTGGAGCTCACGCTCGACGACTTCAACCGCATCGGCGACAAGGTTCCGCACATCGCCGACATGAAGCCGTTCGGCAAGTACGTGATGAACGACGTCGACCGGCACGGCGGCATCCCGGTGCTCATGAAGGCGCTGCTCGACGCTGGCCTGCTACATGGCGACTGCATCACGGTCACCGGCAAGACGATCGCCGAGAACCTCGCCGAGATCGACCCGGCGCCACTGGACGGCGAGGTGCTGCACTCGCTCGACAACCCGCTGCACCCCACCGGCGGACTGACCATCTTGAAGGGCACATTCGCCCCGGACGGTGCTGTGGTGAAGACCGCAGGATTCGACGCCGCTGTGTTCGAAGGACCCGCCCGGGTGTTCGAACGCGAACGCGAGGCGATGGACGCCCTGACCAACGGCGCCATCGACCACGGAGACGTCGTGGTGATCCGCTATGAAGGCCCGAAGGGCGGGCCAGGCATGCGCGAGATGCTCGCGATCACCGCCGCCATCAAGGGCGCAGGGCTCGGAAAAGATGTACTACTCTTGACAGACGGTCGATTCTCAGGCGGCACAACCGGTCTGTGCATCGGCCACATAGCACCCGAAGCAGTGGACGGTGGTCCCATTGCCTTCGTGCGCGATGGTGATCTGATACGGGTCGATATC
>Ga0164242_10000611_pt1 | contig 43384 bp, 42 predicted proteins | sample OricomgcompostMG_FD_108783 | JGI IMG/M metagenome (GOLD analysis project Ga0164242, IMG submission 108783) | Miracle-Growth compost microbial communities from Emeryville, California, USA - Original compost - Miracle growth compost (MG) ... | reverse complement strand
TGCTCGGTGTGCTCGGTTGGCTCATCGGCATCATGCTCTCCGCACGCAGGCTCCGCTGGGCGATCGTCATGCTGCTGGGCGGCATCGCCGTCACCTTCATCGGCGCCTGGCTGAACATCGCATGACTCTTGGCCCGGAAACTCCGGGTCTTTCTCCAGCACACTGAAATCAATCGAAAGGAACCCCTGTGAGCATCACAGTGACCCATGTGCACGCCGTCGAGATCCTCGACTCCCGCTCCCGCCCCACCCTCGCTGTCACACTCGACACCGACACTGACCTCCACGTGCGTGCCGGCGTCCCGGCAGGCGCGTCAACGGGGACCCGTGAGGCCGTCGAGCTGCGCGACGGCGACCCGAAACGCTACTCCGGCCAGGGGGTGCTGAAGGCCGCGGAATCCGTCAACGGCGAGATCCGCGAACGGCTGACCGGCCGCACCTTCGGCACGCTGGCCGAGCTCGACCAGGCTCTCATCGAGCTGGACGGGACCGAGAACAAGTCACGGCTGGGCGCCAACGCGATCGTCGGGGTGTCCATCGCCGCCGCCCGCGCCTTGGCTGAGACCGACGGGGCCCCGCTATGGCAGTCCTTCGTCGGCGAAGTCGGGCAGCCGCGGCTGCCCGTCCCGCACTTCAACGTCATCAACGGCGGCGTACACGCGGTGAACGAGCTCGACTTCCAGGAGTTCATGATCGCCCCGATCGGCGCCCCGAACATGGCCGAAGCCGTCCGCGCCGGCTCCGAGGTCTACGGTGCCCTGCGCAAGCTGTTGCGCGAACGTGGGCTCTCGGTCGGACTCGGTGACGAAGGCGGCTTCGCCCCGGAGATCACACAGCCCGAGGATGCCCTGGACCTGCTCGTGGAAGCCATCACGGCGGCCGGCTACACGCCCGGACGGGAAGGCATCGCGATCGCCATGGACCCCGCCTCGAGCGAGTTCTACCGCGACGGCAGCTACCACGTCGCGGGGCAGGCTTTCACAAGCGAGGAGATGATCGAGCGATACGCCCAGATCATCGACCGCTACCCCGTCTGGCTGCTCGAGGACGGGCTGGCCGAATCCGACTGGGACGGCTGGCAGAAGCTCACCGCGCGCCTCGGCGAGACCGTCGAGCTGGTCGGCGACGACATCTTCTGCACCAACCCGAAGATCATCGCCGAAGCCATCCAGAAGCACGTCGGCAACGCCTCCCTCATCAAGGTCAACCAGATCGGCACGGTCACCGAGACGCTCGAGGCAATGCGGGTAGCCCGCGACGGCGGCTACGCCCAGTTCGTCTCCCATCGCTCGGGTGAGACCGAAGACTCCTTCATCGCCGACCTCACCGTCGGCAGCGGCGCCGGGCACCTCAAGACCGGCGCCCCGGCCCGCGGGGAGAGGGTCGCCAAGTACAACCGGCTCATCGAGATCGCGGACACGGTGGAGCTGCCCTACGGACTGAAGTAGTCCTCGCCGCAACGGCCCGCACCTGCGTCACGGAGTGCGGGCCGCGCGGTCCCATCGACAGGGCGGAATTGTGCTGAGGGGCCGCCAGGTCAAGACTCTGCCGCATGGGTTGGATGATCTGTGAGGTTCCGGCGAGCCAGACCTATCCGCTGCGACAGCTACTACTGCGGCAGGACCGCAGCGACCTGCCCCTGCACATGCCGGACGACGATGTACCTGGCGCATTTCATCTCGCTGCAGCAGGAGAGCCGGGTCAGGTGATCGGTGTCGTCAGCCTCGTTCCTGCTGCCCCCGCGTTCCTCGCAGCGGTCCCGGCATGGAGGCTCAGGCAGATGGCCGTCACGCCGATTCACCAAGGCTCGGGCGCCGGCTCGGCGCTGTTCGTTGAAGCCGTCGAGCGGGTCCGCTCGCGCGGCGCGGCGACGCTGTGGGCGGAGTCGCGGGACACGAGTCTCGGCTTCTATGTCGGTCACGGCATGCGCGCTGTTTCCCAGCGGCGCCACTCGACCCTCGGCGTCAGCTAAACCGATGTCGTTCTCAATCTGCGAGCCGACTGAGCCAACCCTCCGACATGTTGGCCGCCCCTGAGCCGCACGGGCTCGATGAGGGCAAAGTCCATCCGCTATCATCAGTGATGGCGATGGATCCCGCCGGGGCATCTTCGGATGCTCGAACCGCCCGAGCTAATGGTTCCTACTTCTCCCACGGAGAGTAGTTGAGCGCGCCGGCGGTCGGATTCTCCTCGGGGCCGACAACCGCAACCCTCCTGGAGACCACCCGTGTTCACCACCGCCAGCGACGTCCTCGCTTTCCTCAAGGAGCAGGACGTCCGCTTCGTCGACGTCCGGTTCACCGACCTTCCCGGGGTCCAGCAGCACATCACCATTCCCGCCTCCACCGTGGATGAGGCGTTCTTCTCCGAGGGCATCGCCTTCGACGGCTCATCCATCCGCGGCTTCGCCAGCATCCACGAGTCGGACCTGCAGCTCATCCCGGACCCGACCACGGCCTACGTCGACGCCTTCCGGAAGGAGAAGACCCTCAACCTCGTCTTCGACATCTACAACCCCCGCAATGGCGAGATCTACGCGAAGGACCCGCGCCAGGTGGCGAAGAAGGCGGAGAAGTATCTCGCGTCCACCGGCATCGCCGACACGGCGTTCTTCGCCCCGGAGGCGGAGTTCTACATCTTCGATGACGTGCGTTACGAGGTGAAGCAGAACGGCTCCTTTTACGCGGTCGACTCGGAAGAGGGCGCTTGGAACTCAGGCCGTATCGAAGAGGGCGGCAACCTCGGCAACAAGACCCCGTACAAGGGCGGCTATTTCCCCGTCAGCCCCGTCGACAAGCAGGCGGATCTGCGTGACGACATCTCGCTGAAGCTGATTGACGCCGGGCTCATCCTCGAGCGCGCGCATCACGAGGTCGGCACGGGCGGGCAGGCGGAGATCAACTACCGCTTCGACACGATGGTGCACGCCGCCGATGACATTCTGAAGTTCAAGTACATCGTGAAGAACACGGCGGAGCTGTGGGGCAAGACGGCGACGTTCATGCCCAAGCCCCTGTTCGGGGACAACGGCTCGGGCATGCACACGCATCAGTCGCTGTGGAACGGCGGCACGCCGCTGTTCTACGACGAGGCCGGCTACGGGGGCCTGTCCGACATCGCGCGCTGGTACATCGGCGGCCTGCTCAGGCACGCGCCCGCGGTGCTGGCGTTCACGAACCCGACGGTGAACTCGTACCACCGTCTGGTTCCCGGCTTCGAGGCTCCGGTGAACCTGGTGTACTCGGCCGGTAATCGCTCGGCCTCGATCCGTATCCCGATCACCGGCACGAACCCGAAGGCCAAGCGCATCGAGTTCCGCGCCCCGACGCCTCGGGGAACCCGTATCTCGCCTTCGCCGCGCAGCTGCTGGCGGGCCTGGACGGTATCCAGAACCGCATCGAGCCGCACGAGCCGGTGGACAAGGACCTCTACGAGCTGCCGCCGGAAGAAGCGAAGAACATCCCGCAGGTGCCCGGCTCGCTCGGCGAGGTCCTCGACGCGCTCGAGGCCGACCACGACTTCCTCACCAAGGGCAACGTGTTCACCGAGGAACTCATCCAGACCTGGATCGAGTACAAACGCGAGAAGGAGCTCAAGCCCCTCGCGCAGCGCCCGCACCCCTTCGAATATGAGTTGTACTACGGCGTCTGAGCTGACGTCAGGAGCGGGCTCATGGCCTTCTACTGCTGGTCGTGCTACGGCCGCAATAACCATGCCGCGGGACCGTGCGCGCACTGCGGACGCGAGATCAGCCCGCCCGCAGAGGCTTCGGAGACGCTGCGGCTGATCTGGGCGTTGCGCCATCCGGACCCAGACGTGGCGATCATCAGCGCCCGCCGTTTGGGAGCCGACGGCGACCGCTCAGCCATCCCCGCTCTACGTGAGGTGATCGATCAGCCGCCGGATCCCTATGTCGCCGGCGAAGCCCTGCATTCGCTGCTCGCCCTCTCCACGGTCGATGGGGAGGCGCAGCTCTTGGAGCGGCTGGCGGCGGACGGTCCGTTCATGCTGCGCCGGCAAGCCGAGCAGGCTCTCGCCGAGGTGCCTCACGTTGGTTCAAGCACCGGTGAGGCCGAGTCCGGCGACATCGACGGGATAGATGTCGCCGGCGACCCAGAACCCTAGACCGAGCCGGGTGCTGAGCCGATCAGGAAGCCGGTTGCGCAGCAACGGTGTGCGGGTCCTTGCCGAAGATGCGCTGGTAGAGGTCGTCGCCGTAGCTGGTGGGCAGCGGCTCGCCCTCGATGAGTTTGAAGGTGCGTTCCCGCTCGGCGCGCAGGTAGTAGGCGTCCGCGCTGCCGGTGAAGCTGTGCGCGAGGTCGTACTGGTGGGTGACGAAGATGACGCGGATGTCGTTGTCCAGCAGCGCGTGGATGACCTGTCTGCCGATCTCGGAGCCTTCGCGTTCGTTGGTGGCGGCGAACGACTCGTTGAACAGCATGATCCCGCCGGGCTTCAGGTGCAGGGCGACGTCGCGCATGCGCACGAGCTCCTCGTCGAATTTGCCGCTGGTCATGCTGTCGTCTTCTTCGCGTTTGAAGTGCGTGAACAGGCCGGATGTCACGCTCAGGCTCAGCGAGTCGGCGGCGACGAACATGCCGGCCTGCATCATCAGCTGCGCCAGCCCCACGCTGCGTAGGAAGGTGGACTTGCCGCCCCGGTTGGCGCCGGTGACCATGATCAGCGGCTTGCCGTCGGCGCGCACGTCGTTGCCCGTGACCGGGTCGTCGCTGACGAAGGCGAGACTGACGTCGTAGAGGGCGTCGCTCCTGAACGCGTACTGCCCGGCCGGTGCCGGGTCGGGGAACGCGAACGGGTGGCCTTTGTTCTCGAGGGTGTGCTGGGCGTTCAGGCAGCCGAGGTAGAAGCCGAGCTCGGTGCGCATCATGGCGAAGAAGCTCAGGATGTGCTCGGTGGAGCGGGCCAATGCGTCGGCGACGAGGTTGAGGCCGCGGCCGCGCATCTCGGTCAGCGCGTTCGCTCCGGCCTCGTCCCGGTCGGCGATGCGGAAGGACGGCGCGGGGTGCGTCAACGCGCCCAGCCTGTCGGAGAAGCTCTGCTTGTCCTGCTGAGGCCGGCGCAGCACGAGGCTGGTGACCTTGCCGCCGTGGTCGAGGCCGGCGCTGATGAGGACCCCGTTGCGGAAGCGGAGCCTTCTGAGGTGCCGGTCGATCTCCGCGAAGTACGCGTCGTCGAGCTCGTGGAGGGTCATCTGGAAGAACCGTGCGAAGCCCGCGGAGTCGAAGTCGCCTTGGTGTTCCTCGGCGATCTGGCGCAGGGTGCGCAGCAGGGAGACGAAGATCTCGAGCACCTCGATCGCGCGTTGCAGGATCGCAGCCGGGTTGCGGTCGCTCATCCACCCGTACACCTTCCGTTCGCGGGTGATGGCCTCCACCGCGAGGTCGTAGAGCTCGCGGGCGACGGCCTCCTGCCGCTGGCAGTCCAGCAGCACCTCCTGCCGGTAGCGGATCTCGTCGATCGAGGTCAGGGGCTCCAGGAGGACGCGGGAGGCGACCTCGGCGAGGAAGCGGTCGCCGGCGGCCATCGCGGTTACCAGCGATGTCAGCTCGATGTCCTGCACGATGGCTTCCGCGTTCCACGGCGGCTGCGGCGTCTCCGGGAGGTCGTGATCGGCGAACAGAAGGTAGGTCTTCATGAGGCGATCCGTTCGCTCAGCTGGTCGTGGGTGAGCTCGTACTTCTCCGCCAGCGCCACCGCGTAGGCGAGCCCATCGGCGGGGCGGCGTTCCAGCTTGAAAGTGCGGTTGGCCGGCTCGTGCGGGTCGACGGCGGCGACCATGCTGACCGTGGTGTCGCTCAGCGTGGTCAGCTCGTCGATGAAGGTCACGCACAGGGCGAGGATGTCCCGCTGGATGATCTCTTTCAGCACGGCCGTGCCGAGCAGGATCGCGTCGTCCAGGGTGGTCGAGTTGAAGATCTCGTTCATGACGATGATCGAGTCGCTGGTGGCGGCCTGGAGGATGTTGTGGATGCGCACGAGCTCGTCCTCGAGCTTGCCGTGCAGGGTGGTGATGTCCTCTTCTTTCTCGTAGTGGGTGAAGAGCTGGTCGAAGAGGAAGAGGGCGGCGTCTGTTCCGGGTACGGGCAGGCCGAGGTTGGCGAGCCAGTGCAGTTGGCCGAAGGTGCGGGAGAACGTGGTCTTGCCGCCCTGGTTGGCGCCGGTGACGACGATGACCCGCTCGTTCTCCTCGAGATGGAAGGAGTTGGTGACCACGGGCTTCTTCTCCGCGACGAGCTTGCCGGCCAGGGCGAGGTCGAAGATGTCGTCCGCGCGGGCGGCTTTGTCGGCGGTGACGCGAGGCGTGGTGAAACTGAGGCCGCTTGCGGTGATGCGCTCGGTGTGCTCGAGGTAGCTGAGGTAGAACTGCAGTGCGCGGTCGGTCTCGGCCACGATCGGGTCCAGGTAGCTGTCTTGGTTGCTGCGCACGTACTGGTCGAGGGCCGCGAATTGCTCTGGGTTTGCCTTCGCCACCAGGGTCAAGACGTTCTCCTCGACCGTGTCGAGCCAGAGATAGCTCGGGAACCGGACGAGATGCTCTTTCACCTCGCCCTGGCGGAAACGTTCGAAGGTGGCCTCGACCTCAGCGCTGTAGTCCGCTTCGTTCTCGTACGGGGTGACGGTAACTTTCAGCCCGTCCAGGAGCATGGTGAACCGGATCGCATCCAGCTCGGCGCGGATCTTCTCGCCCTGCTCGGCCAGCTGCGTGAACTTCGGGCCGGTCACGTAGCCGTGCAGCCAGTCGCGTAGCCCCCGCATCCCGTCCGAGTCGAGCTCGTCGCCCTCCAGCGCGTTAGTGAAGTCGCGAACGGCGTGCTGGTACGTCAGCATCGCCGAGAGTAGCCAGAACTCCTTCTGGCGTGCGGCGTGCAGCTTCGGCAGCTGCGCCAGACGCCCGCGATGGGTGGTCATCGCCTGGGCGAAAGCAGTCGCGTGCGCGTGGACATCCTTGCGGGCGAGATCTGTGTAGATCTGCTGCCGATACTGAACGTGCTGAGCGCTCGAGAGAGACGTGTAGAAGATCGGTTCCAGCTGATAGTCATCGCGGCCACCGGTCAGCGTGGCCACGATCTGATCCAGGTTGAGATCGTGGAAGCAGGCGGGCTCGGTCTCGTTGAGCGTCGGCGCGTCGGTACCGGGGAACAGGATGCTGCGGAAATCTGTGGACTTCAGGATCGTGTGCTGGTCTGCCACCGGGGCTGCTCCTACCTGTCGTGGTCATGCGTGTCGCATGGTGCTGCAGGTAGAAGCCATCAGCGGATCGTTCCGCGGTTATACGGCGAGCCTCATCGCCGGGTTTCAGTCTGCACCTTTCCCGCCAGCTTCGCCAGTGCCGCCAGGCCGATCACGCAGGCTCGGGGGCAGATGAGTCCGACTCGACGTCGTTCCGACTCACAGCACGCGATGGGTCATGCCGACGGCGATCAGCCGAGGGGCTTCCCCTGGCAGGGTGTTTCCTGATAGTCCTAGCAGCGGCGGCACGGTCGCCGTGGTGGTGGGGCCCACCGCAAAGAACTTCGATCAACGTCGACAACGGTCCCTATCCGGTGCGTTTCTATGCGTCCGAGATAGGAGGAACCGAATCCGGCTGATCGAGTCATCACCCCCGGCGCCCCGCCTGGCGCAGCGTCACGGGCGAGAGCCTCGCGCGTCCGGCATGGGCGGCAGTTCGAGCTCAGAAAGTCGCGCGATCGGCGCCGCGTCATACGGCTCGGACCGCGGCGCAGGGGCGGCAGCCACACGCCGCCTGGCTGAGGTTGGCAGGCAACCGCGGCGACGAACGCGATGGCTCCGCCCTCAGGTGCTGGCAACGGCTGCCGGCCCGGATGAGCCGCGCATTCAACGCAGAGTCACGCGCCGCAGAAAACAACTCAACTAAGGAAAGCGGATTTAATCATGGCGAAAGCAGAATCGAACCTGTCCACGTGGCGCATGTATGGCGGCGGCGGGCTCCTCGTCGGTGGATTCCTGTGGCTGGTCGCCGTCATCGTGGGCAACGTTGCCTCGAGCACGGATACGGCCTTCAGATGGGTGGAGCTCGTCGGTCTCATCGTGGTGGGGCTCGGCTTCATCGTCCTTGCGATCGGACGATCGGGATCAAACGGTGTCGTCGGGAAGAACCTCGTGGGGAAGATTGCCCTGTGGGTGGCCGCCTTCGGCTTCCTCGTTTGGGGAATTTGGGACATCTTCACGACCAGCTTCCCCGATACGAGCAAGCTGCCTGGTGTGGCCCAATGGATCATCGCGATCGCGATCTTCCTTGGAACGGTCGTGGCGGCCGCGATCATCCAGCTGAATGGCACCGCGCGGATCATTGGGAAGTGGGCGCTCTACGCCGTCGCCCTCCTCGCTCTCCTTTTCCTGCTGCTGCCCGTGTTCGGGATCACGGCTCTGGATGTCTGGTGGGTGGGGTTCATCTTCGCGATCGTCACCGCACTCACCGGCCTTGCTTATCTTCTGAATCCAGGCGCTGCTGGGCCGGTGAAGCCGCTCACGCAGTGACCGAAGGCGGGCGGCGGCTCCTGTCGTCAGATGCGATGGCGGCCGCTGCCCATCCGCCCCGGCAGAGCGCGCCTCACGGCGTCGATGACTTCCGACCGTGCGTTGCTGAAGGCCGGGCGTCATACGCAGATTTCGCCTTCCGGTGCGCGCACTCTCGGCGAGATCGCGCAGGCGAACTAGAGCTGCCCCACAGGAGGGCGCTAGCATCGAGTTCACGGTGATGGATCCCGCCGAGCCGATTCCCGGCTGAACCGCCCTCGTGCTGATGGCTTCCTACCCCCTGGACTCAGGAGAGGTGGAAGCATGTCCAATTCAGCGCTGGAGATGGTCGTGGAGATCCCGCGCGGCGGCCGCAACAAGTACGAGGTCGACCACAAGTCGGGCCGCATCAAGCTGGACCGGACCCTGTACACGCAGATGGTCTACCCGGCCGACTACGGCTACATCGAGGGCACGCTGGCCGATGATGGTGACCCGATCGACGCGCTCGTGCTCCTGGACGAGCCGACCTTCCCCGGTGTCATCGTCGACGTGCGCCCGGTCGGGGTTTTCCGGATGGAGGACGAGAAGGGCAAGGACGCGAAGATCCTCGCCGTGCCTGAGGGGGACCCGCGCTTCGCCCACATCAACGACATTGAGGATGTCCCGACGTTGACGAAGGACACCATCGCCCACTTCTTCACGCACTACAAGGATCTCGAGCCTGGCAAGTTCGTCAACGTCCACGGTTTCGGGACCCGTGAGGAGGCGGAGGCGCTCGTGCAGACTGCGATTCACGCCTACCGCCTCGCCGACAGCTACGAGAGCTAGCCGGTGCGCCACGCCGCCGGCCGGCCGAGCCGCCGGCCACGCTGGCTGTCTCTCGGCGTCGGCAGCATCGGGGCCACGAGCTTCCTGTCCGACACCGGGCACGAGATGGTCACGGCCATCCTGCCGAGCTTCATCATCAACGTCCTCGGCGGGTCCGCCGCCGTCCTGGGGCTCATCGAGGGCTTCTCTGACGCGCTCACGGGTCTCAGCAAGCTCGCCGGTGGTCCTCTGGCAGATGATCCCCGGCGGCGACGGCGTATGGCGTCCGGCGGGTACACCGTCACGGCGGTCGCCACCGGCGCCATCGGCATCACGGTCGCAACCTGGCAGGCCGGCATTCTGCGCGGCATCAGCTGGGCCGCTCGCGGATTCCGATCGCCAGCCCGCGACAGCATGCTCGCCACCCTCGCGGCCGAAGGCGCCACCGGTCGCGCCTATGGGGTCGAGCGCGCTGGCGATAACCTCGGCGCTGTCCTCGGCCCGCTCCTCGGTGGGGCGTTGGCCACCTGGATCGGCGTCCGCCCCACCATTTGGGTCTCCGTGATCCCGGGTCTGCTGGCGGCGCTCGCAATTGGAGTGGCCGCCCGGCAGGCGCGCCTGGTCGTCGCCGAGACGCCGGGCGGAAAGACGCGACTGCTGGATGGTTATCGACGGCTGCGCGGCACGGGGCTACTACGTGTTCTTATTCCCATCGCGCTGTTCGAAGGCGGGAACCTTGCCGCCACACTGTTGATCCTGCGTGCCAATGAGCTCCTGATCGCCGAGGGCTTCCCGACCGCGGCGGCGATCGCCCTGACCACGGTGCTCTACGCGGCGTACAACGCGTCCGCCGCGCTGCTGTCGATCCCGGCCGGGGCGCTGATCGATCGGATCGGGGCTCGAACGGTGCTCGCCCTCGGCGCGGCGGCGTATGTCGCCGCGTACTTCGGGCTGGCGTTCACCGCGCCCGTCTGGGGATTCGTGCTGCTCTTCTTCGTTCTCGGCAGCATCGGCATCGGCCTGGGCGAGACAGCGGAATCGACGCTCGTGGCCCATCAGGTGCCCGATGCGATGCGCGGCTCTGGTTTCGGCATGCTCGGCCTCGTCCAGGCCGGCGGAGACCTGACTGCCACGGTTATCGGCGGCGCGATCTACACCGCGGCCGGGGCGGCCGCGTGTTTCACCTATGCCGGGATCTGGATGGCTGCAGCGGGCATCGTCGCCGCCCTCCTGCCACTAAGGAAACCAGAGCTACCCGCTGCCGCGTGAACGGCGCATCACCTGAAGAAGGAGGCCGTGAGCAGTGAAGACCGGAATCGTGAAGTGGTTCAACCCGGCGAGAGGCTACGGCTTCATCGCCCCGGATGACGGTTCACCGGACGTGTTCGCGCATTATCGCGCCATCGTCGACACCGGCTTCCGCAGCCTGGAGAAGGCGCAGCATGTCGAGTTCGATATCGAGGACGGCCCAAAAGGACCGCAGGCAGCGAACATCCACACCATCGCCTCATCCTGACGCCGCGCCACCACCAACGCAGCATCTACGGTTCAGAGAACGGAGCCGAGCCACAGACCGGCGAGCCCGGCAAGCACGGCGACGGCGAGGATCGCGAGACCATTAGTGAGCGCCATGGTGTATTCACGGTCCTGCACGAGTCGCATGGTCTCGATACTGGCGGTGCTGAAGGTGGTGTATCCGCCCATGATGCCGGTGCCGAGAACGAGCTCCCAGCTCTGCGGCAGGACTGCAGACAGCACCAGGCCGGTCAGGGCGCCGAGAACGAAGGATCCGGTGATGTTGATGATCGCGGTTCCGAACGGAAAGACGGCCCGGAACCGTCCACGAACGAGACCATCGACGACGAAGCGCAAAGCGGCGCCGATGCCGCCGGCCACGCAGATGCCGAGAAAGACCAGGGGACTCACCGGGCGCCCCCCTTCGGCGTCGTCGCCCAGCGGTGTGCCTCGGCGGCCGCGGCGATCCCGGCGAACCCGGCAGCAGCGCCGGCGATGATGCTGATGACCGCGTAGAAGATCCCGACCCCGGCGTGGCCCCCGGTGATCGCCGTCGCGGTCCCCACGGCCAGAGTGCTGTAGGTGGTGTAGCCGCCCATGAACCCGGTGCCGACGAGCAGCCGCAGCCGACGGCGGTGCCCTTCATCCGTGCCCAGGCGGCGCAGCAGCTCCAGAACGACGCCGAGCGCGAAGGCACCGGTGATATTGATCACGAAGATGCCCATCGGGAACGCGCCGACAGCCGGAATGACGAGGCTCAACGCCTCCCGCACCCCGGAGCCGACGGCACCGCCGAAAGCCACGATGCTCACGTAGCTCAATCGCAGGTGGACCGGCCGGGCCGGTTTGGCCGGCCGGATGTCGTCGACTTCGACGTCACTGTCAACGGGTAGCTCCTCGAGGTGCTCGGCCTCGCGCAGGGACTCCTTGTCCTCGTCCAGTCCTCTGGCCCTTTCTACGTGAGCCCGTAGCGAAGCTCGGGCTCCTGATTCTCGATGTGCATCAGCCGGTTGTACTTGGCCACCCGCTCGCCTCGGGCTGGAGCGCCGGCCTTGATCTGGCCTGTGCCGGCGCCGACAGCCAGGTCCGCGATGAAGTCGTCGCTGGTCTCACCAGAGCGTTGGGAGACCATGATCTCCATATGATTCTCCCGCGCGGCGGCGATGGCGTCGAACGCCTGACTGACGGTGCCGATCTGGTTGGGCTTGATCAGCGCGCCGTTTGAATAGCTGTTCTCGGCACCCTCACGGATGCGCCGCGCGTCGGTGACGTACAGGTCGTCTCCCACGATCTGCACGGTGTCGGAAACTCGATCGAAAAAGGTGCCCCAGCCCGGATGATCCCCTTCGGCGAACGGGTCCTCAATGCTCCACAGTGGATAGTCCTTCAGCAGGCTCACGTAGTAGTCGGCCAATTGCAGCCGGGTGAGGTCCCTGCCGTCCAGCCGATACCTGCCGTCGCCGAGGTAGAAGCCGTTCGCGGCGCAGTCGATCGCGATCTTGACCTGATCAGTGGTATAGCCGGCATCCAGGATCGCCTCGAGAAGCAGATCTAGTGCCTCCACTGTGCGGGACAGGGGCGGGGCGAAGCCGCCCTCGTCGCCGAGACCTGCGGTGTGGTAGGTGGCATTGATCTTCTGCCGCAGCAGGTGGTAAATCTCGCTTCCGGCCTGGATCGCATGCCGCGTGTTTGCCGCGCCGACGGGGGCGATCATGAACTCTTGGAAGTCGAGCTCGTTGGCTGCATGCGCGCCGCCGCCAAGGAGGTTGAAGTGCGGCACGGGCAGGAGCGCCGTTGCTCCTGTAACAGCGCTGATCCACCGGTAAAGGGGGAAACCTGTGGTGTGCGCCATTCCCCGTGCCGCAGCCATGGAGACAGCTGCCACCGCGTTTGCCCCGAGCCGGGACAGATTCGGAGTGCCGTCAAGTTCACGCAGCGCGTCGTCAACCTCGGTGATGCTGCCCCACGCGGTGGAGGTCAGCATCGGGGCGACCTCCGCGGCGATCGCGGCGACGGCCGTGTGGACGCTGCGCCCGTCATAGGAGTGGCCGCCGTCACGCACTTCGGCGGCCTCGTAGGCGCCGATGGACGCGCCGGCAGGTGTTGCGGCGCTGACCTGCGTGTCGTCCGCGAGCTCGAGAGTCACCTGCACGGTGGGCCAGCCGCGGGAGTCGAGGATCTGCTCGGCGGCCACCCCGGCGACCGCCAGCTTTGCGCCGTTTGGTTGCGGGTACTGACCGACGAGCTCGAGAGCCTGCCGGCCCGAGGCGGGGTTGTGATCCATCAGGTTCCTCCTTGCGCGGCTACTTCGGCGGCGGCCTCCAGCGCGGCGGCCTCGTCCAGGTAGCGGCCACCTCGCGCGATTGGCTGGAGGGCGTCGTCGAATTCGTAGACCATCGGCTGCCCGGTAGGGATGTTCAGCGCGGAGATCTCGTCGTCGCGAAGATCGTCCAGGAGCGCGCAGACGGCGCGCAGGGAGTTCCCGTGGGCGACGAGAAGTACGTTGACGCCCTGACGAAGGAGCCGGAAGACCGCCTCCTTCAGGAAGCCGTCGACGCGCAAGATCACGTCATGCAAGGACTCGGTGTACGGCAGCGCCGCAGCCGGAGCCCCGCGGAACGGCTCCTGCGCGGCCAGACGACGGTGCAGCACCTCAGACATGGGCGGCGGGGCTCCGGCGACCGAGCGGCGCCAATAAAGGAAACTCTCACGCCCGTAGCGGTGGAGTACGTCACTCTTGGACTGCCCGGTGAGAGCACCGTAGCTGCGCTCGGTGAGGCGCCAGTCTGGTCGGATTGCCGCCGCTTCGACCCCGAGCACCGATGCTGATAATGCAGCCGAACTTCGCGCCCGGCGCAAGGGAGAGGTGAAGATCACGTCGATAGCGAACCCGGCGGCACTGATCAGCTCGGCGCCATGCAGGGACTCTTGCACCCCGTCAGAGGTGAGGGGCACGTCCAGTGACCCGGTGAACAGACCATTGGCGTTAGCGACGCTCTCGCCATGCCGCAGCAGAGTCACAGTGCCGGTCCGCTCGCCCATTCGTCACCTACCTTGATCGGTAGGATCCGTCAGCCGTCTCGGCGGTTTGAGCTTCGCGCTCCGGCGGGGTCCATCGCCGTCGTGTGCGAGCGTACACGACCCGACCGGCCAAACGGGGCAGTTCCCGCCACGCCGCGTCCGGGTGTGGCTTTCCTTGACCAGGTGTGATTCCTTTGGTTCACTGAGAGCGGCGATGGAGCTCGCCGGGACGACGATGTCCGAACCGCGCGTGCGCTGATAGCCCCTGATCCCAGGACGGGTGAAGGAGCAGCAGATGCGCGCAAGCGGGGCCGACGTGACTCGCAGCACGGCTGTGACCTTCGCGAGGCATGCCGGATGCTGAGCCTCTCACCCGTCATCATCCAGGTCTTGCAGGTGGCGACCATCGTGTTTGCCTCCCCGGGCATTACCGGGGTGATGGCGCAGGTTGAGGCGCGCCTACAGGGTCGGCGCGGTCCGCGGATCCTGCAGCCGTACTACGACCTGGCCAAACTGTTCCGAAAGGAAGTGCTCGCGCCAGCTGGCGTCGGCCCGTTTTTCCTGCTTGCGCCGGTTCTGGCTTTCGCGTGCTACATGACGGTCCCGCTGCTGATTCCCGTGCTGACCACCTATGCACTGCCTCTCGGGGATATGGGTGACATTCTCGGCGGCGGCATCATCCTCGCCTTCGCCAGCTTCGTCGTCGCTGTGGCCGCCGGCGAGACCGGGGACCCCTACGCGCAGCTCGGCGCCAGCCGCGCTAAGACCTTCGGCGCGATCACCGAGCCGGTCGTCCTGCTCGTCGTCTTCACCGTCTCGCTGCTGACGGCCACCGACCTGCCCTACGTTCTGGCGGCAACCGTAACGAGCGGGCCGGCGCAGATCGTCCGCCCGGCGCACCTGCTGGCCTCGGCGGCATTATTCATGGTGATCCTGTTCGAAACCGGTCGCATCCCGATTGAGACGCACTCCGGCACGATCGAGCTGGGCATGATCGAAGAGGGCCGCTCCTTCGAGCACTCCGGCCCGTATCTTGCGCTGCTGAAGTGGGGATCTAGCGCGAAGCAGCTGACCTTCTTCACGATCTTCCTGAACGTCTTCGTCGCCCCCTGGGGGCTGGCGGCCACCCAAGGCCTCGGCCATGTGCTGTTCGCGATCATCTCGCTGCTGGCCAAGGCGATCGTGCTGGGCGTTGTTGTCACGGTGATCGACAACACCTTCGCCAAGCTGCGCCTGTTCCGCATCACCGAATTCGTCTCCGCCGCGTTCCTGCTGGCCGTGCTGGCGATCTTCACCCTCTACTTGGGAGGCGGCTGACCATGATGCTCCTGACCGCGGCGACCCAGCCTGTGCCGACCGTGTTCGACGGCACCGCGAACACGGTGGCGGTGATCGTGCTCCTCCTGGAGTTCGGGATGCTACGCGCCTCGCTGTTCCGCGCCCAAGTGCGCCTGTACGCAGCGCAATCCTTCGTCGTCAGCGTCCTCGCCGGCGTCGTCGCCGTCGGCCGCGGCGTACCGGACCTCTTCATCCTCGCGGCCGTCTCCTTCCTCCTGAAGGCGGTCATCGTGCCTCTGGTGATGCTCCGGCAGCTGCGCGACAGCCCGACCGAGATCGCCGGTTCCGGCGCGCTCGGGGTGGCCAGCGAGGTCATCATCTCGATCATCGTCGCGGCCTTCGGCTTCTTCGCCGTCGGCGCCTTGAACATCCACTCCAAGGTGCTGCCCACCGCCGCGCTCAGCCTCGCGGTGGCGGTGATCCTGGTGTCCTTCGTGCTGATGATCCTGCGCCGGGACGTCATCAGCCAGGCCATCGGATTCTTCTCCCTGGAGAACGGGGTCTCCATGGCCAGCCTCGTCGTCGCCGCAGGTCTCCCGCTGATCCTCGAGGTCGCGTTCCTGTTCGACCTGCTGGTGGCCGTCGTCGTCTTCGGCGTCATCATCCGGGTGCAGTCCCAGCGCACCAAGTCGTACTCCACCGCCCACCTCGACCGGCTGCGAGGCTGACGTGTCCCTCTCCCTGCTCGTCCTATTCCTGGTGCCGTTAGCGATGACGCTGCTCAGCCTCGTGCTGCCTCGCCGGGCAAACGAGATCGGGACGATCGTGGCGGCCGCGATCAGCTTCGTCCTGGCCGTCATGCTGGCACCGGCCGCAACCCACGGCACCATCACAGCTCCGCCGTTCCTGCGCGTGGACGCCCTGTCTGAGATATTCCTGCTGGCCACCGCATTCCTCTACCCGGTCACCGCGATCTACACCGTCGGCTACTTCTCCCACGAACGCGGCATGATCCGTCGCGGCGGCAAAGACGCGCTCCCACAGTTCGGCCGCTACTCGCGCCTGTTCTACCTCGGCTTCAACCTCTTCGCCTGGTCCATGATCGCCGCTCCCTTGGTCAACGGGCTCGCCCTGTTGTGGATCGCGGTGGAGATCACCACCGTCGTCTCCGCGCTGCTGGTGTCCATCGACCGCACCCAGGAAGCCACCGAAGCGGCATGGAAATACGTGCTGATCGCGTCCAGCGGCCTCGGCATCGGGCTGCTCGCGACGATCATCCTTTACTACGCCGGCTCCACCGTCATCGGAGAGTCCTACGACCTGGGCCTTGCCCCACTGCTGCAGATCGCCCACAAGCTGCCCGCCGTGCCGGTCGAGCTCGCCTTCGGGCTCGCGGTGGTCGGCTACGGCACCAAAGTCGGCCTGTTCCCCGTGCACACCTGGCTGCCCGACGCCCACTCGGAGGCGCCCACCCCGATCTCCGCCTTGCTGTCCGGGGCGCTGCTGGCCACAAGCTTCTACGCCATCCTGCGCTACTACCAGATCGCCACCGCCGCACTCGGACACACCTTCCCCGAGAACACCCTCCTGGTCTTCGGCGTGCTGTCCCTGCTGCTCGCGGCCTTGTACCTGTTCGCACAGAAGAACATCAAACGGATGCTGGCGTACTCCAGCGTCGAGCACATGGGGATCCTCGCGATCGGCGTCAGCTTCGGCGCGCCGATCGCCCTGGCCGGGGTGCTCCTGCACGTCCTGGCCCATGCGGCGGCGAAAGGAACTGCGTTCATGGGCGCCGGCGCCCTGGTCCACAAATACGACACCAAGGAGATGTCCGGAATGCGCGGCGCCATCCGCGCCCTGCCCTGGAGCGGGCCGGCGTTCCTGGTCGCGATCTTCTCTCTCGGCGCCCTGCCGCCCTTCGGGCTGTTCCGCAGCGAATTCCAGATCGTCACGGGCGGCGTCGGGTCCGGCCACGGCATCGTGGGAGCGATTCTGCTGGTCCTGGTCTCTTGCGCCTTCTTCGGCCTCACGATCTCCACCACCCGCGTCCTCTTCCTGCCCGGAAAGGCACCCTCGGCGCCACGGTCTGAGCCCAGCTACTGGATGGTCGTGCCCATGCTCATGGGCGTAGCCGCCCTGCTCCTGCTCGGCGTCCACCCACCCGAGATCCTCCAAGAGCTCCTCACCCGCGGAGCCGCCGAACTGCAGGGGACGTCCTCATGACTCGCCGACCTTACGAGAGCCCAGATTCCTGGCATGACGCCCTCCTCGCTGCCGTCGCGTCCGGCGCCCGCTTCGCCGGTCTGTACAGCACGGCCGACGGCCCCGGCGCGCGGCTGATCGCGCTGCTGGACGCAGGCGAGCGATTCGACACCGTCGAAGTCCCGATCACCCCGGACCCGACCGGCCGCATGAGCTACCCCTCCCTGAGCCCGCAGCTGCCGCCCGCGTTCTGGTACGAGCGCGCCCTGCACGACCTCTCCGGGCTCACCCCCGTCGGGCATCCGCGCCTGGACCCGCTGCTGCTGCCCTTGACGCCGGGCAGCGCCCGCCCCGAGCCCGGCGGGAATAACCACCACGCACGCATCGCCGCCGACACCGACACGCAGGGGCCGGTGGATGTGACCGGGCACGGCCTGTTCACCCTCACCTTCGGCCCCGTCCGGTCCGGCGTGTTCGAATCCATCGAGTTCCTGCTGGAGACCCCCGGTGAGGACATCCCGCATCTGAACATCCGCCCGCACTTCAAGCACCGCGGCGTCGCCAAACGCTTCGAAGGCCGCCGCCCGGATGACGGGGTGCTGGTGGCCGAGCGGGTCGAGGGCATCGCGTCCGTCGCCCACGCCCTGGCCTTCAGCCACGCCGTCGAAGCAGCCGCCGGCATCGTCCCACCGCCCCGTGCACAGTACCTGCGCGTGGTCCTGGCCGAGCTCGAGCGCATCGCCAACCACCTGGATGTCGCCATGCGGCTATGCGACGCGGCGGGGCTCGCGGTGGCCACCAGCCGATTCGGGTGGCACAAGGAGACCACCATGCGCATCATGTCGCACCTGACCGGCAGCCGCTTCGGACGCACCGCCGTTGTCCCCGGCGGGGTGCGCCTGGGTCTGACCGTCCCCGACGAGGCGCTGCTGGGAGAGCTGAAGACCCTGCACAAGCGGGTGAGCGATGACGCCCGCCGGACCATGGGCACCCCGTCCTTCCTGGACCGGCTGCGCGGAACCGGTCCGCTGGATGCCGACTACGCCGCCCGATGGGCGCTCGTGGGGCCGATCGGACGCGCCAGCGGGCACCGCGTCGATGACCGCTGGGACCACTCCTACGACGGCTACGGCCACCTCTCACTGCCCGGAAGCCCCGCGACCGATGAGGATGGCGACGCCCGCGCACGGCTTCGGGTGCGCTGGAGTGAGATCGACCTCGCCTTCAAACTCATCAACGCCGCGACCGCCGCCTTCACCATGCAGTCCGACCCGCGACTGATCCTGGAGGAGCCATGGCAGGCTGCCAGCGGCCTCTCGATCGGCGTCGCGGAGGCCCCGCAAGGCGAGGTGCTGTACGCCGTGTCCTTCCAGGACGGCCAGATCGCGCGCTGCTTCGCCCGCTCGCCGGCCTTACACAACCTGGTGGCCTTCCACGACGCGTTCCGCACTGACATCTTCACCGATTTCCCGTTTATCGAGGCCAGCTTCGGTCTCAGCTACGCAGGGGTGGCGATGTAAATGCCTTGGGTCCCGCACGGAATCAGCAACGGCAAACTCACCACCGGCTGGCCTAAGAAACCCGACGACTACTTCGACGACTTTCCCGCCGCGATCGAGGTCGCCGCCCCCTGGAACCTCACCGACGACGCTCGCGCAGCTGCCTGGCAGTGCCCCACGAGCGCCATCCAGGTCACCGCCGTCGGCATTTCCCTCGACCGCGGGCGCTGCATCCTGTGCCGCCGGTGCACACTGATCGCCCCCGGCACCTTCACCGTCTCCCACGGCTCCGACACCTCCCGCATCGGCCGTGACGCACTCATCGTCGGCGACGTGAAAGAGGAGCACGAGGCTCTCACGATGCTGCGCGACAGCATCGCCGAACGCGTGCGCCACCTCGGCCGCTCCGTGCATATCCGGCACGTGGACGCCGGCTCCGACGGCTCCGACGAATGGGAGGTCCAAGCGCTGCTGAACCCGGTGTACGACATCCACCGGCTCGGAATCTTCATCACCCCCAGCCCCCGCCACGCCGACATCCTCCTGGTCACCGGGATCGGCACCGAAGGCATGCGCGAACCCCTGGTGCGCACCCGGGACGGCATGCCGGATCCGGTCGTCGTCATCGCCGTCGGCGCCGATGCCGCAAGCGGCGGCCTCATCGGCGGCGGATACACCGGTGGCGTCGGCATCGAGCCCGTCCTTGACGTCGACGTCTGGGTCCCCGGTGCGCCCGCTACCCCGTTCAGCATCCTGCACGGCATCCTCCTGGCCCTCGGCCGCGTCCCAGCCGGCCCGAGAGAGGAACACCGATGACCCTGATCCTCACTACCGCAGGACTGTTCGCGGCCGCCGCGCTCATCGGCTGGATCGCCGGGATTCCGCACCGTGCCCGTCGCGCACGGCACGCACTGACTCTCGCAAGCTGGCTGCTGAGCATCGCCGGCACCGTCCTCATCCTCACCGCCGCCGCACGAGTCCTGGCCGGCCACGCCGCCGCCGCGGCCGGCACCCAGGGGGTCCTCACCGAATCGGCGCTGCGGGTAGACCGGCTCTCCGCCCTGTTCCTGCTCATCAGCTTCGGCGTCGCCCTGCCCGCCCTCATCTCCGCCACCGCCTCGCGAGCCGCTCACCGTGCGCGCCTGAGCTCCGGGGTGGCCATCGTCCTGCTGGCCACCCTGCTGGTCATCGCCGGCGGCAACCTGTTCACGCTCCTGCTGGGCTGGGAAGGCCTCGGATTCGCGTTCTACCTCGTCGTCGGCTACGACCGCCGCAAACCCGGCCGCGCCCGTGCCGCCGTGCTCGCGGGCGCCTTCAGCAGCTTCAGCGGCGCAGCCGTCCTACTGGCCGGTTCCCTGCTATATGCCTACAGCCACACCCTGGACCTTGCTGGCATCGCCGACGGGGCACCCCGGCTGATCCGCGACACCGCCTACGTGCTCTTCGTCTTCGGCTTCGCCATCAAAGTCGGCCTCATGCCCGTCCACCTCTGGCTGCCACCCAGCTACTCCGCTGCCCCCGGCCCCGCCCGGGCCATCCTCGCCGGCAGTGCCGTCAACGTCGGCTTCTACGGCCTGTGGCGCACCCTGCACATCCTCGGTGCGCCTCCCGCTTGGCTGGCCTGCGTCGTCCTCATCGTCGGAGGGATCACCGCGATCCTGGGCATCAGCCACGCCACGGTCCACGCCGACCTCGCCTATTTGATCTCCTGGTCCAGTGTCGAGAACGCCGGCGTCATCCTCGCCGGCTACGGCGTCGCCCTGGTCGGCGCCGTCACCCACCACCCCCAGTTCCTCGCCGCGGGACTCCTAGCTGCGACTGCGCAGGTCGTCGCCCACGCCCTGGGGAAATCTCTCCTCTTCGTGTCCGCAGCCGGCATCGAGGATGCCTACGAGACCACCGACCTCGACCAACTCCGTGCCGTCGCGCGGAACCTGCCGTTCTCCGGCGCCGGACTTACCATCGGCGCATTGACACTGGCCGGGATCCCACTGACGGCCGGATTCGCCTCCGAGTGGCTCACCCTCGAAGCTCTCATGCAGCAGTTCCGCGTCCACGATCTCCCGCTGGATCTGTCCCTCGCGATCGCCGGCGTGCTCGTCGCATTGACCATCGGGGTGGCATCCGTCGCATTCGTGCGCCTCATCGCCCTGACCGCCTTCGGCCGCAAGAACACCGCGCTACGCCCCGAACGACGCCACTACGAACGCAGCTGGACCCACCGGCTCGGCATCAGCCTGCTCATCCTGGGATGCCTCGGCGTGGCCGCCATCGCACCATTGGAGATGCACGTCATCGCCGCAGGGCTGGACCGGATCACCGACGGGGCGGCGAACACCGCAGTGACCGGCGGATGGATCCTGCAACCGGTGTATGCCGGCTTCTCCGCCCTCTCACCCAGCCTGCTGTGGATCGTCATCCCCGGATACGTCCTCCTGGTTGCGCTGCTGAGCTGGGCGATCTCCGGCCGCCGCTTCCTGAAGGTCCGCCGTGTGGTCCCGTGGACCTCCGCGTCACCGGGAGTGGCCCACGGCCGCGGCTACACCTCTTTTGCCTTCGCCAATCCGATGCGCAAAGTCCTCGCCGCCGTCCTCCTCACCAAAGGTGAGCTGCGTCGCGAAGAGGCCGCCTCAGGCGGCCGCGTCGGAGACGAAGACCAAGGCCCACGCGGTGTGCAACTCGGCTACACGGTCGATGTCGTCGACGTCGTCGAACGCTACCTCTACCGGCCCCTCATCCCCGCCGGACGCCGCATCGTCCACGCCGCCCAGCGGCTGCAGTCCGGGCGGCTCGACGCGTACATGGCCTACATGCTCATCGCCGTCCTGGCGATCCTCGCCGTCGTCACCGGGATCGCCCAGTCGTGACCGGCCAACCCGAGCGAGGCCCGACTCGGCGAGGTCGCCTCTCCCGTACTCAGCAGATCGCCTTCAGCTACGCCATCGGCGTCATCGTTGCCATGGTCTGGTTCGGCGCGGCCAACAGCGGCAGCGTTCACGCGGTTAGCACTCAGCGTGGGCTGGAGCTGCTGCGCAACAACAAGGTCGTCAGCGCAACGATCGACGGAACCAGCCAAACCGTCACCCTCCACCTCGGACAGGCGGACGGCAGCAAGGGTACGCAGGTCGACTTCCGCTACATCGCCCCCCGCGGTGCAGAGATCGTCACCGCGATCAACCACGCCCACCTCCCGAAGGGGTACAACGACCACGTCCAACAGTCCAGCCCGATCCTGAACCTCCTCGGCGACCTGCTGCCCTTCGTGATCCTCCTTCCGCTGCTCTGGGTCCTCATCTCTCGCATCACCGGCCGCAACCCGATCAACCAGTTCGGCAAGTCCCGCGCCAAGCTCGCCGCGCCCTACTCCGACTTCCAGGACATCGCCGGTGCCGACGAGGCCATCGAAGAACTCGAAGAGATCAAGGACTTCCTCAAGGACCCGGCCAAGTTCCAGGCCGTCGGCGCGCGCATCCCCAAGGGTGTGCTGCTCTACGGTCCTCCGGGAACCGGCAAGACGCTGCTGGCTCGCGCCGTCGCGGGCGAGGCGGGCGTGCCGTTCTACTCCATCTCGGGCTCGGACTTCGTCGAGATGTTCGTCGGCGTCGGCGCGAGCCGCGTGCGCGACCTCTTCAAGCAGGCCAAGCAGAACGCTCCGGCCATCATCTTCGTCGACGAGATCGACGCCGTCGGTCGACACCGCGGCGCAGGCATCGGCGGCGGCAACGACGAGCGCGAGCAGACGCTGAACCAGCTCCTCGTGGAGATGGACGGCTTCGACGTCAAGACCAACGTCATCCTGATCGCGGCCACCAACCGCCCCGACATCCTCGACCCCGCCCTGCTGCGCCCCGGTCGCTTCGACCGCCAGATCGGCGTCGACGCGCCCGACCTGCTCGGCCGCAAGCGCATCCTCGAGGTGCACGGCCGCGGCAAGCCGCTCGCGAAGGGCGTCGACCTCGAGGTCGTCGCGCGCAAGACCCCCGGCTTCACCTGTGCGGATCTCGCCAACGTCCTGAACGAGGCCGCTCTGCTCACCGCGCGCTCGAACGCGCAGCTGATCGACAACCGCGCGCTGGACGAGGCCATCGACCGCGTCATGGCCGGTCCGCAGCGCCGCACCCGGGTGATGCGCGACAACGAGAAGCTCATCACCGCCTACCACGAGGGCGGCCACGCTCTCGCCGCAGCGGCCATGCGCCACACGGACCCGGTCACCAAGATCACGATCCTGCCGCGCGGCCGCGCCCTCGGCTACACGATGGTGCTGCCGATCGAGGACCGCTACTCGGTCTCGCGCAACGAGCTGCTCGACCAGCTCGCCTACGCCATGGGCGGCCGTGTGGCCGAGGAGATCGTGTTCCACGACCCGACCTCGGGTGCGGCGAACGACATCGAGAAGGCCACAGGCATCGCCCGGAAGATGGTCACCGAGTACGGCATGAGCGCCGACATCGGCTCGGTCAAGCTGGGCGCCTCCAGCGGCGAGATGTTCCTCGGGCGCGACATGGGGCACCAGCGCGACTACTCCGAGAACCTGGCGGAGAAGGTCGACGCGGAGGTGCGTGCCCTCGTGGAGAAGGCTCATGACGAGGCCTACGCGGTGCTCAACGCGAACCGCGAGATCCTCGACCGTCTGGCCGGTGAGCTGCTCGAGAAGGAGACGCTCGACCACAACCAGATCGCCGAGATCTTCACGAACATCAAGCACCTGCCCGAGCGCCCCGAGTGGGTCTCCAGCGCCTCGCGCCCGCTGCCGAACATCCCTCCAATCAGCAGCGCGGCGTTCTCTGTAGTCCAGCACAGGCGAAGGAGCCCGCTGTGATCCAGACCATTGACCGCGTCATCGGGACCTTGTTCGCCCTGCGTTCTTCGGGACCGATGACACTCGCTGAGCTCGCCGAGGGCCTGGGCTTGCCGGCATCGACGATTCTCAGCAACCTCCGACAGCTTCACCGGGGTCGTCTCATCGACCATGACCCAGAGACCGGCGAATATCGCCTTGCCGCAGGACTTGTGAGCCTGGGCCGCGGATACCTCGATTCCAGCCAGCTAACGCTGCGCTCATCTCGTTGGCTGCAAGAGCTGAGCCGACAGATCGGCGCAGCCGTTCGCCTGGGGGTGCCATTCGATGAGGAATATATCGTCGTCCAGCACGAGCTACGACCCGACGGAACTCTGCAGCTGTCGGAACTCGGCATGAGCGCACCTCTTCAGGGCAGTGCGTTCGGGAAGCTCTTCCTTAGCTACAGGGCTCCGGACGTTTCCGCGATATTGAGCCCCCCAGGCTCTTTCGAGGCCGAACGGATCCGGCGATCCGGCATCGCTGAGGAGCGCAACGAAGCCTCCACCGGCAATGCGGCGCTCGTCGCCGCCATCTTCGACCGCACCGGGCAAATCGCTGCCGGCATCGGAATCGAGCTGGCTGGCGGCGATTGGCCGGCGCCGAAAGCTACGGTTACCGCCCTCATCCAGGCCGCCCAACACATCTCGACCGAGCTCGGTGCCCGCGCCTGGCCACCCGTCCTCCTGGATCCCGAAACGTCCGGAAGCCGCGAAATGCCACCAGCGTGACAGGCCTCCTCATGAGACCGTGAACGCGCTAGGGTCATCACTAGCAGTGATGCGACGGCGGTGGGGCTCGCCGTACCCAACCTCGGCCACAGGCCGACAACAGTCCCTATCAGGAGCAGCGACAGCTGCGTCAGGATAGGAGCCCTAGATGACTGATACGCCAGCGCCGCACCACTCGAGTCTCGTCGTCGGCCTCGTCAAGGACAAGGACCAGCAGCCGGACGACGTCGTCCTGCAGGCCATTGTCTTCGCCCAGAAATTCGACGCGGAGCTCATCATCGCGACCGTCGACCCGACCCACTATGAGGTCAGGAAGAACCCCGATGGTTCCGTCGTCGCCTGGGACATCGACCCCGACCTTCAAGACGAAGAGGTCACCGAACAATTCGACGCGGGCTTCGCCGCGCACGTGCAGTCGCTTCTCGAACCCACCGGCATCACATACAGCCTGCGCGCCCTGGCCGGAGAGCCCGCGCACGAGCTGGCGAAGGTCGCACATGAGCTCGACTCCGACGCCATCATCGTCGGCACACGCAAGCCCGGGCTGCGGACCAGCGCACACGAGTTCTTCACGGGCTCGGTCGCTGTGCACCTCGCCCACAGGCAGCATCGGCCGGTCATCGTCATCCCGCTGAATCCTGTGGCCCACGACGAAAAGCTGCCCTGGGAGGAAGGCTGAACCTCCGGGAGGTTCTTGACCGCCGACAGTATGCGGAGCAACAGGATGCAGACAAACGTGTTCGCGCGCATAGCCAGCCACGAGGAGTCGGCGCATATCGTCTGGGAAGACGACAGCGTCGTCGCCTTCCTGGACTCACACCCTCATACGGTCGGGCACACCCTGGTGATCCCACGAGCGAACGTTGACAAGTGGACCGACCTCGATGAGGTTACCGCAGCGCATGTTTTCATCTCCGCCCAGAGAATCGGCCGCGTCCTCATCGATATCTACGGGGCGCAGAGGGCCGGCCTGCTGATCGCGGGCTATCACGTGACTCACGCACACCTGCACGTCTTCCCCTCCAACGGGCTCGAAGACTTCGACTTCACCCGGTTGCCTCCGGAGGCCGACGGAGCTGATCTCATACGGGAATCGGCGCGCATCCGTACCGCACTGTCCCACGCGGGGAACTGACGAGTCCTGCGCAGCTCTTCAATCCAGCGGTGCTACTCGGCGAGGTCGGAATCGGCCTGCCGTTCCCGGCCCCCTGTCATGCGTAGCGGGAAGGTCCAGTTGTTGAACCACGCCAGGGCGCCGACCCACGACGCGTCCGCCTCGGGCGACGAGAGCTTGCCGTCCTGCGTCATGGAGTCCGTCAGCTGACGAACGCTGCGCTCAAGCTCCTCGAGGTAGGCGGTCAGGGCAGCCCCATCGATCGCGCGCTGCTCCAGAATGCGCTCCAGATGCATCCGGCATAACTGCCCCTCGCCTTCTGGCACCGACTCCCGCCGGCAACTCGGGCATACCCGCGGCCCCCACACCCGCATTGTCTCGTCCAACCACGATTTCGTGTGTTCCATCCGATTCGCCTCGGCTGTGAGTTTCTCCAGGTCCATGCCCGCATGTGTCACCGCCATCTCAGCAGGCTCCTCGGAGGCGATATCGGCGCACACCACGCACACGCCCGAGCGGGTAATCGCACGCAGCTGCCCGTGGCGTCGATGAGCGCGAGTGATCTCCGCCCGCATCCGTGCCAGCAGGTCAGCGTAAAGGACCGACACATCGAAGGGCTGATGCCCGCCACGGGCGCCGCCTCCTGACTCCCAGAGCTCGATCTCCACGACCGCGTACGCCCAGGAGTGCCGTTCGCACAGGCCCCAATACCCGTAGAGCTGTGCTCGCACGCCGGGGTTCATGATGTCACCGTGGACGAAAGACCAGAGAATGCGCACTTCCTCATGAGTCAGGTTATGCGTCTCGTCCTCACCGAGCTGCCGGGCGTTGCGCCCGATCACGACCATCCGTGGCGCCATCACGCATCTCCTGCTCGTCCAATATCGGATTCGAGTCAGGGACCGTTGGCGGAAGATCCGCAGTTGAGTTGGTGGGCCCCACCACCGTGCCCCAAGTGTACCCATGAGGTATCGCTTTGAGGAGCCCCACTCCTGCGAGCTGACCGAGGAAAATTCCGGCGACATGTGCGCGGCGCGCCCATACCCTGCCACATCTCTGGCAGGCTAAAAGTAGCAAGGACGCTACGGCGGTGGGGCTCGCCGTCTTACAAACCTCGACATCCGTCGACAACGGTCCCTATCTCACGACATCTGTGATCGGAGATAGGGGTGTCTGAAGTCGGCTCCAATCCTGGCGGTTACCTCCCGGGACGGCCCCAGTGACGCCGCCGGCGCCGATCCACCCGGACCGGCGTTACGAGGTGGCCGAACACACCGCCATCGGACGCGTTGATCCGGCGCCGTCGAGCTACGTCAGCCTGGTCATCATCACGCAGGGTGCAGGATTCGTGCGCAGCGACGAGTGCGTTCATCGTGTCCAAGCTGGGCAGGCCCTGGTCATCCCGCGCAACCTGAGATGGTCGGGGACGACCTCCTTCGCGCGTTTCTTCCACGTACTCCTTGACCACGATTTCCTCGAGAAGCAGTTCGCCCTGCTAGAAATCACGCCTCGAACTGCCGCCTACGATCTCTGCCGCGACTGGCTCAGTGATGCACTGGATGCTCCGCTTCGAGTCATTGACCTTGGGGTCGCAACCGCCCACTCCATCATCCCCACCCTGCGCCGCCTTCACACCGAGCAAGAGCAGCCGCAGAATTCCCCGGTCGCTCTCTTCGAAGCCGCCGAGTTGCTCGCTGTCATCGCCATGGTGAAATCGGCGGGAAGCGCGCAGCCGCTGCCCGTCGCGGGGCTGTCCGCGCTCGGCCTTACCGGCTTCCGCACATTCCGACCGGACATCGATCGAGTCCTGGACCTTGTCCAATCCACCCTCGACCAGGGCTGGTCAGTCGCAGAGCTGGCGCGGCAAGTCCCGATGTCCACATCGCAGCTAACCCGGCTCTTTATCACCGAAGTCGGGCTCACGCCGGGCACGTACCTACGAGTGATCAGGGCACTCCGTATGGCCGACGAACTCGTGCTGAGCAGCTTGTCGATCAGCGACATCGCCCAGCATGTCGGATGGGACTCGGTCAGCCAGGCTTCGCGTGTGTTCCATGCGATGTGGGGAATGCCCCCAAGCGAGTTTCGCCGGCGACACGCAACGTATCGCGGCAGACTCCCAGCCTGACTGCATCTCTTCCCGTCAGCATCGGCTCATCCAACGCTGCCCGTCCCTCCCGGAGTTCGGGCCTCGAAACCATCGCCAACTACCGGGGAATCCCGGTGTTTCGCGCCCTTTCGCCTGAGAATCGGCAACCGACTTACTCCACCGGGCCGCGGCGGCCTGGACTAAGCCTGCGGATTGGCCTTCAATGGCGTCCAACCGTGATTATCCGGATGCCTCTGAGATCGGGCCTGACTCGGCGAAGACGAATCGACTCTCCGCGGAACGCTGGGGCTTCTCAACCGACCATTTCGGCCAGTTCGAACCAGCGGGACTCAAGCTGCGCAGTCTCCGCCTCGAGCGTGCCGATCTGAGCGGTCTTCTCCGCGAGCCCGGCGTAGTCGGACTGATCGTGTTCAGCCAGCGCGGTCTTCGACGCGTCGATCTGCGCCTGCAGCTTGCCGATGCGGCGTTCGATCGCCCCGATCTCCTTCTGCGCGTTCCGCAGCTCCGCACCGTCCAGGCGAGGGGCCGCGGGGTTGATGGCCACAGACGCTGCGCCAGCATCCGACGAGGCGGTCCCCGCAGCGGCGGATTCCTCGCGCGCTCGCAGCCGCAGGTACTCGTCAACTCCGCCGGGCAGGTGCCGCAGGCGTCCATCGAGCACGGCGAACTGCTGGTCGGTGACGCGCTCCAAGAAGTAGCGGTCATGTGAGACGACGAGCAGCGTTCCCGGCCACGAGTCCAGCAGATCCTCGATGGCCGCGAGCATGTCCGTGTCGAGGTCGTTGGTCGGCTCGTCGAGGATCAGCACGTTCGGCTGGTCGAGCAGGATCAGCAGCAGCTGCAGGCGCCGCCTCTGACCGCCGGAGAGGTCCTTCACGGGGGTCGAGAGCTGGGCGGAGCTGAAGCCGAGCTGCTCCAGAAGCTGACCGGGGGTGAGCTCCTGCGCCTTCGAGCCGGAGCCGAAGGTGTAGCTGGTGCGCAGATTCGCGATCACCGTGCGCACGGGGGAATCCAGGTGCTCCTCGAGCTCGTCGAGGCGCTGCGTGAGGGTGGCGACCTTGACAGTCTTGCCGCGCTTGACCCGTCCGGACGTCGGCGTGACCGTGCCGGCGACGAGACCGAGCAGCGTCGACTTGCCCGCGCCGTTGACGCCCAGGATGCCGGTGCGCTCGCCCGGGGCGATCCGCCACTCGATGTCCTTCAGCACCTCCTTGTCGTCATAGCTGACGGAGGCGTCGAGCAGGTCGACCACGTCCTTGCCGAGCCGCGACACCGCGAGGGACTGCAGCGACACCTTGTCGCGGATCTCGGGCACGTCCTCGATGAGCTGATTGGCCGCGTCGATGCGGAACTTCGGCTTGGTGCTGCGGGCGGGCGCGCCGCGGCGCAGCCACGCCAGCTCCTTGCGGGCCAGGTTCTGCCGCTTGGCCTCCATGGTCGCGCTCATCCGGTCGCGCTCGACGCGCTGCAGAATATATGCCGCGTACCCGCCCTCGAAGGGCTCCACTATTCGGTCGTGCACCTCCCAAGTTTCGGTGGACACTTCGTCCAAGAACCACCGATCGTGCGTCACGACCAGCAGCCCGCCCGAGTTCGCCGACCAGCGGCGCCTGAGGTGCGCGGCCAGCCAGGTGATCGCCTCGACGTCCAAGTGGTTGGTCGGTTCGTCCAACGCCAAAATGTCCCAGTCTCCGGCAAGCAGCGCGGCGAGCGCCACGCGCCGGCGCTGCCCTCCCGATAGCGGTGCGATCGAAGCATCCCAGGGAATATCGGCCAGCAGCCCGCGGATCACGTCGCGGATGCGGGCGTCCCCGGCCCACTCGTATTCCGGGGTGCCGCCGACCACGGCCTGCGCGACCGTGTGCGTTTCATCTAGGGTGTCGCCCTGATCGAGCACGCCCATGCGCACGCCGCCGCGTACGGTCACGCGACCCGAGTCCGGTTGGAGGCGCCCGGCGAGCATGGCCAGCAGGCTGGACTTGCCGTCGCCGTTGCGGCCCACGATGCCGACCCGATCGCCCTCGTTGACCCCGAGAGTCACGGAATCGAAGACCACTTTCGTCGGATACTCGAGGTGCAGGGCCTCGGCCCCCAGAAGATGCGCCATGTTGTCTTCCAGGCTAGGCCTAGGAGCTGAACACACGTTTCCCGCCACCGCCGTCATCGGTCGCGGTCGTCACCCCGTTCCGCTGGTCGCCCCCGCTACGGTCGAGAGGTGGCGAAGAGACTAAGCGAACTGGCCGAGTGGACAACCAAGGAGAAGTGGCCGCGGGCTCTCTGTCCTATTTGCTTGGTGGGAACGGTTGCTCTCGACACGGTTGACAGTCACATGGACCCAGAATCCACGTCCTCCGTCGAGCTCGCACGTTCGGGTGAGGGGCCTTGGGATGAGCTCTCGGGCACGTTCGTCGGAACGCTGGCGTGCGACAACGCAGACTGTGGAGGCCGGCTTGCGGTTGCAGGCGACTGGGGTCTTCATTTCGACTTCGACGACTTCGATGGCTATGGCCAGCCACCGCTGAAGGACTTCTATCTCGTGAAATACGTGAATCCTGCGTTGCCAATGATGAAACTTCCGTCGCGTACGCCTGCAGCCGTGAAGGAGTCCGTTTCCAGTGCGGGGGCGGTAATCTTCCTCAGTCCAAACGCTGCAATCGGACGGCTGCGGCACGCCGTCGAGGCTCTGATGAATGTGCAGCGTATCCCCAGGCGGGTGATCGACCGAAAATCAGGAAAGAGCGTCCCGACGACGCTTCATGCTCGGATCGAAGAATTTCGGAAAAAGCAGCCGGACGTGGCTGACGTGCTGCTTGCGGTGAAGTGGATCGGGAATGAAGGAACGCATGGGCAGGAAATGTCAGTTGCGGATGCTGAATTGTGTGCCCACGCACTTGAGGCGGCGTTGGAGGCGCTATACGGCCGGAACGATGCGGAACTGCTGAAGCTTGTGCGCGAGATCAATCGCCGAAAAGGTCTGAGACGACGCTGATCTTCCGAGTTAGCGGTTCAGTTCAACGTGTGCGGTACATGAGATACGTCCTCGACGAAGATGTCGGTAGCGAATTCACGCCGAGCCAGACGGCAATTGCGTATGGACTCCACCCAACAGCCTCAAGTTGAGCGCGCCGAGTAGGGTCGCAATCCCCGCCGCTCTAGCAATAGCGTCCGGCCGCGGCGATTCGACCTTTGTCCGGGCTAAGCGCTGCCGGCCGCCGTAGGCTTCCAGAGGGCGTAGCGGTTCCGCCAAACGCCAACGGCAGCGCTCCTGGGTGCACACCGTGGGCAGTCGGAATCTCTCGCGTAGGCGCGAATGCCGTTGACGCTCGAGGCGGGTCGATGGAACTGAACGTTGAGCCGAAGGCTTGCGCCGTCTATCTCGGTGGGCTGGCCAAGTAGGAGCTTGACCGTTGCGGCCGCCAGCAGTGTTCCTGCCGTGCAGCTGGTGAACCCGACGGCAAAGGATCTCAATCTCGTCCTTCAGGACGTCGATCTCCTCCTCGAGAACCTGGTTTGTGCTGTGTTCCCGCCCGTCCTGGGCTGCGATGGGTTGATCGCTCATCAGTAAGACTCCCGTCTGTGATCGCAGAAAACCTGCTCACTATGTCCGGACGGGACAACTGCGGATTCGTCCAGAGCTGTGGGCAGCTTCGTTCGGTGTCGTCGTTATTGGTGCGTTTGATGTCGGGTCATGGCCCGCGGTTCTCGGTGGTCAGTCGTCCCGAGGAGCAGCGCACCGCCGCCGATCGCCGCCACCGCTGCGCACAGCAGTGCGGTGATCGCGCCGTCGGTCGCGTGGAGGAGGGCGGCGCCGACTGCTGGTGCGATCGCGGTTGCGATGGTCACGGGGGCGGCGAAGCTCCCGGTGAGGTGTCCTGTGTTCGCTGTGCCCCACCGGTCGACCACGACCGAGGCCTGGATCAACGTGAGCGAGCCACGGGCTGCGCCAGCAAGGATCGCCAAGCCGATGGCCGCGGGGAGAGCGCCGGCCCCGGCGGCGAAGCCGGTCAGGGCGATCACCGCGACCACCGCAACCGCGGTGACGGCCGAGACGGTTGTGGTGCCGCGTCCGAATGCGAAGAACGCGCGGCCGGCGACCTGTCCGACGCCGACGAGGCCGAAGGCGGTCGCAGCGGCCGCGGCGGTGAGTCCGGCGCTGGTCAGGAGGGGCACGAGGTTGATGGTCAGGGCGTACAGCGCGAGTGCGACGCCGGTGACGCCGACCTGCAGGAGCAGGAACGGTCGCGATCGTGCGATCCGGCGGACCCTCAGCGGATCAGCGCGCGCGGCTGCGTCAGGGGTCACGGCGGCACGGGACCACTGATGTGGGAGGACGGCGGCGTGGATCGGGCCCACGGTGACGAGCAAGATGCCGGCGAGGACCAAGAAGCTTTCGCGCCATCCGAGGCCGTGTGTGAGGCCGGCGGCGATGGGCGCGAAGATCGTCGATGCGAGCCCGGCGGCGAGGGTCACGACGGTTAGAGCAGTGCTGCGGCGGGGGCCGAAGGTGGTGTTGATGACGGTGAACGCGGCCTGATAGAGGGTCGCGGATTGGCCGATACCGACGACGCACCATGCTGCGATGAAGAGCGGGAACGAGGGTGCGACGGCGACCGCCACGAGGCCGGCGGCGCCGACGACTGTCCCGACCGTCATAGCGAGGCGAGGTCCCGCCCGGTCCATGAGCCGCCCGACCGGGATCCCCGCGGCCGCCGAGAGGATCAACCCGGCCGAGAACGCCGTGGTGACAAGGACCACGGACCAACCGGTGTCTCGCGCGATCGCGGTGCTGGTGGCGGGGACGGCGTAGTACAAGGTTCCCCAGGAGATGACCTGCGATACGGACAAGCCGATCAGCAGGAGCAGGTGCCGGGGCTGGTCCGCCACGGAGTACGCGGTGTGGACCAGCTCCCACCCGTGCCGTGATCACTGCTGGAGGAGGTCGTGCTGGATGCGGTCCGCGACGGCGTCGCGCATCGGGCGGACGTCCTCAGGTGACCAGGAGGACGGGTCGGCGAAGGACCATTCCAGGACCGGGCCGCGGGGCGTGACGGGCAGTTCCAGGCCGGGCTTCATCAGCACGACGATGTCGGCGGCCTCGAGGAGTTCCGCGGTGACCTTCCGGGGTGTGCGGTCGGCGATGTCGAGTCCGAGTTCCCCGACGGTCGCGGCGATCGAGGGGTTCACTTCCTCAGCCGGGGTGATGCCGGCGGAAGTGGCCGTGAACCGGTCGGGTGCGGCGAGTTCGAGGAGGGCTGCGCCGAGTTGGGAGCGGCCGGCGTTGTGCTTGCAGATGAACAGGACGGTCGGCTTGGTCGTCATGAGGGCGTTCCCGTCAGTTGGCGCAGCACGAGCTGCTGTCCGTGGTCGGCGTGGGTTCGGCCGCACAGCACGAAGCCGCCTCCGGAGCTGTCACGTCCCCGCTCGGGGCAGCGGTGGTGGGGCTCCCGGTGCTGCTTGGAGTGGTGCAGCAGGAGGATCCACCGAGATCCGTGGAGCAGACACCGGTCTCGGGGAGGACGAGTTCGACCAGGCGTGCGGCGGCGTGGTCGCCGGCGAGCTCAGCGGCGATGGAGCGGACCTGCTCGTACCCGGTGAGGAGCAGGAACGTGGGCGCCCGGCCATAGGACTTCATCCCGGCGATGAAGAAGTTCGGCTCCGGGTGCGCGAGTTCGGCGACGCCGTGCGGGGGCACGGACCCGCAGGAGTGCAGGTTCGGGTCGATCAGCGGTGCGAGGGCTCGGGGTGCTTCGACGATGTCATCGAGGCCGAGACGGATCTCGCGGAGCATGTCGAGGTCGGGCCGGAACCCGGTCGCATTCACGACCACGTCGACGGTCACCGCGAACGGCTCTCGGGCACGGCGGCCACTGACGGTGACCTGGTCACCGGCGGGTCGGACGTCGTCGATCTCGAACGACGCGATCTGCTGCACCCGCTCCGACTCGACGAGGCCGTGCACGGTGAAACCGAGCTGGCCCCGAGCGGCGAGCCCGTCCGCTGCGTCGGCGCCAAGCCGGGCGGTGCCGGCATTCCGGACAGCCCACAGCACTTCGGTACCCGGCGCATTCTTGGCGAGGCTGGCGAGCTTGATGAGCGTGTTCGCCGCGGAGTGGCCGGCACCGACGACGAGGACCCGCTTCCCCGCGAACCGGGCACGGTCGGCACCGAGCACGTCAGGCAGCGCGTGGACGACCCGGTCGCCGAGGTCCGCGGCGGGTGCGAGTCCGGCAGCGGTGAGGGAGTTCGGGGACGTGCACGTGCCGGACGTGTCGACGACCGCACGCACGGTGACGTCGTGCGCCCCGTCGGCGGTGTGGAGGCGGAGCAGGAACGGGGTGTCTGCGCGGCCGGTGGAGCGGGTGCGGTCCATGGCCTGCCGGGACACGGCCTCCACGCGGGTGCCGTACTGGATCACCGGTGCGAGCTGCGGTGTCGCTGCCAGCGGGGCCAGGTAGGTGTCGACGAGGTCGTTGCCGGTGGGCAGGGATGACGCCCGGGGTGCTTCCCAGCTGGTGGCTTCCAGGAGACGCTGGGCGGCAGGGTCGATGACGTACTGCCACGGAGAGAACAGGCGCGTGTGTCCCCACGCGCGGACGCTCGTCCCGACGGTTGGGCCCGCTTCGTAGACGACGACATCGAGCCCCTGCTCGAGGAGGTGCGCGGCGGCGGCGAGTCCGACGGGGCCGGCGCCGATGACGGCGACGGGGAGGCCGGTGAGGCGGTCCGCGTCGATCCTTGGCGGGACGGTGAGGGTGAGCGTCATGATCCTGGTTCTGTCGGTTACGCGGTTGCTTCGGCGGGCAGCAGCTCGGCGAGGAGCGTCTGGACGCGGTGCTTGATGTCGTCGCGGATGGGGCGGACGTCCTCGATGCCGCGGCCCGCGGGGTCGGTGAGGTCCCAGTCCTCGTACCGCTTCCCGGGGAAGATCGGGCACGCGTCGCCGCAGCCCATGGTGATGACGGCCTCGGAGTCCCGGACGGCGTCGGTGGTGAGGATCTTCGGCTGGTTGCCGGCAATGTCGATGCCCTCTTCGGCCATCGCCTGGATCGCAATCGGGTTGATCTGGTCCTTCGGCTCGGAGCCGGCGGAGAGGACCTCGACGCGGTCGCCGCCGAGTGCCTGGGCGTAGCCGGCGGCCATCTGGGAGCGTCCGGCGTTGTGGACGCAGACGAACAGGATCGTGGGCTTGTCACTCATGGGTGTGTGTCTTTCCGGGTTCAGTGGATGAGGGTGAGCCAGCCGGCGAGGGCGGCGAGGGTGACGGCGAGGACGGGGACGGTGAGGACGATGCCGGTGCGGAAGTACTGCCCCCACCCGATGTGGATGCCCTTCTTCTCCAACACGTGCAACCACAGCAGGGTCGCCAGGGACCCGATGGGGGTGATCTTCGGGCCGAGGTCGGAGCCGATGACGTTGGCGTAGACCATCACCTCGTGCGTCAGCCCGGTCGCGCCGGCACCGCCGATGGCGAGGGCGGCGATGAGGACAGTGGGCATGTTGTTCATCAGGGACGCGAGGATCGCGATCGTGAAACCGACGCCGAACGCAGTGACGAGGACACTATGGTCGCCGAACACGTCGAACAGCGTCGCGAGGTGGTCAGTCAGGCCCTGGTTCTGGAGGCCGTAGACAACGAGGTACATGCCGATGGAGAACAGCACGATCTGCCACGGCGCCTCCCGGATCGTCTTCCACACCGGAATCACCCGCCCCGACGGCATCCCGGCGCCACCGCCAGCGTTGACGGTGGCGGTGCCGCCGGTTGTGACCAGGACCGGGGCTGCCGCGGCGCGGGCGAAGAGGAACGCGGGCTGCCGTGCGGCGACGGCGACGATGACGACGGCCCCGACGCCGGCGACGGCCGCGAGCGGGACGCCGAGCGGGTCTGCGACGAAGTAGCCGACGAGCAGTAGCGCGAGGACGACCCAGCCGGCGCGGAACGTCGCCCGGTCCTTCACGGCCGCGCCCGGGTTGGTGAGGGCGAGGACGTCGTACCGCTTCGGGATGCTCCTGCCGAAGTAGAGCAGCAGCATGCCGAGGGAGGCCAGGACGGAGACGATGCCGACGGGGATCATGACGGCGGCGTACTCGGCGAAGCCGAGGTGGAAGTAGTCGGCGGAGACGATGTTGACCAGGTTCGACACCACCAGCGGCAGGCTGCCGGTGTCGGCGATGAAGCCGGTGGCGAGGATGAACCCGAGCGCCGCCTTCTGCGGCATGTTCAGGGCCCGGAGCATCCCGACGACGATCGGGGTGAGGATCAGCGCGGCCCCGTCGTTGGCGAACACCGCCGCGATGACCGCGCCGAGGCCGACGATGAGCACGAACAGCAGCCGGCCGTTGCCGCGGCCCCAGCGGGCGACGTGGAGGGCTGCCCATTCGAAGAACCCGGCCTCGTCGAGGATCAACGAGATCAGCACCACGGCGACGAACGTCAGCGTCGCGTTCCACACGATCCCGACGACGGTCGGGATGTCGGAGAGGCCGACGACGGTGGTGGCGAGGGCGATGACGGCGCCGATCAGCGCGGTGTAGCCGATCGGGAAGCCCTTGGGCTGCCAGATCACCACCACGAGCGTTGCGACGAAGATCGCCGCCGCGACCACAGCCATCACCATCAGGCGATCACCGCGGCCTGGTTCACTGCAGCCTGGTTCGCGGCGGCGGCGCGTTCCCAGCCCTGCGCGGCGACCTGGACGGCGTCCCACGGGGACCCGAGCGGCGGCGTGTAGCTGAGGTCAAGATCGATCACGTCGTCCACGGTGAGCTCCGCGTGGAGGGCGGTGGCGAACGTGTCGATGCGCTTGCTGATCTCCGCGGTCCGCTGCCCGACGATCTGCGCGCCGAGGAGCCGGCCGGTGCTCTGGTCGCCGGTGACGCTGATCGTCAGCGGGACGGCGCCGGGGTAGTACCGCTTGTGGTCATCCGCCACCGTCACCCGCGTCAGCGGCGACACGTTCAGTGAGCTGGTCTCGTGGTGGCGGAGGCCGGTGCGGGCGGCGACGAGGTCGAACACCTTCACCACCTGCGTCCCCACGGAACCGGCGAAGACCTTGCTGCCGCCGAGCATGTTCTCCCCGGCGACGCGGCCCTGCTTGTGCGCGGTCGTCCCGAGCGGCAACCACGTGGTGCCGAGGAGGCGGTGGTGCGTGACGACGCAGTCACCGGCAGCCCACATGTGCGGCACCCCGGTCCGCATGAACGCGTCGACGACAATCGCGCCGGCCTGGCCCAGCTGCACGCCAGCGGCGACGGCGAGGTCCGTGACCGGGCGGACGCCGACGCAGACCACGACGAGGGCGAACGTGCTCTCCGCGTCGCCGGACGTGGAGGTGGTGGCGACGCGCCACTGCCCACCGCCTGCCGGGGTGATGCCGGTGACGGTGGACCCGGTCAGGACGGTTGCGTCGTGGCGGCGGACCTCGGCGGTGACGAGAGAACCGAGTTCCGGGTCGAGGGTGGAGAGCACTTCGGGGCCGCGCTGGATCAACGTCGTGTCGAACCCCCGCGAGACCAGTCCTTCGGTCATCTCCAGGCCGATGTAGCCGGCACCGACGACTGCGACCCGGCTCCCCGCCGGCAGCAGCTCGAGGGCGGCGACGACCTGCTCAGCATCAGTCATGGAGTGCAGCAGATGGATCCCCGGTTCCCCGAATGGGACCCCGGCCGGGCGAATCGGCTCGGCGCCGGTGCCGATCAGTAGCTCGTCGTAGGGGATTTCCTCGTCCCCGGTGGGGTCGGTGACGGTGAGGCGGCGGCGGTCGACGTCGACTGCGGATGCCCAGGTGGAGGAGCGGACGGTCATGCCGGCGGCCTCGAGATCGGCGCGGGAGCGGTGCGCGAGGGACGCTTCCGTGGCGACGTCGCCGGAGACCCAGTACGGGATGCCGCAGATGGAGAAGTTCGGAAACTCGTCCGCGAGGACCACGGTCACGTCGGTGGTCGGGTCGAGTTCACGGGCGCGGAGCGCTGCGGCGATGCCGGCGTCGCTGCCGCCGACGGCGAGGAGGTGAGTCATCAGGCTGGTCCTTCACGGATCGAGCGGGAGCCGAGAGCCGGCGAGTACATCGAAGCACGTCGATATCGATATGCGCAAATATAGACGCATGTCGAAGTCCGTGGGAGGATGAGCCCATGACGATCGAGCTGCTGCCCATCCAGGACGTCACGGCGTGCTGCTCGCCCGTCACCACCGAGGCGATGGACCAGGCGTCCGCGGAGGTCCTGGCGAAGTCGCTCAAGGCGATCGCGGACCCGGCCCGGCTCCGGCTGATCTCGATGGTCGCTGCGCACGACGGTGCGGAGGCGTGCGTGTGTGACCTGCAGGAACCGCTCGGGCTGTCGCAGCCGACCGTGTCACACCACCTCAAGGTCCTCGTCGACGCCGGGATCCTGCACCGCGAGAAGCGCGGCACCTGGGCGTACTTCTCCCTCGTCCCAGGCTCCCTCGACACCCTCGCTGGCCTGATCACCGCGCCCACGAAGTAGCGCTCGACGGCGTTCACATGGGCTCGGAGCGGTCGTTGACCCGGCGTTCTGGCAATCCCGCCGCAACTGATCCACGTCGTCGTACAATCTGCGTACGCACTTGGATACGCAGGTCTGCGGGTTAAATCCGGAGTCGGAGTACGTCGAGCTCGCGGTGGAAGTGTTCGCGATGCTGGCTGACGTCACTCGAGTGAAGATCATCCTCGCGCTGCGAAACGCCGAGGAGATGTCGGTCAACCACATTGCTGACGTCGTGGACAAGAGCCCCGCAGCGGTGTCACAGCACCTCGCGAAGCTCCGTCTGGCTCGCATGGTCTCCACACGTCGGGAGGGCACGACCGTCTTCTACCGGCTGACGGACGAGCACGCCTCGGATCTGGTGGTGGACGCCGTCAAGCAGGCCGAGCATGTCGTCGGCGCCGCGCCGAATCACCGGAACGAGCAGACGAGCGCATGAGCACCCACGGACACGCGTACGACCACGACCACCCGCACGAGCAGGACCACGAGCACGACCACCCGCACGAGCACGGCCATGACCATGATCACGGCCACTCTCATCCGCACGGCGGTGTGAAGGGGTTTCTCTATGACCTGTTCGTGCCGCATACCCATGACGCGGCGGACTCGATCGATGACGCGATGGAGGCTAGCTCCGCAGGCGTCCGGGCGCTGAAGATCAGCATGTTCGTGCTCCTGGGCACGACGATTCTGCAGGCAGCACTGGTCGCCCTTACCGGCTCAGTTGCCTTGCTCGCCGACACGATCCATAACTTCGCCGACGCGCTCACCGCAGTTCCGCTGTGGATCGCGTTCATCCTCGGCCGCCGCGTCGCGAACCGCCGCTACACCTACGGGTATGGGCGTGCGGAAGACCTGGCGGGCATGTTCATCGTGTTCGTCGTCGCGCTCTCCGCGGTCGTCGCCGGCTGGCAAGCCATCGACCGATTCATCAACCCCCGCCCCATCGACAACCCGTGGCTGCTCGTCGCGGCGGGGATCATCGGGTTCGCCGGCAACGAGATCGTCGCGATCTACCGCATCCGCGTCGGGCAGAAGATCGGTTCCGCAGCGCTCGTCGCCGACGGTGTCCACGCCCGTCTCGACGGCTTCACCTCGCTCTCCGTCGTCCTCGGCGCGATCGGTGTCCTCCTCGGCTTCCCGCTGGCGGATCCCATCATCGGCCTGCTGATCGCGATCTCGATCCTGATGCTGCTCTGGGGCACAGTGAAGTCCATCGGTGCACGACTCATGGACGCCATCGACTCGGACCTCTACTCCCGAGCCGAGCATGCGCTCGAGCACGCCGACGGAGTGCACGCGGTGCGGGACCTCCGACTCCGCTGGATCGGACACCGCTTGACCGGCTCCGCGATCATCGAGGTCGACACCACCGACCTCACCACCGCGTCGCACGTCGCGGTGCATGCGTCCGAGCACCTGCACGAAGCGATCGGGAACGTCGACGCGTTCACGATCACTCCGACGGGCCATCACCACTGAGCATCGCGAAAGGAAGCAGCATGTCCGTCGTCAAGATCAACGCCATCACCGTCCCCGAGGGCAAGGGGTCGGACCTCGAAGCCCGCTTCGTCGGTCGGAACCACGACGTGGAGCAGCGTCCCGGGTTCGAGAGTTTCCAGCTGCTTCGCCCCGTGCACGGCGAGAGCCGCTACTTCGTCGTCAGCACCTGGGCAGACGAAGACTCCTACCAGGCGTGGCGAGCCGGGCAGGCAGGCGCGCACCACGGTGGATCAAACCCCGTTGCCACCGGCGCTGACCTCCTCGGGTTCGAAACCGTCACGCTCTGATACGCCCGTTCCTTCTGCTCGGACTAGTGGTGGCCGTGAACGACGGCGTGGCCGAGGCCTCGGCTGCGTCGCGGAGGCCGTACCGATGGGGCCGCATCCATTGCCACTGATGCTGTCATGCTGCACAGTTCATGCGTGCGGCGTGTGTTCGTGGTCCCGGTGGGTGGCGGGCTCGAGTTGGAACGTGGAGTGCTCGACGCTGACGTCGAAGTGTTCTGCGACGCACGCCTGTAGCTGGTCGAGGATCTCCGGTGCGTGGCCGTCGCGGAAGCAGTCACGGGTGATGGTGACGTGGGCGGTGAGGATGGGCAGGCCGGAAGCGATCTGGGAAGCGTGCAGGTCGTGGACCGCTTCGACGTGCTCGAGCGCTTCCAGGTGAGTACGGACGTCGTCGAGGTCGAGACCGGCGGGGGTGGTTTCCAGCAGCACGTTCACCGCGTCCCGCAGCAGCACGAATGCACGCGGCAGGATCAGCACACCGATGAGGATCGCCGCGATCGCGTCGGCGCCGCCCCAACCAGTAATGGAGATGACGATCCCGGCGATGATGACGCCGACCGAGCCAAGCGCATCGTTGACGACCTCGAGGAACGCGGCGCGCAGGTTCAGGTTCGCGCCGCGCCCGGAGGCCAGGACGAGGATCGATACGAGGTTCCCGGCAAGCCCGATCGCTCCGAAGATCAGCAGTCCCGCGGACGGGATCTCCGGCGGCGTGACCAGGCGTTGGATGCCTTCAACGAGGACGAACAGTCCCACCGCGAGCAGGACCGCGGCCTGCGCGGTGGCGGCGAGGACTTCCGCTCGCGCGTATCCCCAGGTGCGGCGTGAGGTGGCGGGGCGCATCGCCAGGGTTGTGGCGAGGAGTGCGACGCCGAGCCCACCTGCATCGGTAAGCATGTGGCCCGCGTCAACCAGCAGCGCCAGGGACCCCGTCCAGATCGCCCCGATCACTTCAGCAACGAGGACGGTGCTGGTGATCGCGAACGCGATCGCGAGCCGCTTTCGGTTCGTGGTGCTGCCGTGCGCGTGTTCGTGCGTCATGCGGTTCTCCGTCGGTCAGGCGGTGTCAGCAGCAGTGGTCGTGGTCGTCGTGGTGTTCGCGTTCCCCGGTGAGCACCGAGGCGGGAACGGCGCATGCTTCACCGCGCCACGCTTCCAGGCCCTCCCGGACGGCGAACACGACGATCACGAGACCCGCGACCGCATCCGCCCACGCCCATCCGAACAGGGTGTTCAGCAGCAGCCCGATCAGGACCGCGGCGGAGAGGTAGGAGCAGATCAGCGTCTGCTTCGAGTCCGCGACGGCGGACGCGGATCCAAGTTCCTTGCCGGTGCGGCGCTCGAACAGGCTCAGCCCGGGCATCACCAGCAGCGATACCGCCGTCAGGATGATCCCGACCGTGGAGTGCTCCGGGGACCGGACACCGGTCAAGCTCAGGATGGCGTCGATGCTGACGTAGAGCGCGAGGCCGAAGAAGGACACCGCGATCACCTTCAACGCGACCCGTTCCCGGGCTTCCGGGTCCGGGCCGGCGAACTGCCACGCGACCGCGGCGGCGGAGAGCACCTCGACGATCGAGTCCAGACCGAAGCCGATCAGCGCCGTCGACGACGACACGGTACCGGCCGCGATCGCGACGACCGCTTCGATCACGTTGTACGTGATCGTCGCGGCGACGATCCATCGGATGCGCCGCCGCAGGACCCGCTTGCGGTCCGGCTGCAGCGTCACGGACACGTTCGCGGCGGTCATGCCGACACCTCGCAGTCGATCGGAACGTCACAGTTATCGTCCACGCAGTCCACGCCGTCATCGACGGCGAGGACGACGTCGAGCAGGGCATGCAGCGCTGTACCGATGTTCGGGTCAGCGATCTCGTATCGGGTTGACCGTCCTTCCGGGACCGCGACGACGATGCCGCACCCACGCAGGCACGTCAGGTGATTCGACACGTTCGACCGCGTGAGGCCCAGCGTGTCTGCAAGACGTCCCGGATACCCCGGCCCATCGAGGAGTTCGAGGAGGATCCGGGATCGGGTCCGGTCCGCCATCGCCCGACCAAGCCGGTTCATGACGTCGACACGAGAAGCACCGGTCAGCATCTGATGACTATACATCGGCTGCTGACCATTGCAAGCGACGAACTTGGCGTTAGAGGGTTCGGCCGGCATTGGTGGTGAGCCAGCCGATGGGATCGATAGGGGTGGTGCCGTCGAGCATGACCTGTAGGTGCAGGTGCGCGCCGGTGCTGGCGCCGGTGTTGCCGACGAGGCCAACGAGCTGCCCGACGGCGACGCTCTGCCCGGCGCGCAGCGGCGACGAGCCGAAGATCATGTGCGCGTAGAGGGTAGAGGTGGTTTGTCCGTCGATCTGGTGGTCGATGATGACGTACTGGCCGTACTCCGGGTGCGTGCCCGAGATTCGAACAGTGCCGGCGGCGACGGCACCGATGAGGGTCCCGGCACCGGGGGTGATGTCCGCGCCCTGGTGGATGGACGAGCACGTCGCGCACGGGGAGAGGCGGGGGCTGAACGGGGAGCTGACGCGGATGCTGCCGGCGACGGGCCAGCGGATATCGCCGGCGCCGATGTTCACGATCGTCCCGGTCGGCGTGACGGCAGCCGTGCTGCTCGCCGCTGCCGTGGTGGTGTTGGTGGTCGTCTTGGTGATGACCGGTTTCACGGCGGGCTTGGTGACGGTGTAACCGTCCCGGTCGACGGTCACGGGCAGCCCGGTCGCGGTGAAGCTCTGCCCGGCAGCGGTGGGGGTGCCGCCGGGCACGGTGACGGCGGGACCGGCGGATGCTTGCGCGGGAAGCGCTGCGGCGGTGAACAGCGCCATCGCCGCAGCAGCACCGGTCAGCGGGAGTGCCGTCAGTGCCCGGGATCGGAGCGTCCGTGTCGGCGCCAGCGGGGCCGCCGTCGCGGCGGGCAGTGGCGGCCGATTCACGGCGGGGCTGCGGCGGGTGCGGGGCGGTCGCGGGGCGGGAGGTGTGGCGCGCTCTGCGGCGAGGGCTTCGCGGCGCGTCAGCGGCGTGGCAGTGGGGGTGTGGGGGTGCTGCTGGGGCACAGGCAGGCTCCAAGAAATACGGCGGACGGGCATGATCCCGCGGGAGAACAGGGCCGCTCGGCGGGGTGCTCGAGCGGGGAGAGGGGGAAGGCCGGTCACGGGTCGCGGCAGGGAGGGGGGACACCGCCGCGACCCGCGGCCGGGGTCACATCGACGCGAGCATGTCCTTCATCTGGTTGATCTGCTCGGTCTGACTCGACACGATCGACTTCGCCATCGCGACCGCGTCGGTGCTCTTGCCCTTGTCGACCTCGGTCTTCGCCATGTCGACGGCGCTGGTGTGGTGCTCGACCATCTGCTGCAGGAACAGCTTCCCGGCGTCCGCCGGGGAGGCGCTGTCGAGGGCGTCCATGTCGGAGTCGGACATCATCCCCGACATCGAGGAGTGGTCCATCCC
>Ga0164242_10000610_pt1 | contig 43384 bp, 39 predicted proteins | sample OricomgcompostMG_FD_108783 | JGI IMG/M metagenome (GOLD analysis project Ga0164242, IMG submission 108783) | Miracle-Growth compost microbial communities from Emeryville, California, USA - Original compost - Miracle growth compost (MG) ... | reverse complement strand
GAGCGCCCCGATCCGGTCGCTCCCGACGGGTGGACGCGGGTCGCGGTGAAGGCGGCGAGCCTGAATCACCACGACCTGTGGACGCTGCGCGGGGTCGGCATCAAGGCCGAGCAGCTGCCGATGATCCTCGGCTGCGACGCCGCCGGCATCGACGAGTCGACCGGCGCGGAGGTCGTCGTCCACTCGGTGATCACGACCGACGACTGGACCGGCGACGACACGCTCGACCCCGGGCGCTCGCTGCTGTCGGAGAAGCACCAGGGCTCGATCGCCGAGTACGTGATCGTCCCGAAGCGCAACGTCGTGCCGAAGCCGGCGGACCTCTCGTTCGCCGAGGCTGCCTGCCTTTCTACAGCCTGGCTGACGGCCTACCGGATGCTGTTCGTGCAGGCGCAGCTGCGGCCGGGGCAGACCGTGCTCGTCCAGGGCGCGTCAGGCGGCGTGGCGACGGCGGCGATCTCGATGGCCCGGGCCGCCGGGCTTCGCGTCTATGCGACCGCTCGCACGCCGGACAAGCAGGCGCTCGCGCTCGAGCTCGGGGCGCACGAGGCGTTCGAGTCCGGCGCCCGGCTGCCCGAGCGGGTGGACGCGGTGATGGAGACCGTGGGCGCGGCGACCTGGTCGCACTCGCTGAAGTCGCTCAAGCCGGGCGGTGCGCTCGTGGTGTCGGGTGCGACCTCCGGGCCGAACCCGCCGGCGGATCTGAACCGGGTCTTCTTCCTGCAGCTGCGGGTGCTCGGCTCGACGATGGGCACCAAGGCCGAGCTGGGCCAGCTGATCTCGTTCCTGCACGCCACCGGGCTGCGGCCCCGCATCGACCGGGTGCTCCCGCTGGAGTCCGCGCGCGAGGGCATCGAGGCGATCGCCGACGGCACGGTGGTCGGCAAGATCGTCATCGACATCTGACGTGGTCACCGCCGTCGTCTGCACCGCGTTCGCGGCCGCGGACGACGACGCGGTGTTCGCGGTGCGCGAGGCGGTACGTGCGGCCGGGATCGTCCTGCCCGACCGGCCGCCGCACCGGCCGCACCTGACACTGTCGGCTGCCCGGGTCGAGCGCGACGCGGTCGACGAGGTGACCGCGGTGGCGTCGGCCGTCGCCGCCCGGCACACGCCGGTGCCGCTGCTGATGAGCGAGGTCGGCCGCTTCGGCCGGGCCGGGGCGCTGTGGCTGGGTCCCGCGTCATCGCCCGCGTTGGTCGCGCTGCAGCATGACGTCACGTCCGCGCTCGCGCAGCGCTGGCCGCCCGCGTTCGGCGAGCGCAGCGACCCGTCCGGCTGGGTGCCGCACTGCACGCTCGCCACCCGGGTGCCCAAGCCGCAGCTGCGCGCGGTGCAGGACGTGGTGCGCGCGTCGTTCGAGCCGTTCCCCGCCACCGTCGTCGGGCTGGCGACGATCCTGGTCGGCGGGCGCGGCGATGTCGGCTACGCGCCGCTCACCGGCTGAGCGCGACGCCCGGCCGCCTCTGCCGAGCTGATCTTGATGCGTTCCCGGTGCTCCAACACCGTGCTTGCATCAAGATCACGAGCGGACGCGAGCGCCGTTCAGGCGATCGCGCGGCGTGGCGGCCGGTCGAAGTAGGTCTTCAGGCATCGAGCGCGACGCGGACGAGAAGGCCGCGGTGGTCGGACTTCGGCAGCGCGACCGTGCGCAGCGACACCGGCGAGGCGTCCCGCAGCAGCAAGTGATCGATCGCGATCACCGGCGGCAGCGGCGGGTGATCGGTCGGGTACGTCGCCAGGTAGCCCGCGCCGAGCTGCTCCGCCGCATCGCGGTACCCGTGCCCGAGCAGCCGCCGGAACGGGGCCTGGTCGACCGTGGCGTTGAAGTCGCCTCCGACCACGACCGGGCGCGACGCACCGGTGGCGTCGAGCAGAGCGCGCAGCCGGGCGAGCTCGCGGATCCACTCCCCGGACGGGTACGGGTACGGCGGCAGCAGGTGCACCGCGTAGAGCGTCACCGGACCGGACGGCGCGTCCACGACCGCGCGCAGGACGCCGAGCTCGAAGCCCGGGTAGTTGTGCTCGGGGTGCAGCGGGTACCGGCTCCAGATCGCGAGGCCACCGCCGCCGTCCGGCAAGGCCGCGTCGAAGCGGTAGGGCAGCGCGCCGGCCAGTCCGGTAGCGAGCAGCCGACGCCGTTCCGGGACCGTCCGCCGACGCGGCCGAGCCGACGAACCCCGGCAATTCCACAGCCATGCTGAGCACACACAGCGCGAACGCGCCGACCGCGAACCACCGCGATCGGGCGAGCGCGAACAGCACCACCGCCAGTCCGCACGGCAGCAACCCGAACCGGGCGAAGGACGCGCAGATGATCCACGGCTGCCATCCGACCGCGAACTGCCGGACGACCAGTGCGCCGACGCAGATGACGACTCCGCACCACGCGACCGCGACGAGCGCGATCCGCAGCCACCGGGGCAGGGCGGGCTACTTCTTGGCCGGCTCGGCGACGTCGCCGGTGGACAGGGCGGCGATGAACGCCTCCTGCGGCACCTCGACGCGGCCGACCATCTTCATCCGCTTCTTGCCTTCCTTCTGCTTCTCGAGCAGCTTGCGCTTGCGGGTGATGTCACCGCCGTAGCACTTGGCCAGGACGTCCTTGCGGATCGCGCTGATGTTCTCGCGGGCGATCACGCGCGAGCCGATGGCGGCCTGGATCGGCACCTCGAACTGCTGCCGCGGGATCAGCTTGCGCAGCTTGGCCGTCATGGACGTCCCGTAGCCGTAGGCCTTGTCCTTGTGCACGATCGCCGAGAACGCGTCGACGGTCTCGCCCTGCAGCAGGATGTCGACCTTGACGAGGTCCGCCTCCTGCTCGCCGGCGAGCTCGTAGTCGAGCGAGGCGTAGCCGCGGGTGCGCGACTTCAGCTGGTCGAAGAAGTCGAAGATGATCTCAGCCAGCGGCAGCGTGTAGCGCAACTCGACGCGCGTCTCGGACAGGTAGTCCATGCCGCCGAGCGTGCCGCGACGGTCCTGGCACAGCTCCATGATCGCGCCGATGTACTCGCTCGGCGCGATGATCATCGCCTTCACGATCGGCTCGAAGACCGAGCCGATCTTCTTGCCGGACGGCCAGTCGGACGGGTTGGTGACGACGTACTCCTCGCCGGTCTCGAGGATCACCCGGTTCACCACGTTCGGCGCGGTGCTGATCAGGTCGAGGTTGAACTCGCGCTCGAGCCGGTCGCGGGTGATCTCGAGGTGCAGCAGTCCGAGAAAGCCGCAGCGGAAGCCGAAACCCAGCGCGGCTGAGGATTCCGGCTCGTAGACCAGAGCCGCATCGTTGAGGCGCAGCTTGTCGAGCGCGTCGCGCAGCAGCGGGTAGTCCGACCCGTCGATCGGATACAGGCCCGAGTAGACCATCGGCCGCGGGTCGCGGTAGCCGCCGAGCGACTCCTTGGCCGGCTTGGCCGAGTCGGTCACGGTGTCGCCGACGCGGGACTGGCGGACGTCCTTCACTCCGGTGATCAGGTAGCCGACCTCGCCGACGCCGAGCCCGTCCGTCGGCTTGGGCTCGGGCGAGATCACGCCGATCTCGAGCAGCTCGTGGGTCGCGCCGGTCGACATCATCTTGATGCGCTCGCGCGGGACGAAGTGGCCGTCGATGACGCGGATGTAGGTGATGACGCCGCGGTAGATGTCGTAGACCGAGTCGAAGATCATCGCGCGCGGCGCGGCGTCGGCGTCGCCGACCGGCGCCGGCACCTCGCGGCAGATGACGTCCAGCAGCTGGTCGACGCCCTCGCCGGTCTTGGCGCTGACGCGCAGGACGTCCTCGGGCTCGCAGCCGATGATGTGCGCGAGCTCGGCGGCGTAGAGATCGGGCTGCGCGGCCGGCAGGTCGATCTTGTTGAGCACCGGGATGATCTGCAGGTCGTTCTCGAGCGCGAGATAGAGGTTCGCGAGCGTCTGCGCCTCGATGCCCTGCGCGGCGTCGACGAGCAGGACGGCGCCTTCGCACGCCGCCAGCGACCGGGACACCTCGTAGGTGAAGTCGACGTGCCCGGGTGTGTCGATCATGTGCAGGACGTAGTCGGTGCCGTCGATCCGGCTCTGCCACGGCATCCGGACGTTCTGCGCCTTGATCGTGATGCCGCGCTCGCGCTCGATGTCCATGCGGTCGAGGTACTGCGCGCGCATCTGGCGCGGGTCGACGACGCCGGTCAGCTGCAGCATCCGGTCGGCCAGCGTCGACTTGCCGTGGTCGATGTGGGCGATGATGCAGAAGTTACGGATGCGGGCCGGATCGGTGCGGCCGACGGTCGTCGGCGAAGCGGTCACGGGGCGGTCTCCGGCTCGGTCAGTTCGGGATACATCTCGTCACCTATGGTCGCACGGCGGCGCCGACCCGCTCACCGCCCGCGAAACCCCCCGGTACGCGGCGTGTCGGGCGGCCGGAACGGGCCGCAGCGGGGGGTTTCGCGACGTCAGCCGGCCGCGGCGGCGCGGGCGGCCAGGATGCGGCCGACGTTGCGCTCGGCCCAGTCCTGCACCGCGGTGAGCGGCTCGAGCAGTGATCGGCCGAGATCGGTCAGCGTGTACTCGACGCGCGGCGGCACCTCGGCGTAGATGCGCCGGACGACCAGCCCGTCCCGCTCCATCGCGCGCAGCGACTGGGTCAGCACTTTCGGCGCCACCCCGCCGATGCGCTCGCGCAGCTCGCCGAACCGCAGCGTGCCGTCGGCGAGGGCGAGGACGATCAGCCCGGTCCACTTCTCGGCGATGCGGTCGAGCACCACCCGGCTGGGGCAGTCCGGGTCGAGGACGTTCCCCCGCATAGTACCCATCAGGTAACCATAGCACGTTGCGGTACTCGGTCACCTCTGGTTAGCGTCGGTCGCGCACGTCCACGATCCCGAGGAGCAGCACCATGAAGATCGCCGTCTACGGCGCCACCGGCAACGTCGGCTCGCGCATCGTCGCCGAGGCCGTCCGGCGCGGACACGTCGTCACCGCGCTGAGCCGCAACCCCGGGGACGTCACCGCTGGCATCGAGTGGCGCCACGGCGACCTGGCCGACACCGGCGACGTCTCGTCCGTCGCCGCCGCGCACGACGCGATCGTCACCGCGAACGGCCCGAGCCGTGTTCCCGGCGAGGACCCGAACGCGTTCGTCGGCCTGATGCGCTCGGTCGCGGGCGCGGTCGGCTCGACGCGGCTGGTCGTCGTCGGCGGCGCGGGCAGCCTCGAGGCGAGCCCGGGCGTGCGGCTGTTCGACCTGCCCGAGTTCCCGGACGCCTACAAGCCCGAGGCGCTGGCCAGCGCCGGGGTGCTCGCGTTCCTGCGGGCGAGCGACGAGGCCCTGAACTGGACGTACCTGTCCCCCGCGCCCGAGATCGGCCCCGGCGAGCGCACCGGCAGCTACCGCACCGAGCTGGACGTCCCCGCCGGCTCGTGGATCTCCTACGAGGACTACGCCGTCGCGCTCGTCGACGAGCTGGAGAACCCGACCCACCAGCGGGCGCGGTTCACCGTCGCGACGAAGTAGCCGCCCGGTCGCCGGCGCGCCTGACGCGCGTCGGCGACTTTGGTTAGCCTGCACGCATGCGCGAGATCGTGGTGCTCTCCGGCAGTGCGCACCCTGACCTCGCCCGGCGGATCTGCGACTCCCTGGGCGTCCCGCTGTCGCACACCGACATCCGCCGGTTCAGCAACGACTGCCTGTGGGTGCAGATCCAGGAGAACTGCCGCCAGCGCGACGTCTACGTGGTGCAGCCGCTCGTCCCGCCGACGCAGGAGCACCTCGTCGAGTTGCTGCTGATGCTGGACGCCGCCCGCGGGGCGTCCGCCGCGCAGGTCACCGCCGTGATCCCGCACTACGCGTACGCGCGGTCGGACAAGAAGGACGCGTCGCGCATCTCGATCGCCGGCCGGCTGGTCGCCGACATGCTGACGACGGCCGGCGCCGACCGGGTGCTGACGATGACCCTGCACGCGCCGCAGGTGCACGGCTTCTTCTCGGTGCCGGTCGACCACCTGACCGCGATCGGCGAGCTCGCCGACCACTTCCGCGACTACGACCTGTCGAACACGGTGGTCGTGTCGCCGGATCTCGGCAACGCCAAGACCGCGACCCAGTTCGCCCGGCTGCTCGGCGTCCCGGTCGCGGCCGGCTCGAAGCAGCGGCTGGCCGACGACAAGGTCGTCATCGACGCGATCGTGGGCGACGTCCGGGGCAAGCGGGCGATCGTCCTCGACGACGAGATCGCGACCGGCGGGTCGATCATCGAGCTGCTCGACCGGCTGGCCGAGCAGGACTGCACCAGTGCCGCGATCGCGTGCACCCACGGGCTGTTCGCCGGGCGGGCCGTCGACCGGCTGCGCACGCACCCGAGCGTCACCGAGGTCGTCACCACCGACACCGTCCCGCCGCCGCTCGCCGAATGGCCGGGGCTGACCGTCCGCTCGGTGGCTCCGCTGTTCGCCGAGGCGATCTCGCGCATCCACGGTGGCGAGTCCATCAGCAGCCTGTTCGACGAGGTCGATCCGGCGCACGGGTCGCCGCAGCAGCTGCCGTTCGCCACCCAGGTCTGACGCGGCGCCCCGTCGCTCGGCTGCGGGGCATTTCGGACTGCGGGGCATTTCGGACTGCCGGACCGGGTGCGGCAGGATGGTCGGCATGACTTCCGCTGCTTCATCCGACCCGCGCGCCGTGACCGAGTTCCGCGTGCCGGCCGTCGACCTGCGTCCCGGCGACCTGGTCAACACCTCGCCGGGCGAGGACGACTGGCAGCAGGTGATCGGCGTGTACCGCTCGGCCGCGGACGCGACCGGCGACGCGGACGTGCGCGCCCTCGCCGAGAAGCTCGGCGGGCGGTACGTGATCGTCCAGCTGACCGACCTGGCCCCGGTCGACTCCGGCGTCTACTTCGCGGGCGGCCACGCCATGACCTACGGCACCGACGACGGCTCGGACCATTCGGTGCTGGACGTCCTGAGCTCCGAGGACGGCGTGCGGACCTACCTGTACACGAAGTTCGAGCTCGTCACGGTGCGCGCGTCGCGGGTCTGACGTCCCTCGGCCGTGGCCGATCGCCCGTGGATCCGGGCGATTTGGGCCCGCCGCGATGCCGCTGGTAGTCTGGCGAGGTTGCCCGTTGGGCGACGACAAGCTTTTTCTTCGAATCTCTCTGTGAACGTCGAGGCTTCTTCGTGGCGAACATCAAGTCCCAGATCAAGCGCATCCGCACCAACGAGGCTGCGCGCCAGCGGAACAAGGCCGTCAAGTCGTCCCTGAAGACGGCTGTGCGCCGGTTCCGCGAGGCCGCCGAGTCCGGTGACCGCGAGGCGACGCTGGCCGCGCTGAACATCGCGAGCCGTCAGCTGGACAAGGCTGCCAGCAAGGGTGTCATCCACAAGAACCAGGCCGCCAACAAGAAGTCGGCCATGGCTTCGCGCGCCGCGTCGCTCTGAGCTAGTTCTTCCCGGAGCCCGGGTGTCCCGTCGGGGGCCCCGGGCTTCGTGCTGTCCGGAGTTCGGCTCAGCGGCTGCCGCGGGCGGCGGCGAGCTGGCGGACGGCGTGCTCGAGGGCCCAGGTCGGGTCGGCCGCCTCGCCCTTGACGTCGGCGTTGAGCGAGGCCACGACACCCAGCGCGCGGCGGACGCCGGGCTCGGTCCAGCCGCGGGCCTGGCCCTGGCCGCGCTTCACCTTCCACGGCGGCATGGCGAGCTTGGACGCGAGTGCGTAGGCGTCGCCGCGCCCGGCCGAGGCGACCCGGGCGATCGTGCGGACCCCGTCGGCCAGTGCGTCGGCGATGACGACGTGCGGGACGCCCACCGCGAGCGCGAAGCGCAGCGCCTCGAGGGCAGCCGGAGCGTTGCCGACGACCGCGAGGTCCGAGACCGCGAACCCGCTGACCTCGGCGCGGCCCTGGTGGAACTTGCGGACCAGGTCGGCGTCGACCGTCCCGCCCGCGGTGGCGGAGTCGCCGACCAGTTGCGCCGCGGCGGCGGAGAGCTCGCGCAGATCGCTGCCGACCGCGTCGAGCAGCGCGCTGACGGCATCGGGCGAGATGCGCCCGCCGGCACGGCGCACCTCGGCGCGCACGAAGTCGGCCCGCTCGTCCGGTCGGGTCAGCTTCGTGCACGGGATCTCGAGCGGCTTGGTGTTGCGGCCCGCCTCGAGGACCGCCTTGCCCTTCGCTCCCCCGGCATGCTGCAGGACGATCGTGGTGCCCTCGGCCGGGGTCTGCAGGTACGGCGCGAGCACGGCGAGCGCGGCGGTGCGGACGTCCTGCGCGGAGCGGATCACGACGAGCCGGGAGTCGCCGAACAGCGACGGGCCGAGCAGCTCGTGCAGTTCGGCGCCCTCGATCGCGCTGCCGGCGATCTCGCTCTCGGACAGCTCGGGCTCGCGGGCGCGGACTGCGGCGGCGACCGTGCTGATCGCGCGCGAGATGAGCAGTTCCTCGTCGCCGACGATGAGCACGATCGGCGGGATGACGTCGGGCAGATCCTCGAGGGTGACCGCGCGCGCCATGCCCCCATCCTTGCATCGACCGACGACAACCCGGACGCGACAGTCGGACGTGCTCCCGAGGCCGTCCCGACTCGGCCGAGCGCTCCGTCGCCGCCGCCGGAGTTGTCGCGGGCGAGCAGGTTCGCGCCGCTCGCGGACGGGCCGCGATCGACCACGCCCAGCCGTCCCGGCGTTCCGACGACTGCGACGTCGCCGTCGAGATCGGTGCGGTGCACCTGCATGCCGAGCGCGGCCAACTCGTCCAGCAGGCTCGGGGCCGGCTGACCGTAGTCGTTGTGCAGCCCGTCGCTGGTGACCGCGACCCTCGCGTGCGTCGCGGCGAGGAACTGCGGCACGAACTTCGCCGACCCGTGGTGAGGCACCTTGAGCACGTCCGCGTGCAGGTCCACGCCGGCGTCGAGCAGCTTCTGCTCCTCGTCGATCTCGGCGTCGCCGGGGAACAGGATGCGCACGCCACGCACCGTCACCATCAGCACCAGCGAGGAGTTGTTCGGGTCGGAGTCGGTGCCCGCCGCCGCCTCGGCCGGCCCGAGCACCCGGACGCCGACGTCGCCGACCGAGAACTGCGCACCGACCGGTGGCGTGCTGATCGTCTGGTGATGCTGGGCGAGCGCCTGCTGCACCAGGTCGAAACCGGCCGCAGGAGCGGGATCGGGTCCGGTCAGGATGCGCCCGACCCGCCGGCCGTGGAAGACGCCGACCACGCCGCCGACGTGATCGAGGTGGTAGTGGCTGAAGACCAGCAACGGGACGTCGGTGACACCGAGGTCGTGCAGACAGCGGTCCATCGGTACCGGGTCGGGACCGGAGTCGATCTCGATGACCGCGTGCGGGCCGGCATTGACGACGAACCCGTCGCCCTGGCCGATGTCACAGCCGATCATCAACCAGCCCGGCGGCGGCCAGCTCGGCGCGACCACCCGGAGCGGAACGGGCAGCATGGCCACGACCAGGACGAGCGCGACGACGAGGCGCCCCCAGCGCGAGCGCCGGACGAGCCAGACCGACACCGCGACCGCGGCGAGCAGGGCGAGGCCGCCGGACGTCCCGGACGGCCACGGCACCGTCGCGCCGGGCAGCCCGCCCAGGGTGTCCGCGACGCCCACCAGCCAACGGCACGGCCAGCCCGCCAGTTCGGCGAGCAGTTTCGCGATGGGCATCGCGACCGGCGCCACCAACGCGGCGACGAACCCGAGCAGTGTCGCGGCCGGCACCGCGGGCTCGGCAAGCAGGTTCGCCGGAATCGCGACCAGGCTGACCTGTCCCGAGATCGCGGCGATGACCGGCGCGGTCACGACGTGCGCCGCTGCCGCCACGGCGAGTGACTCGGCAACGCCGATCGGCACGTGGTGTCGACGGAGCGCCCTCGCCCATCCAGGCGCGATGAGCAGCAGCGCGGCGGTCGCCAGGACGGACATCACGAAGCCGTCGTCGGTCGCCAGCGTCGGATCCCACACCAACAGCGCGAGCACCACCGCCGACAGCGCGGGCAGCGCCGGCCGGGGACGTCCGCTCACCAGCGCCGCGAGCGCGACGGCCGCCATCAGCGCGGCGCGCAGGACGCTCGGCGACGGCCGCGCCACCAGCACGAACCCGGCCAGGACCAGCCCACCGACGATCGCCTTCGTCCGCGGCCGGACACCGCACGCACCCAGCACGAGCAGCACGGCGCCGATCACGATCGAACAGTTCGTGCCCGACACCGCGACCAGGTGGGTGAGCCCCGCGGCACGGAAGCGCTGTTGCAGCACCGGATCGAGTTCTGTGGTGTCCCCGTCGACCAGGCCGGGCAGCAAGCCGCGCTCCTCGAGCGGCAGACCGGACGACGCCACCCGCAGTGACGACCGCACGACGCCCGCCGCGCGTTGGAACCACGGCGGGCGCCCGATCAGCGCCGGCGGCGCGTACGTCGAGAGCGCGACCTGGGTCGAGCCGGTGAGCGGCGGGAGCAGCTGCCCCTCGACGGACACCTTCTGGCCGGGCAGCACGGCCGACCATTGCTCGGCCGGTGCGAGCACCAGCAGATGGCCCGACAGCGCCCACGCGCCGGACGGCGCGCGGACCGTCCCCAGCGTCGTGTCCACGACCGCACGCGCCTGACCGGACGTGCCGGTGGGCGCGCTGACCCGCGGATCGCCGGCAACGGTCACGACCGCGGTCACCGACGCGGCGTCGTCGGCGAGCTGCACCAGCGGCGAGGCTCGCGCCTGCACGGTGCGCGCGGCCAGCGGCACCAGCACGAGCGCGACGCAGAGCGCGCCGAGGCCGACCGCGGCGGCATACCGCCCGAGCACCTGCCGGCATGTCGTCGACCGCAGGCAGGCGATGCCGACCACCCCGGCGACCGCCCCACAGGCAGCGATGAGCAGCAGCGACCGTCCAGTACAGAGCACGACCGCGATCCACGCGGCGCCGGTGCCAAGCGCGAGCCGCACATCCACGTCGCGCGTCGCCTCGACGACCCGGGCGCGAACGTCGTCCAGCGTGCGGGTCATACCGAAACCAGCGGTTGCAGTTGGGCGAGCCTCGCGTCACCGATCCCGGTGACGTCCTGCAGCTCGTCGACGCTCGTGAACGAGCCGTGCGCGGTTCGGTAGTCGAGGATGTTCTGCCCGAGCACCGGCCCGACGCCCGGCAGCGACTCGAGCTGCTCCAGCGTCGCCGTGTTCAGATCGATCGGACCCGTCGCCGTACCGGCGGCCGACCCGGACGTCGCCGGCACGCCCGCCCCACCGATCGGGACCGCGCCCGGTGCGCCCGCCGGTGCTCCGACAACGACCTGCTGGCCGTCCACCAGTGGCTGGGCGAGGTTCAGCGACAGCGTGCTCACCCCGGGGCGGGTACCACCGGCGGCTTCGATCGCGTCGTACACCCGCGCGCCGGACCCCAGCGTGTAGATGCCCGGATGCCGGACCTTCCCCGCGACGTCCACGACGATCTGCGCAGAGGTCGACGACGGTGACGCTCCGATCGAACCCGGGGTCGTCGCCGCGCCGCCCGCAGGAACGGCATCCGACGAGGAGAGGCTCGCCGACGGCGCCGACGACGAACCCGGAGCCGTACCGGTCACCGGCAGTTCGTGCGGGCGGGAGTGGACGTACCAGAGCACCGTGCCGATGAGGACGACCACGACCAGCGCCGCCACGGCAGCGGTGCCACGACGACCCGGATCCCAACGCAGCCGCAGCTCCTCGACCAGCGACGGCCGCGATCCGGACGAGTGACGCGGCACCGGAGCCCGCGGTGTGTCCAGGTCGAATCCCGGTACCCAGGACTCGGGCAGCAGCGCCGTCGGTGCCGGCTCGGGCTGCGGTCGTGGCTCGGGCTGCGGCGCGTCCACGAGGGCGGTGCCGACCAGCTGACGCACCCGCTCGGCCACCCGCTCGCGCTCGCGGCTCGCCCTGTTCGATCCCCGCACGCCCGAAACGCTAAGGAAGATGCGGCCCCCGCACCGGCGCGCCGGACGAACTGTGGACGACCACCCCGGCTGTGGAACGAACGACGGGAACCGTCACCGGTCCGTGCTAGCGGCGCCGACAGCTCAGCGGCGGACGAGCACCGTGCCGATCACGCCCGGGCCGAGATGCGCGCCCAGCACCGGGCCCAGCTCCCCCACCAGCACCGACGAGGCCCGCGGCAGCGCGGTGCGCAGATGGGACGCGACCTCCTCGGCCCGCTCCTGCGCGGCGAGATGGTGCACGGCGAGATCGACCGGCCCGTCCCCCGCGCCGTCGACCGTCAACGCGACCAGCCGGGCCAGCGCCTTCGAGGACGTGCGCACCTTCTCGAGCCCCACGATCTGCCCCTCGACCATCTGCAGCAGCGGCTTCACCGACAGCGACGTGGCGAGCAGCGACGCCGCCGTGCCGATGCGCCCGCCCCGGCGCAGGTGCTCGAGCGTGTCGACGTAGAACAGCGTGCGCGTGCGGTCGACCACCGCCGTCGCGGCCTCCTGCACCGCGGCGGCCGATGCGCCCGACGCAGCAGCAGCAGACGCGGCAGCCACCGCGAAACCCAGCCCGGCTGCAGTTCCGCGCGAGTCGACGACACGCACCACGCCGTAGCCGAAGTCCTGTGACGCCAGCACCGCCGACTCCCACGTGCCCGACAGCGCCGCGGCCAGATGAACGGACACCACGTGGTCGGCGCCGCCGTCCAGAGCAGCCTGATACGCGGCCGCGAACTCCGCCGGCGACGGACGGGACGTGCTGACGGCGACGTGTTCGCGCAGCGCGGCGACCACCTCGGCCGGCGTGACGTCCACCCCGTCGACGGCGGTGCGCGAGCCGAGCTGCACGCGCAGCGGCACGACGCGGACACCGTCCAGCCCCGGCGGCAGGTACGCCGTCGAGTCCGTCACCACCGCCACGCCGCCCATGGCAGCGATCAGACCACGAAGTTGACGAGACGTCCCGGAACCGCGACCACGCGCCGCACATCCCGGCCGTCCAGCGCCGCCACCACCTTGGCGTCGGCACGGGCCGCGGCCTCCAGCGCGGCCGCATCGGCGTCGGCCGCCACCGAGATCACCGAGCGCACCTTGCCGTTGACCTGCACCGGCACCTCGACGGTGTCGTCGACCAGCAGCGCCTCGTCGGCGACGGGGAACTGCTCCCACGCCAGCGACTGCGAGTGCCCCAGCCGCGACCACAGCTCCTCGGCCATGTGCGGGGCCAGCGGCGCCAGCATCAGCACGACCGCCTCGGCCAGCGCACGCGGCGCGCCTCCGTTCGGGTACGCCTGCGTGATCGCGTTGTTCAGCTCGGTGATGCGCGCGATGGACGTGTTGAACCGCATCGTCTCGTAACCCTCGCGGGTGGCGTGGATCGTCTTGTGCAGCAGCCGGTTCAGCTCGTCCGGGATCGGCTCGTCCACCACGTGCACGTCGCCCGAGACCTCGTCCACCACGACGCGCCACACCCGCTGCAGCAGCCGGTACGGGCCGACGATCGCCTTCGCGTCCCACGGGCGCGACTGCTCCAGCGGGCCGCCGAACATCTCGAACAGCCGGAACGTGTCCGCGCCGTACTCGGCGATGAAGTCGTCGGGCGCGACGACGTTCTTCAGGCTCTTGCCGATCTTGCCGAACTCCTGGTTGACCGGCTCGCCCTCGTAGTAGAAGGCGCCGTCGACCTCCTGCACCTGTGCGGCCTCGACGTAGAACCCCTTCGAGTTCGTGTACGCCGGCAGCTGCAGCATGCCCTGGTTGATCAGGCGGTGGAACGGCTCGTTCGAGCTGACGTAGCCCAGGTCGTAGAGCACCTTGTGCCAGAAGCGCGAGTACAGCAGGTGCAGCACGGCGTGCTCGACGCCGCCGACGTACAGCTCGACGCCGCCCATCGGACGGTCGGCGTCCGGGCCCATCCAGTACCGCTCGACGTCGGGGTCGACCAGCCGCTCGTCGTTGGTCGGGTCCAGGTAGCGCAGCTGGTACCAGCACGAGCCGGCCCACTGCGGCATCGTGTCGGTCTCGCGGCGGTAGGTCTTCGGCCCGTCGCCCAGGTCCAGCTCGACGGTCACCCAGTCGGTCAGCCGCGACAGTGGCGCCTGCGGCAGCGAGTCGGCGTCCTCGGGGTCGTAGGACGTCGGCGAGAAGTCGTCGGTGTCGGGCAGCTCCAGCGGCAGCGCGGACTCCGGCAGCGCGATCGGCAGGCCGGTCTCGTCGTAGACGATCGGGATCGGCTCGCCCCAGTAACGCTGCCGAGCGAACAGCCAGTCACGCAGCCGGTAGGTGGTCGCGCCGCGGCCGGACCCGTCGGCCTCCAGCCACGCGATGATCGCGGCCTTGGCCTCGGCGACGCCCATCCCGTCCAGCGACAGCCCGTCACGGGACGAGTTGATCGCCGGCCCGTCGCCGGTGTACGCGCCGCCGACCCAGCCGTCCGGCGGCTGCACCGTGCGGATCACGTCCAGCTCGAACGCCTCGGCGAAGTCCCAGTCGCGCTCGTCCTGCGCCGGGACGGCCATGATCGCGCCGGTGCCGTAGCCCATCAGGACGTAGTCGGCGACGAACACCGGGATGGACGTGCCGGTGACCGGGTTCGTCGCGAACGAGCCGGTGAACACGCCGGTCTTCTGCTTCGAGTCGGCCTGGCGGTCCAGGTCGGACTTGGACGACGCGTAGCGACGGTAGGCGGCCACGGCCTCGGCGGGCGTGCCGTGCCCGCTCGTCCACACGTTCTTCGTGCCCTCCGGCCACTGCGCCGTGGTCAGGTCGTCGACCATCGGGTGCTCGGGGGCCAGCACCATGTACGTCGCGCCGAACAGCGTGTCCGGCCGCGTCGTGAACACCTCGATGTCGCCCGCGGGCGACGCGAAGCGGACGTGCGCGCCGGTGGACTTGCCGATCCAGTTGCGCTGCATCGTGCGCACCTTCTCGGGCCAGTCGATCGTGTCCAGGTCGCGCGACAGGCGATCGGCGTAGGCGGTGATGCGCATCATCCACTGGGCCAGCGGCTTGCGGAACACGGGAAAGTTTCCGCGCTCGGAGCGGCCGTCGATGACCTCTTCGTTCGCGACGACGGTGCCCAGCCCGGGCGCCCAGTTGACCATCGCCTCCGACCGGTAGGCCAGCCGGTGGTTGTCGACGACCGTGCGCTTTTCGACCGCGTCCAGCTCGGACCACGGCCTGCCGAACGGGTTCGTGCCCTCGTTCGGCTGACGGGTGCCGGCGTCCAGCTCGCTGATCAGGTCCTCGATCGGGCGGGCCTTGTCCAGCACGGTGTCGTAGAACGAGTTGAAGATCTTCAGGAAGATCCACTGCGTCCACTTGTAGAACTCGGGATCGGTCGTCGCGAAGCGGCGGCGCTCGTCGTGGCCCAGCCCCAGCCGGCGGATCTGGCGCAGGAACACCTCGATGTTGCCGTAGGTCGTCGTGCGCGGATGCGTCCCGGTCTGCACCGCGAACTGCTCGGCCGGCAGACCGAACGCGTCGAAGCCCATCGTGTGCAGCACGTTGTCACCGCGCATGCGGCGGTAGCGCGCGTACACGTCGGTGCCGATGTAACCCAGCGGGTGACCGACGTGCAGGCCCGCACCGGACGGGTACGGGAACATGTCCATGATGTAGGCGTGCGGCCGGATCGCGACGCGGTCGAACCCCTCGTTGAGCGGCCCCGCCGGGTTCGGGGCGTCGAACGTGCCCTCGTCGAACCAGCGCTTCTGCCAAGACGTCTCGATCGCGTCGGCCAGCGCGCCGGTGTAGCGGTGCGGGGGGATGTCCGACGCGGTGGTGTCTGTCGCGTCGTCGGTGGTGCTCATCGCGGGATGCTCCCTGTCAGTGAGGTGTCGCAGGATCGGGGCCGGACGGACGAGTGGTCCTGACAGACCAAGAGCCTCCGCGAACCGTTCAGGTCCACAGAGGCTCCGCCGCGCTGCCTTGCCCGCCGGGGCGAAGGTTCAGCGCGGCCGTCCAAGAAGTCGGCGACCCGCGGCCACGCCCAGATACTACCGCCGAGCCCGTAGTCGAAGCCGAGCCCGTAGTCGAAACGGTGCACGCCCCGCGCCCGCCGTCCGTCGCCGCCGGACGCGGGGGCACCAGCCGTCAGCGTAAACGCTTCAGCACGCAACCAGAACGATCCGTTCAGGTGTTGTTGAGCACCCTGGAGCACACACGGTACTAACAGGGACATATCGCCTCGCGAGGTTCACGCGTCGGCGTCGGACTGCTCGTCCACCTCGGCGTCCAGACGGACGGGCAGCGGCAGGACGACCCCGGGCGAGCCGAGGTTGTGCGCCCGCAGCCGCCACACCTCGCCCTCGCCACCCTCGCCACCCTCGCCGCCCTGGCCACCCTCGCCGTCGTGCTCCTCGGCGATCAGTTCGCTCCAGTGGCAGTTCGCGAGCGGGCCGAGGACGTGGACGGTCTGGGCCATGCCGAGCAGCGCGGTGCACAGCGCCATCGCGGTGGCGCTGTGGGTGACGAGGACGGTGACCGGCACGCGCGGCAGCTCGGCGAACGCGGCGAGCGCGCGGGCCGCGACCTCGTCGCGGGACTCCCCGCCGCGACGGCTGACGTCACGACCGGCCCGCCAGTCGGCGAACTCGTCCGGATAGCGCTCGGCGACCTCGTCGCGGGTCAGCCCCTCCCAGTGCCCGAGCGAGCGCTCACGCAGCCGCGGCTCGAGGGTCAGCGGCAGCCGGCACGCCTCGGCCACGACCTCGGCGGTCTGGCGGGCCCGCTCGGCGTCGGAGCTGACGATCAGGTCCGGACGGGTCGACGCGATCAGCGGCGCGACGTCCCAGGCCTGCATGCGCCCGGTGTCGTCCAGCGGCGGGTTCAGCTGGCCCTGGTAGCGGCGCTCGGCGTTCCAGGCGGTGCGACCGTGGCGCAGCAGAAGCAGCCGCCGCGACGTCATCCCTGGTCTGCTGCGGCGCGTGCGGCGTTGTGCTCGGCCAGGGCGCGGTCGGTGAACGGCAGGAACGGGCAGTCCTTCCAGAGCCGTTCGAGGGAGTAGAAGACCCGCTCCTCCTGGTGCTGGACGTGCACGACGATGTCGTTGTAGTCCAGCAGCACCCAGCGGCCGTCGCGCTGGCCCTCGCGTCGGATCGGCTTGGCGCCGACCCTGCGCAGCTGCTCCTCCACCTCGTCGACGATCGCCTCGACCTGGCGTTCGTTGCTGCCGCTGACCACGACGAAGACGTCGGTGATCGCCAGCCGCTCGCTGACGTCGATGAGGACGATGTCGGTCGCGAGCTTGTCGGCGGCGGCCTGGGCGGCGACCTGCGCGAGCTCGACGGCCTCGGGGGATGCAGTCATATCGCGGATCAGTCTACGTGCGGTAGAGGCGGTGCTTGTTGATGTACTGCACGACGCCGTCCGGGACGAGGTACCAGACCGGACGGCCGCTGCGGGCCCGCGCCCGCACGTCGCTGGACGAGATGGCCAGCGCGGGGACGTCCAGCAGCTCGACCGTGTCGCGCGGCAGGTGGTCCTTGGTCAGTTCGTAGCCCGGGCGGGTGACACCGACGAAGTGCGCCATCTTCAGCGCGTCCTCGGCGTCCTTCCAGGAGAGGATCTGCGACAACGCGTCGGCGCCGGTGATGAAGTACAGCTCGGCGTCAGGTCGCACGGCCCGGATGTCGCGGATCGTGTCGACGGTGAACGTCGGCCCGCCGCGGTCGATGTCGACGCGGCTGACCCAGAACCGCGGGTTGGACGCGGTGGCGATGACCGTCATCAGGTAACGGTCCTCCGCCGGGCTCACGCGGCGATTGGTCTTCTGCCACGGCTCGCCGGTCGGGACGAAGATGACCTCGTCCAGCTCGTAGAGCGACGCGACCTCGCTCGCGGCGACGAGGTGGCCGTGGTGGATCGGATCGAACGTGCCGCCCATGATCCCGACGCGCGTGCCGGCCTCCGTCATGCGGCGATCGTACGGGCGCGCCGCGGCGGCGTCAGTCCGGCAGCGCCGCGGCGAGGTCGAGGCGGTAGGTCTGGCCGACGAGATCGACGCCGTAGCTGTGGTGCGGCTGCTCGTCCACCAGCGTGAATCCCGCGTCCAGGTAGATCCGCCGGGCAGCGGCGAGGACGTCGTTGGTCCACAGCACGATCTGCTCGTACCCGGCGCCGCGCGCGAACGCCAGGCACTCGTCGACCAGGCGGGTCCCGAGGCGCTGCCCGCGGGCGACCGGATCGACGAGCAGGATGCGCAGCCGCGCTGTGCGATCGTCCTCGCGCACGCAGAACACGCACCCGACCCGCCGGCCATCCAGTTCGGCGATCCACGCCGCCTCACGCTTGTCGTCGTGGTCATTCGCCCAGTCGGCGACGATGCGCGCGACGAGGGCCTCGAACGTGGTGTCCCAGCCGAACTCGGTCGCGTACTGCTCGCCGTGCGCCTGGACGACCCAGCCGAGGTCGCCGGGCCGGCCGAGTCGTCGGATCGTGGTCATCGCTGCCGCCCTTCCTACTGACACGACTGTATCAGTAGGTCAGAATAGTGAGCATGTCGAGCCCCCGGCGCGAGGAGATCGTCGAAGCCGCCTACCGGTACGTGCTGAGCGCCGGACTGGCCGGTGCCTCGCTGCGCCCGCTCGCGCAGGCCGTCGGCTCGAGCACCGGGGTGCTGAGGTTCCTGTTCGGCTCGAAGGACGGTGTGGTCGCGGCCGTTCTCGAACGGGCTCGCGCCGACGAGCTCGAACTACTGGCCACGCTGCCGCCGGAGGGTGACCTTGTGACGGTCGCGCGCGGCGTCTGGGCGTGGCTCAGCGACTACGCGCACCGCGGGCTGCTGCGACTGTGGGTCGAGAGCTACGCAGCCTCGCTGCAGGACGAGGCCGGGCCGTGGTCGGGGTTCGCGAAAGCTACCGTCGAGGACTGGCTGGACGTGTTCGCCGCCGCGCAGCCGGCTTCGGCGCGTCGCAGCGCGGCCGGGCGGGCGCAGCGCACCGCGGTGCTCGCCGTGCTGCGCGGCGCGATGCTCGACCTGCTCGCGACCGGCGATCGGGTGCGGACCACGCGTGCGGTGGAGGCAGTCCTCAGCAGCGTGTAGCGGGCTACGCGGCGCGAGTCACCAGTGCACGCCGCGCAGGATGTGCGCGAACGCGACGCTCTCGCTCGTCGGCTCCTCGGCGCGTCCGCGGTCGACGCCGCGCGCGGCCTTCGAGTCCGGGAACGCCTTGTAGCCGTAGTGCAGGATCAGGTCGACGCCACGCGGGGCGACCTGGTAGGCCAGCTCGCCGAAGTTGCCGAGCGGGGTCCCGACCTTCTTCGGCTTGCGGATCATCGCCTTGCAGATCATGTCCGCGGCCTCGGTCGGCGTCATCGTCGGGAACCGGTCGTACATCGTCGTCGGCGCGATCATCGGCGTACGCACCAGGGGCATGTGGATCGTCGTCAGGTGCACGCCGTCGTCGAGGACCTCGGAGGCGATGCAGCGCGAGAACGCGTCGAGCGCCGCCTTGGACGCGACGTAGGCCGAGAAGCGCGGCGTGTTCGTCTGCACACCGATCGAGCTGACGTTGATGATGTGCCCGCCCTTGCGGCCGTCCGGCGACGGCTGGCGCATCACCGGCAGCAGGGTGAGGACGAGCCGCACGGCGCCGAAGTAGTTCAGCTGCATCGTGCGCTCGAAGTCGTGGAACCGGTCGTAGGACAGCGCGATCGAGCGGCGGATCGAGCGCCCGGCGTTGTTGACCAGGACGTCCACCCGGCCGTGCTCCTGCAGCACTTCCTTGGCCATCCGCTCGATGTCGCTCATGTCCGACAGGTCGCAGCGGTGCACGAACGCGACGCCGCCGAGGTCCTCGATCTCGACGCGGGTCTGCTCGAGCTTCTCGATCCCGCGGGCGACCAGGATGACCTTGCCGCCGGCGGCTCCGACGCGCAGCGCGGTGGCGCGTCCGATGCCGCTCGACGCTCCGGTGATCATGACGGTCTTGCCCTTGATCGCCCTGGCCAGGGCGCGGTCCTTTCGGCGGTCGGGGCTGTACGTCCGCTCCCAGTACTCCCAGAGCGTCTGGGCGTACGCGCTCAGCGGCGGCAGCTCGATGCCCGAGCCGGCCAGCGCCTGCTGCGTCTTCGTCGAGTCGAACCTCGTCGGATAGTTGACGTAGTGCAGGACCTCCTTCGGGATGCCCAGCTCGGCCAGCACGAGATCCTCGGCGAGGCGACGTCCCGGCACACGCGAGGCGAGTGCGCGTACCGGCTTGGGGATCGCGTCGACCGCGCCCTCGAGCAGCCGGGTGTCGAGGTTGACCGCGAACTGCGGAGCCTTCGCCGCCTTGGCGAACGCGTTCGCCATCTGCCCGACGGTCATCGGCTCGGGGTCGGTCAGATGGAACGCCTGACCGTCCAGCCCCGGTTCGTGGGCGAGATGGTCCATCGCCTTCGCGACGTAGTCGACCGGGACGATGTTGATCGGGCCGCCCTCGATGCCGATGCCGCGCAGCCACGACGGCGCGACCGACCGCATCCGCTGGATCGTCTTGAAGAAGTAGTACGGACCGTCGATCTTGTCGATCTCGCCGGTCTCGGAGCTGCCGACGACGATGCCCGGCCGGTAGACCCGCCACGGGATCGTCGCCTCGGTGCGCACGACCCGTTCGGACTCATGCTTGGTCGCGTAGTACGGGTTGTTGTCGACGTCGGTCGCCTCGTCGAACATGTCTTCCGTGAAGGTGCCCTTGTACAGCCCGGCTGCGGCGATCGAGCTGACCATGTGGAAGTGCCCGGCGTGCACCGCCTCGGCGAGCTGCAGCGCGTGCCGGGTGCCCTCGACGTTCGCGACGCGCTGGCTGTCGGCGTCGGCGGTGAGGTCGTAGATCGCGGCGAGGTGGAAGAAGTGCTCGATCGTGCCGGTGAGCCGTTGGACGTGCTCGGCGTCGACACCGAGCCGCTCCGCGGACAGGTCGCCGACCACAGCGACGACGCGCTGCTCGTCCGTGCCCAGCCGCTCGCGCAGCTCATCCAGCTTGTCCAGTGACCCCGCGCGGCACAGGACGTAGATCGTCCCGTCGCGCTTCAGCAGCTCGGCCAGCAGGAACCTGCCGATGAACCCGGTCGCTCCGGTCACGAAGTAGGCCATACGGGCAGTGTCGTGCAGTCCCGTCCGCAATGCCACCTGGCGCCGCCCGACCGTGGCGGACGTCCCGCTCGCTCGAGCTAGCCCAGCTGGCCGTACGCGTGGTCGGGCCGGATCCGGGCGAGCACCCGCCGGTCGCGCACCATGGCCGCGCGGTAGTCGTCCCAGTCCGGGTGCTCACCGGACAGGTCGCGGTAGTACGCGACCAGCGCCTCGACGGCCTCGTCGTGCGGGTCGGCCGCGATGGCGGTGAGCTCGACCGGTCCCTCCACCACCGCCCAGCGGCCGAAGTTCTCGTCGGTCACGTGCAGCGCGGCCCACGGCTCGCGGACCAGGTTGTGGTACTTGGCCCGGTCGGCGGTGATCGAGATCCGCAGCGTCCCGTCCGCCACGCCGTGCGTGACGTTCGACAGCTGCGGACGGCCGTTGCGGCGGATCGTGCTGAGCACGGAGCGGTGGTGGGTGGTGGCGAACTCGAGCGCGGCGGCGAGGTCCATGCGCACGACGTTAGTGCGCTCGCCGGTGCAGGACCTGGACGAGTGCGACCGTCAGCAGCGCGAGACCGGCGAGCACCACGGTGGCCACCGTGAAGGCGTGCACGGTGCTCCGGCCCACCGCCCCGAAGAAGACGTTGCCGAGCACGGCGATGCCGAGCGCGCCGCCGACCTGCTGGAACGTCGTGAGCGTGCCGGCGGCGGCTCCCGCATGGGTCGGCTCGACGCCGGCGAGGACGGTCGAGGCGAGCGGCACGAGCACGGCGCCGATGCCGAAGCCGGCCGCGGCGAGACCCGGCACCAGGTCGAGCGCCGAGCCGCTTCCCGCGGCGAGCGCGAGCAGGAGCGCTCCGACACCGACGACGGCCGCGCCGAGGGCGAGCACCTGGTGACCGAGCGCGGTCGCCAGTCGCGGGGCCACGAGCAGCGCGGCGAAGTAGCCCACGCCGACCGCCACGAACACGACGCCCGAGAACAGCGCGCTGTAGCCGCGGCCGCCCTGCAGGTAGAGCGCGAGCACGAAGAACAGCCCGGACGGGACGAGTGCGAACGTCAGTCCGGCGACGACGCCGACGCTGAACGTGCGTACGCGGAACAACCCGAGGTGGACGAGCGGTTCGACGCCGACGCGCGTGCGGCGACGCTGGTGCGCGACGAACGCGGCACCGAGCAGCGGAGCGGCAGCGAGCAGCAGCCACGTCCACAACGGCCAGCCGCGGTCGTGCCCCTCGACGAGGGGCATCACCAGTGCGGCGACGGTCAGCGTGCCGATGAGCGCGCCGACCAGGTCGAGGCGCTGGCCGGCGTCGCCGCGGGACTCCGGCACGGTGCGGGTCACGAGCGGCACGACGACGAGCCCGACGGGGACGTTGATCAGGAAGATCGAGCGCCATCCGGCGCCGGCGATGTCGGCGTGGATCAGCAGCCCGCCGATCAACTGGCCGAGCACCCCCGCGATGCCCATCGCGAAGCCGAACCCGGCGAAGGCCTTGTCCCGCCGCGCGCCGGTGTAGACCGAGCCGAGCAGCGCGAGCACCTGCGGGGTGAGCAGCGCACCGGACGCGCCCTGCGCCATGCGTGCCGCGATCAGTACCGCGATGTTCGGCGCCAGCCCGCACGCGGCCGAGGTCAGCGTGAACAGTGCGAGACCCAGCCGGAACATGCGCCGCCGGCCGTACAGGTCGCCGAGCCGCCCGCCCGTGATCATGCCCGCGGCGAACGTGAGCCCGAACCCGGCGACAACCAGCGACAGCTCACTGTCGGTCGCGTGCAGCTCGGTGCCCACCGACGGCAGCGCCACGTTCACGATGAAGAAGTCGAGGAAGGTCACGAACGTCCCGGCGAGCACGACGAACAGCGGCGCCCATCCGCTCGTCCGGGCTCCAGGTGCGTCGATCCGTTCGGCGACGGCGAGTTCTGTCATCGTCGATCTCCTTGTGCGACAGAGGTTTCTCGTGTTGACGTCGCACAGCCTGCGTGACGATCACGCCGCCAGTCGATTACCTCCGACGTCATGCGGTGGCATGACCTCAGAGGTAATCGCGCCGGTTCCCTCGCCTCGATACGGTGCGTTCGTGTCCAGCGCTACTGCCACTTCTGGCACTGCCACTGCTCCGGTCGGTCAGCTGCTACGCGAATGGCGCGAGCGCCGACGGCTCACCCAACTCGAACTCTCGCTGCAGGCGGACATCTCGACCCGGCACCTGAGCTTCGTCGAGACCGGGCGTTCGCGACCCACTCCGGAGATGATCTTGCGAATCACCGAGCAACTGGACGTCCCCCTGCGCGAGCGCAACCAGTTGCTGCTGGCCGGCGGGTACGCGCCCGCGTACCCGATGCGGTCGTTCGACGAGCCCGAGCTCGCGTCCGTCCGTGCCGCTCTGCGCAAGGTGCTCGCCGGCCACGACCCGTACCCCGCGGTTGTCGTGAACCGGTACTGGGAGATGCTCGACGCGAATTCCGCAGTCTCGCTGTTGATCTCGGACGTCGCGTCGTCGCTGCTCGAGCCGCCGGTGAACGTCCTGCGGCTGACGCTGCATCCGGACGGGCTCGCACCGCGGATCACGAACCTGGCTGAGTGGCGTGCCCGGCTGCTGGGGCAGTTGGAGCGGCGCGTGCTGGCGACCAACGACCCGCGCCTTGCCGCCTTGCTCGAGGAGCTGCGGTCGTACCCGGGAGAGGACGGGCCGGCGCCGTCCGCCACGTCCGTGGTGCTGCCGATGAAGGTGCTCGTCGACGGTGTGGAGCTGTCGTTCTTCAGCATCGCCGCGTCGGTCGAGACGGCCTACGACGTCACCGTCGAGGAGTTGGTGATCGAGTCGTTCTATCCGGCCGATGCCCGTACCGCTGAGGTGCTTCGGGCAAGGGGGTGAAGGCCCAAAAGCAAAAGACGCAGCGACGGGGGTCGTACGCGTGTGGGTCGGGTTTCGTAGCCGGCCTGCGGTTCGCGTTTTGCTTCCGCGTGCGGTTGCGATCTCCCTCCGTCCTTTGCGTCGCGATTGGTCAGGTTTCCTGGCACGGATTGACCGAGTATTCGCCCGTATGTTCGAGTAGACTCGTCCCCATGGCTGGGCAGGACCTCTCCGCGTTGCTGAGTGTCGATCTCGACGCTCTGGACGACGCCGCCCTGGTCCAGCACGCGACCGCGCTCGAGACCGCGTCCCGCCTCGTCGAGGCCGCCCAGCTTCGCGTCGACGCCCAGCTCACCGTCCGCGGCGTCGGGCCGGATCGCGGCTACAAGACGACCGCCGCCTTTCTCCGCGACCTTCATCGGATCAGCCCTGCTGCGGCCCGGGGACGTACTCGGGCGGCCGAAGCCGTCGGGCCGCGGCGCGCGCTGACCGGCGAGCCGCTCGAACCGATCTATCCGACCGTCGCCGCCGCACAGGCCGCCGGTGAGATCGCGGCCGCCCACGCCCGCGTCGTCGCGCGCACGGTCGAGTCCCTACCGGCCGAGGTCCGAGCACAGCACGACCGTTCGGTCGAAGCGTTGCTGGTCGACAAGGCCAAGCAGTTCGACCCTGACACCCTCAGCCGCGTCGTCGCGCGCCGGGTGCTCGACACCCTCGACCCCGACGGCACGCTGCAGACGGTCGAGGAGCGCCACACCCGCCGCGGCCACGACATCCACGTCCGCCCGGACGGCTCGAGCCACGTCGAGGGCGACCTCACCGCCGAGTGCACCGAGCTGCTGCTCACGCTGCGCGACTCACTCGGCCGCCCCGCCTCGACGTCCGACGCACCGGACACCCGCACGCACCGGCAACGCTGCCACGACGCGCTGCTGACCGGGCTGGCCCGGCTCGTCCGCTCCGAGTGGCTGCCCGACATCGCCGGCGTCAAGGCGACGATCGTCCTCACGATGTCCGCCGAGGACTACGCCGCCGGCACCGGCTACGCGACCACCGGGCACGGCCGCCGGATTCCCGTCCAGGAAGCGAAACGCTGGGCCACCGCCGATCACGACCTCATCGCGGTGCTGCTGAACAGGACGAAACGCATCGAGGCCTACAGCGATCGCCACCGCATCTTCAACCGCAACCAGCGCCTGGCGCTCTGGGCCCGGGATCGCGGCTGCACGTTCCCGGGGTGCAGCGCCCCGCCCGGGTGGACCGAGGTGCATCACGTGATCGAAGCCCAGGCCGGCGGGCCGACGTCGACCGACAACGGAGTGCTGCTCTGCGACTGGCACCACGACCACCATTCCCGTATCGGGTGGCGGTGCGAGTTTCGCGACGGCACGCCGTACTGGATCCCGCCGTCGTGGCTCGATTCCGAGCAGCGGCCACGCCGGAACGAGCTGAACCTGTAGTTCGGGACGGACGCGCTCAGCTCAGCGGGTGTGGCCATCGCCTGTGACGATCCACTTGGTGGACGTCAGCTCGGCGAGCCCCATCGGGCCGCGCGCGTGCATCTTCTGCGTCGAGATGCCGATCTCGGCCCCGAAGCCGAACTCGCCACCGTCGGTGAAGCGGGTCGACGCGTTGACCATGACGGCGGCCGAATCGACGCGGGCGACGAAGCGACGGGCGGTGTCGAGGTCGCGGGTGACGATCGCTTCGGTATGCCCGGACGACCAGCGGCGGATGTGGGCGATCGCCTCGTCCACGTCGGCGACGACGCGGGCGGCCATGTCGAGCGACAGGTACTCGCGGGCCCAGTCCTCGTCGGTGGCCGATTCGACGCCGTCGAGCGCGGCGAAGTTCTCATCGCCGTGCAGCACGACGCCGGCGGACCGCAACGCGCCGGTGATGCGGGGCAGGAACTCGTCCGCGACAGCGCGATGGACGAGCAGCGTCTCGGCGGAGTTGCAGACCGAGACGCGCGAGGTCTTGCTGTTCACGACGATGCGCTCGGCCATGTCGAGGTCGGCGGCGGCGTCGACGTAGACGTGGACGTTGCCGACGCCGGTCTCGATGACCGGCACGGTCGCGTTCTCGACGACGTAGTTGATCAAGCCGGCACCACCGCGAGGGATGATCAGGTCGACGAGCCCGCGCGCGGTGAGCAGGTGGCCGACGCTGGAGCGGTCCGTGCCGGGCACGAGTTGCACGACGTCGCGCGGCAACCCGGCCTTCTCGGCGGCAGCGGCGAGGACGTCCACGAGCACGGTGTTCGACTCGTAGGCCGACGCCGAACCGCGCAGCAAGGCTGTATTGCCGCTCTTGAGCGCGAGCCCGGCCGCGTCGACCGTGACGTTCGGACGTGCCTCGTAGATCATCGCGACGACACCGAAGGGCACCCGCACCTGGCGGATCTCGAGCCCGTTCGGCTGCGTGTAGCCGCGCAGCACCTCACCGACCGGATCGGGCAGCGCAGCGACGTCCCGCAGGCCCTGGGCCATCGCCGCCACTCGCTCAGCGGTGAGCGTCAGCCGGTCGAGCAACCCGGCGTCCATGCCCGTGGCCCGGCCCGCGTCGACGTCACGCCCGTTCGCGGCCAGCACTGCGTCGGTGGCATCCACGAGCGCGTCGGCCATCGCGTGCAGCGCGGCGTCCTTCGTCGCCCGGCTCGCGGGGGCGAGCTCGGCGGCGGCCTCGCGCGCACGCGCGGCGACGGCGCGGACCTGCTCGGCGGATGCGGCCTGCTCAGTCATGCGCTCAGCCTACGTGCGCCGCTTCGCCGAGGCCGATGAAGCGACGCAGCTCGTCGGCGCCGGTCACCGACAGCCTGACGTCGCCGCGGTCGAATGTCTCGGGCGTCAGCAGCAACCGCCAGCGTCTCGTGGCGGGGCAAGCGCAATCAGCGCGAGAAGCGGCCACCGGGGATCGTGCACCACGCCTTGACCGCGGGTCTGGTCACGACATACAGCAAGGCTGCGAGTATGAGCGCCTGGACGACCTCTTCGACGCGCATCCACGGCGGATAGGGCGTGAACTGGATGACGATCAACCCGAGAATGCCGAGGATCGAGATGACCAGAACTCGCCGGTACGCCCAGCGCTTGCCGCGGAGCAGAGCGCGCACGAGCCAGGTGTAGAAGACGCTGACGATGAGGTTGCCGAGCACCCGTCCCCAGATTCCGCTCTCGTATCCCGTGCGCAGTTGGGCGCGGCGCTGCGGGTCGGCGATGTGCTTGTGATCGACCACGTAGTTGACGACGTCGTGCCGGTTGATCAGCACCAGGATCGTCAGCAGGATGGACAGCCCGAGATTGGCCAGCAGGAGCACGACGACCGGCTTGAGCTCCCGCGGCGGCGCACCCTCGCGCCGCGTCGGCGGCTGGTACGACGGCGCGCTCGGCATCGGCGGGTAGTACGGCTGCCCCGGGACGTTCGGGTCGGTCACGGCCCCACCCTAGAACGGCCCCACAGCGGAATTGCCTAGAGCACGACGAGATCGTCGCGGTGGACGAGCTCGCGGCGGAACTCGGCGGGCAGCTCGCTGGTCTTGTGGCCGAGCAAGGCCGGCAGGTCCGCGGCATCGTAGCCGACCAGACCACGCGCGACCGCGACACCGTCCGGGCCGACGAGGTCGACGGGCTCGCCGGAGTAGAACTCGCCGCTGACGGCGGTGACGCCGGCGGGCAGCAGCGACTTGCGCCGGGCGACGATCGCGGTGACGGCGCCGGCGTCCAGGACGAGCTGGCCGCGCGGTGTCGTCGCGTGCCGCAGCCAGAACAGCCGCGACGCGGACCGGTCGCCGGCGGGATGGAAGAAGGTGCCGACCGAACCGCGCAGCGCGTCACCGATCTGCGGCGCCGACGCGAGGATCACGCCGATGCCCTCGCTGGTGGCGATCGCGGCGGCGTCGACCTTGGTGACCATGCCGCCGGAGCCGACGTGCGACCCCGCACGCGAGACGTCCACGCCCGCCAGCTCGGCCATCGAGACGACCTCCGGGATGAAGACCGAACCCGCACGCCCGGGCTTGCCGGTGTAGAGCCCGTCGATGTCCGACAGCAGCACGAGCGCGTCGGCGTTGACGAGGTGCGCGACCAGCGCGGCCAGCCGGTCGTTGTCACCGAAGCGGATCTCGTGCGTGGCCACGGTGTCGTTCTCGTTGACGATCGGGATGACGCCAAGCGCGAGCAGCCGCTCCAGCGTGCGCGACGCGTTCTGGTAGTGCCCGCGGCGGTGCAGGTCGTCGGCGGTCAGCAGCACCTGCCCGACCCGCAGTCCATAGCGGGCGAAGGACGCCGCGTAGCGCTCGGCGAGCAGCAGCTGGCCGACCGACGCCGCCGCCTGCTGCGTGGCGAGGTCGCGTGGACGGCTGCGCAGCCCGAGTGGGCCGATGCCCGCCGCGATCGCGCCCGAGGACACCAGCACGACCTGCTGGCCGGCGGCGTGCCGGGCGGCGAGGGCGTCCACGATCGCGTCGAGGCGGTGCGGGTCGAGGCGGCCCTGGGACGTCAGCGAGGACGAGCCGACCTTGACGACACTGCGCGCGGCCGCGGCGATCGCGGCCCGCCCCGACGCGGCGGTCATTCGCCCTCGTCCACCCATTCGTCCGCGTAATCCTGGTGCTCGCGGCGCGCCTTCTTGGCCGCGAGCCGCTCGCTGGCGTCGGGGCGCGAGACCCCGGTCACCAACCGGTCGTCCTCCCCGCGACGGGTGGGCCGGTAGTCCTCCTCGTCGATGCCGGCGGTCGGCTCGAAGTCGAACTGGACGTCGCCGATCGTGACGGCCGCGCCCGGTACCGCACCCTGGCGGGTCAGCTCGTCCTCGACGCCGAGCCGCTTGAGCCGGTCGGCAAGGTAGCCGACGGCCTCGTCGTTCTCGAAGTTCGTCTGCCGGATCCAGCGCTCGGGCTTCTCGCCGCGCACGATGAACCCGCCGGGCTCGGTCGGATCGGGCGCGACGGTGAACTCCTTGTCCCCGATCGCCTTCGGCCGCAGCACGATGCGCGCGGGCTCGGCCACGGGACGGGCCGCACGGTCGGCGGTGACGAACTCGGCGAGCGCGAACGTCAGCTCGCGCAGCCCGGTGTGCGCCACGGCGGAGATCTCGAAGACCCGAAGGCCACGTGCCTCGAGTTCGGGACGGACGAGGTCGGCGAGGTCCTTCGCCTCGGGCACGTCCACCTTGTTCAGCGCGACGAGGCGCGGCTTGGCGAGCAGGTCGCCGAACGTCTCGGCCGAGGTCGAGAGGTACTGCGCGAGTTCGGACTCGATCGCGTCGAGGTCGCTGATCGGGTCCCGACCCGGCTCGAGCGTGGCGCAGTCGAGAACATGCAGCAGGACTGCACATCTCTCGACATGCCGCAGGAAGTCGAGTCCCAGCCCCTTGCCCTGTGCGGCTCCGGGGATGAGGCCGGGGACGTCGGCGATGGTGAACGTCGTGTCGCCTGAGCTGACCACGCCCAGGTTCGGGACGAGCGTGGTGAACGGGTAGTCGGCGATCTTCGGGCGCGCGGCGGACAGCGCGGCGATCAGCGACGACTTGCCTGCGCTGGGGAAGCCGACCAGCCCGACGTCAGCGACCGACTTCAGTTCGAGGACGAGGTCGCGCTCCTCGCCCGGCTCGCCCAGCAGCGCGAAGCCCGGCGCCTTGCGGCGGGTGGACGCCAGCGCCGCATTGCCCAGCCCGCCGCGACCGCCCTGTGCCGCGACCAGGCGGGTGCCGCGGCCGGTCAGGTCGGCGACGATCTCGCCGGACTCGTCCAGCACGACCGTCCCGTCCGGCACGCGCAGCTCGAGGTCTGCGCCGTCGGCGCCGTTGCGGTTGCTGCCCGCGCCCTGCTTGCCGTTGCCGGCGCGCTGATGTGGGTGGAAGTGGAAGTCGAGCAGGGTGTGGACGTTCGGGTCGACGACGAGCACGACGTCACCGCCGCGTCCGCCGTTGCCGCCGTCCGGCCCGCCGAGCGGCTTGAACTTCTCGCGGTGGATGGACGCGACACCGTGCCCGCCGTTGCCGGCGAACAGGTGCAGCGTCACGCGGTCGACGAAGCCGGGCACCGCGTCACCTCCTGGTCAGCGAGAAGTCGTTCGGACAAAAGCAGAGGGCGGCCGCCGGTTGCCCGGGGCCGCCCTCCGAAAACTAGCTGGACGGAGCCTCAGGCTCCGGCCGGAACGACGATGTTCACGGTCTTGCGGCCGCGACGCGTGCCGAACTGCACGTCACCGGCCACCAGGGCGAACAGCGTGTCGTCCTTGCCGCGGCCGACGCCGTCGCCCGGGTGGAACTTGGTGCCGCGTTGGCGGACGAGGATCTCGCCGGCCTTGACGGTCTGGCCGCCGTAGCGCTTCACACCCAGGTACTGCGGGTTGGAGTCGCGGCCGTTACGGGAGCTGGACGCACCCTTCTTATGTGCCATTGCGTGTCACTCCCTACTTCGAGCTGATGCCGGTGACGCGGACCTGGGTCAGCTTCTGACGGTGGCCCTGGCGCTTGTGGTAGCCGGTCTTGTTCTTGTACTTGTGGATGCTGATCTTCGGGCCCTTGGTCTGGGCCACGACCTCGGCGGTCACCGAGACACCGGCCAGCTTGGTGGCCTCGTGGGTGACCGTCTCGCCGTCGACGAGGAGGATCGCGGGCAGCGCGACCTCGGCGCCGGGCGCCGCGTCGAGCTTCTCGATCTCGATCACATCGCCCTCGGCGACCTTGTACTGCTTGCCGCCGGTCTTGACGATGGCGTACATCGTTCCAACTCCTCGAACTACGGTGGTCGAACTGCGAAAGTGCAGAGTTCAGATCGTCCGTTCCCGGCACAGCGCCCCGGCAGGGGCACCACACGCCACACGAACGAGTGGCCCACCGATGATGGGCCGTCGATCAGAATACGGCAGGCACGGTCCGGCAGGCAAAACGCCCCCTCGGCGCTGAGGAGGCGGCCGCTCAGTCGGACTCGACGATGACCGCCGCCTCGGCCCCGGCGGGCGGGCCGGCGGGACGCGACGCGGCCCGGCGCCGGCCACGGCGCGCGGGCGCTGCGGGAGCAGGCTCGACGGCGGGCTCGGCCGGTTCGGCAGGCTCGGCGGGCTGCTCCGACGGCTGCTCCGACGCCTGCGCCGCCGGTTCCGCCGGTTCCGCCGGTTCCGCCGGTTCGGTCCGGACGGTCAGCTCGTCCGCGCCGATCAGCTCCGGGTCGATGGCCGACGACGCGAGTACCGCGGCGACCGCCTCCTGCTCGAGGTCCGCGGCCGTGCCGTCCTCGGCGTAGTCGTCGGGATGGGCCGCCTTGTGGATCGCGGTCATCGCCGCGAGCGCCTTCTGCCGCTGCTCCGGGTCGATGGCCGGCACCGGCTCCGTGGCCTCGGCGCCGTTCTTCTTGCCGCGCCGGCGCCGGGACTTCGCCGACCCCGCCGGGCGCTCGTCGTCCTCGCCGGTGGCCTGGCCGCCGCTCGGATGGTCGACCGGCTCGGTGTGGACGAGCACGCCGCGGCCGTGGCAGGTCGGGCAGGTGTCGCTGAACGCCTCGAGCAGCCCCTCGCCCACCCGCTTGCGCGTCATCTGCACCAGGCCGAGCGAGGTGACCTCGGCGACCTGGTGCTTGGTGCGGTCGCGGCCCAGGCACTCGGTGAGCCGGCGCAGCACCAGCTCGCGGTTGGACTCGAGCACCATGTCGATGAAGTCGATGACGACGATGCCGCCGACGTCGCGCAGCCGCAGCTGGCGCACGATCTCCTCGGCCGCCTCCAGATTGTTGCGCGTGACGGTCTGCTCGAGGTTGCCGCCGGAGCCGACGAACTTGCCGGTGTTGACGTCGATGACCGTCATCGCCTCGGTGCGGTCGATGACCAGCGAGCCGCCCGAGGGCAGCCACACCTTACGGTCGAGGCCCTTCATCAGCTGCTCGTCCACGCGCAGGTCGTGGAACAGGTCGGTCTCGCCGGTGTGCAGGCTGGCCCGCTCGGCGAGATCCGGCGCGACACCGGAGATGTAGTCCGAGATCGTCGCCCACGCGTCGGCGCCCTGGACGATCAGCTTCTTGAAGTCCTCGTTGAAGACGTCACGCACGACGCGGATCGCGATGTCCGGCTCGCCGTGGACGAGCGCCGGCGCGTTCTTCGGCTGCTTGGCCTTGGCCTGGATGCTCTCCCATTCGGCCTGCAGGCGCTGGACGTCCTGGGTGAGGTCCTCTTCGCTGGCGCCCTCGGCCGCGGTGCGCACGATCACGCCGGCGTCCTCGGGGACGATCTTCTTCAGGATCGCCTTCAGGCGGTGCCGCTCGGTGTCGGGCAGGCGCCGGCTGATGCCGGTCATGCCACCGCCGGGGACGTACACCAGGAAGCGTCCGGGCAGCGAGATCTGGCTGGTCAGCCGCGCGCCCTTGTGCCCGATCGGGTCCTTGGTGACCTGGACGAGCACGGTGTCACCGGACTTCAGCGCGTTCTCGATCGCGCGGGACTTGCCCTCGAGGCCGGCGGCGTCCCAGTTGACCTCGCCGGCGTAGAGGACGCCGTTGCGGCCCTTGCCGATGTCGACGAACGCCGCCTCCATGGACGGCAGGACGTTCTGCACGCGGCCGAGGTAGACGTTGCCGACGTAGGACGTCGAGCTGGCGCGGGTGACGTAGTGCTCGACGAGGATGTCGTCCTCGAGCACCGCGACCTGGGTGCGGTCGCCGGTCTGGCGCACGGCCATGACGCGGTCGACGGCCTCGCGCCGGGCGAGGAACTCGGCCTCGGTCAGAATCGGCGGGCGGCGGCGGTTGGTCTCGCGGCCGTCGCGGCGGCGCTGGCGACGTGCCTCCAGGCGGGTGGAGCCCTTGACGCCGCGGACGCCGTCGTCGTCGTCGCGACCGTCGCGGACGTGGGTGACGGTGTTCGGCGGATCGTCGTCGGACGCGCTGTCGCCCGCGCCGTTCGAGCCGCTCGACCGGCGGCGACGGCGGCGCCGGCGCGCGCTGCTGCTCGTGCCCTCGGTGTCGGCGTCGTCCTCGCTCGCGGTGTCGTCGTCGGGCTCCGCACCCGAGTCGAGCTCGTCCTTGGCGGCGTCCCCGGACTCGTCGGAAGCATCGTCCGCGGCATCGACGTCGGCGTTCTGGCGGTTGCCGCCCCGGCCGCGCCGGCCGCGACGACGGCGCCGGCGGGCGCCGATCGCCTCCTCGATCGCGGCCTCACGGACCTCTTCGGGATCGGCCAGAGCCGCGTCTGCGTCCTCGGCGGCGTCCTCGGCGGCAGAGTCCGCTACGGCCTCGGCGGCGGACTCGGCGGCGTCCTCGGCCGGCGGCGGGCCGGCCGGTGCGGTGGCCTTGCGGCGACGGCGCGGCGCCGGCGTCTCGGCGCTCGGGGCGACGAACAGCACCGCGGGCGCACCGGCCGGAGCCGCGGTGTCCTCGACGGTCGTCTCGTCCGCGCTCGTCTCGCTCTCGGCGAGCTCGGGCTCGGCGGCAGGGACGTCGGGGACCGCCGGGGCGGCAGCCTTGCGGGCACGGCGCCGCTTCGGCGCGGGGGCGTCGGCGGGCGCACCGGCCGGAGCCGCGGCGTCCTCGACCGTGGCAGCACCAGTGGCAGCACCAGTGACAGCACCAGTGACAGCACCGGTGACGGCAGCCGTGGCGTCGGTCAGCGTGTCGGCGTCGCCCTCGGGGGCGGTGGCGGCGGGCGCGACCGCCTTCTTCGGCGCGCGCTTGCGGGGCGCGCGCTTGGCGGGAGCAGCGGCCGGCGCCTCGGCGGAGGTCTCACCTGCCGGGTCGGCGGGCGGTTTGGCAGTCGCCGGCGCGACCGCCTTCTTCGGCGCGCGCTTGCGCGGCGCACGCTTGGCCGGCGCGGGCGCGTCGCCGTCCGAGGTATTGGTCTGGGAGGTGGTGCTGGGCTCGTCGGGTTCGAGCATGTGCTCGGGTCACTCCGTTCTCGGCCTCCGGGCGCGCCCCACCGTTGCTGGGTGGAACGCGACCGCGCGGAGGCGGTTGTGGCGGTCGCTCACCGCGGGCGGCGGGCGATCCGCAAAGTCTGCGTCGGTGCCGACTGGGGTCGGCGCCGGTCGGTCTGGCGGAAACTACGACGGGGTCCGCACCGGCGAGCGGTCGGCGGCCAGTGGGTCGCCTACCGAGCCAGCGCCCGCGCTACTGCCGTCGAGCGGTCCCTGCGCCACGCGCACCGCCACTGGCGGCGCCGCGGGGGCGAGACCGGCGACGAGCCGCAGCGCGGCAAGGACGTCGTCGGGTCGAACGGACGGGGTCACCTGCCGAACGACCATGTCGAGTATCGCACGTCCACCGGGTTCGGTGCCGGTTCCGCCCGAGGAGAGGTCGCCCGGCTCGGTCGCAGGCCCGTCCACGCTGGCCGAGAGCACGGCCGCCCGCGTGTCGAGGCTGCGCTTGCCGTCCTTGGTCAGCCGGTCGACCAACAACTCCTCCCGGCTCAGGAATTCCGCCACCGCGACGCGCAGCTCGCCGGCGGACACGCCGGGCAGCTCGACGCGCCAGTGCGAGGCCTGGATCCGCTCGGCCAGCGAGCCGGGCCCGGCGACGACCGCCTCGAGGACGTCCAGGCCTTCGGGCAGTGCCTCGTCGAGTGCGCGGCGCAGTTGTTCGGGGTCGACCTGGCGTGCGAGCCCGATCTCGAGATACTCGGCCTCACTAGCGACGCCGGTGGGTGCGGCGCCGACGTAGCTGATCTTGGGGTGCGGCGAGAACCCGGCCGAGTAGGCCATCGGCACCTCGGCGCGGCGCAGCGCCCGCTCGAACGCGCGCGCGAAGTCGCGGTGTGACGTGAAGCGCAGCCGGCCGCGCTTGGCGTAGCGCAGCCGGACGCGCTGGACGACGGGCGGCGGAGGTGGTCCTTCTGGAACGCGACGGGCCACGGACTACCGGACGCTCTCGTACAGCACGGCCCAGGTCTTGAACCCGCCGAACCGGCCGCTGCTCACGCCCATGAGCAACTTCCCCTTCGGGAACTTGAACAGCACGTCGTGCCGGTGGCCCCAGCATCCGGAGCGGTGCGACACGCTGCAGTCGGCGTTGTGGCTCTTGTTGTGCGAGTTCAGCCCGTCCTCGTACATCCACTCGTAGTAGGCGAACACCGGGTTCTCGATGGGGCCGCTGCCCTCGGCGAAGTTGCTGGTGAACGCGGCGACTCCGGCGCCGTTGATCGCGACCGGGCGCGGGTCGAGACCGGCGTCGGCGCCGACACGCGCGGCCGCGTTGAGCACGGGATTGAGCGCGGACACCCGCGAGAGCTTGTAGGCGGCGCGGTCGTCGTTGGTCAGCACGCGCAGCTGCTGGCCGGGCGTCAGGGCCAGGAAGCCGGACGGGATCTTGTACGCCGGCTTGCCGAGCACCTTGTGCGCGTGGTCGAGGGACTTGAGGACGCGCTTGGTGCAGGCGTGCGAGTTCGGCGAGCCCCAGCACGACGAGGACGGCACCTGGATGGCAGGCACCGGGACGATGTTATGTGCCGGGTCCTTGCCCGCCCACTGCGCCCCCGCCCGGGCCGGGGCGGTCGTGCGTGCCGGCCGCGCGCTCGCCGGCGCGGTCGTCGTCGCGAGCGAGCCGAGCAGCAGCGCGACGAGCGCGAGCGGAGCGAGCAGTGCGCGGCGCATGGTCACCTTCCGGGGCGTCGGGTCGGTCACGAAGTCTCCCTTACCCAGCACGTCCCGACCTTACGGGCGTTTCTCACGAAATGGGACGAATAGGATGGGACGAATAGGAATGGAGAGGCCGGCTCAGCTCCGCGCCGCGTACGGCAGGTTCGCGGTCTTCGAGAACGACTCGAACAACTCCGTCCAGTCGTATTCGCCGTTCGCGGACGAGCTGCCCACCCCCATCGCCACCTGGCGATGCGCGCCGAAGCCGGTCAGCGTGTTGTCCCGGTGGATCCAGCAGCCACTGTCGTTGCCCGGGGTGCAGTCGAGGTTGTTGCTGCTGCCGTCCGCGGCATAGCCGTCGTCGTACATCCACTCGTAGTAGGCGTAGAGCGGGCTGTTCATCGGGGCCGTGCCGCCGGCCCAGTTGGACGCCCACCCCCACGCCTTCTTGCCGTCGACCGAGCGCACCGGGCTCGGATCGACCACGCCCGGCGCGTCCGCGGCCCGCTGCGCGCTGGCGTTCAGTGCGGCCAGCGTCCCCTTGACCGCCTGCCGGTGGTACAGCGCGCGGTCGCTGTTGACCAGGGCGAGCAGTTGGCGCTGCGGCGACAGCGTGGCGAAGTTCGACGGCAGGGCATAGGACGGCTGCCCGAGCTGCGATCGCGCCGCGTTCAACGCGGCGAGCAACAGCGTCTCGCAGGCCGAGCCGTCCGGCGCCGTACGGCACGCGACGCCGAAGATGTTCGACGGCGGGGCGATGTCGAGGGTGGGGTTCAGGTCCCGGTGCGCGGCCGCGGCCGCCGCGGCCCGGCCGGGCACGACCAGCGAGACCAGGACGGCGACGACTGCGAGCACGCCGACCAGCACGAGCGCAGCGCGCCCGTGCGGTAGCCGTGCCGGTGAGTGCATGACCGTCCCCCGTGACCGCCCATCGGCCCGTCGGGCCACCCGTCCCCTGGGCTTGCGGGCATGATGATCCGCGCCGTGGTCGCGGCGCAAATCGATCATCGCTCAGGCGGTGTTCAATTTCCGGACAACCGGCCGGTTCCGGATAAGAGCGGCAGCAGGCTGCGGCCGGTCGGGCCGATCTGGATGTCGGTGCCGAGGTTCGCACAGACGCCGCAGTCGAAACAGGGCGTCCACCGGCAGTCGTCCTGCTCGAACTCGCCGAGCGCGTCCTGCCAGTCGTCCCAGAGCCACTGCTTGTCCAGGCCGGAATCCAGGTGGTCCCACGGCAGCACCTCGTCGCCGTCGCGCTCGCGCGTGGTGAACCACGACAGCGACACCGGGCTGCCGGCGAACACGGCGTCGGCCGCCGCGACCCAGCGCGCGAACGAGAAGTGCTCACGCCAGCCGTCGAAGCGCCCGCCGTCGCGCCACACCGCCTCGATGACGGCACCGACGCGGCGGTCACCGCGCGAGAGCAGTCCTTCGATCAGCGACGGTTCGCCGTCGTGGTAGCGCATGCCCACGTTGCGGCCGAGTGAGCGGTCGGCGTTGATCGCCTCGCGCAGCTTCTTCAGCCGCGCGTCGACGGTCTCGGGGTCGGTCTGCGCCGCCCACTGGAACGGGGTGTGCGGCTTGGGCACGAAGCCACCGATCGAGACCGTGCAGCGGATGTCTTTCGACCCGCTCGCCTTGCGGCCGGCGCGGATGACGTCGTGCGCCATCTCGGCGATCTCGAGGACGTCCTCGTCGGTCTCGGTCGGCAGGCCGCACATGAAGTACAGCTTCACCTGCCGCCAGCCCTGGCCGTAGGCGGCGCTGACGGTGCGGATCAGGTCGTCCTTGCTCACCATCTTGTTGATCACGCGGCGCAGGCGCTCGCTGCCGCCCTCCGGCGCGAACGTCAGGCCGGATCGCCGGCCGTTGCGCGAGAACTCGTTGGCGAGGTCGATGTTGAACGCGTCGACGCGGGTCGAGGGCAGCGACAGGCTGATCTTGTCCTCGGCGTAGCGGTCGGCGAGCTGCTTGGCCAGCTCGCCGATCTCGGTGTGGTCGGCGCTGGACAGCGACAGCAGGCCGACCTCCTCGAACCCGGTCGCCTGCAGCCCGGCCTGGACCATCGAGCCGATCGTGTCGATCGACCGCTCCCGCACCGGGCGCGTGATCATGCCGGCCTGGCAGAACCGGCAGCCGCGCGTGCAGCCGCGGAAGATCTCGACGGACATGCGCTCGTGGACGGACTCGGCGAGCGGCACGAGAGGCGTCTTCGGGTAGGGCCACTCGTCGAGGTTCATCACCGTGTGCTTGCTGACGCGCACGGGCACGCCCGGGCGGTTCGGCGTGACCGCGGCGATGCGGCCGTCCGCGAGATAGGTGACGTCGTAGAAGCGCGGGACGTACACGCCGCCGGTGGCGGCGAGGCGCAGCAGCAGTTCGTCGCGGCCGCCGGGACGTCCGGCGGCCTTCCACTCGCGCACGACGTCGGTGATCGTGCCGACGACCTGCTCGCCGTCGCCCAGCACGGCGGCGTCGACGAAGTCGGCGATCGGCTCGGGGTTGAACGCGGCGTGCCCGCCCGCGATCACGACCGGGTGCGACTCGTCCCGCTCCGCGGCGTGCAGCGGGATGCCGGCGAGGTCGAGCGCGGTGAGCAGGTTCGTGTAGCCGAGTTCGGTCGAGAAGCTGATGCCGAACAGGTCGAACGCGGCGACCGGGCGGTGCGAGTCGACGGTGAACTGGCCGATGCCGTGCTCGCGCAGCAGCGCCTCCATGTCCGGCCACACCGAGTACGTCCGCTCGGCAAGCGCGTCGGCGCGCTCGTTGAGGACCTCGTAGAGGATCTGGACGCCCTGGTTCGGCAGGCCGACCTCGTAGGCGTCGGGATACATCAGGGCCCAGTGCACCGGGACGCAGTCCCAGTCCTTGCTGCGTGCGTTGAGCTCGCCGCCCACGTACTGGATCGGCTTGGAGACACGCGGAAGCAGCGGCTCCAGCTTCTCGAACAGGCTCTCGACGGGCATGGGATGAATGGTACGGACGGTTTGGACCGGCTCCGACCACGCGCACTCGCTCTGGGAGGATCCAGGCCGTGCGCACCGCTCCCCCGCAGCTGCTGCTTCTCGGGAGCATCGCGTCCGTCCAGTTCGGTTCGGCGTTCGCCGATCGGCTCTTCGACCGGGCCGGCCCGGCGGGCGTCGTGCTGCTGCGGCTGCTGCTCGCGGCGATCGTCCTCAACCTGATCACCCGCCCGTCGCTGCTGGGTCGCTCGCGGCGCGACCTGATGTTCGTCGTCGCGTTCGGGCTGGTGCTCGGGACGATGAACTGGTCGTTCTACGAAGCGATCGACCGGCTGCCGCTCGGTGTCGCGGTGACCGTCGAATTCACCGGGCCGCTCGTCGTGGCCGTGCTCGGGTCGCGCCGGGCACTGGACGCGGTGTGGATCGTGCTGGCCGGCGGTGGCGTCGCGCTGCTCGCGGTGCGCGGCAGCCACGCCGGAGTGACGGTGCTCGGCGTGCTGCTCGCGCTCGCGGCCGCGTGCTGCTGGGCGCTGTACATCTTCTTGTCCAAGCGGGTCGGCGCGGCGTTCGCGAAGCTGGACGGGCTCGCGCTGGCGATGCTGATCGGGACGCTCGTGGCGGCGCCGGCCGGCATCGTCGAGGGCGGCGGCGAACTGCTGAAGCCGGCGATCCTGGCAGGCGGGCTCGGCGTGGCGATCTTCTCGTCGCTGCTGCCCTACTCCCTCGAGATCACCGCGCTGCGCCGGCTCACCCCGGCCGCCTTCGGCCTGCTGCAGAGTCTGCAGCCGGCGGTCGCGACCCTCGCCGGCGTGATCGTGCTGAGCGAGAGCGTGTCGCTGACGCTCGCGATCGCGCTGCTGATGGTCGTCACGGCGAGCGTGGGCAGCACGCTGGCCGCGCGGCGGCAGGCGCCGGTCATCCCGGCACCCGAGCAGATCGACCCGATCGGTGCCGGCGGCCAGTAGTCCGGGTCAGTAGTCGGTGCTCAGTAGTCCGTGCTCAGTGTGCTGTGCCGGTGGACGGCCTCGAGCACGCCGATCGCAAGCGCCTGGGCGAACATCGACGACCCCCCGTAGGACACGAACGGCAGCGGCAGTCCGGTGACCGGCATCAGCCCGATGTTCATGCCGATGTTCTGGAACGCCTGGAAGGCGAACCAGCAGACGATGCCGACCGCGACGAGCTGGCCGATACGGTCGGCCTGCCGCGCGATGCGCAGTCCGCGCCAGCACAGCAGGCCGAACAGCAGGATGATCACCGCGCCGCCGACCAGACCGAACTCCTCGCCCGCGACCGAGAAGACGAAGTCCGTGCGCTGCTCGGGGACGAAGCCGCCGTTGGTCTGCGGGCCGCGGAACAGCCCGGTGCCGAACAGGCCGCCGTTCGCGATCGCGATGTGCGCCTGGGTGATGTTGTACGCCGCGCCCTGCGGATCGCTGTTCGGATGGGTGAAGGACGTGAACCGCTCCAGTTGGTAGGCCTGCAGCAGGTGCAGCTTCACGACGAGGACGGCGCCGCCGACCGCGACGACCAGCAACCCGACCGTCCACCGCGCCTTGACGTTCGCCGCGAGCAGCACACCGAACGCGGCGGCGGCGAGCACCATCGCCGAGCCGAGGTCCGGCTGCTTCAGCACCAGCAGCAGCGGCACCGCGACGAGCCCGAGCGCCCACAGCACGTCCGCGGTCGTCGGCGGCCGGTCGGGATCGCGGTCGCGCGCACGCTGGGTGAACAGCACCGCCATGCCGATGACCAGGCCGAGCTTCATGAACTCCGAGGGCTGCACCTCGAAGCCGGCCGGCAGCACGATCCACGCGTGCGCGCCGTTGATCGTCGAGCCGACCGCGAACACCAGCAGCAGCCCGAAGATGCCGGCTGCGTAGACAAGCGGCCCGAAGAAGCGCATCAGCCGCGCGTCGAGCCGGGACGCCGCGACGAACAGGCCCGCCGCGATCACGACGTTGACGAGGTGGCGGTACAGGTACCCGTTCGGGTCGGCGCCCGCAGCCTTCTGCACATCGCGCGTCGCGGCCCACACGAGGACGGCGCCGATCAGCGCGAGGGCGAGCGCGCTCGCGGCGAGCACCCAGTCGTAGCCGCGGCGGCGCTGCGGACGCTCGACGGGCCGGTCGCCCATGAGCGTGAACGGGGCGCGCGGGTCGCGCGCGGTCAGCGTCATGCCGACCCGCGGTGGCCGCCGCTGACCTGCACCTGCGGCGCGATCTTCGGCAGCGTCGTCTCGGGCTGCTTGTTCGGGATGACCGCCTTCCGGCCCGAGCCCAGCAGGCCGTCCCAGATGCGCTTGAGCATCGGGCCGGCCGCGGTCGCGCCGGTGCCGGCCTGCTCGACCATGCCGACCGCGACGAACTTGGCCCGGACCGCGCCGGACCTGGTGTGGTAGACCGGCCCCCACGACGCGAGCCAGGAGGTGTCCTGCTTGCCGAACACCTCGGCCGTGCCGGTCTTGCCGCCGAGCTCGTTCTGGATCTTGTCGCCGATGTAGGCGAACGCGCCGGACACCGCCCAGCCGCGCTTGAAGCTCAGCGAGTTCGCGATGTAGTTCAGCAGGCTCTGCGACACCGGCACCCGGTTGCGCACCTTCGGCGTGATGGTGTGGACGACCTTGCCCTTGCTGTTGACGACGGCCCAGCCGAGCTTCGGCTCCCAGATCCGCCCGCCGTTGACCAGCGCCGAGTAGGCGACCGCGAGCTGCAGCGGCGACATGGTGGTCTCACCCTGGCCGATCGCCATGTCGGCGTTGTCGCCGGCGCGGTAGCGCCAGCCGTCGGTGCAGTTCTGCGACGCGAGCAGGGTCAGGTAGGCCCGGTCGTTCGCGTTCTTGACCTCCGGGTAGCCGCGCTTGGCCTCGGCGCAGTACGTCGCGCGGTTCGCCTTCCAGCGGGCCATGCGGGTCTCGCGGTCGGCGTAGGAGCCGGTCGCCTGCTCGGAACTCGGCAGGTCGATGTCCGGCGCGGTGCCGACGCCGTACTCGGCGGCCATCTTCTGCAGCCACTCGTGCGGCTTCTCGCCGTTGGCGATGCGGGACTGGTCGGCGTAGTACTCGTTCGCGGCGGGGACGTAGAAGAACGTGTCGCACGAGTACCCGAGCGCGTTCTCGAGGTTGATGTCGCCGAGCACCTCGGAGTCGTAGTTCGTCTTGACCCGGCCGTCGATCGTCACCGAACCGGGGCAGGGATAGTCGGAGGTCGTGTTGATCTCGTGGTGCATGACGAGCGACGAGGACGTGATCAGCTTGAACGTCGAGCCGGGCGCGTACTGCCCGGCGGTGGCCCGGCCGAGCAGCGGATCGTCGGCGCTCGGCGCGATCAACTTCGCGTAGTCGGTGTTCGAGATGCCGCCGATGAACTGCTGCGGGTCGTAGGTGGGGTAACTCGCGGCGGCGACGACGCGTCCGGTCTGCGGGTTCATGACCACGACGGCGCCGGACGTCGCGGGCTCGCCCGCGGCGCGGGAGTCGTGGATCTGCTTCAACAGCGAGGACTCGGCGAGCGCCTGCACCTTCGCGTCGATGCTGGTGACGAGCGTCTCACCCTGCCGCGCCGGCGTGATCGAGCCGCCGGCGACGGGCAGGCCCTGCGGGCTGAGCGCGACGGTCTGGCTGCCGTCGGTGCCGCGCAGCACGCTGTCGTACTCCTCCTCGAGGCCCGCGACGCCGATCGTGTCCGCGTCGGACAGCGCGGGGTCCTTCTTGACGTCGGCGGCGGTGACCTGGCTGGTGTAGCCGAGCAGATGTGCCGCGAGCGAGCCGCCCGGATAGTGCAGCTGCGACTGGGTCTGGATCGCGACGCCGGGGAACTCGGCGCGGTTCTCGCTGACCGCGAGCACCACCCGTGTCGACACGCGGCTCGCGACGGGAACCGGCTGGTACGGCTCGCCTGTCCAGCACGGCTGTGCGACCTTGGGCGAGCACGGCGTGATCTCTTTGCGCAGCGAGGCTGTAGGAACGTTCAACAGCTTCGAGACGCGGGCGAGCACAGCGGCGCCCTTGTCCGAGAGTTCGAGCAGGCGGTCACGGTCGATCGTCAGCACCTGCACCGCGGTGTTCTCGACGAGCGGGCGGCCGAGTGCGTCCACGATCTCGCCGCGCGGCGCGGGCAGGACGATCGCACCGGGATGGGTGATGCCGGCCGTCTGCTGCGGCTTGTTCGGGTCGAGTTCCTGGACCCAGTACAGCCGGCCGAGCAGCGTGACGACCAGCGACGCGACGAGCACGAACACGATGACGAACCGGCGCGGCGACGGCGGGCGATCCATCGAGCGCAGCGGCGTACTCGGGCGCAGCGGCGGCGCTTCGCGCAGATCGGTCACGGGCGGTCCCATCCGTGCACGAGCAGCGGCGGGACGGGCGCGGGCTTGCGCACCACATCGCTGCGCAGGAAGCGGCGCACGAACGGCACGACACCGAGCGCGAGCAGCGCGTCGCCGGCGAGGGCCGGGACGGCCTGCGTGAACGCGGCGCCGACGGTCGCGCCGGCGGAGTTCGTCAGCGCGAGGACGACCGTCGCAACCACCGACGCCGCCGCGGCGACCAGCGCGACCACCGCCGCGTCACGGCGCACCGAGTGCGCGCCGGTGCCCAGCAGCCCGCAGGCGATGCCGACCGCCAGCCAGCACAACGCGAGCACGCCGGCCGGATGGTCCGAGGCCAGGTCGGCGGTCAGCCCCGCCGCGAAGCCGAACGCGATGCCGCTGCCCGGACCCTCGACCAGCGCGATCGCGCCGACCAGCACGGCGGGCAGGCTGACGGCCACCGGCGCGACGACCGGCGCGATCACCGTCGCCTGCAGCAGCAGCACGGTGAGCAGCCCGGCCACGGCCGCGGCGAGGCGGTAGCGATTCATGATCAGTGCGCTCCGCCCGGCTCCAGCGGGGCACGCCCGGACGCGGTCGCGGTAGCGCCGGTCAGCACGATGCCGACGACGTCGAGGGCGGTGGGCGAGGTGGCCGCGGCGACGGCGGCCCGGGTCGACCCGTCCGCCGAGACACG